>Ga0255338_1000793_pt1 | contig 79553 bp, 73 predicted proteins | sample MeOH1_35cm_T4_19_FD_203715 | JGI IMG/M metagenome (GOLD analysis project Ga0255338, IMG submission 203715) | Sandy soil microbial communities from University of British Columbia, Vancouver, Canada - MeOH1_35cm_T4_195 | ecosystem: Engineered > Artificial ecosystem > Sand microcosm > Unclassified ... | reverse complement strand
TGTCGAACAGCTGCATGGTCCAGAACGCCGGCCGGGAGGTGCCCAGCTTGCTCATGGTCCAGTTCAGGTTCTTGTCCGTACCGAGCATGATCTTGAGGGTGTCCTTCTCGATCACCGGACCCAGGCCTGGAAGGTCCAGGGCCAGCCCAACCGGCGAGCCGTCGGCAGTGACCATCGCCCCCGTCATGTAGGCCGAACCGGGGTCATTGGGGTCGTTGAGAATTCCCTTCAGGTGGGGCATGGGCCCGCCCGGTGTGGGCGTGCCGGCTGGCGGCAACACACCGATGCCCTGGAACAAGCCGAGCAGGTCGAGGTATGTATTGGTGCCTGTGTTGTAGGGTTTGTTGGGCGTGAAGGCCAACTCCCCGCGCACTACCGAATCGATCATTCCGGAGTAGGCGTTGAAGGTGAAGCCATAGGTCTCCACCTTGGGAGACAGAGACTCCGAGGCACGCTGCACTGCGCCAACGCCGTTGTCTTTCGGATCCCACAGCCAGTTACTGCCGCCCGGGCTCAGGATCGGGTTGGTGGTAACCACGCCTTCGCTGCTGATGCCACGGTAGTAGGCGAATGAGTAAGCCACCTGCCTGAAGATGCCGGACCAGCGGAAGCCGTAGTTGGCGTCGTTTTCGTCGCCATATTTGTGATGGCGGTTGACCGGCCCGATCAGCGAGCTGCTCACGCCGGCGCCGGCCCACGGTGCGGGTGCCCAGCGGCCGCCGTTGACGGGGCCGTCGTCACCGACGGCGTCGGCGCCATCCCAGCCGGGACGGTAGATCAGCTGCAGCGCGCCGGCCAGCTCCGGCACGTCGATGGTGACGTTGGCCAGGTTCAGCGGCTTGCGCAGCTCCTCGTTTTCGGTCTCCAGGAACGAGCGCCAGCGCAGGTCGTAGCCGTGGATGATGTCCATGGCCCGGAAGAAGTCGGTCTCGCCCCACACCACCTGCTGCTTGCCCAGCTTGAAATGCGTGCGGCTGCCAAGATCGAAGGTGATGTACAACTCGCGCAGTTCGGTGGAGTCGTAGTCCTTGAACAGCAGATCATCCGTGGTACCGCCGCCGTAACCGAACAAGCCGGCGTTGGCGTACACGGGATCCCCCGGCATCAGCGGACCACCTGAGGCGTTGGTGGTTACCCCAAAGCCACCGAACGCTGGCGGCGCGGTAAGCGCCCCATAGCCGAAGGCGCCGGGATGGACGTAGGCGGCAATCGATTTCGAGGCGTTCTGCAGGCCACGCTCGTAGCTGGTGTGCGTCTCGCGGGCGATCCGACCGATACCGGCGATCTGGAACGGCCCGAAGTCGGCCGAGGCTTCCAGCTTGCCGCTGTGGCGGATCATGGAGAACTCGCCCTGGCCGCCGAACTCGTCGCCCATGAACGTCACCGGATTGCCGCCCGGCGAGCCCTTGGGCTCAAACTGGTCGTTGTTCTGCAGGTTGACCGACAGGTGCTCGCGGATATAGCCGGAGTATTCGAACTCCACCGCGCGAGCCATGTCCGGCGCCAAGATCGCCGACCCCAGCAAGGCCACCACGCCGGCGGGCAGTGCCGAACGGGCGAATTTCACTTTTTCTGTTTGCATTTTGGATATCCCTTCCGAATTGCCGAGCCACTGCGATCGCCATCCGTGACGGATCGCTTCCTTAATTTCCCTACTCAGTACGTGCGCGCTCCCGTTTCGATGCCGCCACGTCGCCCGGTCCGAAACTGCCGCAAAGGTCAGCAAGCGACGGTAGGTGTGGCGGGTTCATGGCCTGCTGTCCCGGGCGGTTTTTGCTCGGCTGGAACTGGCCTTGGTCGACCGCCCGCCCATGCCTTGGGTCAAGACGCTCAGCACGTGCGCGGCGACCCGCTCGGGCTCGTCGTGTTCCGGGCGGTAGCCGGGAAACAAGGGGCGTAGCGCTCGTACCTCGTAGTGGTGCAACACCATGCCGATCAGGGAGTGGGCGAGCAGGGTCGGATCACGCTCAGGCGCGAGTTCAGCAAAGAGTTCCACCGTGTCCTGGTACTGCTGAGCGAACAGGGTGTTTGCCTGCAATTCCATTTGCTCGGCGTCACCTTCCAGCTGCTCGCGCTTCATCAGGCGCACGAAATTGTGGTTGGCGGCCACGAAGGCGCAGTACTCGCGCAAGTAGATTTCCAGCCTTTCCTGCGGATCGTCTGGTCCATGCAGCACTTCCATCGACCAGTGCTTGGCGGCCTTGCCGTAGGCGCGGTCCAGCACCGCCAGGTACAGCGCCCGCTTGCTGGGGAAGTAGTGGTACAGCGTGCCAATGGTCAAACCAGCCGAGCGGGCAATCTCGCGCATGGTGACGCCGCCATAGCCTTCGGTCGCGAACAGAGGCAGCGCCTGCGTCAGGATGCGATCGTGGCTGAGCAGTTCAGCCGGTTCATCAGCGTGCAGGGTCTGCGAGGCAGGGGACGACATGACTGCGGTGACTCCGTGTTTGCCCTCGGGGAAGTCCTGACGGTCTGTCTGCGAACTTCCGGTGCGACCGGACTGCAGCCCGGCGGCGAATGGCGTTTGCCACTTGCGGTGAAAAAAGCTACGCTCGTTTTGCCTCCCGATCAAGCGATTGATCGAAATATTTTTCACGGAGCCTTGCAGATGGGTGAACACACTGTTAATGGCCTTTGTCCGGCCGCCTGGTTGCTGTTGCCGGCCGGCATGGTTGTGGTTGCGATTCTGGGCGTTGCACTGGGCGGCGAATGGGTGTGGTTGGGCATCGCCGAGCTGCCGTTGCTGGCGTTGGTCGACACCGCATTGGGCCCGGACCACCGGCCGCGGGTGGCCCTGCCGGGGTGGATTGCCGACCTGTTGCTGTGCCTGCAATTGCCGCTCGTGGCCGGCTTGTGGTGCGTGTTCACCTGGCGCGTGGGGCCGGCGGCGGCCGGCTTGCAGGGCGCGGACTGGATCGGGCTGGTGCTGTCCACGGCCTTTGTCACCGCATACGGCGCGCTGCCGGCCTCGCACGAGCTCGGTCACCGGGATGACGCCCTGCGGCGCAAGGTCGGCAACCTGCTGGACACCTTTCTGCTGGCGCCGTACGGCGTGCTGTCGCACAACCACGTACACCATCTGGCGCTGGACACGCTGGTCGATGCCGAGACGGCTCGCCGTGGGCAGAGTGTCTACAGTTTCATGATCTACATGGGCTGGAATAGGCACCTGGAAAGCTGGCGCGTTGAGGCGGCCCGTCTACGACGCATGGGCTATTCGCCGTGGTCGTGGCGCAGCGCCGTGTGGCGCGGCTTTGCCCAGTACGCGCTGGTGCTGATGGCCGTGGCTGCCATTGCAGGCGGCAGGGGTGTGGGTCTGGCGGCGCTGGTATCGGTGCTGGCGCTGCTGATGCTGACGGCCCTGTCCTACTCGCAGCACTACGGCCTGACCCGGGTGCCCGGATCGACCGTGCAAGTGCACCACGCCTGGAATCACCTGTATCCGCTGACCCGCGGCGGGATGTTCGAGATCACCACCCATTCGCAGCATCACATGGACGTTGACGTGCGTTACTGGAACCTGACGCCGCTGCCGGACGCTCCGCAGATGCCGAGCGCCTGGCTGTGCCTGCTGCTGGCACTGGTGCCACCACTGTGGGTCCGGGTAATGCGCCCGCGCCTGGCCGATTGGGACCGGCACCACGCCGTTGGCGATGAACGAAAGCTGGCGTGTCAGGCCAGCGCCGCCGCCGGCTGGCCGCAGCCGGCGGCAGAACCCACCTGAACCGCCCACCCGAGAGCACGCCATGCACAAACACGATCCCGACGCGCTGATCGTCAGCGCCCCACAGGCCCACAGCTACCTGGTCAACAAGCGCGCATTCGCCGATCCGGCCCTGTTTGCCCGCGAGCTGCAGGAGATTTACGGCAAGCTGTGGCTGTACGTCGGTCACGACACGGAAATCCCGAAGCCAGGCGATTTCGTGACCCGCACGGTCGCCGGCCGGCCCATGCTGTACGTGCGCGGCGCGGATGGCGTCGCTCGCGTGTACCTGAACACCTGCACGCACAACGGCGCCACGGTGTGCCGCGAGGAATTCGGCAACCGCAAGCACTTTCCCTGCGCCTACCACGGCTGGGTGTTCGACTGCGACGGACGGCTGGTGGAAGTGCCGGGCGAGGCCGCCTTCGGGCCGCAGTTTCACAAGGCCGACCAGGGGATGATCCTGCCACCGAGCCAGGCGAGTTACCGCGGCTTCACCTTCGTCAGCTTGGCGAAGCGCGACGACCTGGTGGATTACCTGGCCGGCGCCGCCCAGTACCTGGACATCCTGTGTCAGACCAGCGCCGCCGGTATGCGCGTGCTGCCCGGTTCGCACCAGTACGCCACCCGCGCCAACTGGAAAATGCTGCCGGTGAACGTGATCGACGGCAACCATTTCATGCCGACCCACGTCACCTATTTGCAGTACCTGCGCGAGCGCGGCAGCGAGATGAAGGAGCCGATCCGCGACTTCCACGAGGCGCACCTTGGCAATGGCCACACGGTGTTCGAGTACGAAGCCCCGTGGGGCCGGCCGCAGGGCAAGCCGGATCCAGCGTGGAGCGACGCCGTCAACGCCCAGATACTGGCCCGGCGCGAGGAGCTGCTCGGCCGCCTCGGTGCCGATCTGGGGGACCGCATCGCGCGGCGCAACCGCAATTTGGTGATTTTTCCGAACCTCATCATCAACGACATCATGGGCACCACCATTCGTGTGGCCGAGCCCATCAGTGTTGATTACATGGAAATCACCGCCTGGCAGTTCTGCCCGGCCGACGACCCGCCGGAGCTGGCCCGCGTGCGCAACGAGCAGTTCCTGACCTTTCTTGGCCCTGGCGGCTTTGCGACGCCGGACGATACCGAGGGCATGGAGGCGTCCCAGCGCGGCTTTGCCTGCTATCGCGAGGCGCCGTGGGTCAACTATTCCAAGGGCATTGCAGCCGAAATGGCCGGCGGTTACACCCGTCCAGGCGAATCGGATTTCATGATGCGGGCATTCTTCAATGCCTGGCAGGAGTATCTGGGCATCGACCGGTTCGCGGAGGCCTCATGAGCACGCACGACATCACCCGGACCGAGGTCGAGGAATTCCTGGCGCGGGACGCCTGGTTGCTCGATACCTGGCAACTGGACGCCTGGCTGCAGCTGTTCACGCCGGATGCCCGCTACCAGGTGCCAAGCACCGATCGGCCGGCCGGCGATCCAGTAGGCAGCCTGTATCTGGTCGACGATGACCACCGCCAGCTGTGCTTTCGCGTCAAGCGATTCAATCTGCCGCAGGGCCACGCCGAGCAGCCGCATTCAGTGACGCAGCGTCTGGTGACGAACGTACTACTGCACGGCGAACGTGACGGCGCGCTGGACGTCACGGCGGCCTTCTTGATTGCCCGCACCCGTCATGGCGTGCTGGACCAGTTCGTCGGGCGTTACGAGCTGCGTCTGATGCGGTCGGATGGCGCAATAAGGTTCCTGCAGCGGCGCTCGGTCCTGGCCATGCCCGGCCTGCGGCCAGTCGGCACCGTCGGCATCATCGTGTGAGTGCGGCCTGGGGTCCGCTGCAGTCCCATCGGCCCCCTTCCGTCAGCGAAACTTCAGGTGAATTCTCGCTGCACTCAGTCCCTTTTTATTTCAGGAAGCCACCATGTCTGAACAGCGTCTTTGCCCCCTGCGCCTGGGTTACGTGCACTTGAAGGTCAAGAAGCTTGATGAATCCCTGGCCTTCTGGACCCGCGCCGTACCGCTCGAAATCAGCGGCCGACAGGGCGGCAAGGTGTATCTGCGCGGCGGCATGCAGCACCACTGGATCGTGCTGGAGGAATCGGCCGAGCCGGGCTTGGGGCGGGTGGCGCTGGAAGTCGAAACGCGCGCCGAGCTGGATGCCTTCGAGGCGCATTTGAAGGCTCTGGGCATAGAGGTCGTGGCCGCAGATGGCCTTCAGACCGACCGCGTGGATCGTTACCTGCGCTTTCGCGATCCGGCGGGCAATCCGCTTGAGCTGTACTGCGACATGGTGTCCATGCCGGCCCCGCCGCAGCCGCGCACGGTGCAGTTGCTCGACATCCAGCATGTGGTTCTGGCAGCCGGCGACACGCGCGCCGCAGCTGCGTTCTACCGGGATGTGCTTGGCATGCGCGAGTCGGACTGGATAGAGCGCGACGTGTGCTTCCTGCACATGAAAAACGGCTGGCATCACGGTATTGGCGTCGGCGGTCTTGGCGGCCCGGCCAGCGGACTTAACCACATCTGCTTCCAGCCGCCGGGGCTGGACGACGTCATGCGTGCGCGCGCCGCAGTGCGCAAACTCGGCTACCCGATCACCATGGACCTGCTGCGCCACGCGCCGTCCACGTCGGTGGGGTTTTACTTCGCCGGACCGGACACAGTGGCGGAAATGAGTTTCGGGGCCCGCCATTTCACCGAAGAGGCGCCCCCCAGGCCGCGCGTGCTGGCCCGGGGCCTGGACACGCTGGACGTCTGGCAGCAGGGCCTGGTGGATCACGAGCAGTCGCTGGTCGAGGAGATGCAAAACATGGCCGATCAGCAGCGCGCGCAGGCGAGTTCCTGACCCGCCATGCAGATTCGTGCCATCACCTTGTTTGCAAGCCTGGAGACGTTGGCGGATGCCACCTTGCTGGCCGACCTTGGCCAGCAAGGTGCTCATTTGCGCCGGCACATCGAACAATCAGGCCTTGTCGTGCAAAGCCTGCGCCTGGCCACGCCGCCGGCGCAGGCCTGGGTGTCCGATCCGGCGGCGCTGGCTGCCGCCGCGACCGATCTTGAAGCGCGCGCTACGGCGGCCGGCTTCAAGCACGTCTCGCTCGGCACGCTGCGGCCGGGGCCGGATATTGGTGACTGGCTGGCCGCGGTACCGACGACGCTGGCCGCCACCCAGTGGGTGTTCTGCTCGGCTCAGATGCAGGGGGCGGATGCTGCTGCTTACAACACCTGCGCCGCAACCATCCTGGCCAACAGTCGCCTGGGCAATGACGGCTTTGCCAACTTGCGCTTTGCCGCAGCCTTCGGCATGCCGCCGGGCGGGCCGTTTTTTCCGGCTGCGTACCAGGCCGAGGGTGCGCCGGACGGGTTTGCGATTGCCATCGAGGGCGCCGACCTGGCCGTGAACGCAGCACTGCCCGGTTTGACGATCGACCTGTTCGAACAAGGCCTGCGTGGGCAAATCACCGACCAGCTGCAAGCCCTCGCAGCGCTGGCGGAGGCTGAGCGTGGCGGACTGAGTTTCTACGGAATCGACTGCGCCCTGGCGCCTTACCCGAGCCGCGAGCGCTCGCTGGGCACCGCCATCGAGCGTCTGACAGGCGGCCCTTTCGGCGTGCCGGGTACCGTGACGGCGGTGGCGGCACTGCGGCGCGCGGTTGCCGATGCCAGCTTTCCCAAAGCTGGCTTCAACGCGCCGATGCTGATCGTGCTCGAAGACGCCGCGCTGGCCGCCGGCAGCGCTACGGGGAATTACGACTGGGCACACCTGCTCGCCTGCACGGCAGCCGGCAGCTGTGGCCCGGACGTGGTTCCCCTGCCAGGCGACACTCCGCCCGAGCGTCTTGCCGCGGCGCTGCGTGACGTGGCTACCCTGGCGCAAAGCGTGGGTAGGCCGCTGGAAATGCGCGTTCTGCCACTGCCCGGCCGGGACGCCGGCGACGCAACGCAGTTCAGTTTCGACTACTTCGCATCGAGCCGGGTAATGTCGCTCTAGGCTGGGTCGCCTAGGGATGCGCTGAATAAATCCATCCTGGATTTCTCAGCGCCCGCCACCGGAAAAGCGTGGTTTTACGGTAGCTCACAAAATCAGTGACTTGCCGTCACTGATTTTGGCAGTGCGTCCCTGCACTGCGGGAACCGCTGGATACTTCAGCATTTCTCTGGCGCCGTGGCGCATAGCCGGGCCATTGTTGTGCGCCTGCTAAACTGGCCGCATCCCGCCTTCCCCCACGCAACGGCCACGGCATGACCCATCCTGCTTTCGAACTGGTGCGCACCGAGCGCGTGTCCGCGCTGAACCTGACGGTCGAGGAATACCGCCACCGCGTCACCGGCGCCCGGCACATCCACCTGGCGGCGCCCGACGACAACAACGCCTTCCTGGTCGCCTTCCTGACCGTGCCGCAGGACTCGACCGGCGTCGCCCACATCCTGGAACACACGGCCCTGTGCGGCAGCCGGCATTACCCGGTGCGCGATCCGTTCTTTCTGATGCTGCGCCGCTCCCTGAACACCTTCATGAACGCCATGACGGCCAGCGACTGGACCGCCTACCCGTTCGCCAGCCAGAACCGCAAGGACTTCTTCAACCTGCTGGACGTGTACCTGGACGCGGCGTTCTTTCCCACGCTCGATCCGCTCGACTTTGCCCAGGAAGGCCACCGCCTGGAGTTCGCCGAGGCCGAAAACCCGGACTCGGAACTCACCTTCAAGGGCGTGGTGTTCAACGAGATGAAGGGCGCCATGAGCGCGCCGGTGTCCGCCCTGTGGCAGGCACTGGCGCGCGAGGTCTACCCGACCACCACCTACCACCACAACTCCGGTGGCGACCCGCAGCGCATCCCGGACCTGAGCTACGAGCAGCTGAAGGCCTTCCACGCCCGCCACTACCACCCCAGCAACGCAACCTTCTTCACCTACGGCGACATCCCCGCCGCCGAGCACCAGGCCATCATAGAAGACCGCGTACTGCGGCATTTTCAGCGCCTGGACATCGACCTGCGCGTGCCGCCGGAACAGCGCTACGCCGCCCCGCGGGTGGTGGAAGAAACCTACGCCGCCGAGGACGGCGACACCGCGCGCAAGACCCACATCGTGCTCGGCTGGTTGCTGGGCGACATGACCGACCTGGACCAGGTGCTGCGCCTGAACCTGCTGTCGCGCCTGCTGCTGGACAACTCGTCCTCGCCGCTGATGAATGCGCTGGAGACCACGGAGCTTGGCAGCGCGCCCTCGCCGCTGTGCGGCCTGGACGATTCGGCGCGCGAGCTGCTGTTCGCGGCCGGCGTGGAGGGCTCAGAGCCGGAACATGCCGCGGCGGTCGAGGAACTGATCCTGAACGTCCTGACCGAAGTGGCCGAAAGCGGCGTGCCGGCCGAGCAGGTCGAGGCCATGCTGCACCAGATCGAACTTGGCCGGCGCGAGATCGGCGGCGACCGCTACCCCTACGGCCTGCAACTGATCATGAACGCCCTGCCGCAGGCCGTGCACCACGGCGACCCGGTGCAGGCGCTGGCCATCGACGCAGCGCTGGAGCGCCTGCGCGCCGCGGCCGCCGAGCCCGGCTTCGTGCAGGGCGAAGTGCGCCGCTGGCTGCTGGCCAACCCGCACCGCGTGCGCCTGACCATGACGCCCGACGCCACCCAGGCCGAGCGCGAGCTTGCCGCCGAGAAAGCCCGCCTGGCGGCGCTACGCGCGGACCTGGACGCCACCCAGCGTGCCCGCATCGTGGCCCAGGCCAAGGCACTCGAAACCCGCCAGGCGCAGCACGACGACCCCGACATCCTGCCGCGGGTCACGCTGGCCGACGTCGCCCCGGCGCTCAAGATTCCGGCAGCGGTGCAGGAGCCCGTGGTCGGCCTGCCGGCCACCTGGTACGACCAGCCGACCAACGGGCTGGTCTATCAGCAGATCGTCATCGACCTGCCGCCGCTGGACGACGATGCCCTTGAGCTGCTGCCGCTGCTGGCCGAAACGCTCAGCGAAGTCGGTGCCGGTGGCCGCGACTACACGCAGACGCAGGCCCTGCAGGCGGCGCTGACTGGCGGCATCAGCGCCAGCGCCAGCGTCGGCGCGCTGGCAACCGACAGCCAGACCAGCCGCGGCCTGTTCGTGCTGTCCGGCAAGGCGCTGGTGCGCAACCACGGCGCGCTGTCAAAATTGCTGCACGAGACCCTGCACACGGCGCGCTTCGACGAACTGGCCCGCCTGCGCGAGTTGATCGCTCAGACGCGCATGAGCGACGAGAACTCCGTCACCGGCAACGGCCACGCGCTGGCCATGGCCGCCGCCAGCGCCAGCATGAGTCCGGTGGCGCGGCTTGCCCATCAGTGGTCGGGCCTGGCCGGCATCAAGGCCATCAAGGCGCTCGACGACAGCCTGGACGATCCGGCCGCGCTCAAGGCACTGGCCGATCGGCTGGGCGAACTGCGTGCGCGCATCGCCGCGGCACCGTTGCAGTTCGTCATCGTGGCCGAGGACGAACAGGAACCGGACATCGCCCTGCGCCTGGCCCAGGTGTGGCAGGACACCGGCGCCCGGCCAAGCCGGTCCGATCAGACCCTGGCCCTGCCGCCGGTCAGCGGCCGCGTGGCCGAGGCCTGGACCACCAACACGCAGGTCAACTTCTGCGCCCGCGCCTATCCGGCCGTGGCCTGGAGCCACCCGGACGCCCCGGCGCTGACGGTGCTGGGCGGCTACCTGCGCAACGGCTTTTTGCACAGCGCCATCCGCGAGAAAGGCGGCGCCTACGGCGGCGGCGCCGGCTTCGACGCCGACAGCGCGGCGTTTCGCTTCTACAGCTACCGCGACCCGCGCCTGGCCGAGACGCTGGCCGATTTCGACCGCGCCCTGGACTGGCTGCATGACGCCGATCACCCGCCGCAGGCGGTGGAGGAAGCGATTCTGGGCGTGATTGGCGCCATCGACCGCCCCGCCTCGCCGGCCGGCGAGGCGCGCAAGGCCTTTCACGCCGGCCTGTTCGGGCGCACGGCCGAGGCGCGCCAGGCCTACCGGCGGGCGGTGCTTGGCGTGACGCTGGACGATCTGCGCCGGGTCGCCGCGACCTATCTGACGCCCGAACGCGCCAGCACCGCCGTCGTCACCAGCCCGGCCGCGCTGGAGCGGGCCGGCGATCTTGGTCTGGCCGTGGTGCGGCTGTAGGAACGGCGAAATCGGCTGATCGTGTGCCCGACACCCGGCCGGTCGCCGTGCCGGGTCGGCACGCATGCCGGGTGTGCCATGTCGGCATTCAAAGGCTGCCGCTGCGCTTGCCCAGCTTGCGTTGCAGGGTGCGGCGGTGCATGCGCAGAGCCCGCGCGGCGGCCGAGACGTTGCCGTCGCAGTCCCTGAGCACGCGCTGGATGTGCTCCCATTCCACGCGCTGCACCGACGGCGGCGTGGCCGGCGGCGGCAAGCTTGCAGGCTCGGCCGCGCTGCCGGCATCGAAAGCCCGTACAACCGCATCGGCATCCACCGGCTTGGCCAGGTAGTAGGTGGCGCCGAGCTTGATGGCGTCGATGGCGGTCGGGATGCTGGCATAACCGCTCAGCACCACGATGCGCGCCTGCGGCAGGCGCTCGCGCAGCAGGGGCAGCAGATCCAGGCCGCTGCCGTCCGGCAGGCGCAGATCCAGCACGGCGTGGCTCACGTGCAGCTGCGGCAACAGGGCCCGCGCCTGGGCTACGGTGGCCGCCAGCGTGACCTGAAAGCCGCGCCGGCCAAGCGCCGTGGCCAGCACCCGGCCGAATACCGGATCGTCGTCGACCAGCAGCAGTTCGACCGGGACGGCCGATGCCTGCTGCGACGCGGACTGCGCAGGGGCGTGGTCCGTCACCTCAGGCCGCCAGCGCGGCCAGCGGCAGCGTCACGCGGGCGAGCGTCCCGCCGCCGTCGCGGGGCGCAATCACAAGGCGACCGCCCAGGCGTTCAATCACCGCCCGCGCCAGGTACACGCCCAGCCCCAGGCCGCCCTGCTTGCCGGTGACGAACGGCTGTCCCAGGCGCGGCGCAAGTTCGCTCGGGACGCCCGCCCCGCGGTCGGCGACTTCCACCATCACCGCCTGCCCGTCCCAGCGCACGGACAGATCGACCGCAGCGCTGGCATCGGCGGCATTGTCGAGCAGGCTGCACAGCGCCTGACGCAGGGTTTCGTCGGCAACCACCCGCGGCGGCTCGCCCGGCCCGCAGCACGATAGCCGCACCTGCGACTGCGGCCGGGTCTGTTGCCAGCGGTCGACCAGCGCCGTCAGCCAACCGCCCAGCGCCTGCCGCCCGCCGCCTTCTGCGCGCCCCTGGCCGGTGACGGTGAGGTTGCGCGTCAGCACCTCGCGGCAGCGGTCGATCTGCTGCGACAGCAGATCAAGATCGGCGCGCTGGTCAGCACCGGCCGCGGCCCGCAGTTCGCCGACCAGGACCGCCATGGTCGACAGCGGGGTGCCCAGTTCGTGCGCGGTGCCGGCGGCAAGCGCGCCCAGTGCCGCCAGTTGTTCGCTGCGCAGTGCGGCTTCGCGCAGTTGCGCCAGGTGCGCCTCGCGGGTCCGCAGCGTGGCTGCCAGGCGCGCCACGAAGGCCGCTATCACCACCGCCGCGACGACCAGGCTCAGCCACATGCCCAGCAGATGCAGGTCGAAACTGTCGCCCAGACTGCCGTGGTAATGCGGCAGCGGGCGGTAGGCGAACATCACCACGCTATAGCCGGCCACCACCAGCGCCGTCAGCCCGGCGGTGTGGCGCATCGGCAGCACCGTGGCGGCGACCGCCAGCGGCAGCAGGAACAGCGACGCGAACGGGTTGGCGTAGCCGCCGTTGAAGTAGAGGAATGCCGTCAGACCGACGATGTCGAGCGCCAGCTGCGCGGTCAGTATCCAGGCCGAGGGTTCGGCCCCGCGCCGTGCGTACCACCAGGCCAGGGCGTTCATGCAGGCCAGCGCGCCCAGGATCAGCCCGTCCATTGCCAGCGGCAGCTGCATGCCAAGGGCGCCGGCGGCCAGCAGCACGGCCGCCGCCTGGGTGGCGAGCGCCACACTGCGCAGGTGCACCAGCAGCAGGGCGCTGGAGGAGGACACGGTAGACATGAAGGGTGCTGCGGGGCCAGGGACGTTGCCGACCGGTCATTCTATCGACCGTCGTACCGCCGCCCCCTGCGACACAGGGTCGCAGGGGGCGTCCTTCAGGATGCGCGGCGCTGGCGCAGGGACAAGCCGTAGTGCAGGGCGGCGCCGATGACCAGCACCGCCTGCGCCGCCAGACTCTGCACCGTCGGGTAGATGCCCAGCAGGTCCACGCGCGGGAAGGCGACGCTGCTGATCGGCAGCGTGCCGGCTTCCTGCAGGGCAACGATGCCCTTGCCGGCGAACACGATCGCCAGCAGATACATCAGCAGCGCGCTGGCCGAAAAAAACAGCCCCAGCGGCAGGCGGCTGCTCAGGCGCAGCAGGCCCCAGCTGGCAATCACCAGCACCAAGCCGCCCGACAGGGCGCCCAGCAGCACCATGTGCTGCCCGCCCGGCGTGGTCTGCAACCACAGCGCCTGGAAGAACAGGATGGTCTCGAACACCTCCCGGTACACCGCGATGAAGGCCAGGAACGCCAGCAGCCAAAGCGACCGTTCGCCCACGCCTTCGCCCAGGTGCTGCTTGATATAGGCCTGCCAGCGATCCGCGTGCGCCTTGTCGTGCAGCCAGAAGCCCATGTAGAACAGGATTCCGGCCGCCAGCAGTGCGGTCAATCCCTCGCTCATCTCGCGCGCTGCGCCGCTGATGGCGATGGCATACGCGGCCACCGCCCAGGTCACGCCGCCGGCCGCCAGCGCGCCCACCCAGCCGATGTGCAGATAGCGGAAAGCCTCGCGCCGGCCGGCCTTGCCCAGGAAGGCGAACATGGCCGCCAGCACCAGCACCGCCTCCAGTCCCTCGCGCAGCAGGATGAAAAACGCGCTCGCGAAGGCCAGTTTGGCGTCCAGACTGCCGGCCGCGAGCACGCTCTCGACCCGGTCCAGTGCGGCCAGCAGGTCGCTCTGAAGCTGCCCGATGTCGGCCTGTGAGTCGCTCGCGCGCAGCCGTTCGCGATAGGCCAGCATGCGCGTTTCGACCTCCAGCTTGAGCGCCGGATCGACCGCCTGCACGGCCTGTTCCAGCGGCTCAAAGCCGTCCAGATACGCGGCCAGGGCCTGCCGGTAGGCGCCCGTGCGGTCACCCGCCTGGTAGCTGGTCAGGCTTTCCGCGAGCAGGCGCCGCGCCAGGGCCAGCGCTTCGCCGCGGCTGCTGCCCAGTGCCTGCGGGGCGCCGCGCAGATACGCCAGCACGGCGCTCGCAGGTGCCGCCCCGACCTGATCCGGCACTGCCCCGGCCAGTGCCGACAGGTCCATGAACTGCTCGCGACAGCACCCGGCCTGCCAGGCAGACTCGCCGGCGCGGCGCGTTGTGTCGTCGTAACGCAGGCTGCCGACGTAGAACGCCAGCGCCCAGCGATCCTGTTCGGGCAGGGCTCCGAAGCCGGTCATGGCGGTCCCGCTCACGCCGTAGCTGATGGTGTTGTAGAGCATCGCCAGACTCTGCGAGCCCTGGCGGGTGGCGTTGTGAAAATCACTCGGCGGCGGCTGCAGGCTTTGTCCGGCCGGCCCATCCCCCCGCCCTTGAGCACCATGGCAGCTAGCGCATTGCGCCGCATAGACATGCGCCGCGGCCGCCAGGTCGGGTGTGCGTTGCGGGGCAAGGCGCAGCCCGTAAAGCTCGCCAACGCCGGTCTTGAGCTGCGCTGCCAGACCGGCCACCTGCGTGGCCGGCGCCTTGCCCAGAACGGCGCTGCGCAGGGCGGCGGCCTGTGCGGCAAGGTCGTCGTGGCCAGGCTTCTTTGGCAACTGGCCCATCAGTTCCACCGCGCTGGCGGTGAACTCCTGCATTTCGGCGAACTCGGTGTCACTTGCCACGGCGCCATCCACGACCGCCCCACCGTAATCGACGCCGATGTAATCGAGCAGGTGCACCAGCCGGCCGGCGGTTTCGTCCTGCGCGAGGGCTGCGCGCAGCGGCAGCGCCAACAACATGAAAGCCAGCATCAGGCCAGAAATTCGTTGCATCGCAGGCAGACCGTGGGTGTGTTCGGAGGGATCGCTGGCACAATCATAAACGCGAATCATTATTAACTGTAGGCCGACTCACGAAGAAATTCTGTGGCCGGCACACCGCCGGCCAGACGTTTGCAGGTGGCGTTCAGCTCAGCGGGGCGCAACTGTTGTGGCTGACATGCGCCAGTCCGGGCCGGTTCAACGGTCCTCCGGTGCGTTCCTCACGGCCGCGTCAGGCGGCGGTAACGGACGGGGCCTCGTCCGCCTGGTAGTAACAATCCAGCCAGTGCTCGCCCAGCACCAGCATGGTCTTGTGGACCACCGAGCGCAGCTGCGCCTGCAGGGCGCGGTCGGCGGCGGGGACTTTCTGTTCCAGGATGAACAGGCCGTCGTTGCCGTGCTGCATTTCCACCTCGCCGCCGTGCCAGACCAGCCAGTCGAGCGCCTCGTCCTTGAGGCCGTAGTGCTGTTCGCAGCCTTTCCACAGCGGGTGGATGATGCTGGGCACCAGCGCCTCGATGCCGACCGCGAACGCCGCGATGCCCTCCAGCCACGGCTGGTTGTAGGCGTACAGGAGTTGCCAGTTGCGTAAATGCCAGGCGTAGGGCAGGGGCTCCCAGGCCGTTTCGGGGCCGTTGAATATCCGGTCGCCGGGGCCGCCCAGGGCATTGACCGTCTGCGACAGCGCCCAGGCGTGGTTCCATTCGGTGTAGGCGTTCTCAAGCAGCTTGGTCTTGATGTCGTGTTCGTAATGCGGGGTGCGGGCGGCCAGACTCGCCACGACGCCGGGGGTGGTGATCACCGTCCAGCACAGGTCGGCAAAGAACCGCCGCAGCTTGTGTACCGGAAAGGTGCCGGCGGCCACCTGGGCAATGAACGGGTGCGTCACTGCCCTGGCGCGGATCGGTTCGATGACTTCGGCGCGCAGGTCGATCAGCCAGTCGGCTTTCAGATCACGCAGGTAATCGGGGGCATGTACGGCCTGGTCCATCGTTGTCTCCTCCTGGGGATGAAGCGGTCATTCTTCGCGCTTGCGCCGGGCCGGAATTGATAGCCGTCAAGGCGCAGGCACGTGCTAGCATCGAACCCTAACGGCCGTTCATAATTGCCGCCGTTTCAGGCACGCGCCTGTCTTGCGCTGCGCAGCTGGCGCGCATCACCGCCGAGGGGGAGATGAACCGACCTGTAGAACGGCCCGTGCCGGCCGCAGGCCCGGTCGATTTCGATCGTTACATCGACGATCGCATCGACGAGGGGCAGTTCGCCGTTCACCGCGACATCTTTCGCGACGAATTCCTGTTCGAGTTGGAGATGAAATACATCTTCGAGTCGAACTGGGTGTTTCTGTGCCATGCCTCGCAACTGCCCAGGCCACACGATTTTTTCAGCACCCACATCGGCCGCCAGCCGGTGTTGGTCACGCGCAATGCCGCCGGCGAGCTGAAGGCGTTTCTGAACACCTGCACGCACAAGGGCTCGCTGGTGTGCCTGAACCGCTTCGGCAACCGCAAGTTCCACAGTTGCACCTACCACGGCTGGACTTTCGACACCAACGGCCGCTGCGTGTCGATCAAGGACCACGCCGATGCCGCCTATACGCCGGCCTTCGAGGCGCACAGCCACGATCTGCAGGCGGTACCGAAACTGGCCGAGTACCGCGGCTGGATTTTCGGCAGCCTGAATGCCGACGTGCTGCCGCTGGAACAGCACCTGGGCGACGCGCGGGTGTTCATCGACCTGCTGGTCGAACAGGCGCCGGACGGCATGGAGCTGGTGCGTGGTAACGCCAGCTATACCTTTCCCGGCAACTGGAAAATGCAGGTCGAGAACTGCCTGGACGGTTACCACCTGAACATCGCCCACAAGGGCTTCATCGAGATCACGCGGCGGCGCATCGCGCGCGCCGGGGCGGCCTACAAGGGGCCGGACATCGAGGCCATGTTCGGGGTAAACCTGAAAACCGGCAGCTTTGGCCTCAAGAACGGCCATGCGCTGTTCTTCACCGAAAATCCGGCGCCCGAATTTCGCCCGCTGTGGCCGCAGCGCGAGCAGATCGCAGCGCGGCTGGGCGCCGGTCGGGCCAAGTGGCTGCTGCAGTACGGCCGCAACCTGACCATTTTTCCGAACGTGCAGTGCACGGACAACGCCGTGATCGGCCAGTTTCGCGTGCTGCGCCCGCTGGCCACCAACCGGACCGAGATGGAAATCTATCTTTGGGTGCCGGTCGGCGAGCCAACTGCCGCGCGGCGCCAGCGCCTGCGCCAGTACGAGGATTTCTTCAACATCAGTTCGACCGGCACGCCGGACGACTTCGGCGCCTACCGCAACTGTCAGGAAGGCATGCAGGCACGCGCGGTCGAGTGGCTGCAGGGTCACGGCCGCGGCCTGGGGCGGATGGTGCGCGGCGCCAACGACTACGCGCGCGAGCTGGGCATCGAGCCGGAAACCTGCAGCGAGGGTCCGCTGAACATGTCCGACGAGACGCTGTTCCACGCCAACTACCGGCAGTGGCTGCGCCTGATGAAAGCCGGCCAGCAGCGCGAGCTGGCCGCCCGGGAGGCTCGCTGATGATCAGCCCGGAACAACATCTGACTGCCTCCGCGGTGGTCTTTCGCGAGGCCGACTGCCTGGACCGCTGGCAGTGGCAGGACTGGCTGGACATGTACACCGACGACTGCGAGTTCTGGTGTCCGGCCTGGGTGGACGAGGAACAGCTCGGTGACGACCCGGATCGCTACGTATCGTTCTTTTATCTGGCCGGCCGGGCGGCGCTGGGCGACCGGGTGTTTCGGGTCGAATCGGGCCTCACGCCCTTCGTCACGCCGCTGCCGCGCACCTGTCATGTCATCGGCAACCTGCACGTCACGGCGCCGGACGCCACGCACCTGCAGGTCAGCAGCCACTGGCAGACCAGCACCTATCACCGGCGCCAGACGGTGCACCTGTTCGGCTTTTACGACCACACGCTGGTGCTGGAGGGCGACCGCTGGTGCATTGCGCGCAAGAAGATCACGCTGCTGAACGACCATCTCGATTTGCCGATTGATTTCAATCAGATCTGACCACAACCGGAGGGAAAGCCATGGCCAGGACCGACGATCCGCGCATGAAAAAGGCGCTCGAAATGTTGCATGCCATCGAGGACAAGGACGCCGCGGACGCGGTCGTCAGCGTGCTGAACGAGCTGGCGCCCGACTACGCCAAGGCGACCGTCGCCTATGCCTTTGGCGACACCTACGCGCGTACCAAGCAGCTGGCCCTGCGCGACCGGGAAATCACCACCATCGCCGCCCTGGCCGCCATGGGTAACGCCCTGCCGCAGTTGAAGGTGCACATCCGCAGCGGCCTGAAGGTCGGTCTGTCGCAACAGGAAATCGTCGAGATCATCGGCCATGTAGGCGTCTATGCCGGCTTTCCGGCCGCTGCCAATGCCTACTTCGCGATGAAGGAGGCTCTGGCCGAGAGCGCCGCCGCGCGCCAGGCGGCGGCGGCCAAGGGCGGCGCTGCCAAGCCCGCTGCCGGCAAAATAAAATCCGTCAAGGCGAAGACCAGCAAGGCCGCTCCCGCCGCCAAGGCCAAGCTGGCCAAGGCTGGCAAGAAGGGCTGAGGCCATGAATCCGGTGCTCGGTTTCATCGGGCTGGGCACCATGGGCCTGCCCATGTCCGGCCACCTGGCGCGCGCCGGGTACCGGATGCTGGGTTACGATCCGGCGGCGCCCGCGCTTGCCGCGGCGGTCGGGCAGGGCCTCGCTGCCTGCACCGATGCCGCCGCGGTGGGGCAGGGCGCGCAGATCGTGTTCACCTGCCTGCCGAGCCAGAAAATCGTCCGCGCCACCGTGGATGCGCTGCTGGGCACGATGCAGCCGGGCGGCGCCATCGTCGATTGCAGCACCATCAGCCCGCAGCTGGCGGGCGATCTGGAGCGGGACGCGGCAAAGCGCGGCATCGGCTTCCTGGACGCGCCACTCAGTGGTGCCGGGGCCGGCGCGCAGGCGGCTACGCTCAGCATCATGGTCGGTGGCGAGGGGGCGCTGTTCGAGCGCCTGCAGCCGCTGCTGGCGCTGATGGGCAAGCACATCTTTCACCTGGGCCCGTGCGGCAGCGGCCAGACCGCCAAGCTGTGCCAGAACCTGATTCTGGTCTCCACCCTGTCCGGGGTCATGGAGTCGGTGGCGCTCGGCCGGGCAGTCGGCATCGAGCCGCAGCGCCTGCTGGCGGTGATGGACACCTGCCTTGCGCCAACGCGGGTCATGGAGGTGCTGGTCAAGCCCAAGTTCGACGGCCGCGTGCCGTTCGACCATACGACCGACGGCCTGACCATGATCTGCAAGGACATCACCCTGGTGCGCGAGCTGGCCGAGCGGGTCGGCCTTCAGCTGCCGGTTGGAAATCGCATCCAGAGCCTGTATGCCCAGGCGGTGGCCAAGGGGCATGGCCGCCAGGATCTGCTGGCCTGGTACGAGCTGATAGAACAGGGCGTGTTCGAGGCCGGCTAAAGGGAATCGCTGAATAAATCCATCCTGGATCTCTTGAGCGCCGGGATTCACAAACCTTGTGGGAGCGCAGCTTTGCTGCGCGATGATCGCCCGGCACAGCCGGGCTCCCACGGTTTCCGGCCGTCTGTATCGTCGCCGGTGGCACACTGCGCCTGGCAACGGGACACCGGGACGGGCAATCGCATGGACTTGCTGGCGGGCGACATCGGCGGCACCAAGACGCTTCTGCTGCGCGCGCGCTGGCAGGCCGGGCAGCTGGAAACACTGGCCCAGGCGCGCTTCGACAGTGCCGCCTATCCTGACCTGGCCGACATCGTGGGCGAGTTCCTGTCCGGCGTTCCGGCGCCGCCAGTCGCCTGCTTCGCGGTGGCGGGCCCGGTGCAAGCGGCGCCCGGTGGGGGCACGCAGGCGCGCATCACCAACCTGCCCTGGCTGCTCGACAGTGACCGCCTGGCCCGTTCGCTTGGCATCGGGCGGGTCGATCTGATCAACGACCTGGCCGCGGTCGGGCACGGCCTCGCCATGCTCTCGCCTGCCGATGTGCTGACCGTGCAGGCAGGCCAGCCGCAGGCCGATGGCATGCGCGCGGTGATCGGCGTCGGCACCGGCCTTGGCATGGCGCTGGTCATGCCCGGCCCCAGTGGCCCGCGCGTGTTTCCGAGCGAGGGCGGGCACGTCGATTTCGCACCCCTGGACGACCAGCAGGTGCGCCTGCGCGAGTTTGCGCGCGCGCGGCTGGGTATCGACCGGGTGTCCTGCGAGCGCCTGATGGCTGGCCCGGGCCTCACGCTCATCCACGAGTTTGTCGGCGGCGACGCCGCGGCGCCGGAAACCGTCGCCGCACGCGCCGCGGCCGGTGACACGCCCGCCGGCGCAGCCATGCAGCTGTTTGCCGCGCTGTGTGGCGCGCTGGCCGGCGATCTGGCACTCACCTGCCTGCCGTTCGGGGGGCTGTACCTGGCTGGCGGCGTGGCGCAGAAAAACCTGTCGCTGTTCCGAAGCCCGGCATTTCTGGACGCCTTCCAGGCCAAGGGGCGCATGGCCGGATTGCTGCGGCAGGTGCCGCTGCGCGTCATCACCGAGCCGCGGGTCGGACTGTTGGGCGCGGCAGGTTACGCCGCGCGCAGCGACGGTGGCGAATAAGCTCCCGGACGCCGCTTTACCGGACGGTTGAGCACGGTCAACACCCGGTTTGGGCAGCGCCGCTAGGGTACGCACCGTGCCCATCACCCCCGCGGAGCGTGTCATGACCGGACCCCACAAAACCCCCGACGTTCCCCACCACGGCCACCACGACCGGGCCGGTCTGCAGCAGGGGCACGATCCCTACCTGGCACGCCAGAAGCTGTCGGAGCCCAGCGTCTGCGGCGACTGTGGCGTGGTCTGGCACGACGGCCGCTGGCAGTGGCTGGCGCGGCCGGCCGATGCCCACGAGGTGCTGTGCCCGGCCTGCCAGCGCGTGCGCGACCGCGTGCCGGCCGGCTACCTGACCCTGAGCGGTGCGTTCCTGGCCGCTCACCGCGCGGAGATCCTGAGCCTGATCGACCACCACACGCAGCGGCAGACTGCCGAACATCCGCTGCAGCGCATCATCGCGCGCGAGGACGCCGACGACGGTCTGCTGATCACGACCACCGACGGGCACCTGGCGCGGGGTCTGGGCGAAGCGATCCACCACGCCTACCGCGGCGACCTCGATTACCACTACGTCGACGACGACACCACGCTGCGCGTGCACTGGCGGCGCGAGGCCTGAGTCAGCGGCGTGGGCGAGGCAGCATGACGCGTCCCGTCGGCGGGGGACTGGATGGGTACGGATGGCCGCAGCGAATTGCCTCGTTCAGCGGTCCGATTGGCCCGGTCCGGGTGATGGCAGGGGTTTGGGCGCTGCCCGCTCAAGCTCGCGAAACAGGCGTTGACGCTGCACGCGCTGGGCGTCCTGCGCCGTCGGGGCAGGTGTTGCGGCGCCGCGCTGGCGTTCGCCAGCCGTGCCGCGCAGCGTCTCGTCGAGCTTCGCGTCGGCGTCGCGGACACAGGTGGCGTACTGCGCCGCGCGCGAGCAGTCCTGCAAGGCCCGCGTGTGTCGGGCGCGGGCCTCGGCCTCGATCTGCCGGATGCCGGCGGCCGGATTGTCGGGATTCTGGACTGCCGGTTCGGCGGCCCAGGCGGCCGTCGGGGCGCAGGCGGCAATCCACAGCGGCAAGGCGATCAGGGCTGGCTTCACGGCATGCACCGCCCGGTCAGGGATACTGCAGGCGCGGCAGCCAGTCCGCGCCGCGGCCCGCTGGCGTCAGGTCCAGCACGTTCCAGAGCGGCCAGATCAGGTCCACGTGGCGGCTGTGCAAGCCCGGCGGGCGGGCGACGTACAGCAGTTCGCTGCCCCAGGTGTGGAACACGCCGGCCTCGGTTTTCCGGAATACGTTGAGCATCGGCCACTGGTTGCCGGCGGCGTCCTCGGCCAGGTAGTCGGGCTGGTAGGTGTTCTCGAAGGCCGACAAAAGTCGCAGGTGGCGCCAGCCCCGTTGCCGGGCCACGGCGTCCAGCTTGTCCACCGGTGCCCTGGCGACGACCGCCAGGTTGACGTGCTGGTCCAGGTGCGCGGCCGCGCCGTCCAGGCTGTCGAGCATGGACGTGCACAGTGGACAGGGCGCCGTCGCCTGCGGGCCATACATGTAGCTGTACACGACCAGCGTGTCCCTGCCCGGCGCAAACAGGTCCGACATCACCACCGGTGCACCGTCCGGCACCGTCAGGAACGCGTAATCGTCCGGCACCGTGCCGCCGGGCGGCAGCGCGCGGCGCAGCTGGGCGACGGCTTCGATCTGCTGGCGCAGGGCGGCTTCGGCCGCCAGCAGCGTGTCGCGCGCCGCGCGGTAGGTGGCGCTTTCGCCGGGAAACGTCTTGTCGTGCAGGCTGCCCATGAGTGCTGTCCTCCCGCGTGGCGCGACCGGTCTGTCGTGCAGCCTAGAATGCCACGCCGCCCAAGGAGCGCCAGCCGATGACGACCAACAATCAACCGCCCCGTTCGCCTGCCCTCGATCCGGCCACCGTGCCCGCGACCAGCCGATCCGGTTATCCGACCGAAGAACTGCGGGCGCCGCTGGCAGGCCGCTCGCGCCGCGCGCTGGGCGATGCGCTGGGGCTGGCGAACTTTGGCGTGAACCTGACCGAACTGGCGCCCGGTGCCTGGTCGTCGCAGCGGCACTGGCACACGCGTCAGGACGAGTTCGTCTATGTGCTGGAAGGCGAAGTCACGCTGATTACGGATGCCGGCGAGCAGGTTCTGACGCCCGGCATGTGCGCTGGTTTCCCGGCCGGCGTAGCGGACGGCCACCACCTGTTAAATCGTGGCTCCGTGCCGGCGCGTTTCCTGGAGGTGGGCGATCGCCTGCCGGGTGATGCGGGACAGTATTCCGAGATCGATCTGGCTGCCCAGTCCGGGCGCACGCCGCACGTGTTCACCCGCCGCGACGGCAGCGCGTACTGACCCGACATGACGTTGGCCGCTTGCCGGTCGCCAAGCCGCCGCGGACAGACCTTTGGGGGTCGCAGCGCTGTATTCGACGGGTACCGCGCGGCACAATGCGGCACAGCAAAATGCTGATGCCCGCCCTGGCGGGCAGCGGTTTGGCGGATCACGTCGGGGGAGGCTAAAGACATGGTCGATTGGCGCGATGGCTGGCCGGTGAAGACGCGCGAGCTGCACAACCACCACTTCGATTCGACCGCCTGGAACGACTTTGCGTTTCGCGACGACGACATCGTCATCGCCACCTACGCCAAGGCCGGCACCACCTGGACGCAGCAGATCGTTGGCCAGCTGGTGTTCGGCGGCGTGGCCGATGTGCCGGTGCACGAGCTGTCGCCGTGGCTCGATCTGCGCGCGCCGCCGACCGCCGTCAAGCACGCCATGCTGGCGGCCCAGACCCACCGGCGCTTCATCAAGACCCACCTGCCGGTGGATGCACTGGTGTATTCACCGCGTGCCAAATACCTCTACATCGGCCGCGATGGGCGCGACGTGGCGGTGAGCCTGCACAACCACCACGCCAGCGCCACCGAGGACTGGTTCCGGATGCTGAACGAAACGCCTGGCCGCGTCGGCCCGCCCATGCCGCCACCGGCCGCCAGCGCGGGCGAGGCGTTCGAAACCTGGCTGGCGCAGGACGGCGCGCCGTTCTGGCCGTTCTTTTCCAGCGTGCGTTCGTGGTGGGAAATCCGCCATCTGCCCAACGTGCTGTTCGTGCACTTTGCCGACATGAAGCGCGACCTGGCCGGCCAGATGCGGCGCATGGCCGATTTTCTGGGCATCGCGCTCAGCCCGGCGCAGTGGACGGCGGCGGTGGAGCACTGCTCGTTCGAATACATGCGCGCCCACGGCGAACACACCGTGCCGGCCGGCGGGCAGATGTGGCGGGACGGCGCGGCGTCGTTCCTGCACCGCGGCCAGGCCGGCCGCTGGCGCGAGTTGCTGACGCCGCAGCAGGGCGCGGCTTACGAGCGGCGCGCCGTTGCCGAACTGGGCGCCGAGTGTGCGCGCTGGCTGGAGCAGGGCGGGGTGCTGGACGCCGCGTGAGGGCAGCGACCGATCGGGCTATCGGGCGGTCCGTGCGAAGACCGATCAGGTTTGTGGCTCGCCGAGCACCCGCTCGATCCGACGGTCCGGCACCAGCCACATGAGCGCCACCAGCACGTAGAGACCTTCGGCCGCCCATTGCTGCACAAACGCCAGCGCAATGGCCAAGGCATACAGCACGGGCGACAGTTTGCCTTTGACGTCGCGACCAATGGCTTTCGCCAGCAAGGAGCCGCCACCCTGGCTCGCCACGATGGTGCGCTGCAGCAGCCAGTAGGCGAGGGACGCCAACAGCAGGACCAGGCCGTAAAGCGCGACCGGCGCGGCCGCGAAATGGTTTTCGCCCATCCAGCCGGTAACGAACGGGAACAGCGACAGCCAGAACAGCAGATGCAGATTGGCCCACAGGATGGGTCCGGTCACGCGCTGCGTGGCGTGGAGCATGTGATGGTGGTTGTTCCAGTAAATACCGATGTAGACGAAGCTGAGCACGTAGCTCAGGAACACCGGCAGCAGCGGTCGCAACGCGTTCAGGTCCGCCCCGTGCGGGACTTTCATCTCCAGCACCATGATGGTGATGATGATGGCAAGCACGCCGTCGCTGAAGGCTTCGAGCCGCGTTTTTCCCATTGTTGGTCGTGGTGTGTTCAGGAAAGCCCGCACTGCAGGCAACAGGTCACTGGGGTCACGATGGCAGAACCGCTGTCAGCCGCCAGGCCGTTCCAGCGCGGCCCGATCCCACTGCGCCAGCGTGGCCGCGGCCTCGTAGGTTGCCTGCAGGAATTCGAGCAGCGTGTCGTCCGGGGACTCGGACTGCCGCACGGCATCGTACGGCAGGATGAATTCCCGAAGATCGGTGCTGTAGAACGCGGCGTCGGGCGCGACCGGCGACTGCGCAAAACCGGCCGGCTCCGGATAGGCATACGCATAGAACGCCGGATACGGAATCGGCCCGCCGCCGGGCCAGAAGCCGCAGCTGCTGACTTCGTGCGAGTAGGCCTCGCGGGTCACGCGGTCGGGCAGGTTGGGGATGCCGCCCGGGTGCTGCGGGGCACGCCGTCCCGAAAAGCGCGTCACCGCCAGGTCGGGTGCGCCCCAGAAGAAATGCACCGGGCTGCATTTGCCGATGAAGCGGGCGCGAAATAGTTTCAATACCCGGTCGGCCTGTACCAGGACCCGCCAGAAGCGGTTGGCGTAGTCCCGGTCGTATGCGGCGTGCGTCAGGTCCTGATCGAAGCGAACGGGATCGGAAACCTCGTTCGGTTTCATGTGGATAGGCACGTGCAGGTCGAGCCGGGCCATCTGCCGCATCAGGCGTCCGTAAAACGCCGCGACCGATTGGGGTTGCAGCGGAAAACCGCCCCGGCGCCCGTCGCTGGACTGAACTGTCAGCCGGTGGTCGATGAAGTCAAGGTCGATCTGAAACGTCCGGTCGCCGTACGGAACTGGCAGCGTGCTCAGCCCCGTGGCCGTCACGTACAGCGTGACGTGCCAGCAGTGATTGACAGCGGCACAGCGGGCCAGCCGAACCTTGCCGACGATCTGCGTCCACAGGTGCAGGGTGGCGCAGGTGTCGCTCCACGCCGCCAGCGGCAGATCCGGCCATCGTCCGGTGCGATCCAAGGATGGATTGGTCATCGATTTGTGTGTCGCATGGTGCCCACGACCGGGCAGGAAATTCCACGTCGCCAGTCGCCCGTTCCGCGGCCTGGAACGTGCGGACCCGGGAGCCGCAACGCTCGTGCGGCATGGTCAGAACGAAGCGCTGCGCACCCGGCAGCGCCGGCACTGTTCACGCTCAATACACGGCGCGGCCCCGAAACCGCTCCGGCAAGTCCTGCGGCCGGCCGTGCGGCGCGATGTTGGCGCTGGCGTAGAAGGCCTCGACGATCGGATTCATCAGCCGCCGCCACAGCGACGGCACCATCACCACCCAGATCATCGTCATGTAGCCGTAGGGCAGGCGCGGGGCCTCGTCGCGCACGCGCAGGATCTGGTATGGCCGGCTGGTCTTGGCGTGGTGGTCGGAATGGCGCGTGATCTGGCACGAGATCATGCTGCTGACCAGGTAGCTGTCGTCCCAGGCGTGCTCGGCGCGCACCGGTTCGTAACTGCCGTCGGCCAGGCGGCGACGGCCCAGGCCGTAGTGCTCCAGATAATCCACAAAGGCCAGAAACAGGCGCGGGAACAGCCAGCAGCCCAAAAACACCGGCAGCGCCACCCAGCCGAACAGCGCCAGCGTGGCGGCCAGCCACAGCAGCGGCGCGGCAAACAGCCACAGCGCCTGATTGCGCCAGTGCCACACCGGCAGACCGCGCACGGCCATGCTGTCGCGGCCGATGCGCCAGGCCAGGCGCGACTTGTCCACGATGCAGCGCAGCACGAACGGGTACACCGGTTCGTTGTAGCGCGCCGAGGCCGGATCGTCCGGCGTTGCCACCAGGTTGTGGTGGCCGATGTTGTGGTATAGGTGAAAGTCCGCCATGTTGGTGGGCGTGAACAGCAGCACGCCCATGAAGCGGTCGAACTTTTGCGCGTGGTGGCACAGCTCGTGCGCCACCACCACGCCGATGCCCACCGACACCGACAGGCTCGCGATCAGCCCGATCATGGCGCTGGTGCTCAGCGGCTCGTGGCTGAGCACGTACAGGCCAAACAGCGCCACGCCCCACTGCACCGGCACGCACAGCCACAGCATGAAGCGGTAGCGCAGGCGCTGTTCAAGTTCCGGCTCGTAAGCAACCGCGGCATTCACCCGGTCCGGCCCGATCAGGTTGTCCAGCACCGGCAGCACCGCCATCCACGCCACGGCGCTGATCCAGTACCCGTTGCCGCCACCCAGCGCCCAGGCCAGTACTGGCAGCAGCATGAAGCCGATCAGCGGCCAGGTGCTGACGCGGGCGAGAATGCTGCGGCGCGTGCCGGTGCCTTCGATTGCAATGGCCATGATCGCTCCCTGATGCGGCCTGAGGACCGCCCGATGGTACCGAACGCGCGTTCAGGACGCCAAGTTTCGCTGCACGCCTCTGTCGCGTGGCTGTCAATAAAGCGCAGCCTGGCCACGCGGGCTACATTCCGAGGCGCAGTCTGCGTAGGATGTGCCGCCGCCAAAGGAGCACCTGCTGCCTCGGCACCGCAGAACGGTGCCGCTTGCCGCCGCTTCAACGCATCTGCCACGGGCGGCGCCGCCCGCAACCGCCGACGGCATCTGCCAGCCAACCGTAATCTGCTTCGCGCGTCTGAAAACGCCGCGAAATCCTGGGACGACCGCATGTCGATGCTCAACCTGGCCACGTTCGATGCCACGCCGCTGCAGACCGAGCCGTGCGACTACCTCGTTGTGCCCGGCTTCGTGACGCCGCAGGCGCTGGCCGGGCTGAATGCCGATTTTCCGGCCATCGACGCCGCCGGCAATTTTCCGTTCGAGGACCTGAGCTGCGGCCCGCGGTTCAAGGCGCTGGTCGACGAGATGACGGGCCCGGACGTACGGCGGCATTTCGCCGCCAAGTTCGGCATGGATCTGGACGCATTCCCGACCCAGGTGGCGATACGCCGGCACATGTCCATGCTCGACGGGCGCATTCACAACGACTCGCGCTCCAAGAAGATCACGGTGCTGATCTACTTCAACGAACAGTGGACACAGCCGGGCGGCCAGTTGCGCCTGAACAAGGGCCTCGACCGGATGGACGACTATTACGTCGAAGTCCCGCCGGTGGGCGGCAACCTGATCGCCTTTCGGCGCAACGAGCATTCCTTCCACGGCTTTCCGCCCGCCGCGGGCGAACGGCGCACGCTGCAGATGTACTGGGTGGATCCGGTGCGACTTCGCAACAGGAAAGCCACCGGCGTGCGCAAGATCATCCACAAGCTCGTGCGTCGCACCGTCAGGAAATTCCGAGACCGGTTTTGACCTGCCGGCGCAGGCCGCCTTGATGCGGTTGATCCGGCGCTCGGGTTCAGGCAGTTCGTGCCGGTTGGGCTTCCGGCGCCAGTCCAACTCACACGGGCTCGACGCGGCGTCTGAGACCGGCAGCGGGTGGGCATCGTAGTCGCGCGCCCGGCGGTTTGACCGTCACCGGCGGCGCCCCCTACAATCCGCGGCCCCCACGGGGGCGATTAGCTCAGCGGTAGAGCACTACCTTCACACGGTAGGGGTCGCTGGTTCGATCCCAGCATCGCCCACCACGTCCTGGGTGAAAGCGCCTGGCCCCGTGCCGGGCGTTTTGCGTTTCGGGGCGCGTTGAACCGCTTGCCGGACCAGTCGCTACAATCGCCGGCCATTTTCCCCAACGATCCGCTGACAGGCCGTGCCGTCCATGGACAAGCTGACCAATATCAACGTCGTCGAGCAGCAGCTGATGCCGACCCCGGCCGAGGTGCGCGCCCGCCTGCCGCTGACGCAGGCCGCCGAGCGCACCGTATTTCAGGGCCGCGCCGCCGTGCAGGCGATCCTGGACCGGCGCGATGCGCGGCGCTTCGTGGTGGTCGGCCCCTGTTCCATCCACGACATCGAAGCCGCCCGCGACTATGCCCGGCGCCTGCGCGGTCTGGCGCGCGAAGTCCAGGACACACTGCTGATCATCATGCGCGTGTACTTCGAGAAGCCGCGCACCTCGACCGGCTGGAAGGGCCTGATCAACGACCCGCGCATGGACGATTCCTTCCACATCGAGGAGGGCGTGTCCCTGGCGCGCGCGCTGCTGCTGGAGCTGGCCGAGATGGGCCTGCCGGCCGGCACCGAGGCGCTGGACCCGATCATGCCGCAGTACCTGCACGACCTGATCACCTGGACCGCCATCGGCGCGCGCACCACCGAGTCGCAGACCCACCGCGAGATGTCGAGCGGCCTGTCGACCTCGGTCGGCTTCAAGAACGGCACCGATGGCGGCATCGACGTGGCCATCAACGCCATGAAGTCGGCCGCCAGCCCGCACAGTTTTCTGGGAATAAACCTGCAGGGCCAGTCGGCAGTCATCCGCACCCGCGGCAACGCTTACGGGCATCTGGTGCTGCGCGGTGGCCACGAACGCCCCAATTACGACTCGGTGGCGGTGGCGCTGTGCGAGCAGGCGCTGGCCAAGGCGCATCTGCCGCAGAACATCGTGGTCGACTGCAGCCACGCCAACTGCAACAAGCAGCCCGAACTGCAGGCGCTGGTGCTGGAGAACTGCGTCAACCAGATGCTGGAGGGCAACCGGTCCATCGTCGGCCTGATGCTCGAGAGCAACCTTGAAGCCGGCAACCAGCCCATCCCGGCGGACCTGTCGCAGCTGCGCTACGGCGTGTCGGTGACCGATCCGTGCATCGACTGGCCGACCACCGAAGCCCTGCTGCGGGGCATGCACGTCAAGCTGCTGCCCGTGGTGCGCGCCGCCGCCGTCGCCTGATGGCAGTCGGCCGCCTGGCCGTAGCGGCTTGCCGGGCGGCCGATGCCGGCCCGACAATCCCGAGTCGATAACACATTCGGGCGGGTATCGACCTGACCGATCCACACAGGGGAGGGGACAGGCATGGGCATCCGCACCGGCGCGCAGTACATCGCGAGCCTGAAGGACGATCGGGCGCTTTACATCGCCGGCCAGCGCGTCGGGGACGTCACGCAATATGCGCCGCTGGCCGGCATCCTGGGCAGCATCGGCGCGCATTACGACGCGTTTCACAGGCCCGGGCTGCAGGCCGACTACACCTACCCCTCGCCCAGGGACGGCAAGCCGGTCAGCAATTCCTTCCTGCCGGCGCGCACCTGGGACGAGGTGCAGCAGCGCCTGCGTGGCGAGTCGCTGCGCAAGGAGGCCACGTTCGGCCTGATGGGCCGGCTGCCGGATTTCATGAACGCCTTCGTCACCGACGCGGCGGTGGTCGCCCCGCACGTGCTGGGGCACAAGGACAAGGCGTTCGCCGACAACGCCATCCGCTACTGGGAATACTGCCGCGACGAGGACATCTGCCTCACGCACACCCTGGTCGATCCCAAGCGCGACTACGGCAAGGACCTGTCCGCGCAACGGGCGCTCAAGGTGGTGCGCGAGACCGACGCCGGCATCATCGTGTCCGGCGCGCGCATGCTGTCCACCCTGGCGCCGGTCAGTAACGAAATCTGGGTCGGGCCGTTCATGCCGCGCCGGCCGGGCGAAGAAGACTACGCACTGTCCTTTGCCGTGCCGGTGGCGACGCCGGGGCTCAGATTCCTGGCCCGCGAGAGCTACGCCCGCGGCGGCAGCCGGTTTGACCGGCCGCTGGCCGAGCGTTTCGACGAGGGCGACGCACTGGCCGTGTTCGACAACGTGCTGGTGCCCTGGGAGCGGGTGTTCATCTACCGCGACATCGTCGCTTACAACATGATGGCGCCCAGCTTCCCCGGCTACCTGCTGCTGCAGGCCAATGCGCGCGGCCGGGCCAAGCTGCGCTTCATGACCGGTCTGGCCTGCAAGATGGCCGACGTGCTGGGGCGCAGCGAGCTGCCGCACTATCAGCAGCTGCTGGGCGAGTTCCTGGCGCTGAACGAAATTGCCGATGGCCTGGTCGAGGCCAGTGCCCGCGAGCTGGTCGTGCATGCGCAGGAAGAGTTCGCCAGGCAGACCGATCCGGGCTTCGTGCTCGAAGACGTGGCGCGTGAGACTGCGTCCCTGTTCGCCTCGCCCAACCGGGGCATGGTCGGCATCTCCATGCTGCGGTTCTTTCTGCCGCAGGTGAACACCAAGGTCAACGAGCTGATCCGCCTGATGGGCAGCTCCAGCCTGGTGATGACGGTGACGGAAGCCGACTTTGCCAACCCGGAAACGGCGACCGATCTGGAGCAGTTCCTGGGCAACGACAAAACCTCCGCCCGCGAGCGCGTGCAGGTGATGAAGCTGGCCTGGGATGCGGTGGCCGGCGAGTTCGGCGGGCGGCAGGAGATCTACGAGATTTTCTTTGCCGGCGATCCGTTCCTGTCGCGCCAGTTGCACTACTTCACGCCGCGGCGCGGTCAGTACCAGGCGCAGGTCGACCGGCTGCTGCGCGAGAGCGGCGCCGGCTGAGCAGGCCGCCCTGAATTTTAGCTGCCGTTCTACATCACAGCGTCTTATCAGATCATTGAATAAAAGGAGTTTGTCATGCTGACGCCCACCATCCCGACCGCGCAGGAGCTGATCGGTCGCGCCCGCGACCTGGCGCCGGTGATCGCCCGGCGCGCCCTGGAATGCGAGCGCCTGGGCCGCCTGCCTGACGACAGCTTTGCCGATTTCCGGGACGCCGGCTTCTACCGCATCCTGCAGCCGAAGCGCTTTGGCGGCTACGAGCACGACATGTACACACTGCTCGAAGTCACGCGCGAGATCGGCCGCAGCGGCTGCTGTTCCAGCGCCTGGGTGCTGGCCATCCTGGCCATCCACAACTTTTATCTGGGCTACTTCCCGCCGCGGACACAGGAAGACATCTGGGGCGAGGACCAGGACACGCAGACCTGCACGCCGTTCGTGCCGGCCGGCACGATCACCAAGGTGGCCGGCGGCATCGAGATCCGCGACGGCCGCTGGACCTTCGCCAGCGGCTGCGATCACGCCCGCTTCGCGCTACTTGGCGTGCTGGTGCCGGACGATGCCGGCGGCCCGCCGGAGTATTTCCAGTGCGCGGTGCCGGTTGGCGATTACCAGATCGACCATGCCAGCTGGGACGTGGTGGCGCTCAAGGGCACCGGCAGCAAGGACATCACGGTCAGCGAGTGCTTCGTGCCCACGCACCGCATGTTCTCGCTGAGCAAGGTGGCGCAGGACATCGCACCGGGGCGCGAGATCAACACCGGCCCGCTGTACAAGCAGCCGTTTTTTGCCGCGTCCGTGTGCTCGTTGATCGCGCCGGCCTGGGGCGCGGCGCAGGCGGCCGTGGATGCTTACGAACAGCGCCTGCAGTCGCGCATGATGGTGTTTGGCGCTGGCAAGCAATCGGAGAAGTCCACCGCCCAGCTGCGACTGGTCGAGGCCGCCGCCGAGATCGACGCCGCCGGTTTGCTGCTAAAGCGCAATTGCGACGAGTTCAAGGCGCTGGCCGCGGCCGGCACGCCGTCGACCAAGCTGCTGCGCGCGCGGGCGCTGTTCGAGGGCGCCTACGCCACCACCATGCTGACCCGCTCGGTGGAACGCCTGTTCGTGGCCAGCGGCGGCAGCGCCCTGCACGAGGGCAACGTCATCCAGCGCTGCTGGCGCGACGTGCACGCCATCAACAGCCACGCCGGCATGAACTTCGACAACATGGGCGAGCTGTACGGTCAGGTGCGCCTGGGGCAGGACATCGAACATGGGCTGATCTAGGTCGGCGCGCCGGGAGCGCTTCGCCGGCCTGTCGGCCGTACAGGTCGTGACCGCGGAGCAAGCCGCGCCTGAAAGGCATTCGGCCCGCGGGCGGGCCTCCCACGGGCAATTCGGCGCGGCGCCTGGTGGGAGTCTGCAAATCTGGACCATCTTCCCCGCGGCGGTGCCTCGTGGGAGCGGCGCCGCCGCGAAGTGCCGCTGACAGCCCTGCCCAGCCGGGCACTCAGGCAACCTTATCGGCCGCCTCACTGGCTGCCAGCACGCGCTGCGCAGCGTCCGCCACGCGTCTGATCGTGCGTTCGTCACCGGTCGGCGTGCTCAGATCCCGCCGCCAGGCGCGGGCGCCCGGCTGGCCCTGGAACAGGCCGAGCAGCGGCCGGGTCAGGGCGCTTGGCGGCGTGCCGGCGGCGAGCTGGACCTGCATGTAATCCACGTAGGCGGCCAGCACCGCGGCGCGGCTGGGGCTTTCTGCGGCCTGCCCGAACATGAGCCGGTCGGCCTCAGCCAGCAGCCAGGGCGAGTGATAGGCGGCGCGGCCGATCATCACGCCATCGACGTGTTCCAGCTGCGCCAGCGCCTGGTCCAGATCGGTTATGCCGCCGTTGATGACGATTTCGAGCTCTGGCCGCAGGCGTTTGAGCCGGTGCACGGTGTCGTGGCGCAGGGGCGGAATCTCGCGGTTCTCGCGCGGCGACAGCCCGTCCAGCCAGGCCTTGCGGGCGTGCACGGTGAATTGCCGGCAGCCGGCAGCGGCCACCGTTTCGACGAACGCGAACAGATCCTCGTCGCGGTCGCTGCGGTCGATGCCGATGCGGCATTTCACCGTCACCGGCAGCGACACGGCCGCCTGCATGGCCGCCACACAGTCGCCCACCAGGGCCGGCTCCGCCATCAGGCAGGCGCCAAAACGGCCGGACTGCACGCGATCGGACGGGCAGCCGACGTTCAGGTTGATCTCGGCATAGCCAAAATCCGCCCCGATGCGCGCCGCCTGCGCCAGTTGCGCCGGATCGCTGCCGCCCAGTTGCAGGGCCAGCGGGTGCTCGGCTGGGCTGTAGCCGATCAGGTAGTCCGCATCGCCACGCAGCAGGGCCTGCGCCGTCACCATTTCCGTGTACAGCAGCGTGCAGCGCGAAATCAGGCGCAGCAGAAACCGCGCGTGGCGATCGGTGCAATCCATCATCGGCGCCACCGACAAACGACGCGACAGCGGGGCGGGGGAGGCGGGTGGCAAGGCGAACTCCGGCGCAGCGGGGTCGGCATTGTGCCAGCAGCCGGGCGCCTTGCTTGACACTGCCGGCGGGCGCGTGTTCCATCGATTGCGCGCCGGGCCAGCCTGTGGCCAGCCGGCGGCAACACCATCATCCCTTTGCGCAGGAGTGCGACATGTCCGATCCGCAGATTGCCCAGAAGAGTCCTTTCGTCGAACAGACCGAGCCCGGCACCTATTGGTGGTGCGCCTGCGGCAAGTCGGGCGACCAGCCGTTCTGCGATGGTGCGCACAAGGGCACTGCCTTCACGCCCCTGCAGCACGAGGTGACGGAAACCGCCACCCTGGCCTGGTGTGGCTGCAAGCACACCAAGACGCCGCCGTTCTGCGACGGTTCGCACCGCGCTTTGTAATATCGACCGAGAGCCGTCCCGCGGCCCGCGTTTTCGGCCAGAAAGCGCGGGCTGTCGTTTTTCTGGAATCCGTCATGAGCAATTCCGTGGAATCCCTGTGGCGACCGGATGCCTCGCGTGTCGCAAACGCCAACCTGACGGCATTCATCGCCCGCTACCTGCCGGGCGCCGACTACGCGCGGCTGTACGACTGGTCGGTGGCCGAGCCGGCCGCTTTCTGGTCGGCGGTATGGGCGTTCTGCGGCATCGTCCACCGCGCGCCGCCGCAGGCGGTGCTCGAACACGCTGATCGAATGCCCGGGGCGGTGTGGTTTCGGGGTACCACGCTGAACTTTGCCGAGAATCTGCTGCGCTACCGTGATGACCGTCCGGCGCTGGTATTCCGCGACGAGACTGGCGCGCGCCGCGAGCTCAGCTACGCGCAGCTTGCCGCCCAGGTCGGCGCCATGACGGCAGCGCTGAGCAGCTTTGGCGTGCAGCCCGGCGACCGCGTGGCCGGATATCTGCCCAACATCCCGGAGGCGATGGTCGCCATGCTGGCGGCGGCAAGTCTGGGCGCGGTCTGGTCGTCGTGCTCGCCTGACTTTGGCGCCCCGGCGGTGCTGGACCGCTTCGGGCAGATCGCGCCCCGGGTGGTGCTCGTGTGCGACGGCTATCACTACAACGGCCGGCCGCAGGACCGCCGCGCGGCGGTGGCGCAAATCCTGGCCGGCCTGCCGACGGTGCAGCACGTGGTGGCCGTGTCCTGCGGCGGCGGGCGGGTGCAGCAGGCCCCGGTGCCGCTGCACGACTGGCACGCGCTGCTGGCCGAGTACGCGGGCATGGCGCCGGCCTTCACGCCCTTGCCCTTCGATCATCCGCTGTACGTGCTGTATTCGTCCGGCACCACCGGGGTGCCCAAGGGCATCGTGCACGGCGCGGGTGGCACGCTGTTGCAGCACCAGAAAGAACAGGTTCTGCAGTGCGATCTGACACGCGACGACCGGCTGATCTACTTCACCACCACCGGCTGGATGATGTGGAACTGGCTGGCCAGTGCGCTGGCCACCGGCTGCACGCTGATCCTGTATGACGGGGCACCGTTCGTGACGCCGGCCATGCTGTTCGACATCGCCGCGCAGGAGCGGGTGACGGTGTTCGGCACCAGCGCCAAGTACCTGGCGGCGGCCGAAAAGGCCGGCCTGAAACCGGCGCAAAGCCATGATCTTTCGGCGCTGCGCACGGTGCTGTCGACCGGCTCGCCGCTGGCGCCGGAGGGTTTCGATTACGTCTACCGCGACATCAAGGCCGACGTGCTGCTGGCATCGATCAGCGGTGGCACCGACATCTGCGGCTGCTTCATCGCCGGTAACCCGATCGGGCCGGTCTACCGCGGCGAGCTGCAGGCGCGGGCGCTGGGCATGGCGGTGCGGGTGTTCGACGAGGCCGGCCACGAACTGCTGGGCCAGAAGGGCGAGCTGGTGTGCGTGAAGCCCTTTCCGAGCATGCCGGTCGGCTTCTGGAACGATCCCGACGGCAGCCGCTACCAGGCCGCCTATTTCGAAAAATTCCCCGGCGTGTGGTGCCACGGCGATTACGTGGAACTGACCGCCCGCGGCGGCATGATCGTGCACGGCCGCTCGGACGCCGTGCTCAATCCCGGTGGCGTGCGCATCGGCACCGCGGAGCTGTACCGGGAGGTCGAGCGCTTTGCCGAGATTCAGGAGGCGGTGGCCGTGGGTCACGAGACCGGCGACGACGTGGAGGTCGTGCTGTTCGTGCGCCTGGCAGAGGGCCTGACCCTGGACGACGCGCTGCGCCAGCGCCTGCGCAGCGCCATCCGGGCCGATGTCAGCCCGCGCCATGTGCCGGCGCACATCCTGCAGGTGACGGACATCCCGCGCACCATCAGCGGCAAGATCGCCGAACTGGCGGTGCGCGAGGCCATCCACGGCCGGCCGGTGAAGAACCTGGATGCGCTGGCGAACCCGCAGGCGATCGGGCAGTTCCAGGGCCTGTTCGACGCCTCCTGAAGCCCGGCTGCAGCGGTGGGAGATGCCAGGTTCTGACGGCTGATCGGGGTTGGTAGAGGCCCTTTGTGGGAGCGGCGCCCCCGCCGCGAATCTTCGAATCAGGCATTCGGCCCGGGGCGGGCCTCCCACGGTGTCAAATTCCCGCCGCCGGCATGGGCAGTGCTGGGGATTCGTGTCGACGACACGGCGTCATGGATCAATATGTTTTTTAACTTATTGAAGTAATTACAAAAATAATTTGGCATCACGCTTGCTTAGTCTCGGCCTGACCCTTTGACAGGAGCGACTCAGGCATGGCGACGCGGGAAGCGGATCTGGAGCTTGGCGACAACGCCAAAAAGAAGGCCGGCGGCAAGAAATCGCTGTTGATGATCGGCGGCGGTGCCCTGGCGCTGGTCGCCGTCAGCATCGGTGCCACGGTGTTTCTGGTGGGCGGCAAACAGGCGGCACCGGCTGCCGGCGAGCATGCGACGGCCAGCAAGGTCGAGTCTCCCGCCGCCTACACGCCGCTGGAACCGCCCTTCGTGGTGAATTTCGAGGACGACGGCGCGATCCGCTTCCTGCAGGTGTCGATCGAGGTCATGACCCGCGACCCGAAGGTCACCGAGGCGGTCAAGCTGCACATGCCGGCGATTCGCGACCAGCTGATCGTGCTGCTCAGCGGGGCCGATTACGCGACGCTCGCCAGTCGCGAGGGCAAGGACACGCTGCGCAAGCAGGCACTGGAAACGCTCAAGACCATCCTGAAGGCCCAGGGCGCGCCGGACGCCATCGAAGGCCTGTATTTCACCAACTTCGTGATGCAGTGACATGGCCCAGGACGAACTGGTGTCCCAGGACGAGCTGAGCGCGCTGCTGGACGCGACGCCCGTCGGTCGGTCGGGTGGGCGCGGCGCCGAGGCCTACGACCTGACCTGCCGCATCCCGGCGCAGGACGGGGCGGACCTGCCGGCGCTGGCACGCATCACCGAGTATTTCTGCGAAGGCATGACGCGCAGCCTGACCCGGTACCTGGGCCGCGACACGCTGGTGTCGATGCGCGGCTCGCAGATTCGGGAGTTCCGGGACTTCGTGCACGCCCTGCCGGAACGCGCCAGCGTGCGCGGTCTGGACATGGCGCCACTGGCCGGCTGCGGCGTACTGGTCCTGGAACCGGCGCTGCTGTTCACGGTGGTGGAGAGCTTCTTTGGCGGCGGGCGCGCCTCGTCGCCGCCCAGCAGCCGCGACCTGACACCGACCGAACGGCGGATGCTCGGCAACCTGCTCGACCTGCTGCTGCCGGAACTGCAGGCGGCCTGGACGCCGGTGCTGCCCCTGAGCCCCGGTGTCGCACCCAGCGACGTGGACCCGCTGCTGGTGTCGCTGGTGGACCCGGCCGAGATGGTGCTGGTGCAAAGCTTCGAGGTGGCGCTGCTGGGCGGTGGCGGGGATTTTCACCTGGCCCTGCCCATGTCGGCGCTGCAGGGCGTGTGGCCGGCGCTGCGTGCCGGTGCCCCGGCGGTGGTGCCCGACGACAGTGCCTGGCGGGCCGCCCTGCAGGCGCGGGTCATGACGACCACCCTGTCGATCAAGGGCGTGGTGGCGCGGCGCCAGTCCAGCCTGCGCCACGTGCTGGCCCTGCAGGTGGGCGAGGTGCTGACCTTCGAACGCGCCGACGGCGCGCAGCTTCAGATCGCCGGCAAGCCCCTGTTCGCGGGCGAATTTGGCGTCTTCAACGGTAACAACGCCGTGTCGGTGACGGGCCCCGTGCCCCGCGCAGCGGCCGGTCGTGAACGCGGCAAACACGGAGAACCCCGCTGATGGAACTCGATCTTGACCAGAACGTGGTGAATGAAGCCGCCGCCGTCGCACAGCCAGTGCGCAGCGGTGCCGACGTGGGCCTGGGGATGATCATGGACATCCCGATCACGCTGACGGTGGAGGTCGGCCAGGCGCGCATGAGCATCGGCCGCCTGCTGGCGCTGGGCCAGGGCGCGGTGGTGGAACTGGACCGCGTGGCCGGCGAGCCGCTGGACGTGCTGGCCAACGGCACGCTGGTGGCACGCGGCGAAGTGGTGGTCGTGGAAGACAAATTCGGCATCCGCCTGACCGAAGTGGTCAGCCCCGCCGACCGCAAGCCGGGCGCGGCCTGATGCACCGTCTTGCCATCCTGCTGCTGTGTCCGGTGCCGGCCCTGGCGGCACCATCGGCGCTGGCCGCCAGCGGTCAGATGGTGGTCAGCCTGGCGCTGGTAGTGGCCCTGATCGGCGGTCTTTTCGTGCTGCTGCGGCGTTTCCAGGTGCGCACCGGCAGTGCCGGTGGCATCCGCGCGCTGGCGGCGCTCAGCGTCGGGACCCGCGAACGGGTGGTGCTGCTGGAGGTGGCCGGTCGGCAGTTGCTGGTCGGCGTGGCGCCGGGACGCGTGCAGGCATTGCTGGTGATCGGTGACGGCGCTGGCGGTGTGCCGACAGGCACTCCGGCCGAGCCGTTTGCCGCGCGTCTGGACGCTGCGCTCGACGCGGCCGGGCCGGGTGCACCATGAAGCGTCTGCTGTTTGCGCTGCTCGCGCTGGCGCCGTTGTCGGCACTGGCGCAGGCCGGCCTGCCGGCGCTGACGCTCAGCCAGGCCGCCGGTGGCGGCCAGACCTGGAGCGTCAGCCTGCAGGTGCTGGCGGTGATGACCTTCCTGACCCTGTTGCCCGGGGTGCTGCTGGCCATGACCTCGTTCACCCGCATCGTGGTGGTGCTGGCCATCCTGCGCCAGGCGCTGGGCACCGGCCAGACGCCGTCGAGCCAGATTCTGGCCGGCCTGGCGCTGCTGCTGACGCTGTTCGTGATGGGGCCGGTGCTCAATCGCATCAACGGCGAGGCGTTGCAGCCTTACCTCGAAGAAAAGCTCAGCCTGCCGGATGCCGCCGTCAAGGCGTCGGCGCCGCTGCGCCAGTTCATGCTGGCCCAGACGCGCGAGAGCGACATCGCCACCTTCGCCCGCATTGCCGGGCACGAGGCCGCCTTCGACAGTCCGGACGCGGTGCCCTTCACGCTGCTGACGGCGGCCTTCGTCACCAGTGAGCTGAAGACCGCGTTCCAGATCGGATTTTTGCTGTTCATCCCGTTCGTGGTGATCGATCTGGTGGTCGCCAGCGTGCTGATGTCGCTGGGCATGATGATGCTGTCGCCGATGATCATTTCCCTGCCGTTCAAGATCATGCTGTTCGTGCTGGTCGACGGCTGGGCGCTGGTCATGGGCACCCTGGCCGGCAGTTTTTACCAGTGAGCGGCGGCCGATGACCCCGCAAACCGTGCTCGACGTTGGCCGCGACGCGCTGTGGATGTGCCTGCTGCTGGCCGGCGGGCCGCTGCTGGCGATGCTGCTGGTCGGGCTGCTGGTGGGCATGCTGCAGGCCGCCACGCAGATCAACGAGATGACGCTCAGCTTCGTGCCCAAGCTGATCGTGATGGCGCTGCTGCTGGTGGTGGCCGGTCCCTGGCTGCTGCAGACGCTGGTCGACTACACGCACCGGCTGGTCACGTCCATCCCGGGGCTGATCGGCTGATGGACATCGACAGTGCCCGCATCGGCGCCTGGGTGGGTCAGTTCTTCTGGCCGTTCCTGCGCCTGTCGGCCTTCCTGCTGGCGGCGCCGGTGTTTGGCGCGCGCAGCGTGCCGGTACGGGTGCGCATCACCATCGGCGTGGTGCTCACGGCAGTGCTGCTGCCCACGCTGCCGGCCGCGCCGACGCTTGACGTGCTCTCGCCGCCGGGCCTGCTGACCGCGATGCAGCAGGTAGGCATTGGCCTGCTGGGCGGGTTCCTGCTGCAACTGTTCCTGGCTGCCCTGAATTTTGCCGGCGAGATGGTGTCCCTGGGCATGGGCCTGGGTTTCGCCTCGCTGGTCGATCCGCAAAACGGCGTCAGCGTGCCGCTGCTGGGCCAGCTTTACGTGATGCTGGCGCTGCTGCTGATGCTGGCGACCAACAGTCACCTGCTGCTGCTGGAACTGCTGGCCCGCAGCTTCACCACGTTGCCGGTGGGGCCGGTGGGGCTGCGCTTTGACGATTTGCGGGCGGTGGCCGGTTTTGCCAGCGACATGTTCGCGCTTGGCCTGCTGGTGGCGCTGCCGGCGGTCACGGTGCTGCTGGTGGTGAATCTCGCCTTTGCCGTGGTCAGCCGCGCGGCGCCGCAGCTGAACCTGTTTGCGATCGGCTTTCCGGTGTCCCTGCTGGTCGGTCTGCTGATCGTGCTGCTGACGCTGCCGTCACTGCCCGGGCAGTGGGGCGGCATTTTCGGGCAGGCCACAGCGCGCCTGTCGGCGCTGCTGGGGAGTGGCTGAGATGGCCCAGGACAGCGCCCAAGAACGCACCGAGCGGGCCACGCCCAAGCGTCTGAAGGACGCGCGGGACAAGGGCCAGGTGGCGCGCTCGCGCGAGCTGAACTCGGCTGCGCTGGTGCTGCTGGGCGCCGGTGGCCTGTGGCTGCTGGGGGAGCGTATCGGCAGCTGCCTGCTGGGCCTGATTCACGGTGGACTGGCATTCGACCGCGCCGCCGCGCTTGATCCAGCGGCTCTGGTCGGCCGCCTGGGCGCCGCCAGCGGTGAGGCGCTGTGGGCGATCGCGCCCTGGCTGGGTCTGGCGGTGCTGGTGGCGGCACTGGCGCCGCTGATGCTGGGCGGCTTTCTGTTCTCGACCGACAGCCTACAGATCAAGTTCGAGCGCCTGGACCCGGCCAAGGGCCTGAAGCGCGTGTTCTCGGCCCAGGGCGCGGTCGAGACCGGCAAGGCGCTGGGCAAGTTCGTGGTGGTCGGCGGGCTGGCCGTGCTGGTCATGCGTCAGATGGCGCCGGCCCTGCTGGGCCTGGGCGGCGAGCCGATCAGCGCCGCCGTTCGGCACGCGGGCGACCTGATCGCGCGGGCGTTTTTCCTGACCGCGCTCGGCCTGCTGTTGATCGCCGCCGTGGACGTGCCGTTCCAGCTGTGGAACCACGCCAAGCAGCTGCGCATGTCGCGCCAGGACATCAAGGACGAGATGAAGGAAAGCGAGGGTCGCCCGGAAGTGCGCGGTCGCATCCGCCAGCGCCAGCAGGAGCTTTCCCGGCGCCGGATGATGCAGGACGTGGCCAGCGCGTCGGTGGTGATCACCAACCCGACCCATTACGCCATCGCCCTGCGCTACGACGTGGGCGGCAATGGCGCGCCGCGGCTGGTGGCCAAGGGCGCCGATCTGGTCGCGGCGCAGATTCGCGCCCTGGCCGCCGAGCACAAGGTGCCGATCCTGGAGCAGCCGCCCCTGGCGCGCGCCCTGTTCTACAGCACGAAAATCGGTGCCGAAGTGCCGCGCGAGCTGTACGCCGTGGTGGCGCAGGTGCTGGCCTACGTCTACCAGCTGCAGGCGGCGCTTTCGTCCGGCCGCCGGCAGCTGCCGGAACTGCACCCCCTGACGGTGCCGGAAGAACTGCAACGCCCGCGCGGCGGCGTTGCGCACTGATCGCCACTGTCATCGGCCACAAGGAGTTCCAGACGTGAATACCGCAGTCGGCATGGGCAACGTTCGGGCGCTGGTCGGGCTGGGTCTGGGCACCCCGCTGCTGGTGCTGACGCTGCTGGGCATGATGCTGGTGCCGCTGCCGCCGCTGCTGCTGGACCTGCTGTTCACGTTCAACATCGCCCTGTCGCTGGTGGTGCTGCTGGTGGCGGTGTACGCGCTGCGCCCGCTGGACTTCGCGGTATTCCCGACCCTGCTGCTGGTGGCGACCCTGTTGCGGCTGGCACTGAACGTGGCCTCGACCCGGCTGGTGCTGCTCGAGGGCCACACCGGCCCCGCGGCGGCCGGGCATGTGATCGAGGCCTTCGGCGCCTTCGTCATCGGCGGCAATTACGCCGTCGGTCTGGTGGTGTTCATCATCCTGATGATCATCAACTTCGCGGTGGTCACCAAGGGCGCCGGGCGGGTGTCGGAAGTCAACGCCCGCTTCACGCTGGACGCCATGCCCGGCAAGCAGATGGCGATCGATGCCGACCTGTCGGCCGGCGTCATCACCCAGCAGCAGGCCCAGGCGCGGCGCGAGGAAGTGCGCCAGGAAGCCGATTTCTACGGCGCCATGGACGGCGCCAGCAAGTTCGTGCGCGGCGATGCCGTGGCCGGCGTGCTGATCCTGGTCATCAACATCCTGGGCGGCATCGCCATCGGCATGGGCCAGCACGGCATGTCGGCGGGCGATGCCATGCGCGTGTTCAGCCTGCTGACCATCGGCGACGGCCTGGTGGCGCAGGTGCCCTCGCTGCTGCTGTCGGTGGCGGCGGCCATCCTGGTGACGCGCGTGTCGCAGGCGCAAAACGTTTCCACCCAGGTCAGCAACCAGTTGCTGGCCAACCCGACGGCGCTGGCCATGGCCGGGGGGCTGGTGGGCATTCTGGGCCTGGTGCCGGGCATGCCACATTTCGCCTTTCTGGCCCTGGGCGCGGGCCTCGGTGGCGCCGCCTGGCGCATCGGCAAGCGTCAATCGACCGCCGCCGCGAGCCCGCAGGCGGGCACCCAGGCCCTGCCGGCACCCGACGAACACAAGGAACTGGGCTGGGAGGAGGTGGCCGGCGTGGACCTGGTGGGCCTGGAGGTCGGCTACCGGCTGATCCCGATGGTCGACAAGGCGCAGGGCGGCGAGCTGCTGACCCGCATCAAGGGCGTGCGCAAGAAGCTGTCGAAGGAACTGGGCTTCCTGCTGCAGCCGGTGCACATCAGGGACAACCTGGACCTGCCGCCGGGCGGCTACCGCATCACCCTGATGGGCGCCACGGCCGGCCAGGGCGAACTTCAGCCAGACCGTGATCTGGCCATCAACCCGGGGCATGTCACGACGCCGGTGCCGGGCATCGCCACCAAGGACCCAAGTTTTGGCCTCGACGCGCTGTGGATCGAGCGGGGCCTGCGCGAGCAGGCGCAGATGGCCGGCTACACGGTGGTCGACCCGGCCACCGTGGTGGCGACGCACCTGTCGCAGGTGCTCATGCGCTCGGCCCACGAGCTGCTCGGCCACGAGGAAGTGCAGCAGCTGCTGGACCGCCTTGCCGCCCAGGCGCCCAAGCTGGTCGAGAACCTCACGCCCAAGGTGCTGCCGCTGGGCACCGTGCTGCGCGTGCTGCGCAACCTGCTGCAGGAAGGCGTGCCGGTGCGCGACCTGCGCAGCATCGCCGAGTCCTTGGCGGAGCACGGCGCGCGCAGTCAAGATCCCGACGTTCTGACCGCGCTGGTGCGGGTGGCGATCGGCCGCGGCATCGTGCAGGAGATCTTCGGAATGGCGCCAGAGCTAGCACTGATGACGCTTGACCCGGAGTTGGAACGCATCTTGCTAAAGGCCGTACAAGGCGGCGACGGCGCCCTGGGCCTGGAGCCCGGACTGGCCGAGCGCCTGCGGGGCCTGCTGGCCGACGCGGCGCAGCGCCAGGAGCTGCTGGGACAGCCGGCGGTGCTGGTGGCCCCGAATGCGCTGCGGCTGTGGCTGGCGCGCTTCGTGCGCCACCTGGCGGTCGACCTCAAGGTGCTGGCCTACGAGGAACTGCCCGAGAACCGCCAGGTGCGGGTTGTTGCAAACATCGGCGGGCGCTGAGCGGCGTCCGCACAGACACGGAGACACGAGCATGCAGATCAAGCGCTACAGCGCCCCCGACATGCGCCGGGCATTGCACCTGGTACGCCAGGCCCAGGGCTCGCAGGCCGTCATCCTGTCCAGTCGCCGCCTGCCGGACGGCGTCGAGGTGATCGCCGCCGACGAGTACGACGCGGCTCTGGTCGAGCGGCTCGCAGCCGGCGGCGACGGCGCCGTCTTGCCGGCCGGCAGCGGCAGGGAACTGCCGCCCAGCGTCCAGGGCGACCTGCCCGGCCCGGCCGATCTGGATCGACTCGCCTGGGCGGTCGATCCGGCCATCGCCCAGCTGCGCAGCGAACTGACCACCCTGCGCTCGCTGCTGGAAACCGAACTTCGCCAGTCCGCGCTGGCCCGCCGCAGTCCGCTGCAGGCCCAGCTGGCGCAGTACCTGGAGCAGCTTGGCCTGGCGCCGCAGCTGGTCGGCTCGCTGCTGGAACAACTCACCGAGACGCAGGACCTGGGCGCCGCCTGGCGCGAAGTGCTGGGCGAGCACCTGACGGCGCGCATCCCGATTGCGCCTGACGACATGCTGGCGCAGGGCGGTGTGGTGGCGCTGCTGGGTCCGACCGGCGTTGGCAAGACCACGACCATCGCCAAGCTGGCCTCGCGTTTCGTGCGCGAGCACGGCGCCCGGCACCTGGGTTTGCTGACCACCGACAACTACCGCATCGGCGCCCACGAACAGCTGCAGAACTATGGCCGCCTACTGGGTGTGCCGGTGCAGATGGTGGACTCGGCCGACGACCTGACCACCGCCCTGGCGGCGCTGGCCAACAAGCGCCTGGTGCTGGTGGACACCGCGGGCATGAGCCAGCGCGACCTGCGCCTGGGCGAAGCCCTGGCGGGCCTGCAAAGGACCGGCCTGCGCAGCTATTTGACGCTGGCCAGCAACGCTCATGAAACCATGCTGGACGAGACCATCGCCGCCTTTGGCGCGCTGCCGCTGGCCGGCTGCGTGCTGACCAAGCTCGACGAATGTCCGAGCCTGGGCGCCGCCCTGTCGGCAGTGATCCGCCACCGCCTGCCGGTGGCCTGCGTCACCGACGGCCAGCGGGTGCCGGAGGACCTGCGCCCGGCGCGTGCCCGCGACCTGGTCAGCGTGGCTGCCCAGCGCGTGCATGCCCGCGCCGAGCAGGCTGCCGGCCTTGCAGCGGCGCCGGTCACCTCGCCGCGGCGGGTGGCCGCCCATGCTTGAGGCCGCCTTCGATCAGGCGCAGGGTCTGCGCGGGCTGCGCGCCCACCGGCCGGTGCAGGTGGTTGCCATCACCGGCGGCAAGGGTGGCGTTGGCAAGACCAATGTTTCGGTGAATCTGGGCGTGGCGCTGGCACAGCGCGGACGTGGTGTGATGCTGCTGGACGCCGACCTTGGCCTGGCCAACGTGGACGTGCTGCTGGGCCTCAAGCCCCGCTGGACCCTGGCGCATGTGCTCAGCGGCGAGCGCGAGCTGGATGAGGTCATCGTCGAAGGTCCGGCCGGGCTGCGGATCGTGCCGGCGGCATCCGGTGTGGCCGGCATGGCCGACCTGGCGCCCAGTGTCCACGGCGGCCTGATTCAGGCCTTCGGGCAGCTGGCGCTGGACCTCGACATACTGTTGGTGGATACCGCCGCTGGCGTGTCGGAAGGGGTGATGAATTTTGCCCGGGCGGCGCAGGAAGTGTTGGTCGTGGTGTGCGAGGAACCGGCCTCGCTGGCCGCTGCCTACGCCCTGATCAAGCTGCTGAGCACTCAGCACGGCGTGAGCCGGTTTCGCGTGCTGACCAACATGGTCCGCCGTGCTCGCGACGGCCGGGAGCTGTTCGGCAAGCTGCTGTCGGTCTGCGACCAGAACTTGGACGTGGTGCTGGAGTTTGCCGGCGTTGTGCCTTTTGACAACTACCTGCGCAAGGCCGTTCAGCGTTGCCGGTCGGTGATGGAAGTTTCCCCGCGCTGCCCGGCGGCGTCTGCCATGCGGCGGCTTGCAGAGCAGATGGAGCACTGGCCGCGCGCCAGCGGCGCCAGCGGCCACCTTGAGTTTTTCTTCGAGCGCATGTTGCAGCCGGCGACGGCTGCGGTGGGAGGTTTAGCATGAACGTGGTTCTTGTCAACAAAAAAACGTTTCGGCCGGAAGTGTCGGCGCAGGAGGTCGACCGCCTGGTGCGCGCACACGCGCCACTGGTCAAGCGCATCGCCTATCACCTGCTGGCGCGATTGCCGGCCAGCGTGCAGGTGGATGACCTGATCCAGGCCGGCATGATGGGCCTGATGGAAGCCGCCCGGCGCTTCGACGACGGCCAGGGCGCGAGCTTCGAGACCTACGCCGGAATCCGCATCCGCGGCACCATGCTCGACGAGCTGCGCCGCGGCGGCTGGCTGCCGCGCACGGCCCTGCGCAAACTGCGCCAGCTGACCGAAGCGACCCGCGCGGCCGAGCGCGAACTGGGCGGCGAGGCCTCGCCGGAGGCCATTGCCCGCCAGTTGGGCATGGACATGGACAGCTACTACACGCTGGCCCGCGAGGCGTCCGAGTTCGGCGTGGTGCGCTTCGCGGACCTGGGCGGCGAGGAGGACGAACCGTGGGAGAACGGCATCGCCGACACCACCCCCGGTCCGCAGGCACAGGTCGAGGACGACGATCTGCGCACGCGCATTGCCGGTGCCGTGGACCTGCTGCCGGAGCGGGAAAAGCTGGTCATGTCCCTGTATTACGAGCAGGACCTGAACCTGCGCGAGATCGGCGAGGTGCTGGGCGTGAGCGAATCACGCGTGTGCCAGATTCACGGCCAGGCGCTGATCCGTCTGCGCGCCCGGCTCGGCGGCCGGGACTGAGCGGTTAGCGGCAGCGGACCCGGCGCATGGACATTCTGAGTTTTGCTGGCGTCGCGATGGCGTTCATCGCCATCCTGGGCGGCAATGCGCTCGAAGGCGGCCACATTGGCTCGCTGTTGCAGGGCACCGCCTTCATCATCGTGGCCGGCGGCACCGTCGGCGCGGTGATGGTGCAAACGCCGCTGCCGATTTTCCTGAAGGCCATGAAGATGACCGCCTGGGTGTTTCTGCCGCCCAAGCTCGATTTCAAGGCGGCGGTCGAGAAAATCGTCGAATGGGGCAACGTCGCCCGCCGCGAGGGACTGCTGGGTCTTGAGGCACTGTCGGAGGCCGAGACGGACCCGTTCCTAAAAAAAGGCCTGCAGCTGCTGGTCGACGGCAGCGAGCCGGACACCATTCGCAGCGTGCTGGAAGTCGAGCTGTCCGCCACCGAGCACCAGGAAAACGCCGCCGCCAAGGTCTACGACGGTTTCGGCGGCTACTCGCCGACCATCGGCATCATCGGCGCGGTGATGGGGCTCATTCACGTGATGGAGAACCTGTCGGACCCGAGCAAGCTGGGCGGCGGCATCGCCGTCGCCTTCGTTGCCACCATCTACGGCGTGGCGCTGGCCAATCTGTTCTTCCTGCCGATGGCCAACAAGCTCAAGGGCGTGGTGCATCACCGCAGCCAGTTCAAGGAGCTGACCATCGAGGGTCTGGCCGCCATCGCGGCCGGCGAGAACCCGCGCAACATCGAACTGAAGCTGCAGGGTTACCTGCACTGAGATCTCCGCCGTGGCCCGTAAACCCAAGCACGAGGAACACGAGAACCACGAGCGCTGGCTGGTCTCGTACGCGGACTTCATCACGCTGCTGTTCGCGTTTTTCGTGGTGATGTATGCCGTGTCCTCGGTCAACGAGGGCAAGTATCGGGTACTGTCCGACTCAATGGTGGCGGCGTTTCGTTCGCCCACCAAATCGCTGATGCCGATCCAGGTCGGCAACATCGTCAAGAGCCCGTCCGGTAGCGCCGTGGAGCTGCCGCCCATGGCAACCAACCGCCTGATCGAAAAGACCCGGCGTGGCAAGGTGGGCGGCGGTGAGGGAGCCGGCGCCGGTTCGGCCCAGGGCGATGCGGCCCAGGACGCCGCCCAGCAGGCCCTGCACCAGGTGGCCAACGATCTGGCCAAGGCCTTCGCAACGCTGATCGACAAGGATCTGGTCACGGTGCGCGAGGGCCGCCTGTGGCTGGAGGTGGAAATCCGCGCCGCGGTGCTGTTCGACTCCGGCAGTGCCGAAGTCAAGCCCGATGCCCTGCCGGTGGTCGACCAGGTGGTCGATATCCTGGCCGGCGTGCCCAACTCCGTGCGGGTCGAGGGCTACACCGACAACGTGCCGATCAGCAGCGGCCAGTACCGGTCCAACTGGGATCTGTCGGCCGCGCGGGCCGGCAGCATGGTGCATCGCCTGCTGCTGCGTGGCCTCGATCCGCTGCGCCTGTCGCTGGCCGGCTACGGCGAGTACCGGCCAGTCGACGACAACGCCACCGAGGTCGGCCGCAGCCGCAACCGGCGGGTGGTGCTGGTGGTACTGGCGACGCCCGACGCCGGCACCGAGCGCGAACTGGAACTGACCCTCACGCGCGAAGGGCCGAACGACACCGGCTTTCGTTTGCCGCACCAGACGCCCAACGCGTTGTCGATCGTGTCCGAAACGCAGGCGGCGCCCGTACCGGGCGCACCGGCGGCGACTGCGCTGCCGCCCGCGTCGCACACCGTCTCGCGCTGGCCGGCCGAGCGCCGCGCCGCGGGCGCCGTGCCGGACTTCGTGCCGGCTCCGGTACTGCCCCACGTCGCCCCGCCGTTGTGACCTGAGCGGCCGCGGCGCGCCGACGGTCGCCGTCGCCGCCCGCGCCCGACCCCGGCGCATGAAACACCCCCGGCCGACCTGCTAAGGTTTGCGCCCGCTCACCACCGGTCTGGGCCGGTGGCGCCAGGCTCACCACCGGGGACCCCATGCAGACGCGATTTCCGGACGCCGTGCGCGCCACCGCCCAGGGCGCCGCCGTCGAGCGCATCGTGCGCAAGTGCGTGCACTGCGGTTTTTGCAACGTCACCTGCCCGACGTTCCAGATTCGCCGCGACGAGCTCGACGGGCCGCGTGGCCGCATCTACCAGATCAAGGACGCCATCGAAACCGGTGTGGTCGCGCCCAGTCTGCGCACGCACCTGGACCGCTGCCTGACCTGCCGCGCCTGCGAGACCACCTGCCCGGCCGGGGTGGAGTACGGCCGGGTGCTGGATTACGGCCGCGAAGTGGCCGAAAAAGCCCTGCCGCGCGGTGCCGGTGAGCGCCTCGTGCGTTGGGGTTTGCGCCAGGTGTTGCCGCACGCTGGGCGCTTCTCGGCCCTGTTGGGCCTGGGCCGACGGGTGCGCCCGCTGTTGCCGGCGGGCTTGAAATCCCTGATCCCGGGGGTCCGCGCCGCCGGCCCGCGCCCGACCACCCGCCACGCCCGGCGCATGCTGCTGCTGGCCGGCTGCGTGCAGGACGCGCTCGACCCGCGCATCAACGCTGCCACCGCGCGGGTGCTGGACCGGCTCGGCATTCAGCTCGATGTGATTGCCGGCGCCGGCTGCTGTGGCGCCATCAGTCACCACCTGACGGCCCAGGACGAGGCGCTGGATTTCATGCGCCGCAACATCGACGCCTGGTGGCCGCAGCTGGAAGCCGGCGCCGAGGCCATCGTCGTCACCGCCAGCGGCTGTGCGGTGCAGGTCAAGGACTATGGCCGCCTGCTGGCGCACGATCCGGCCTATGCCGACCGGGCGCGCAAAATCGCCGACAGTGCGAGGGACCTGTCCCAGGTTCTGGCGGCGCAGGACCTGTCTGCCCTGACGCCGGCACCCGGCGCACCGCGTCGCATCGCCTTCCAGAGCCCCTGCACGCTGCAACACGGCCAGCGCCTGGGCGGCGTGGTGGAAGGGCTGCTGCGCGGCGCGGGCTTCGAGCTGACGCCGGTGGCGGACGGCCACCTGTGCTGCGGCGCGGCCGGCACCTATGCGCTGCTGCAGCGTGAGCTGTCGGACGACCTGCGCGGGCGCAAACTGGCAAGCCTTGCGGCCGGCGCGCCGCAGCTGATCGTCACCGCCAACATCGGCTGCCTGAGCCACCTGCAGGGTAAAGCCCCGGTACCGGTGCGGCACTGGATCGAGCTGTTCGATCCGGCCGCCTGATTCGCGCTTGCCCTGGCGCCCACGCCCAACGATCGAAAAATCGTCTGCCCGCTATTTCGGAGCCATTCATGTCCGCCGACACGCTGTACGCCACGCCCGTCAACGACTACCCACTCACGGCGGATATCGAGCGCCCGGAGCCGGCCGGCGCCGCGCGCGCGGCGCTCGAGACGCGCATCCGCGAGCTGCTCAAGGCCCAGGACGCGGTGCTGGTGGCGCATTACTACGTCGACGATGCGCTGCAGGCGCTGGCCGAATCCAGCGGGGGTTATGTGTCCGATTCGCTCGACATGGCGCGCTTTGGCAACGAGCACCCGGCCTCGACGCTGATCGTGGCCGGTGTGCGCTTCATGGGCGAGACGGCCAAGATCCTGAACCCGGAAAAGCGCGTGCTGATGCCGGAACTGGAAGCTACCTGCTCGCTGGACCTGGGCTGTCCCATCGACCGCTTTTCCGCTTTCTGCGATCAGCATCCGGACCGTACCGTGGTGGTGTACGCCAACACCTCGGCGGCGGTGAAGGCGCGCGCCGACTGGATGGTGACCTCGTCCTGCGCGGTGGACATCGTGGCCCACCTGCGCGATCAGGGACAAAAAATCCTGTGGGCGCCGGACAAGCACCTGGGCGCCTACATCAAGGAGCAGACCGGCGCCGACATGCTGCTGTGGGACGGCGCCTGCATCGTGCACGAGGAGTTCAAGGGCGCCGAGCTGGAAGCCCTGCGCCGCGAGCACCCGCGCGCCAGGGTGCTGGTGCACCCGGAATCGCCGGCCAGCGTCATCGCGCAGGCCGACGTGGTCGGTTCCACCAGCCGCATGGTCAAGGCGGTGCAGGAGCTGGACGCCGAGGAATTCATCGTTGCCACCGACCGCGGCATCTTCCACAAGATGCGCCAGCTCGCCCCCGGCAAGCGCCTGATCGAGGCGCCCACCGCCGGCAAGAGCGCCACCTGCAGGAGCTGCGCGCACTGCCCGTGGATGGCCATGAACAGCCTGTCGGCGCTGCTGCACGCGCTGGAAACCGGCGCCGGGGAAATCCACGTCGACCCGGCCATCGGTGCCCGCGCCCGTTTGCCGATCGAGCGGATGATGGACTTCACCCGCCGCCAGAAGCTGCGCAGCGAGGGCGATGCCTGAGGATGCTTCCGGCGTCGCCTGGCGACGCCGGTTGCGCTGCCGGCAGGGCGCGTCGGACGGTCGAGTAAACTGCGGCAACCGCGCTGTCTCGCGCGTCGGCCGTCGGTCTCGGCCAATCCACCTGCCATCGGTATCGCCATGGAACACGACACCACGGATTTCGGCTTCAGCGAGGTGCCGGTCGCCGACAAGGCGCGCCGGGTGCGCCAGGTGTTCGATTCGGTCGCGCCGCGCTACGACCTGATGAACGACCTGATGTCGCTGGGCCTGCACCGGGTGTGGAAACGCTTCGCGGTGGAACTGGCGGCTGTGCAGCGCGGCGAACAGGTGCTCGATCTGGCCGGCGGCACCGGCGATCTGGCGCGCCTGCTGGCGCCGCGGGTCGGGCCGAGTGGCCGCGTGCTGCTGGCCGACATCAACGGCGCCATGCTGGCGCGCGGCCGCGACCGGCTGCTGGATGCCGGCATCGCCGCCAACGTGGACTACCTGCAGGTGGACGCCGAGCACCTGCCGTTTGCGGACCAGAGCCTGAACTGCGTCGTGATCGGTTTTGGCCTGCGCAACGTCACCGACAAGCAGGCGGCGCTCACCCAGATGCATCGCGTGCTAAAGCCCGGCGGACGGGCGCTGGTGCTGGAGTTCTCCCAGCCGGTGCTGGCACCGCTCAAGCCCCTCTACGATGCCTACAGCTTCCGGATACTGCCCCGCATCGGCCGGCTGGTGGCCGGCGACGCCGACAGTTACCGGTACCTCGCCGAGTCCATCCGTCGCCACCCGGACCAGGACACGCTGCTTGGCATGTTGCACACGGCGGGCTTTGGCCGCTGCCAGTATTTCAACCTGACTGGCGGCATCGTGGCCGTGCACCGCGGGTATCGCCTGTGACGGACGCCCGGCCGAACGCCGCCACCGGCCTGCCGCTGGCGGCGCTGGAAATCGCCCTCAACCGGCTGCTGGCGCTCGACCCGCTGACGCTGGAGCGTCTGGCGGCGCTCGACGGGCGGGTGATTCAGCTCGACGTGCCGGCGCTGCGTTTGCAGTTCACGTTCGCGCCCAGCGGCAGCGGCCTGCAGTGGCTGTCGCCCGCGCCAGACACGGTCGACGTGCGCATCAGCGGCAGCGTGGCCGACCTGCTGCGCGCGCTGGCGGGCGGCGGGCTGGAAGGCTTGCAGATAGAAGGCGACAAGCATCTGGCCAGCGCCTTCGCCAGCGCGCTGCGCGAGGCGCGCATCGACTGGCCGGAGCTGCTGGCGCCGTGGCTGGGTGACGTGGCCACGCAGCGCGCGGCGCAGGCGCTGGCAGCCGTGACCGGCGCGCTGCGCGAGGGCGCCGAATCGCTGTTGCGCAGCGGGGCGGAGTTCTTGCAGTACGAGCAGCCGGTGCTGGTGAGTGCGGCCGAGTGGGACAGCTTCCGGGCCGAGGTGCGCGACCTGCACGAGGCGGTCGGCGCGCTCGAACGACGCATCGCCCTGCTGGCCCTGCGTCGGCAATGACCAGCCTGCCGGGCCTGCTGCGCCTGTGGTGGGTGCTGTTCGTGCTGGCGCGCGCCGGTGGCGACGAGATCATCCTGGGCAGCCCGCGGCTGCCGGGCGGGCGCCTGCTGCTGCGCCTGTTGCCCTGGCGCTGGCGCGAGCGTCCGCCGCGCGGGGTGCGCCTGCGCCGGGCGCTGGAAGGCCTGGGGCCGATCTTCGTCAAGTTCGGGCAGATCCTGTCCACGCGCCGGGACCTGCTGCCGCCGGACATTGCCGACGAGCTGGTCAGATTGCAGGACCAGGTGCCGCCGTTTCCGGGCGATCAGGCGCGCCGGCTGATCGAGGCCGCCTACGGCCAGCCCTTGACGGCCGTGCTGGCCGAATTCGACGACATGCCGCTGGCCTCGGCCTCCATCGCCCAGGTGCACGCCGGGCGCCTGCCGGACGGGCGCGAGATCGTCATCAAGGTGGTGCGGCCCGGCATCACGCCGCGCATCCGCCGCGACATCCGCCTGCTGTACATGCTGGCGCGTTTTGCGCATCGGGTGGTGCGCGAGGCCAGGCGCCTGCGGCCGGTGGAAGTGGTGCGCGAGTTCGAGCTGACGCTGCTCGACGAGCTCGACCTGATGCGCGAGGCCGGCAACGCCAGCCAGCTGCGCCGCAACTGGCTGGACTCGCCGGATCTTTACGTGCCGGAGGTGTACTGGGATTACGTGCGCCCGAGCGTGATGATGATGGAGCGCATCCGCGGCATCGGCATCGACAACATCCACGCCATGCACACGGCCGGGGTGGACTTCCAGCGCCTGGCCGAGCGCGGCGTGGAGATCTTTTTCCGTCAGGTGTTCGAGCACAATTTCTTTCATGCCGACATGCACGCCGGCAATATCTTCGTCGGCCAGAATGAGCAGTACATCGCGGTCGACTTCGGCATCGTCGGCAGCTTGCGGCCGGAAGACCAGCGCTATCTGGCCGAGAACTTCGTCGCCTTCTTCAACCGCGACTACGCCACCGTGGCCAAGGCGCATCTGCGCGCCGGCTGGGTGCCGGCCGACATGCGGGTCGATCAGTTCGAAGGCGCCATCCGCGCCGTGTGCGAGCCGATCTTCGACAAGCCGCTCAAGGACATCTCGTTTGGCGTGCTGCTGCTGCGCCTGTTCCAGGTGGCGCGGCGCTTCGACATGCAGGTGCAGCCACAACTGGTGCTGCTGCAAAAGACCCTGCTCAACATCGAGGGCCTCGGGCGGCGGCTGTACCCGGAGCTCGATCTGTGGCGCACGGCGAAGCCTTTTCTGGAACGCTGGATGGCCGAGCGCATCGGCTGGCGGGCGCTGCGCAACACCCTGCGCGAGGAAGCGCCTTTGTGGGCGGAAACCCTGCCGCGCCTGCCGAACCTGATTTACGGCGTGCTTGAACACGCACAGCGGCCGCCGATGCCACCGCCCGCGCCGCGCCGGCGCTTGCCGGGGCGGCTCGAACTGGTGCTGGGCGGGGCCGGGATTACGGCCGCAGCGGGCTGGATCTGGCATCTGGCTGGCCACGCCCAGCCGGTCTGGCTGGGCGCGCCGGCTTTGGCGTGGCCGCTGGGAGTGCTGCTGATTGTCTTGCTGTGGCCACGGCGCGGGTAGGTCGATCGACCCACTGACCGGCTCAACGCGATCGTAGGAGCGGGCCATGCCCGCGACCGCAGCGGTTACGAATTGACGCAGGGTGCAATAGATCGCGCCGTTCCGGTCGCGGGCATGGCCCGCTCCTACAATATGCTTCTGGTTACGCCACGGCGGCGTAGATGTCGCTCGGTGCCAGGGTGTCCTCGAAGATGGCGCGGCGGATGTCTTCCAGTTCCGCTTCGCCCAGCGGGTACAGGAACTGCTCGTTGCGCTCGCGCACGTCCAGGTAGCGCATCTCGCGGGCAAGATTCAGCGTCTCGTCCCAGGGCAGCGCCTGCGCCGGGTCGAAGCTGGCTGCCAGTTCCTTGATTTCTTCCGGGCCGTGGAAGATCTCGTCCTCGACCACGGTCTTTTCCAGCTTGGCCGCCAGGCGCAGGAACTCGTCGTTGCCCGGCAGGTTGCTCATGCACCAGTGCCAGCCGACCGAGCCGCCTTCGCCCTGCGTCATCAGCAGGCGCGAGGTCCATTTGGGCAGCGTGTTGTAGATCTTCATCCACAGCGTGATGAAGCGGTGGTGCTCCGGCCACTTGCGCGCCACGATGTCGCCGGATTCGCCGTGAAAGCCGGCGCCCCGGGCGGTGAACTCGACGTTCAGGTAATGGAAGGAATCGCTGTCTGGCGGCTCCTTGCCCTTGCCCAGGGTCAGGTCCAGCAGGTTCATGTAGGCCCGGTAGTGGTCGAGCTCCTCCTTCATGATGCCGGCGTAGTGATCCGCCTGACGCACGTTGATGCCGGTGCCCAGCGCAAGGCGCGCGCGGTCGGCGTACATGTTGGTGGCGCCGTACTCGCGGGCGGCCTGGATGACCACCCAGTTGATGTCGCGCTCGCGGTTGCGCTTGGCCATGTAGGCATCGACCACGTGCTGCTGGGCAGAGGCGCCCTGCGACATGATGTGCAGGGTCTGGCGGGCGATCTGGTCGGCGGTAGGCTGCTTGGCCATGTGGGTCTCCTCCGGGGATTTGTATCTGTTTAGCTCATCGTCCGGCTGCCATCGCCGGGGGCGGACCCCGGCGATGGCAGTCAGGTGTTACAGCTCGCCGGCGCGCACCTTGGCGCACAGCTCGGCCCAGCCCTTGCCGGCCTTGACGGCGCCTTCCAGGTAATTGGCCGGCGCGGTGATGTACGGCGGGCGGCAGGGGCCGGCCTTCATCCAGCCGCTGGCGTTGATGCGCGCCTTGTCCAGCTGGATGTTGTAGCGCGAGAACTCCGGGAAACCACCCGGCGGCATCAGGTGGCCCATCACCGGCGCGGCGGCGCCCCACACGCGCAGCGCCGTGCTCCAGTCGCCGGTCTTGATGGCTTCCTTCACGGTGTCGCGGATGCGGATGGTCATCTCCGGCCCGCCGTTGGCGCAGGGCGACCAGAAGGCGGTGTGGAACTCCGGATCGATGCGCGCGGCGTCCAGGTGGTCGAACTCGATCGGCAGGAAGCGGATGCGCTTTTTGGTCACCGCCGTGTGGATCGACAACTGGCCGATGTGAATGTACTTGCAGGTAATGACCTGCGGGATTTCCGCCACGCCGGCCCAGAACGGGGTCGGGAACTGAAACTTGAACGCCTCCGGGTTGGCGTACACGCAGATCGCCATCTCCGGCACCGCCTCGGCCACGTCGCGGTAGAAGCGCACCGCGTTGGGCACGTCGCACACCTGCCACATGGGCAGGCCCAGCATGGTGCCGTCGGCGCCGATGTCACGCGCGTGCTTCAGCTGGCGGATGGTGTCGCGGGTGTTCAGCGTGGTCACGCCGACGAAGATCGGCTTGCGCCCGCGGGCGGTTTCGACCATCACCTCCATCATCTTTTTCTTTTCTTCCCAGGTAATGGTGGCGCCTTCGCCGAAGGTGCCCTGGGCCATGATGGCGTCGACGCCGCCCACGATCAGGCCATCGACGGCCTTGGCGACTTCGTCGTAGTCGATCGTGTCCTCGCAGCGCCAGTCCTCGGCGTTGTCCACGGCCGGCGTGGGAATGATGGCCCAGGCGCCGTGAACGTCGTTCACGGTAAGGCGGTCGCGTCGTGGCATGGCGATGTCCTCGAAAATGGGTGAAAGTTGGCCGCGTAGCTTAAAGCCCCTGGATACCGACCGACCAGTCAGCCGGACCTTTCAACGGAAAAAAAGCGATGTTCAAGAGCGTGTTCGACAAGGTGTGGGCGTTCGACTGCGAATGGGTGCCCGATCCGGCCGCCGGCCGCGCGCTGTACAAGCTGCCGGCCACCCTGCCGGACCGCGAGGTGATGGAACACATGTGGCAGCAGGCCGGCGCCAGCGACGAGGATCCGATGCCGTTCCTGAAGACCATCGTGTGCCGGGTGGTGTCGATCGCCGCCGTCACCCGCCAGCGGCGCCGCGACGGCAGCGTGCAACTGCATCTGCTGTCCCTGCCCAAGGACGCGAGCGATGCCGCGCAGGCAGCCGAGAGCCACGTGATCGGCACCTTTCTGGACGCCATCGGCGAGCACAAGCCGCAGCTGGTCGGCTTCAATTCGATAGCCGCGGACCTGAAAATCCTGTTGCAGCGGGCGGTGGTCAACGGCCTGTCGGCGGCGGATTTCTGCCACCGTCCGGACAAGCCCTGGGAGGGCGTGGACTACTTCGCCCGCGGTGATGCCCACGTCGACATCAAGGACATCCTGGGCGGCTGGGGCAAGACCACGCCGTCCCTGCACGAACTGGCCACGCTGTCGGGCATTCCGGGCAAGCTGGACGTGGACGGCAACGCCGTGGCCGGCCTGTGGCTGGACGGTCATCTGGACCGCATCGTCGCCTACAACGAGTGTGATGCGCTGACCACCTATCTGGTGTGGCTGCGTCTGGCGCACCTGGGCGGTCACTTCGATGATGGTGCCTACAGCGTCGAGCAGCAGCGCGTGCGCAGCCTGGTGCAGGGGCTGATCGCCAGTGGCAGCGCGCACCTGGCGGTGTATCTGGCCGAATGGGACCGGCTTTCGGCGCGGTCCTGACCGGCCGCAAACAGCCGGCGTGACGCTGCTGCCGGCCAGTTCGCCAGGCGCCAGGCGGCGGGCGGCAGTATGCTTGCCGGCAAGTCATGACGCCGATGCGGCTGCAGGCGAGCGAGGTGCCAGCCTCGTGCGGAAAGTACAACGACAGTAAAAGAGGGCAAGGAGACAGTTACATGCGCATCGAACACGCAGTTCCAATCGATTACGACGTGCTGATTCAGGCGGATCGGGTGCACAGCGCGTTGTATACGGATCCGGTCATCTTCGACCAGGAGATGGAAAGGATCTTCCACAATGGCTGGGTATTCGTCGGCCATGACAGCGAAATCCCGGTCCCGGGAGACTACGTTACCCGCCAGCTTGGACAGCAGCCGGTCATCATGTCGCGCGGCAAGGATGGCAGCGTGCATGTCGTGCGCAATCGCTGCGCCCACCGTGGAAACAAGGTCTGTGCGCGGGACAGCGGCAACAGCAAGGTGTTTGCATGTCCGTATCATGGCTGGGTATACGATCTGGACGGCAGTCTTCTGGATACGCCGCAGGCAAATGGTTACGGCGCCAGTTTCGACAAGTCGGCGCACGGCATGGTGCCGGCCGACCAGGTGGAGGTGTATCGCGGCTTTGTGTTTGCGAGTCTGAACCATTCCGGCATGACGTTGAAGGAGCACCTGGGCCGGGCCACGGAGCTGCTTGACCGCTGCTGCGATCTTTCGCCCGCGGGTGAACTGGATCTGACCGCCGGCTGGCTGAAACATAGGTTCAAGGCCAACTGGAAGATGCTGCCCGAGAACGACTGCGACGGTTATCACGTCGATTTCACGCATTCGTCCTTCATGTCCGCCACCGATTCACAGGCCATCGATCTCATTCAGGGTGGTGGCGAGCCGGTGGTGCGGGATTGGGGCAACGGGCACATCGAAATCGATTTTGGCGTTGCCTACCGCAAGCGCGGCAATCCGTTCGAGTGGTTCGGCCGGGTGCCGGCGTCCAAGCTGCCCAATTACGTCAAGGCCATGGAAGCCCGTTATGGCAAGGAGAAAGCCAACGAGATGTTCTGTGGCGGACCTCCGCACGCCATTATTTTTCCGAATCTCTTTCTGGGTGAACTGAATGTCGTCTTCTATTACCCGGTAAGCGCGAACGAATGCGTGCAGCTGTATACCCCGATGCTGCTCAAGGGCGCGCCGGAAGTGAATCAGCGTGCCATCCACCAGACCGAGGGGGCGGTGGGTCCCGGTTCGTTCCTGATTCCCGAGGATGTGATCATCGCCGAGCGGAATCAGGCGGGCCTCGCCGCCCAGCAGCCGGAGTGGATGGACCTTAGCCGCGGCCTGCACCGGGAATACCAGGAAGACGGGCTGACCGTGTCGCACATGTCGGATGAAACCGTGAATCGGGCTTTTTACCGGCGGTACAAGACGGCGATGCAGCGGGATTTGCAGGCTGTGACCTGATCCTGCCTGTCCAGCACCCGACTCCCCCGTGTTAACCGCGGCGGCGCGCCGGGCGCTGCCGCCGCGCCATTCAGGATCGAATTCCATGGTTTCAGACCAGCTGCTGAGGCAACTTGGCGATTTCATTCATCACGAAGCGCGCCTGTGCGACGAATCCCGTTATGCGGAATGGGAGGCACTGTGGACCGATGACGGCCATTACTGGGTGCCGCGCGCCGAGGGCCTGGACCCGGAAAAACAGGTGTCGCACATCAACGACAACCGGCGGCGCATCCATACCCGCATCAAGCAGCTGCTCACCGGCACGCGCCACAGCCAGACGCCGCCTTCGCCGATGCGCCGGGTGATATCCGGCATCGTCGTGGAGGCCATCGACGGCGACGACTACGTCGTGGGCTCGAATTTCGTGCTGCTGGAACTGGCGATTCAGTCCACGCGGGACGTGCACGTCTGGGGCGGGCGTACTACGCACCGCCTGCGGCGTAGCGGCAGCGGCTGGCTGATGGCGGCCAAGAAAGTGGTGCTGGTCAACGCCGACGAGCCGATCCCGAACATTTCGTTCCTGATCTGATCGCGACGCCGGGCGGACATGGGTGTGGCGGCAGTGATGCAATCGGCAAGACTGAGCTTTGGCTGCGCGGGCGAGGTCACGCTGGCGGCCGAGGCCTGGGGCGACTGCGCCAACCCGCCCGTGGTGCTGCTGCACGGTGGCGGCCAGACCCGCCATTCGTGGCAGGGCACGGCCCTGGCGCTGGCGCAGCGCGGCTGGTATGTGCTGGCGGTGGACCAGCGCGGTCATGGCCAGAGCGACTGGGCCAGCGACGGTCACTACAGCTTCGATGACTACGTGCAGGACTTTCGCGGCATCGTCGCCACGCTGGCGCGTCCGCCGGTACTGGTCGGTGCGTCGCTGGGCGGGCTGGTCGGTCTGCTCGGCGAGGGCGAGCGAAACGGCGAATTCCTGCGCGCGCTGGTGCTGGTGGACATCGTGCCGCGCATCGAGCACCGCGGCGAGGGGCAGATTCGCAACTTCATGGCCGGCAATTCGCGCGGGTTTGCCTCGCTCGAAGAAGCGGCGGATGCGGTTGCCAGCTACCTGCCGCATCGCCCGCGACCGGACGACGTATCGGGCCTGGAGCGCAACCTGCGCCTGCGCGATGGCCGCTATTACTGGCATTGGGACACGCGGATGATGCAGTCCTTCGCCAGGGGCGCGTCCGTGCGCGAGCGCCTGGAAGCCGCTGCCCGCGCGCTGACGCTGCCGACCCTGCTGATCCGCGGCCAGATCAGCGATGTGGTGAGTCCCGAAGGCGCCCGCGAATTCCTGGCCGCCGTGCCGCATGCCCAGTTCCTGGAAGTGCCCGGCGCCGGTCACATGGTGGCCGGCGACAGCAACGACGTGTTTACCGAGGCCGTGCTCGGATTCCTGTCCCGGCTGTAGACGCTCTAACCATAAATAACGACGTGGTCCGGCTGCCGGCCACCGGCAAGCTCAACGCTTTACACAGAGGAGTCCGTCATGATCCTGCCGCGTGATTTCGTGCGCCGCTGCGCCGCCAGCTACCCGGACAAGGTCGCCTTCGTCGATGGCCCCGTGCGCCGCACCTGGGGCCAGATGCACGAGCGCTCGGATCGTCTGGCCGCCGCCCTGCAGGTTATGGGTCTGGGCAAAGGGGACGTCGTAGCCGTGCTCGCCCACGACCATGTCGAGGTGCTGGAGCACTGGTTCGCCTGCATCAAGATCGGCGCCGTGCGGGTGGGCGTGAACTGGCGTTACGCGCCGCGCGAGATGCTGCACCTGATCCGGGACTGCGCGGCCAGGCTGCTGATCGTGCAGGACAACTGCCTGCCGCTGCTGGCCGGTCACCTTGACGAGCTTCGCGCCGCCGGTGTGCGTCTGGTGGGCCTGCGGGGCAGTCACGGCCTGGAACTGGACTACGAAAGCCTGATCGCGCAGCACAACGCGCGCCCCGCGCTGCCGGTGCTGACGGACGACGACATCATCGGCATCAGCTACACGTCCGGCACCACCGGCCTGCCCAAGGGTGCGCTGTGGACCCAGCGCAGCGTGCGCGAATGCCTGCTGCACACCAACCTGCAGATCGGCCTGCGCCACGAGGACGTGTTCCTGTCGCCCGGCTCCACGGCCGGCGTCGGCATCGTGCTGAACTCGTTTGGCATGGTGAACGGCATGCGCATGGTGCTGCCCGATGGCGACTTCAAGGCCGACCGCTGGCTCGATCTGTTGCAGGAAGAGCGCGCGACCACGTCCATCCTGATGCCGACCCTGCTGCAGCGCGTGCTGGAGCTGTACAAGGCCGGGCACTACGACGCCTCGTCCTTGCGCCAGATCGTCTACGGCTCCGAACCCACCCGCCCGCCGGTGATCCGCGACTGGCACGCCACCTTCGGCGGCGAAATCATGCAGATCTATGGCCTCACCGAATCCACCGGTGGCTGGCTGTCCTTCCTGCGGCACGAGGATCACCTGCGGGCCTTCGCGGGCGAGCCGCAGCTGCTGACCTCGTGCGGCAAACCGGCGCTGCACGTCGACCTGTCGATTCGCGACGCCGACGGCAGGCCACTGCCGACCGGCGAGGTCGGCGAACTGTGGGCGCTGACCGACACCAACATCGCCGGCTACCTGAACCGGCCGGAAGAAAACGCCGAGCTTTTCGGTCACGACGCGCAGGGTGCCTGGCTGCGCTGCAACGACCTTGGCAAGGCCGACGAGCGCGGCTATTACTACCTGACCGACCGCAAGAAATTCATGATCATCTCCGGCGCCTTCAACGTGTTTCCGGTGGTGGTGGAAAACGTGCTGGCGGAACACGCGGCCATCCGCGAGTGCGCCGTCGTGGGCGCCCCGCACCCGGAATGGGGCGAGGCGGTGGTCGCCGTGGTGTCGCTGCGCGAAGGCGCCACGGCCACACCGCAGGAGCTGATCGAGTTCTGCCGCGGCAAGGTCGGCAAGTGGGAAGTGCCCAAATACGTGCAGATCGTGCCGGAACTGCCCAAGGGCGGCACCCACAAGATCGCCAAGCATCAGATCCGCGAAGGCTTTCGCCAGCACCCGGATACCCTGCCCTGGGGGCGGCTGGAGTAGTCCGTCAGGACGTGCGCGTGCCCGAGCCGCTCAGGGGCGGCCTACGGCCTGCACGTACATCAGTTCGCAGCTGCCGTCGCCGGTGTCGTCACGGCGCAGTGAGCTGCGCCACTGCCAGCCATCGCTGGCATGCAGCTCCACCAGATAGCCGCGCAGGGCGACGGTCTGGCCGGCATCGACGCGGCGCAGATCGTGCGCCACGGCGGCGTCGGCCGGGATCAGGTGCACGTTGGCGCTCGAGGTTTCTATCTCCTGCACCGGCAGCGGCGGTTCGCCCTGGTAACTCCAGAAGTACCAGCGGCCGCCCTGGCTGATGTCGAGCCGCTTGATCACCGCCGGCTCGGTCATGCGCCCCCAGCCGAGGGCGAAATCGAACGGTGCCAGGGCGGCCGTGCGACCCAGGCGATAGCGGGTGCGCGACAGCACCCGCGCGCTGACCGCGTACTGGGCGAGTGCGTGGGCGGGGATGCCGTTCAGGGAAAACTGCGGCCCGGCGGGCAGGTCCTGCTGCAGCGGCGCACCGGTCGGTTCGGCCGCGGGCAGGTTGACCAGCGGCGGCGGGTTTTCCACCGCCGGCGCATGCACGGGCCACCAGTGCCAGGCCAGCGTCACCAGCAGCAGGATCAGCAACAGGCGTTTCATGCCTGCGCCTCCAATGCCCGTGCGCAGGCGGCGATACGCGCGTGCAGCTGCCGCAGGCCGTCGGTGAGCGCGGCCGGACCGGGCGACAGGATGTCTGGCGACTTGATCTCGAACACCTGACCGGTGCGGATCGCCGGAATGGCGTCCCAGCCGGCTCGCTGCGCCACCTGCTGCGGCCGAAAGCGCTTGCCGCACCACGAGCCGATGATCAGGTCCGGCGCGCGGCGGACGAGCTCGGCCGGATCGGCAATCACCCGTTCCCGGGCCGCCTGGGCGCCGGCCAGTTCCGGGAAGCAGTCCTGCCCACCGGCGATGTCGATCAGTTCGGATACCCAGCCAATGCCGCTGATCATCGGTTCGTCCCATTCCTCGAAGTACACGCGCGGCCGCCGCGGCAGGCCGGCGGCGCTGTCGGCGATCGCCGCCAGGCCGGCCGTGAGTTCCGCCACCAATGCCGCGGCCCGCTGGCCGGCACCCACCAGCGCGCCCAGCACCTGCACCATGTCCAGGATGCCGGCCACGCTGCGCTGGTTGAACACGTGCACGGCCAGGCCGGCGCGGACCAGCCCGGCCGCGATGTCGGCCTGCAGGTCCGAGAAGCCGAGCACCAGGTCCGGTTGCAGGGCGAGGATTGTGCCCAGTCTGGCGCTGGTGAAGGCGGCGACCCTGGGTTTTTCCCTGCGTGCCTGCGGCGGGCGCACAGTGAAGCCGCTGATGCCCACGATCCGCTCCTGTTCGCCCAGCAGATACAGGGTCTCGCAGGTTTCCGCGGTCAGGCACACGATGCGCTGCGGGTAGCGGTCGCTCATGATGCGACGCGTGGCGTGTCTGCCAGGCGGCGATCCGCGGTCGCGGCCGGTCGGCGCACGCGGCGGATCCTGCCGGTGTCGGGAAGCATGTCGCGCATCAGGCCGTGTCCTGTGCAGTTGCGCCCAATAGGTGCTCGACGTAGCCCAGGTCCAGGTGCGCCGCGCAGGCATCGGCGAGACGTTCGATGGCCGCTTCGCGCAGCGCCGCGTGGTCGAGCGGCTGGGGCCGCGCCAGGCCGGCCCAGGCCAGCAGCGCCGTGAGGCTCGCCGCCGATTCGAACAGACCGTGCAGATACGTTGCCAGGATCTGGTCATCGGTGCTGCGGGCGCCGTCGTGGCGGCCATCGTCCAGCCGCGCCAGGGGCCGTTTCAGTGCCGGTCCGCGGCTGATTCCGGCGTGGATTTCGTAGCCGTGTACCGGCACCTCATCGGGCAGTAGGTGCCCGCTGACATTGGCCAGGCGCTTGTCTGGCGCGAGCGTGGTGACCAGCTCCAGCAGGCCCAGTCCCGCGCTGCTGCCGGGGGCGCCTTCCACGCCGTGCGGATCGGCGATTTCCCGCCCCAGCATTTGCAGCCCGCCGCAGATGCCCAGCAGCCTGCCGCCGTAGCGCAGGTGGCGTTGGATGGCGCTATCCCAGCCCTGCGCGCGCAGGAAGGCCAGATCGGCGCGCACGTTCTTGGAGCCGGGCAGGATGACCAGATCGGCCGCCGGCCAGGCGTCCCCGGCGCGCAGATAGTGCAGCGACACCTGCGGATGGGCACGTAGCGGGTCGAAGTCGGTGTGGTTGCTGATGCGCGGCAGCAGCGGCACCAGCACCTGAAGCGCGCCTTCGGCGGGCGCGGCCTGGCCGCTGGCGATGGCATCCTCGGCGTCCAGCGCCAGCCCATGCAGGTACGGCAACACGCCCAGCACCGGGATGCCGGTCTGGCGCTGCAGCCAGTCCAGGCCGTCTTGCAGCAGCGCCGGATCGCCGCGAAAGCGGTTGATGACAAAGCCGCGCACGCGCGCCCGCTCGCTGGCCGACAGCAGCGCCAGCGTGCCGACCAGATGGGCGAACACGCCACCGCGGTCGATGTCTGCAATCAGGAGCACCGGACAATCGACGGCCTCGGCAAAGCCCATGTTGGCGATGTCGCCTTCACGCAGGTTGATCTCCGCCGGCGAGCCCGCGCCCTCGGCGATGATCGCCTGATACTGCCCGGCAAGGCGTCGGTGCGAGGCCAGCACCGCCTCGCGCAGGTGCGGCTTGCAGGCGTGGTAGGTGACGGCATCCAGATTGCCGATGGCCCGGCCATGCACGATCACCTGCGCGCCGGTGTCGTCGTTCGGTTTCAGCAGTACCGGGTTCATGTCGGTGTGCGCGGCAAGGCCGGCGGCCTGTGCCTGCAAGGCCTGGGCGCGGCCGATTTCGCCACCGTCCGCCGTCACGGCGCTATTGAGCGCCATGTTCTGCGGCTTGAACGGTGCCACCGCCCAGCCGCGCCGCCGCAGTGCCCGGCACAGGCCCGCCACCAGCGTGGTCTTGCCGGCGTCGGAGGTGGTGCCTTGCACCATCAGGGTCGGGGCGCTCATGGCCGGGCGTTCAGCCCGGCGCGCACCGCGCCATGCACAGCCCGGGCGATGCGGGCGCCCCACGGCGCACGCGGCCCGGCAAAGGCCGCGGCGGGTCCAAGCGGGGAGCACAGGATGCACACCGCATCGCTGGCGGTGCCGGTGCCCGGCACGCCGGCTTCGAGCAGCGCCTGTGTTTTCGCTTCAGTGACAGTGATTACCGCGCCGACCAGCGCCGCCTCGCTGAGGCGTACCGGCACCTGTACGACGATGTTGATGGTGCCCGGTGGCGCGGCGCCGACCGTCGGCACGCTGGCTGCCGCGGCCCAGATCGGCAGCGTTACGCCGACCGTGGCATCCGCCACCACGCCATCATCCACGCCCCGTTGCCAGGCGCCGACCCGGGCCGCCGTCAGCAGACCGACACCGCGCCCGGCGCAGTCGCAATCGGCAGCGATGGCGTCCATGTGCGTGCCAAGGTCAGTGCGCCGGTAGTCCTTGTCGACCTGAGCATTGATGACCCAGCGGGTGGTGCCAATGCCGCCCCCGACGGGCGCGCTGGCGATGCAGCGCTGCGCAGAATCGAAGCGCCACACCAGGCACGGCTGCGCTGCGGTGCCGGTGCCATGCGTGGTCAGCTGCGGGGCGATCGCGCTCACGGGGGTGTCGTCATCGGGTGGCGCAGTGGGCCAGGGCGGTATCCAGCCGCTGCCAGTCGGCTTCGTCGCCGGGCAGTCCAAAGCGCAGCGCTGGCGGGTCTTCGAACAAGCGGGTGAGGATGCCGCGCTTTGCCAGTGCGCCATGCAGGCCGGCCGCCTGCATGGCCGGCACCCACTGAAACAGGGCGCTGCCGCCGGCCGGTCGCAGGCCGTGCCGTGTCAGCAGCGCCGCGAGCCGGTCGCTGTCGTGGGCGAGGCGTGCCCGGGTGGCGAGCTGCCAGGCACCGTCGGCCAGCGCTGCGGTGGCGATGGTGCGCGACGGACCGGCCACCGGCCACGGACCGAGCTTCTCGCGCAGCGCGTCCAGGAGTGCCGGCGCTGCCAGTACGAAGCCGACCCGCGCCCCGGCGAGGCCGAAGAACTTGCCCAGTGACCGCAGTACCACCAGGCCCGGCCGCTGGCTGTGGGCGGCCAGGCTCAGCTGCGGTGCGGTGTCGGCGAAAGCCTCGTCCACTACCAGCCAGCCGCCGCGCGCCGCCAGTCGGTCGTGCAGCTTCAGCAGTATCTGCGGTGGCCAGCAGTGGCCGGTGGGGTTGTTCGGCTGGGTGAGGACGACCACGGCGCCCGGCGCGGCGCGATCGGCCACATCGGCCACATCGTCCGGCGCGGTCGGCACCGGTGTATGCCCGGCGCGCGCCCAGGCGGCGGCGTGTTCGCAGTAGCCCGGGGCTGTCAGTACCACCGGGCCGGGCGGCCGCAGCCACGGCAGCGCCTGAATGGCCGCCTGCGAACCGGCCACCGGCAGTGCGTGCGGCGCCTGGTAATAGTCGCAGGCTGCGGCTTCCAGGCCGTCGTCGTCCTGTGGCAGCTGCGCCCAGGCCGCGGTGGGTATCGGCGGCACCGGCCAGCCGTGCGGGTTGATGCCGGTGGACAGATCCAGCCAGTGCGGGGCGGGAATGCCATAGCGGGCCGCCGCCGCCCGCACCCGTCCACCGTGCTCATGCATGGACTATCTGCCATCTGAGCAGCGCCAGCGCCCACAACGCGAGCAGCCACAGCAGCACAGTGCGGCCGACCAGCGCCAGCGCGCGGTCGATGTCGTGCGCGCCGGGCGGCGCGCCGCTGCCCAGCGGCGGCCGTTCCTGTCGCTGCCCGCCATAACTGGCCGGTCCGCCCAGCCGCACGCCAAGCGCACCGGCGCCGGCCGCCATCACCGGTCCGGCGTTGGGGCTTTTCCAGGCCGGTGCCTGGCGGCGCCAGCAGGCCAGCGCCTCGCGGCTGCGGCCCAATAGCGCATAGCTGAGCGCCGTCAGGCGTGCCGGCAGGTAATTGAGCACGTCATCCAGGCGCGCCGCGGCCCAGCCGAAATCCCGGTAACGCGTGTTGCGATAACCCCACATCGCGTCCAGTGTGTTGACCAGGCGATACGCCACTGCCCCTGGCGCGCCGGCCAGCGCAAACCACAGCAGGGCACCGAACACGGCATCGTTGCCGTTTTCCAGCACCGATTCCACCGTTGCGCCGGCAATGCCGGGGCGGTCCAGGTCGGTACAGTCGCGGCTGACCATGCGCCCGACCTGCGCCCGGGCCGCGGGCAGATCGTCGCGCTGCAAGGCTGCGGCCACCGCTGCCGCGTGCTGGCGCAGGCTGCGATGGCCAAGCGCCAGATACAGCAATGCAGCGCTCATCGCCGCACCCGCCACGCCGGGTAGCGCAGCCAGCAGCGCGGCGCTGGCCGCTGCGGGCAGAACCAGCGCCGCCAGCGCCAGGCCGCCGCGCCCGCGCCGGGCCGCCGCGCACGCCGTGGCCGAGCCATACAGCTGGCTCTCCAGCCACGTTGCCAGCCGGCCGAAACCGACCAGCGGGTGCCAGCGGCGCGGTTCTCCCAGCAGCGTGTCGATCAGCACGGCGATGCTGGCGAGCAGGGCCGTCGTCACGCTGGCGCCTGGGTGGTGGCGCCGATCAGCCGTCGCAACAGCGTCTCGCAGGTTTCTTCGGTCAGGCACACGATGCGGCGCGGGTAGCGGTCGGTCACAGCGCCTCCTCCGGCCACCGGTTGTCGCACACGAGGTCGGCCAGTGGCCGCGCCGCGCGCCAGCCGGCAAGTTCCAGCATCGGCCGCGGGTAGAACTCCGCCACCGGTCCCAGGCACAGGATGGCCACTGGCCGCGCGCCAGGCGGCAGATGCAGCAGCGCGGCCAGTGCCGCCGGGTCGAACAGCGACACCCAGCCCAGACCCAGGTTCTCCGCCCGCGCTGCCAGCCACAGGTTCTGGATGGCGCAGGCCACCGATGCCAGCGCGGTTTCGTGCGCCAGCGTGCGGCGGCCGAACACGGTGCCGTCGTCTGGCGCCAGCGCGGCCACCAGCAGTTCGGAGCAGTCGCGTACGCCCTCGACCTTGAGGTTGAGAAATTCGCCACCGCGTATGCCAAGCGCCTGCGCGGTGGCCTGCCGCTCGACGCCGACCAGATCGATGATTGCCGCGCGCAGCTGCGGGTCGCGGATGCGCAAAAAGCGCCAGGGCTGCATCAGGCCGACGCTAGGCGCGGCGTGGGCGGCTTCGAACAGTCGCGCCAGCACGGTTTCGTCGACCGCGCCGGGCGCGAAATGGCGCATGTCGCGCCGCTCGTGGATGGCGCGATACACGGCCGCCTGCTCGGCGGTGCTGAAGGCGCTTTCCGGCGTCACGGCTGCAGAAGGGCGGCGACGGCAGCCGGGTTGCTGGGGAAATAGGCGTGCAGGTAGGAGGCGGTCAGCCGGCCCACCTGGTACAGCGCCTCGCCGGGCCTGCCGTCGGCTGTGCTGGCGCGCAGCGCCGGTTCGAGCGGCGTCTGGGCCCGCGAGTAGTGAAAAGTGTGTCCGCGCAGCTCGCCCTGCGGCAGGGCGAGCGCCTGACCGCCCAGCGCACCCAGCCGCGTTTGCATGACGGTCGCGCCCGGCAGCAGGCCGGCCAGGCGGTGGTCGTTGCCAGCGGTGTCGGTGAGCGTCTCGAACAGCGTCATCATGCCGCCACACTCGGCCAGGATCGGCTTGCCGGCCAGGTGGTGGGCACGCAGCGCATCCAGAAAGCGCCTGTTCTTGGACAGCCGCGCCGCGTGCAGCTCCGGATAGCCGCCCGGCAGCCACAGCGCATCGCAGGCCGGTAGCGCCTGGTCGGCGAGCGGCGAGAAGAACGCCGTGCGCGCACCCAGTTCGGCCAGGCAGTCCAGATTGGCCGGATAGACGAAGCCGAACGCGGCGTCACGAGCTACCGCTACCGTGAGGTCGCCAAGCAGGCGCGCCGGTCCGTGCCGCAGTGTCCGGGCAAACGGCACCGCTGGCGGCAGGTGCTCCGCCTGCGGCGCGCTGCGGGCAAGGGCATCGGCCAGGCGATTCAGGCGCTGATCGAGGTCGCTGATTTCGGTCGCCTGCAGCAGGCCAAGATGGCGTTCAGGCAGGGCAGCCGAGGTATCACGGCCGAGTGCGCCGTACCAGGCCACGCCTGCCGGCAGGCTGGCTTCGAGCAAATCCGCGTGATGCGGGCTGCCTACACCGTTGGCGAGCACGCCGGTCAGGTTCACGCCCTCGGCGTAGGTCGCCAGGCCGTGCGCCACGGCGCCGAAGGTCTGCGCCATCGCACCGGCGTCGATCACCGCCAGCACCGGCAGGCCGAAACCGCGCGCGATGTCGGCGCTCGACGGCGTGCCGTCGTACAGGCCCATCACGCCTTCCACCAGGATCAGGTCCGCCTCGCCGACGGCGGCGTACAGCCGCGCGGCGCCGTCGGCCTGGCCGCACATCCAAAGATCGAGATTGTCGACCGGCGCGCCGCTGGCCACGGTCAGAATCTGCGGGTCCAGAAAATCCGGTCCGCACTTGAACACCCGCACCTGGCGCCCGGCCCGCCGGTGCAGACGCGCCAGCGCGGCGGTGACGGTGGTCTTGCCCTGCCCGGAGGCGGGCGCCGCCACCAGCAGGGCCGGGCAGTGCCGGTTCACCAGTCGATGCCCGGCTGGGCGCGCACGCCGGCCCGAAACGCGTGTTTCAGATCGCCGATGTCGCTGACCGTATCGGCGGCCTCGATCAGCCCCTGCGGCGCCGCCCGGCCGGTGATGACCACGTGCTGCATGGGCGGCCGGGCGGCGATATCCGCCAGCGCGGTCGCCAGATCGAGGTAGCCGTAGCTGAACAGGTACGTCAGCTCGTCCAGTACCACCAGATTCACCGCCGGGTCGGCCAGCGCGCGCGCCGCCACTGCCCAGCCGGCGCGGGCGGCGGCAATGTCCCGTTCGCGGTCCTGAGTTTCCCAGGTAAAGCCCTCGCCACACACCTGCCAGTCGACGTTGGGCTGATGGCGGAAGAACGCTTCCTCGCCGGTATCGCTGCGGCCCTTGATGAACTGCACCACGGCGGCTGTGTGCCCATGCCCCAGCGCCCGCGCCAGCATGCCGAAGGCCGAACTGGACTTGCCCTTGCCGGCGCCGGTCAGCACCAGCAGCAGGCCCTTGTCCTGCATCGCAGCGGCGATATCCGCGTCGACGCGCGCCTTGCGACGCGCCATGCGGGTGCGGTGGCGCTCGGCCCGATCGTCGGTCATCGGTGTTGTTGCAGCGGCTGTGTCTGCGCGGAAACCGCCACCAAGGCGGCGTAGGCAATCACTGCCGTGCCCAGATACAGGGCCATGCTTTCGAGTGCGGGCGGGAAGTAGCGCGCCAGGCGGGCGCCGAACTGGGCGACCGTCGGCTCCGCGAAACGCCCGGACAGGAAGTAGAACCCGCCGCTGGACAGCAATTCGCACACGGCCGTGCCGGCCAGTGCCGCGCCGCTGAACGGCAGGAGGGTGCGCCACTGCGGCTGGTGGCGGCCGGCATACCAGCGGCCGGCGGCATACAGCGCGCCATAGGCCGGCAGCAGCGCGATGTAGGCCGGGCTCACGCAAAACGCACTGACGCCGCCAAAGGTAATCGCGACGTAATCCACTGCCGTCGCCAGCGCCAGCAGCCCGGCCAGGGGCAGCCAGCCGGGCAGCAGCGCGCCGGCCAGGAAGAACACCGCCCAGGAGGCATCCGGCAGGTGCAGGGCGCTGGCGAAGTGGTGGCTGCGCGTGGCGATCATCACAGCCGCCAGTAGCAGGCCAAGCGGCAGGGCGTGGGGCGGGGGTAGCTTGCTCATGATTTTGTTCCGGTCAGAGAGGGCGCAAGGGGCAAGTTTGCAGCGGGTTCGGTCATGGGGTGATCGCGACCTAGCCGGTGGGGCGTGTCGAGGCAGGCCGGGGACGATTACCGCCCGGTGGGCGCGTAGCGCACGCTAACCATCACATTACGTCCATCCTGGTTGAACAAGCGCGCTGTGTGGTAATCCTTGTCGAGTAGGTTGGCGAGCTTGCCCTCCAGCGACCAGTCCCGGTGCAGGGCATAGGCGGCGCGCAGGTCGACGGTCACGTAGCCGCCCAGCGCGTGCGTGTTCGCCAGGTCGTCGTAGCGTCGGCCTTCGCCGTAGACACTGGCGCCCAGTCGCCATGCGCCCATGGCGCGGTCGGCATCCAGGCGTCCCATCAGCTTGGCGCGGCGCGGCAGTTGGTTGCCGCGATTGGCGTCGTGGCCGGTGTTTTTCGGGTCCAGTGCGCTCAGGTTTCCCGCCAGATCCCAGCCGGCGAGCCGGGTGGAGGCTACCGCTTCCAGGCCGCGAATGCGCGCCTTGTCGACATTGACCGGGTTGAAGCTCGCGTCAAAGCCGATCAGCTGATCGATGTTCGTCTGGTAGGCGTTCAGCGACCACGCTACGGCCGCATGTTCGCCGGAGACGCCAAGCTCGAAACTGTCTGATTCTTCGGGCTTCAGCTTGGGATTGCCAAAGAAGGGAAAGTACAGCTCGTTGAACGTCGGCGCCTTGAAGGCGCTGCCCCAGGAGGCCATCACGCGCAGGGTCGGGCTGAACCGATAACCCCAGGCCAGCGAGCCGGTGGTATGGCCGCCAAACTGCTGGTTGTCGTCGCGGCGCGCGGCCAGGGTGATGTCGTGTTCGCCAAAGCGGCCCTGGTACTGGCCAAAGCCGGCCGCGTTGTCGCGCGAGCGCACCGGGTAGGCGGTGGAGCTGTCTACCAGATCATCCAGCCAGTCGGCGCCCAGGGTCAGGCGGTGCTGGGCGGCGAGGGCGAAGTCGTTCTGCCAGCTGGCGCTGCGCCGTTCTGTGTCGAAGGCGCTGTTGAACGCGCCGTTGAAGAAGTTGTCGCTCAGATCCCGGCTGCGTCCGCCGGACAGCGACATGCGCCAGAACGGCAGCGCCTGCCAGTTCAGGCGCGCGCCGGCCACGTCCTGCACGAAGTCGGTGCTGTTACCCGCGAAAACGCTGCCGTCATACTTGTTGTTGCCTTCGGCGCGCAGGTAATGGCCATCGATGTCGAGCGTGTCGCTCAGCTTGTAGCCGCCGCGCAGGGTAGCGCCGGTATTGCGATAGCCATCGTGGTCCGGTTCGCTCACATAGCAGCCGGCGCCAAGTGCCAGCGATCGCACGTCGCAGGCATTGATGCCCTGCGTTTCCAGGTGACTGCCGCTCACGTTGAACCAGCCGCGATCACCGCCGCCGGACACACCGGCGCTGTAATCCTGCGTGCCGTGGCTGCCGCCCCCGGCCGACAGGCGCGGCGTGAGGGCGCCGCCGCCCTTTTTGGTGAAGATCTGGATCACGCCGCCGATGGCGTCGGCGCCGTACAGGCTGGAGCGCGGGCCGCGTACCACCTCGATGCGTTCCACCTGGTCGATGGGAATGTCCTGGAAGGAGGTCGTGCCCAGCGTGGCGGAGCCGACGCGGATACCATCGATCAGCACCAGCACATGGTCCGACTCGGTGCCGCGCAGGAATACCGACGTGGCCTTGCCCAAGCCACCACTGTTGCTGATGCCAAGGCCCGGCACGCCGCGCAGGGCATCCTGCACGGACTGCGCCTGCAGGCGTTCGATTTCGGCACGATCGATCACCGTCACCGACGCCAGGCTGTCGACGTTCGATTGCGCCGTGCGGTTGGCGGTGATGTTGATGGTCAGGGGGGTGTCGTCGGCGGCCTGAAGGCTGGCTGCACAAAACACCAGTCCGGCCGTGAGGCCGAGCCTGCTTGCGTGGATCATCGGGGTACTCCTGCTCGCGCTCACCCGCGTGAGAGCTGGGTCGGTTCAAAAAACCGGCAAGCAGGGGAAAGCACGGGGCCGGGCGACACCAAACAGGGGCACGACCGTTCCGGTGCATCGCCCGCCGCAATGCCGACCTGGGAGCTTCGGGCCGGTCTCCGGACTCGCGAGTGGGGGGTGAACCCCGGCTGCGGCGCCTTCCCGTGCCGATGGCACAGTGGCGTTTCGCCGCAGCTTGACTCGCTTACCGTTGCGGGGGCAGTGCCGGCATTGTTCTGACGAACGCACCGGCTTCCCGTTTAATCCCGTGGGCGAATGCCGTTGGGACACCACGAAGCGGCCCGGATGGTAGGGCGGCGGTGGCACAGCGTCAACCAGCCGCTGCCCGGATGCCCCGGTATCATCGGTTGCGGATCAGCCATCAAGAGCACGCATGTCAGCATTTTCGAGGTTTCGACGACGGCTGGGCGCGGTACTGGCGGGCGGCGGCCAACGTCCGTCGTTGCGCGAGGGCGGCCTGAACGCCGAGTACGTGTTCACGGATTTCTTCAGGCGCAACAAATGGGGTGGCCGCCAGTCGGTATCCGGCACCGGTTCCGATGCCCAGCAGACACGCGTGATCGTCCAGGCGCTGCCGCCGCTGCTGCGCCGGCTTGGCGTGCGCAGCCTGCTGGACATTCCCTGCGGCGATTTCGAGTGGATGAACCGGGTCGATCTGGCGGGGATCGATTACATCGGCGCCGACATCGTGACTCCGCTGATCGAGGCGAACCAGCAGCGCCATGCACGGCCGAGTGTGCGCTTTCAGGTGCTCGACGTGACGCGCGACCGCCTGCCGCCGGTGGATCTGGTGCTGTGCCGGGACTGCCTGGTGCACCTGTCGTTCGTCCAGGCGCAACAGGCGCTGGCCAACATTGCCGCCAGCGGCGCGCGGTATCTGCTGACCACCACGTTCTGCGGGCGGCCGGTCAATGTCGATATCGAGACTGGCAAGTGGCGCACGCTGAATCTGCAGCAGCCGCCGTTCGGGCTGCCCCCGCCGCTGGAGCTGATCAACGAACACTGCACGGAAAAAGACGGCCGCTTTGCGGACAAGTCCCTCGGCCTGTGGGCGCTGGATGCACTGCGCCAGACATGAGGGGACGCCCAGCCACGCAGGTGCGGCCCGCCCGATCGGGCGGCCTTACTCCGGCACCAGCCAGTCCACCTGACCCCGGCCGCTGCCGGGCGCCAGGATGGCCGCCAGTGCGGGCATGGCGGTTGCCATCTGCTGGGCGAAACCCCACGGCGGATTGATCACCAGCATGCCGCAGCCGTGCAGCATGCCGCCCTGCACCAGCGGCGTCAGGCGCAGCTCCACCTGCAGGATGCGGCGCAGGCCGGCGGCCTTGAGCTGGCGCTTGAGGCCGGCAATCGGGCCTTCGTCCTTGAGCGGGTACCACAGCGCATAGACGCCGGTGGCGAAGCGCTTGTGGGCGGCCAGCAGTTCTCGCGGCAGGCGCGGCAGCTCGCCTGGCTGCTCGTAGGGCGGGTCGATCAGCACCAGGCCGCGGCGCTCGCGCGGCGGCAGGCAGGCCTTGAGCGCCTGATAGCCATCCATGGCTTGCAGGGTGATCGGGCCGTGGCCGCGGCAGGCCTCCTCCAGCGAGGCGAATTCGAGCGGATTGAGTTCGCAGGCAATCAGGCGGTCCTGGGGCCGGGCCAGCGCGGCGGCGATCAGCGGCGAGCCGGGATAGCGGCGCGGCGCTGCATCATCGCCAACCAACGGGCGCACGACCGCCAGGTAGTCGGCAAGCGCCGGTGGCAGGCCCGTCGTGGCCTGCCACAGGCGGCCGATGCCCTGCCGGTACTCGCCGGTTTTCTGCGACGGTGGGGCAGACAGGTCGTAGTCACCCGCGCCGGCGTGGGTGTCCAGAAAACACCAGGCGGCGTCCTTGCGCGACAGGCCGCGCAGCAGGGCGACCAGGCAGACGTGTTTCATCACGTCGGCAAAATTGCCGGCGTGAAAGGCGTGGCGGTAGTTCATCGGCTTGACCGTCCGGCTGGCGGCCAGAAAGCGGGCGGCGGGGCCGCTGAGGGCCCCGCCGCGTGTCGGTAGAGCAGATCAGGGCGCAGCAGGTGCGCCGCCGCCGATGTCCAGCAGCTCGATCTCGAACACCAGCGTCTGGTTGGGGCCGATGGCGTTGCCGGCGCCCTTCTCGCCGTAGGCCAGGGCCGGCGGCAGGACCACCTTCCACTTCGAACCCTTGGGCATCATGACCAGCGCTTCCTGCCAGCCGGGGATGATCTGGTCGACCTGGAAGCTGACCGGCTCGCCGCGCTTGTAGGAGCTGTCGAACTCGGTGCCGTTGGGCAGCGTGCCGCGATAGTTCACCTTCACCTTGTCGGTGGCCTTGGGTTTGGCGCCGGTGCCGGCGGTCAACACCTCGTACAGCAGGCCCGACTCGGTCTTCTTCACGCCCTTGGTCTTGGCGAACTCGGACCGGAACGCGGCCCCATCCTTGGCGTTCTTGTCGGCCGCAGCCTTGGCCTTGGCTTCCATGTCGGTGCGCAGCTTGTCCAGCGCCGCCTGCAGGGCGGCCGGTTCGGCGGCCGGCTTGGCACCGCTCAGGCCGTCCTTGAGGCCCTCCGCCGCGGACGGGGCGTCCAGCGGCAGGCCGTCGCGCTTGGCGTTGGCGCCGAACTGGTAGCCGATGGCGTAGGCGGCCTTCTGGGCATCGGTGGACAGGTCAACCGCGAAGGTGGCCGTGGAGAAAATGGCGGCAATGGCCACCGGCAATGCAGTGCGCAGCATGGTGTTCTCGGTTGGGAAGTTGGGGACACGGCCAGTGGCCGCAAAAAAGGCGCGCCATGATCCCACAACGGCCCTTGCTTGGGGTGCCTGTCACGGGCTATAAGCCGAGCGATTGTTTACCTGTGTTTACCTGAAACGAGGAGGGAACCTCATGCCGAGCTTCACGCCCGCCGATCTGGCGGCCCTGGTCGACGCCGACCACGGTCTGCTCAGTCCGCGCATCTTCCAGGACCCGGCCATCTACCAGCAGGAGCTGGAACGTGTGTTCACGCGCTGCTGGCTGTTCCTGGCCCACGAGAGCCAGCTGAAACAACCGGGCGATTTTTTTTCCACCTACATGGCCGAAGACCCGGTGCTGGTGGTGCGCCAGAAGGACGGCTCGATCAGCGCCTTCCTGAACCAGTGCCGCCACCGCGGCATGCGCCTGTGCCGGGCCGACAGCGGCAACGCCAAGGCCTTCACCTGCTCCTACCACGGCTGGGCCTACGACATGGGCGGCAACCTGGTGGACGTGCCCTTCGAGAAAGAGGCCTACGGCCAGGTGGACAAGGCCCGCTGGAGCCCGCGCCGGGTGCCGCGGGTGGAGGTCTACAAGGGCCTGGTGTTCGGCTGCTGGGATGCCGACGTACCGCCAGTGGCCGACTATCTGGGCGACATGGCCTGGTACGTGGACCTGTTTCTGGACCGCATGCCGGGCGGCACCGAGGCCATCGGCGGCGTGCACAAGTGGGTGATCCGCTGCAACTGGAAGTTCGCCGCCGAGCAGTTCTGCTCGGACATGTACCACGCGCCGTTCAGCCACTCGTCGCCGGTGCTGGCCAGCCTGCCGCCGGACATCGACCCCGCGCAGGCCGGCTGGCCGATGAAGGGCAAGCAGTTCAGCTCGGCGCTGGGCCACGGCACCGGGTTTTTCATGGATACGCCCGAGTTCCTGTTCCCGCTGTTGGGCGAGACGGCCGCCGGTTACTACATGCAAAGCGGCGCCACGGCCGTTACCGAGCGCCTGGGTGACGTGCGCGGCGTGCGCATGAATGGCGCCCACATGACGGTGTTCCCGACCCTGTCGTTTCTGCCGGGCATCAACACGCTGCGCGTGTGGCACCCGCGCGGGCCGGACGAGATCGAAATCTGGGCCTGGACGCTGGTCGACAAGGCCGCGCCCGCGGAGGTGAAAGAGGCCTACCGCAAGGCCGTGCTGCGCACCTTCTCGCCGGGCGGCATCCTGGAACAGGACGACGGCGAGAACTGGACCGAAATCCAGAAAGTCCTGCGCGGCCACATGGCGCGCCAGCAGCCGTTCAACGCGCAGATGGGGCTGGGCATGGACCGCAGCGACGATGCGGATTTGCCTGGCCGCATCGGCTACGTGTACGGCGAGCTGGCGGCGCGCGGCATGTACCGCCGCTGGGCGCAGGTGATGGGCGCGCAAAGCTGGGCGGAACTCGCCCCGCGTGGTCTGGGCGAGGTGGCGAGCAATGGATGAGGCATTCCTGCCGGCGCGGGTGGCACCGGAACTGCAGCAGGAAATCGAGCAGTTCCTGTACGCCGAGGCGGCGCTGCTGGACGCGCGCGAGTTCGACACCTGGCTGACGCTGCTGGCGGACGACCTGCACTACTTCATGCCGACCCGGCGCACCACGCTGCGCCGCGAGCGCGACCTGGAATATTCGGCTGCCGACGAAGTGGCCCTGTTCGACGAGGACAAGCCCAGCATGGGGGTGCGCATCCGGCGTCTGAATACGGGTCTGGCCTGGGCGGAGGAGCCGCCGTCCCGCACCCGCCACCTGGTCACCAACGTGCGCATTGCCGACGCGGGCAACGGCGAGTACACGGTGCACAGCTACTTCGCCCTGCACCGCGGCCGCCTGGAGCGGGACGTGGACGTGTTCTATGGCGAGCGCATCGACCGCCTGCGGCGGGTGGATACGCCGTACGGTTTCCAGATCGCCCGGCGCACCATCCACCTGGACCAGGCCACCGTGCTGGCGCCGAATCTGTCAATGTTTTTCTGACGCCAACAAAGGCTCGTTTTTCCGGCAGGGCCGTCACGGGCCGTTTGCGCAAACCGTCTAAACATGCAGTTCGTCAAAAACGGCCCGGACATTCCTGAACGCCTGTTACAGGCGCATGAGGACGGCCGCGTGGTGTTTTTCTGCGGGGCGGGTATTTCCTCGCCGGCAGGATTGGGCGGTTTCAATTGGCTGGCGCGCGAATTGATTAAGGAGTCGGGTTATACGCTGAACGCTGTCCAGCAGGCGGTTATCCGGAGCAAGCAGTACGACACTGCCATCGGTCTGGTTGAAGCCGACATTACCGGCGGACGGGAGCGTTTGCGCCAGTCGCTGCCTGGAATTCTGACGCCTGACTTCGCAGCACCGAACGCGACAGCCACACACCAGGCCTTGCTGACACTGGCCAGGGACCGCACCGGTCGCACTCGTCTGGTCACCACCAATTTCGACCGCCTGTTCGAGCGGGTGATCGCCAGCCAGAAGCTTTCCGTGGAGCCTTATCAGGCGCCGTTGCTTCCAGTGCCGAAGAATCGATGGGACGGTCTTGTATATCTGCATGGCCTGCTTCCGGCCGAGCCCAGTGCCAGCGGACTTGATCGTCTGGTGCTGTCCAGCGGTGACTTTGGCCGGGCTTATCTCACCGAGCGGTGGGCTGCGCGTTTCGTAACTGAGCTTTTCCGTGGCTATGTAGTCTGCTTCGTTGGTTACAGCCTTAGTGATCCGGTGATGCGCTACATGATGGACGCGTTGGCTGCCGATCGTCTGTTGGACGGGGCGCTTCCGGAAATGTTCGCCCTTGGCAGTTATTCCAAGGGCAGGGACGACGAACGTGGCAACGAGTGGCGAGCGAAGAATGTCACGCCTGTTCTCTACCGAGAGCGTGACCGCCACAGATATCTGCATGCGACGTTGCGTGCCTGGGCGGATACCTATCGCGATGGTGTACGCGGCAAAGAGCGGGTTGTTGTCGAGTGCGCAAGGGCACGCCCCACGGCAAGCACGCGCCAAGATGATTTTATCGGCCGCTTGCTATGGGCCATCAGCGATCCAAAGGGCCTGCCGGCAAGGCGCTTTGCCGAGGTTGACCCGGTGCCATCGCTCGACTGGCTGGAGGTGCTAGCTGAAGAGCGTTTTAGCCACGCTGACCTGAGCCGCTTCGGCGTGCCACCTCTTTCGCGGCAGGATGACGCGCTGGCATTTAGTCTGATTTGTCGACCCACGCCTTATCCGCACGCGCGGACGATGGCTTTGGTCGGCAGCGGCGAGGCGGATGGTGGGTTTGACGATGTGATGTTTCAGTTGGCGCGCTGGCTGACTCGGCATCTTAACGATCCGATGCTGGTGCTGTGGCTGACCAGGCGTGGCGGCCGCCTGCATGAACAGTTTGCCCGACAGGTGGAACGCCGCCTGGACGAACTAGCCGCCCTCGAAAGCGAGGGCAAAATAGACGAATTGAATCGCATCCGTGTCAGCGCTCCGAATGCCGTTCCCGGTCCGGCGATGCGCACCCTGTGGCGCCTGGTGCTCGTGGGGCGAGTGCATTCTCCCCATCGTAGTTTCGACCTTTATCAGTGGCGCTGGAGATTCAAGCAAGAGGGCCTCACAATCCCATTGCGGTGGCAATTGCGTGAACTGCTGACTCTGCGAGTCACATTGCGCGAGTCCTTACGCGTGCGGATGCCCGGGGTTGAAGCTGGAGAGCCGATACGACTTAAGGACTTTGTTGACTGGGAAATTGCGCTCTCAACCCATCACGTGAATACCGCCTTGCGTGAGCTTCGGCAAAATCCGCAGTGGAGGGCGGTTCTGCCAGAACTGTTGGACGATTGCAATCGGTTGCTGCGTGATGCACTGGATCTGATGCGTGAACTCGGCGGCGCGGACGACAAGCACGATCCGTCCCATCACCAGCATCCTTCGATTAGCGAACATCCGCAGGCCCGAGGTTGGGGTTTTTATGATTGGACAGCGCTGATTGAACTTACCCGCGACGCCTGGCTTGCGACAGCCGATCAATTGCCAGACCAGGCTCGAAAATGGGCCGAAAACTGGTGGCAGATGCCATATCCGTTGTTCCGACGTCTGGCGCTGTTCGCCGCTGCCCAGGACAGTGTTATTCCTCCACGCCTCGCGCTCGACTGGTTGCTCGCCGACGAGTGTTTTTGGTTGTGGACGTTCGAAACCCGTCGTGAAACCGCGCGCTTGCTGGTGGCTTTGGCTACACGTATGGATGCAGTCGAACTTGCTGAGTTGGAGAGGGTAATCCTGGCAGGGCCTCCGAGGGATGCCGAGGGAGATGGGCTTGACGGTGAGGCTCGGGCAGGCAATGCGGAACGATGTGTCCTGCGATTTCTCGACAAGCTTGATACTGCCGGTGCTGCTCTGAGTGCTGCGAGTAAAGCGAGGCAGCAAGAACTCGCTCGTTCGTATCCACGCTCGTCGGCTGCGGATGAGCGCGATGAGTTTTCGGTCTGGATAGAACGCGGGGGCGGCCTGGGAAGCGTCGAATCAACGCCGCGTCTCCGACGCGAACTCGTTGACTGGCTTCGCCAATATCCCGACGTGGACCGGTGGAAGTCCGACGATTGGCAACAACGCTGTCGAGATAATTTCGCCACTACTGCGTGCGCGTTGTGGGCGTTGGCCGCCACCGATACCTGGCCGACCGGCCGCTGGGGCGAGGCTCTGCAGGCATGGTCGCAGGACACGCTGGCCAAACGCTCGTGGCGCTATCTGGCGCCAGTGCTGGCCCGTATGCCGGATGAACAGGTGGAGTCGCTCGC
>Ga0255338_1000792_pt1 | contig 79555 bp, 74 predicted proteins | sample MeOH1_35cm_T4_19_FD_203715 | JGI IMG/M metagenome (GOLD analysis project Ga0255338, IMG submission 203715) | Sandy soil microbial communities from University of British Columbia, Vancouver, Canada - MeOH1_35cm_T4_195 | ecosystem: Engineered > Artificial ecosystem > Sand microcosm > Unclassified ... | reverse complement strand
GCGCGAGCGCCAGGACGAGTACGGCGTGCGCAGCCAGCAGCGCGCCTTCGCCGCCCTGGAAGCCGGCAAGTTCAACGACGAAATCGTGCCAATCACGGTGCTCGCGGGCGTGGCCGACAAGGCCACCGGCCAGTTGATGACCAAGGAAGTCACGGTCTCGGCCGACGAAGGCATTCGCGGCGACACCACGCTGGAAGCCGTGTCCAAGATCCGCACCGCCATGCCCGGCGGCGTGGTTTCGGCCGGTAACGCATCGCAATTCTCCGACGGCGCTTCGGCAGTCGTGGTGATGGACGCCAAGGTGGCCGAGGCCAAGGGCCTGCAGCCGCTGGGCGCCTTCCGCGGCTTCGCCGTGGCTGGTTGTGAGCCTGACGAAATGGGCATCGGCCCCGTGTTCGCGGTACCGAAGCTGCTGAAGAAGGCCGGCCTGACCGTGGCCGACATCGGCCTGTGGGAACTCAACGAAGCCTTTGCCGTGCAGGTGCTGTACTGCGCCGACACGCTGGGCATCCCGATGGACCGCCTCAACGTCAACGGCGGCGCCATCGCGGTGGGCCACCCCTACGGCGTGTCCGGCGCCCGCCTGGTCGGCCATGCGCTGATCGAAGGCAAGCGCCGCGGCGTCAAGTACGTGGTGGTGACCATGTGCATCGGCGGCGGCCAGGGTGCTGCCGGCCTGTTCGAAGTCCTCTGAGCGCCAGGGCGAGACCGTGAGCGAGCAAGCGGATGCCCTGCTGGCGCATGGCCGGGAGGTGCTGGCCAGCCAGCCCTTCTCGGTGCTGGTCGGCACGGAGCTGGCCGCGCTCTCGCCTGGCCGTGCCGAACTGCGCCTGGCCATCCGGCCGGACCTGCAGCAACAGTACGGCTTCCTGCACGGGGGCGTGGTCAGCTATATGGCCGACAACGCGCTCACCTATGCGGGCGGCGCGGCCATGGCCGCGCCGGTGGTGACTTCGGAGTACAAGATCAACTACCTGCGTCCGGCGATCGGCGAAATGCTGATTGCCCGCGCCGAATGCCTCAGCCGGGGCCGCCGGCAGGCGGTGGTACGGTGCGATGTATTCGTGCTCAAGGATGGCGAGGAAAAGCTCTGCGCAGTAGCGCAGGGCACCATCGCCCGCATGGGCGAAGGCAGCTAGCAGTACGGCAAGGGAGAGAAGGGCGCGCGAGCGCCTTTTTCTTTCCCCACGCCATTTACAGAATTAGCAGAATTAACAGAATTTGCGGTGCGCCATGCAGCGTGCCGTTGTGGAGACAGCGACGATCCATGCCGCGAGGCCGCCACTGGCGCCAACGCCGGATCGCGCATCTTTGATTTTCCCTTTCAGTCTGGGAGCCGTTTCCTGCCATGTCGCTGATCCTTTCCCGCCGTGACCTGAACTTCGTGCTGTATGAGTGGCTCAAGGTCGAGGGGCTGACCCGCATTCCGCGCTATGCCGACCATTCCCGCGAGACCTTCGACGCCGCGCTCGATACCTGCGAGAAGATCGCCACCGACCTGTTTGCGCCGCACAACAAGAAGAACGATCAGCAAGAGCCGCATTTCGACGGCGAGACCGTCGCCATCATTCCCGAGGTCAAGACCGCGCTGAAGGCCTTCTGCGAGGCCGGCCTGATGGCCGCCGGGCAGGACTATGACATTGGCGGCATGCAGTTGCCGGTGGTGGTGGAGAAGGCTGGCTTTGCCTATTTCAAGGGCGCCAACGTCGGCACCAGTTCCTATCCCTTCCTGACCATCGGCAATGCCAACCTGCTGCTCGCGCACGGCACGCCGGCGCAGGTGGAGACCTTCGTCAAGCCGGAGATGGAAGGCCGTTTCTTCGGCACCATGTGCCTGTCCGAGCCGCAGGCGGGCTCGTCGCTGTCGGACATCACCACGCGCGCCGACTACGAAGGCGAATCGCCGCTCGGCCAGCAGTACCGCCTGCGCGGCAACAAGATGTGGATCTCGGCCGGCGAGCACGAACTGTCCGACAATATCGTGCACCTGGTGCTGGCCAAGATCCCCGGCCCGGACGGCAAGCTGATTCCGGGCGTGAAAGGCATCTCGCTGTTTATCGTGCCGAAGTACCTGGTCAATGCCGACGGCAGCCTGGGCGAGCACAACGACGTGGTGCTGGCCGGCCTGAACCACAAGATGGGCTATCGCGGCACCACCAACTGCCTGCTGAACTTCGGCGAAGGCATGAAGTACAAGCCCGGCGGCAAGGCCGGCGCGATCGGCTACCTGGTGGGCGAAGCGCACAAGGGCCTGGCCTGCATGTTCCATATGATGAACGAGGCCCGCATCGGCGTGGGCCTGGGCGCGGTGATGCTGGGCTATACCGGCTACCTGCACTCGGTGGACTACGCGCGCAACCGCCCGCAAGGCCGCCCGATCGGCCCGGGGGGCAAGGATCCGGCCAGCCCGCAGGTGCGGCTGGTCGAGCACGCGGATATCCGCCGCATGCTGCTGGCGCAAAAGAGCTATGTGGAAGGCGGGCTGGCGCTCAATCTGTATTGCGCGCAACTGGTGGACCAGGAGCGCGCCGCTGAGGGTGCGGAGCATGAACGCCTGGCGCTGTTGCTGGATATCCTGACGCCCATCGCCAAGAGCTGGCCGTCGCAGTGGTGCCTGGAGGCCAACAGCCTGGCCATCCAGGTGCATGGCGGCTACGGCTACACCCGCGAATACAACGTCGAGCAGTTCTACCGCGACAACCGCCTGAATCCCATCCACGAAGGCACGCACGGCATCCAGGGCCTGGATCTGCTGGGCCGCAAGGTGGTGATGAAGGACGGTGCCGCGTTTGCGGCGCTGGGCGAAGAAATCCAGGCCACCATCGGCCGCGCCCTGGCCAGCGGCGATGCCGCGCTGGGCAGCCATGCGAAGGCGCTGGGCGCCGCCGTCAAGCGCGTGGCGCAAGTCACGCAGGCGCTGTGGGCGGCGGGCGACGCCAAGGTGACGCTGGCCAATGCCTCGGTCTACCTGGAAGCCTTCGGCCATGTCGTGCTGTCCTGGACCTGGCTGGAGCAGGAACTGGTGGCGCAGGCCGCGCTGGCGGGGGCCAAGAGCCAGGAAGACCAGGATTTTTATCGCGGCAAGCTGGCGGCGGCGGCGTACTTCTTCCGCTGGGAATTGCCCAAGGTGGGCCCGCAGTTGGACCTGCTGGCCTCGCTCGACCGCACCACGCTGGACATGCAGGACGCCTGGTTCTGAGCGGCATCCACACAAGATGAACGAGCGCGCGCACCGATCTGCGCGCGTCACACCAAATCGGGAGACACCATGAACACCATCCAGCAATTGTTCGACCTGAAGGGCAAGACGGCGCTGATCACCGGCGGCTCGCGCGGGCTTGGCCTGCAGATTGCCGAAGCGCTCGGCGAGCAGGGCGCGCGCATCGTGCTGTCGGCACGCAAGGCCGATGAGCTGCAAGCGGCACAGGCCCACCTCAAGGCGCTTGGCATCGAAGCCGACTGGATCGCCGCCGACGGCGCCCGCGACGCGGATATCGCGCGCCTGGCCGACGAAGCGCTGGCCAGGCTGGGCCATGTCGACATCCTCGTCAACAACGCCGGCGCCACCTGGGGCGCGCCCGCCGAGGACCACCCGGTGGAGGCCTGGGACAAGGTGATGAACCTGAATATCCGCGGCCTGTTCCTGCTGACCCAGCGCATCGGCAAGCTGTCGATGATCCCGCGCCGCTATGGCCGCATCATCAACGTGGCTTCCATCGCCGGGCTGGCGGGCAACCCGCCGGGATCGATGGAAACGATCGCCTACAACACCTCCAAGGGTGCGGTGGTGAACTTCACCCGCACGCTGGCGGCAGAATGGGGCGAGCACAACATCACGGTGAACGCGCTGGCGCCAGGCTTCTTCCCGTCCAAGATGACCCAGGGTTCGCTGGACCGCCTGGGCGTGGAAGCCATGTGCGCGTCGGTGCCGCTGCACAGGCTGGGCGACGACGAAGACCTGAAGGGCGCGGCGCTGCTGTTCGCCAGCGCCGCCGGCAAGCACATCACCGGCCAGGTGCTGGCGGTGGACGGCGGCGTGAGCGCGGTTTAAGTCCATGCTCTAATGCGGTTGGCATATGGCTTGCGTGGCACAACCTGCGCCAGCCGGCCAACCGGACCGTCCTCGCCTCTTTCGCAAACATGACTCAAACCAACGGTTTTCCCCTCAAGATTCCCTTCCTTGCCGATCTCGGCGTGCAATGCACCCGCATGGACAAGGAGGGCAGCGAGATCGAACTGGCGCTGGAAACACGCCACCAGAATAGCTGGGACATGGCGCACGGCGGCGTGCTGATGACGCTGCTCGACGTGGCCATGGCGATTGCCGGCCGCGCCGCCGATCCCGACGGGCGCGGCGTGGTCACCATCGAGATGAAGACTACCTTCATGGCGCCCGGGCGCGGCAAGCTCGTCGCGCGCGGCCAGTGCGTGCACCGTACCAGCACCATGGCCTTCTGCGAAGCCGAGATTCTCGACGCCGATGGCAAGACCGTATCGCGCGGTTCCGGCACGTTCAAGTTTGTCAGGCGCGTGCCGCCGCAACGCGCGGCGGGCGGCGCCTCGGATACCGGCGCCGACGGCTGATACGGCACATGTCCGGCAGCGGCGCGCCGCATGCGGGGCCCGCCGGCGCAGGGAGCAGCACACTAAGAACCAGACCGGAAACAACCGGCACGCGGCACCGATAAAACCAATAATGGAGACCAGATGCTGTTTGAACGGATTGCCGCCACGCGGCTATTGAAACTGACCGTGCTCGCCGCCTGCGGCGCAGGAGCCCTCGCCATGTACCAGCCGGGCCATGCCCAGAATGCGCCAGCTGCTGCGCCCGCCGCACCGGCCGCGGCGCCCGCCGCACCGAGCTTTCCGGATGCCGCCGCTACCGATCCCGTGACCGCGGGGTGGATGCAGGGCTTTCCCCCGGCAGCCGCCAAGATCATCAGCTTTACGCCCGCCAGCAACGGCTTTCCGCGCTCCCGCTGGAGCTTTTCGCATATCCGCGAACTGGTCCCGACCGCGTCGGTCTGGCACGGGCGGGGCCCGGCCGCGGTATTGCCGCGGGCCGAGCACGATATCGACAGCGTGGCCTTTACCGATGCCGACGGCACGCGCCGCACCTTCAGCGACATGCTGGGCCTGACCTATACCGATGGCATCCTGGTGATGCACAAGGGCCGCGTGGTCTACGAGAAGTACTTCGGCGCGCTTGACGACCATACGCCGCACATCGCCATGTCGGTCACCAAATCCTTCGTCGGTACGCTGGCCGCCATGCTGGTGGCGGACGGCAAGCTCGATCCCGCCGCGCCGGTCACGCGCTACCTGCCGGAGATGGCCGGTACCGCATACGGCGATGCCACCGTGCGCGAAGTCATGGACATGACGGTAGGCGTGAAGTATTCGGAAAACTACGCCGATCCCAAGGCCGAAATCTGGGACTACAGCCGTGCCGGCGGCATGATGCCGCGCGAGCCTGGCTATGCCGGGCCCAAGACCTTCTATGAATTCCTCGCCACGCTGAAGAAGGAGGGCGAGCACGACCAGGCCTTCGCCTACAAGACCGTCAATGCCGAAGTCCTCGCCTGGATCGTCAAGCGGGTGTCGGGGCAGTCGCTGGCCAGGCTGCTGTCCGAGCGCGTATGGCAGAAGATGGGCGCGGAGAACGATGCCTATTTCATGGTGGACAGCATCGGCAGCGAGTCCGGCGGCGGCGGCCTGAATACCACGCTGCGCGACCTGGCCCGCTTCGGCGAGACCATGCGCAACGGCGGCCGCTATAACGGCCAGCAGGTCATCCCGGCCGAAGTGGTGGCGGACATCCGCCGCGGCGGCGACCGCGCCAAGTTCGCCAAGGCGGGCTACGCCACCTTGCCGGGCTGGAGCTATCGCTCGATGTGGTGGGTCTCGAACGACGACCACGGCGTGTTCGAGGCGCGCGGCATCCACGGCCAGCGTATCTATATCGATCCAAAGGCGGAACTGACCATCGTGCGCTACGCTTCGCACCCCATCGCTGCCAATGGCGCCAACGACCCCGTCACGCATCGCGCATACCGGGCACTTGCGCTGTCATTGATGAAGTAATCGGCCCGCCATTGACAACGAACAACGAACAACGCATGACAAAGGACGAGTGTCCTTGTCCATTTCACTGTAAGGAAACCATCATGTCGAAGACCTTCAAGCGCATCGTCCTGGCCTCGCGTCCCACCGGCGCCGTGACGCCGGACAATTTCCGCCTGGAAGAGGTGCCTGTGCCCGAACTGGGCGACGGCGAGGTGCTGGTCCGCAACCATTTCCTGTCGCTCGACCCCTATATGCGCGGCCGCATGAACGAGGGCAAGTCCTACGCCACGCCGCAGCCGCTGGGCGAAGTCATGATCGGCGGCACGGTTGGCGAGATCGTGGCGACGAAGAATCCCAAGTACGCCGTCGGCGACAAGGTGGTCGGCATGTTCGGCTGGCAGGAGATGGGTGTCACCAACGGCATCGGCATCCAGAAGGTCGATACCACCCATATCCCGCTGTCGGCGTACCTTGGCTCGGTTGGCATGCCCGGCGTCACCGCCTGGTACGGCCTGAACAAGATCATCCAGCCAAAGGCCGGCAAGACCATCGTGGTGAGCGCGGCTTCCGGCGCGGTCGGCAGCGTGGTGGGCCAGTTGGCCAAGCTGCAGGGCTGCCGCGTGGTCGGCTTTGCCGGCGGCAAGGACAAGTGCGACTACGTGGTCAATGAGCTGGGCTTCGATGCCTGCATCGACTACAAGGCGGCCAAGGACAGCAAGGAGCTCTACACCATGTTCAAGGAAGCCACCCCGGACGGCGTGGACGGCTACTTCGAGAACGTGGGGGGCGAGATCCTCGATACGGTGCTGGCCCGCATGAACGCCTTCGGCCGCATCGCCATCTGCGGCATGATCGCTGGCTACGATGGCCAGCCGATGCCGCTGAAGAACCCGCAACTGATCCTGGTGTCGCGCCTGACCGTGGAAGGTTTTATCGTGTCCGAGCACATGGACGTGTGGCCGCAAGCGCTGCAGGAGCTGGGCGCTGCCGTGGCGCAAGGCAAGCTCAAGTTCCGCGAGAGCGTCGCGCAAGGGCTGGCGAGCGCGCCGGAAGCGTTCATGGGCCTGCTCAAGGGCAAGAATTTCGGTAAGCAGCTGGTCAAGCTGGTGTAAGAACGGGCCTGCGGCCGCTCGCTCTCCCGCTTGTGGGAGAGCGAGCGCAAACCGGTGGTATGAATGACGAAAAAAGGAGACACCCCATGAATGCTCCAGCTGAACAAGCCCGGCCGCTGGCCGATCAGGATGAAATGGCTGCCGGCCTGTCCGAAGAGGTGAAAGCCAAATACCGCGTGCTGCCGCGTCCGCCCAAGTTCGATACGCCGGCCGAGGAACGCCTGCACCGCAAGCAGCGGCTGGCGGCGGCCTTCCGGCTGTTCTCCAAGTTTGGCTTCGATGAAGGCGTGGCCGGCCACATCACGGCGCGCGATCCGGAGTTCCCGGACACGTTCTGGGTCAACCCCTTCGGCGTGCACTTCAGCCAGGTCAAGGTCTCCAACCTGATCCGCTGCGACCACCATGGTGAAGTGGTGGAGGGCGACTACCCTGTCAACGCCGCCGCCTTCGCCATCCATTCGCGCGTGCACCAGACCCGTGCCGACGCAGTGGCCGCCGCGCATTCGCACAGCACGTATGGCCGTGCCTGGTCCACGCTGGGCCGGCCGCTCGATCCGCTGACACAGGACGTGTGCGCCTTCTACAACGACCATGCCCTGTACGACGATTTCGGCGGCGTGGTGGTGGAACTGGACGAGGGCCAGCGCATAGCCACCGCGCTCGGCGGCAACAAGGCCGCAATCCTGCAGAACCACGGGCTGCTGACTGTGGGCAAGACGGTGGACGAAGCCGCCTGGTGGTTTATCACCATGGAGCGTTCCTGCCAGGTGCAGTTGCTGGCCGAGGCTGCCGCCGCGCGCACCAATGCGCCCCTGAAGGTCATCTCGGACGCGGCCGCGCGCCAGGCTTACTCGATCGTCGGCACCGCGCAGGCAGGCTGGTTCCAGTTCCAGCCGTTGTACGCCCGCATCGTCAAGGAACAACCCGACCTGCTGGATTGACGCCATGGCCGCCTTCGCACCGTTTACCGGCAAAGTCGTTCTGATTACCGGGGCCTCGGATGGCATCGGCGCGGAACTGGCCGTGCTGCTGGCGCAGCAAGGCGCGCGCCTGGCGCTGGCGGCCCGCCGCGTGGACATGCTGCACGTGCTGGCGGAACGCATCCGCCGCCAGCATCCGGCCGCCGACGTGGCGGTCTGGCGCGCCGACGTGTCCGACGAGGCCGATTGCAGGCGGCTTGTGGCCACCGTGGCTGCGCAATACGGCGGGATCGATGTGCTGGTCAATAACGCCGGCGTATCGGCCCACGGCTACTTCGAGCAAGTCTCCGACTACAGCTACTACGAGCAGGTCATGCGCGTGAACTACTTCGGCGCCATGTGGTGCACGCGCGAGGCGCTGCCGTACCTGCGCAAGCGCGGCGGCCTGATGGTGGCGGTGTCCAGCCTGGCCGGCAAGATCGGCGTGCCGGGCCGCACCGCCTACTCGGCCAGCAAGTTCGCGCTGGCGGGCTTTTGCGAGGCGCTGCGGGCCGAACTGCGCGGTACCGGCGTGGATGTGTGCGTGGTGTTCCCTGGCGTGGTGGCGACCGATACGCGCATCAACGGCTTCGGCCCGGACGGGCGCGCGCTGGGCGAAAGCCGGCTGCGCGAGGATGACGCCATGACCGCGCAGGAATGCGCGCGCCAGATGCTGGGCGCCATGGCCGCACGCAAGCGTGAACTGGTGATGACGGCCAGGGGCCGGCTGGGCCTGTGGCTCAGGCTGCTGGCGCCCCGCATGGTCGAGAACATGGCGCTCAAGGCACTGAAGCAGGCGGGGCGGTAACGGCAGCAAACAGGACAATTTCAACTGGACAACTGGACAACAAGAGCGACACCGACAACATGGCCGATCTAATCCTTCACCAGTACGCAACCTCGCCGTTCTCAGAAAAGATCCGGCTGCTGATGGGCGTCAAGGGCCTGGCCTGGCAGGCGGTGGAAATCCCGCCGATCCTGCCCAAGCCGGATGTGGTGGCGCTGACAGGCGGCTACCGGCGTACCCCGATCCTGCAGGTGGGCGCGGACATCTATTGCGATACCGCGCTGATCTGCGAGGTGATCGACAGCGTGGCGCCCGCGCCCGCGCTGTACCCCGCGGCGCAGGCGGCCAGCGCGCGTGTCGCCGCGAGCTGGTTCGATACCGCGCTGTTCACCGCCGCCGTGACTTACCTGTTCCAGCCGGCCGGTGCGCAAAGCATGCTGGGCCATCTCACGCCAGCGCAGATCCAGGCCTTCGCCGCGGACCGCAAGGCCATGCGTGGCGACACCAATGCGTTGCGCATGCCCTTGCCCGAGGCCATCGCGCTGCTGCACGAAACCTTCGGCCGGCTGGAGCAGCAATTCACTGCCGGCGTGGCGCACGTGGCGGGGGCCGAGCTGTCGGTGGCGGATTTCTCGCTGTATCACAACGTCTGGTTTATCCGGCGCGCCAGCGAACTGGCCAGGCTGCTGGACGCGTATCCGGCCGTGCAGGCCTGGTACGACCGCATGCAGGCCTGCGGCCATGGCACCGTGCGGGTGATCGGCAGCGAGGCCGCGCTGGACGTGGCGCAACGCACCGATCCGCTGGTGCAGACCGGTGGGGTGGCGGCCGACAGCGGTTTTGAGGCCGGCGATGCGGTTACCGTGACGCCGACCGACTACGCGCGCGACCCGGTGGCGGGCGTGCTGGTGGCGCTGGATGCGCACCGCGCCGTGCTGCGCCGGCAAGACCCGCGCGCGGGCGCGGTCAATGTGCATTTCCCGCGCCAGGGCTATCAGGTGCTGCGCGCGGGCTAGGACCGGCGCGCGGCGGGACTGGCAAGACAACCACATACCAACCAGAGCAACCAGAGGCAGACAACATGAAGCAATTCCAGGGCAAGGTGGCAGTGATCACTGGCGGCGCATCCGGCTTCGGCAAGGAATTCGCCAGGCTGGGAGCGGGTCTCGGCATGAAGCTGGTGCTGGCGGACGTGCAGGAAGATGCACTGGACGCAACGGTGGCGGAATTCAAGGCGCAAGGTGTGCCGGTCATTGGCGTGCGCGTGGACGTGTCCAAGGCGGAGCAGGTCCAGGCGCTGGCCGATGCCGCCATCGCCGCCTTCGGCCAGGTCAACCTGCTGTTCAACAACGCGGGCGTCGGCGCGGGCGGACTGATGTGGGAGAACAGCGAGCGCGACTGGGAGTGGGTGCTGGGCGTCAACCTGTACGGCGTGATCCACGGCGTGCGGATCTTCACCCCGCTGATGCTGGCCGCCGCGGCCAAGGATCCGTCGTTCGAAGGCCATATCGTGAATACGGCTTCCATGGCCGGCCTGCTAAGCCCGCCTGCGATGGGTGTCTATAACGTTTCCAAACACGCCGTGGTTTCCTTGTCCGAATCGCTGTACCAGGATCTCAGCCTGGTCAGCGAGCAGGTGCGTTGCTCGGTGCTGTGCCCGTATTTCGTGCCGACCGGCATCACGCAATCGGGCCGCAACCGCCCCTCGGAACTGGCCAACGAGGCGCCGCCCACGCGTTCGCAACTGGTGTCGCAAGCGCTCTCGGACAAGGCGGTCAGTTCGGGCAAGGTCACGGCCGCCGAGGTGGCGCAACTCACCTTCGATGCGATCCGCGACAACGGTTTCTATATTTACTCGCATCCGCAGCAACTGGCGCCCGTGCGGCAGCGCTTCGAAGATATCATTAGCCAGCGCAACCCGAGCGATCCGTTCGCCGACAAACCGGAAGTGCGCGCGGGACTGGTCGCGGCCCTGCGCGGCGAGTAAGCCGCCAGGCGGCGGGCAGGGCATCGGCTGGTGGACCGGACCGCCTGCCGGCCCTGGGCGCGGCGGGCGGCAGCCAGTCCATCGGAGACAAGTCAGCCATTGCGGCAAGGGAGGATTTCATGACCAAACCTGCAGTCATTCGCCATCTGCAGTACGCCACCTTACCCAACGGCACGCGCCTGCATTACGCCAGCGCGGGGGAGCGCGGCAGGCCGCTGGTGCTGTTCGTGCACGGCTTCCCGGAATTCTGGTACGAATGGGAAGAGCAGCTCGCCGAGTTCGGCAAGACCCACTACGCGGTGGCGCCGGACCTGCGCGGCTTCAACCTGTCGAGCAAGCCCGCCGACGTGGAATCCTACCGGCCGCGCCACATTGTCGAAGACCTGGTGCAGTTCATCAATGCGCTGGGCTATTCGCACTGCGTGGTGGTGGCGCACGACTGGGGCGGGGCGATCTGCTGGAACCTGGCCATCCAGTTTCCGAAGATGGTCGAGCGGCTCGTCATCATCAACTCCCCGCATCCTTACGTGTTTGCCAGGGCCCTGACCAGTGATCCGCAGCAGCAGGAAGCCTCGGCCTATATGAACTGGCTGCGCGCGCCGGGATCGGAAGAAGCGCTGGCGGCCGACGGCTTTGCCAGGCTGGAGAGTTTCCTGACCGGAGCCGGCAAGCAGCCCGCGCCCTGGTTTGCCGGCGAGACACGCGAGAAATACCACGCTGCCTGGTCGCAGCCCGGCGCCGGCGGCTCGCACTCGCTGACCGGCGGCGTCAACTATTACCGCGCCTCGCCGATGCATCCGCCGGGTCCCGGCGAAATGCCGCCCGATATTTCCAAGCTGGACCCCGCGGCATTTACGGTAAGGGTGCCGACCCTGGTGATCTGGGGCGAGCGCGATACGGCGCTGCCCAGGAGCCTGCTGGATGGCCTGGACAAGTTCGTCCCGGACATGCGGCTGGAACGCATTCCGGACGGCACGCACTGGGTCATCCACGAACAACCGGAGCGCATCAACCTGCTGATCCGCAGCGCCTTGCCCTGAACCGTGCCTGACGCGGCTGCCTTTCCGGCCAGCCGCGTCAGGCGTTTGCCGCAGCGCTGGCCCGGTGGGAAACCGGCGCACTGTGCATGGGGCAGCGTGCCGCGGGCTGCTACATTGACCGGATTCGACAGCGCCGGTGCGCGCAAGGAAGGTCAAGATGAAGACGATCGGACTGATCGGCGGCATGAGCTGGGAATCCTCGGCCGAGTACTACCGCCTGATCAACCAGGACATGAAACAGCGCCTGGGCGGCCATCACAACGCGCGCAGCGTCATGGTCACGGTGAGCTTCGAGCGGATCAAGGCACTGCAGCACGCGCAACGCTGGGACGAACTCGGCGAATGCATGCAGCAGGCCGCCTTGCAGGTGCAGGCGGCGGGGGCGGATTTCGTACTGCTCTGTACCAATACCATGCACCGCGTGGCGCCGGCCCTGGAAGCCGCGCTCGACATTCCCTTCCTCCACATCGTCGATCCCACCGCGCAGGCCTTGCGCCGCTCCGGCATCACGCGGGTCGGCCTGCTCGGCACGGCCTTCACCATGGAGCAGGACTTCTATCGCGGCCGCATGCGGGAGAGGCATGGAATCGAAGTGGTGGTGCCGCAAGCCGCGGACCGTGCGCTGGTCCACGGGATCATCTACGACGAACTCTGCCACGGCATCGTGCGCGACAGATCGCGGGATGCGTACCGCCGGATCATCGATGACTTGCAGGACCGGGGCGCGGGCGGGGTGATCCTGGGGTGTACCGAGATTGCGTTGCTGATCGGGCAGGATGATGTTGCGCTGCCGGTGTTCGATACCACTGCGCTGCATGCGCAGGCGGCGGTGGGATGGGCGCTGGAGGGGGCGGTGCCCACGCATGAGACCGGGCACGCGGCGGACTTCGTCGTGGCGGCTTTTCACGGGCAGCGAGATGCCGCGGAATGCCGAAGCCCCTGGCAGTCGTCGCGCCTCTTCCTCTCGATGCGCATGCGTCTTATCGCTTCGTGAAGATTTCCAGCAAATGCATGCTCGGATCCTCGAAATAGATTCTGCGGCAGCCATCGTCCGTGCTGACCTCGCCGGGGCGGCGGCGGTATGGGTCCGACCAGTACATCAGGTTGCGCGCGCGGATTCGGGCGAGGCTTTGCTCGAACTCGACGTCGCTGATCAGAAAGGCATAGTGCTGCAGGGCAACATCGCCTTGCGCGTCCATGAAATCCAGGGTGACATCGTTGTCCAGCCGCACGGCAAGAAACGGCCCGAAGGGCACGGCCGCGGGACGTCCGAGGATCTCGCAGAGGAAGTCGGCGGACACCTTCTTGTCATGAGAAAAGACAATGGTGTGGTTGAGCTGGATGGCCATGTCGCAATCTCCGGGAAGGGGTATGCGCAAGCGGAGCCCACGCTGAACCCTTACGAGCGCGCGGATACTGCTCACGTCTTGCTGGTCCAGCCAATCCGGTGCCGCACCTGCGCGGCCACGCGCCGGGCATCATCTTCCGCATGCAGGTGGTCGCTGGTGGTGGGCAATGGACTCGTGCCCGAAATTGTTTCCGGCGAACCGCAGGTTCACCTGCTGGCCATGCAACCAACCGGGAATCGCCAGCGCCCGATTCCCGGTTGCCTGAAATCGCTTCGGCCACGTCGCGGCAAACACCGCCGGCGTGGCCCGAAGCTCAACGCCACCAACTCAACGCCACCAACTCAACGCGATCAACTCAACGCGATCAACTCAACCGATGCCGGTACAGCCGGTAATTCTCATCGTCGAAGCACACAAAACTGACCTGCTCGATGCTGGGGGCCGCCGCCAGCGCCTTGCGCACTGCCTCGATGGCAATATCCACGGCCCGCTCCCGCGGGAATCCGTAGATGCCGGTGCTGATGTTGGGAAAGGCGATGGTCCGTAGCTTGTGTTGCGCGGCCAGCGCGATGCTCGCCTGGTAGGCGCTGGCGAGCAGGGCGTCTTCGTCGTGGCTGCCCCCTTGCCAGACCGGGCCGACCGCATGGATGACGTAAGGCGCGGGCAGCAGGCCACCGGTGGTCATCACCGCCTGGCCGGTGGGGCAGCCGCCCTTGGTTTCGCGGATGCCGCGGCAGGCGGCCATGATGGCGGGGCCGCCGGCGCCGTGGATGGCGCCATCGACGCCGCCGCCACCGAGCAAGCCGCTATTGGCGGCATTGACGATGGCGTCGACTTCCATGCGGGTGATGTCTCCGTGCAAGACCTGCAGGTGTTCCCCTGTCATGACCTCTTCTCCGTGCTGGTTGGATAAAGCTGGACCGCCCCGGCTGTTCCGCGCACCTGTGCTGCCGGCCCGCCGCGGCACTTACATGGATTCCGCCAGCATACGCCGATAATCCGCGGCGCTGGCCTCTTTCGGGTTGGTCTTGTGGCAATGGTCCACCAGCGCACCGGCGATCACCTTATCGAACATGTCCTCGGTGACGCCCATCTGGCGCAGGCCGGTGGGCAGCCCGAGGCGCGCCGTCATGTCATGCACGGCCTGGGCCAGGTCGGCATCCGCGGGCAAGCCCATGGCGTGGCGCAGGCGGGCGTAGCGGTTGTCGCGCACCACGCTGGGCGCGTCGGCGTTGAAGCGCAGCACGGCCGGCATCACCACCGCGTTCAGGGTGCCATGGTGCAGGCCGGTCTTGCCGTCCACCTTGAGGCCGCCCAGCGGGTGCGACAGCGAGTGCACGCAGCCCAGGCCCTTCTGGAAGGCCATTGCGCCCTGCATGGACGCGCTCATCATGTTCAGCCGTGCCTCGCGGTCCTGGCCGTCGCGCGTGGCGCGTTCGATGTGCTTCCAGCCGCGCTCCAGGCCGTCCAGCGCAATGCCGTCGGCGGGTGGGTTGAAGGCGGGTGCCAGGAAGGTCTCCACGCAGTGCGCGATCGCGTCCATGCCGGTGGCGGCGGTCAGGCTGGCCGGCAGGCCCAGCGTGAGGCCCGGGTCACAGATGGCGGACTTGGGCAGCAGGTGCCAGGAGTGGAAGCCGAGCTTGCGGCCGTCTTCCAGGATGATGATGGCGCCGCGCGCGACTTCGCTGCCGGTGCCCGAGGTGGTCGGCACGGCGATCAGCGGTGCGGCGCGCTCGGTGATCCTGGCGCTGCCGCCTTCGATGGTGGCGTAGGTGGTCAGCTCGCCCGGATGGGTGGCGAGGATCGCAATGCCCTTGGCCAGGTCGATGGAGGAGCCTCCGCCCACCGCCACCAGTCCGTCGCAGCCGCCTTCCCGGTATTGCGCGGCGGCCTTCTTGACCATCGCCTCGGTCGGGTTGGAAGGTGTTTCGTCGAAGATCTCGTGCGGCAGGCCGCCCAGGGCGTCAATGGCCTGTCGGGCCACCCCGGCGGCGACCACGCCCTTATCCGTCACGATCAGGGGGCGGCGGATGCCAATGCGCTCGCACTCCGCCTTGAGCTGGCCGATCGTGCCGAAATCCAGGTGGATATGGGTCAGGTAATAAATGAAGGCCATCTATGCTGTCTCCGTCGGTGAGGGTTTTCTTTTTTCTGACGATGGCCGATGATCGCGCAAAACCTGCCGATCTGGCCAGCCCCGGCTAAATTTCATCGGCGTTGCTGCCGAAACAGATGGAATCATACTAAAATCGAACGATCGTTCACAATTCGAACATCCGGCATGCCAGAGCGGCCGGCACTTCGGTTTGCCGAAGGTTCGTTGCCACTACACTGACCGCTTTTCATGTCCGCTGTTCCATTTGCCTCCGTGTCCGCCCAGCCCGCGCCTGCCATGTCCGGCATGCCGCCGGCCCCGCTCGACCCGCAGGTGGCGGCACTGCTGGACCTGATCGGACGGGTCAAGCGCCCATCCATCCACGAACTGGATCCGGCCGACGCCAAGATCGCCTACGAGAAGAGCGCGCCCATCATGGATATCGCGCCGCAGCCCGTGCACAGCGTGGAAAACCTGAGCGTGGCCGCGCGCGATGGCTACGATATCCCGGTGCGCCTGTACGCGCCGCGCGAGGCCAACTGGACCGAGCCGCTGCCGCTGTTGCTGTATTTCCACGGCGGCGGCTTCACGGTGGGCAGCGTCAATTCGCATGATCCGCTGTGCCGGTTGCTGTGCGCGCAGGCGGACTGCATGGTGCTGTCGGTGGACTACCGGCTGGGCCCGCAGTGGAAATTCCCCCACGCGGCGAACGATGCCTTCGACGTGATGCAGTGGGTATTCGACGAGGCCGCGCGCCTGGGTGCCGACGCCAGCCGCATCGCCCTGGGCGGCGACAGCGCGGGGGGCACGCTGGCCAGCGCCTGCGCGGTGCACGCACGCGATCTCGGCCTGGCGCCGGTGCTGCAGATGCTGATCTACCCCGGCACGTGCGCCCGCCAGGACACGCCGTCGCACCGCGCGCTGGCCGAGGGCTATCTGCTGACGGCGCCGATGATCCAGTGGTTTTTCGCGCAATACCTGGACAGCGAAGCCAGCCGCGACGACTGGCGCTTCGCCCCGCTCGATGGCGGCGGCCAGGGCGCCAATGTGCACGGCTGCTGCCCCGCCTGGATCGCCGTGGCCGGCTACGATCCGCTGCACGACGAAGGCGTGGCCTATGCGGCCAAGCTGCGTGCCGCGGGCGTGCCGGCGCACCTGGCCGACTACCCGGGCATGATCCACGATTTCTTCAAGCTGGGACGCTTCGTCCCGGCGGTGGCCGCCGCCCATGCCGACGCGGTCGCCGCCTTGCGCATCGCCTTCGACGGCGGATGAGCGAGGCTCGCCGGACACCGCCGGCAGCCGGATCGAAGCGGTCGCAGAACCCCCGGTTTGATGGCTTTACCAGTAGTGCATTACTTGTACTTGTAGTAGCAATTGCAATAGCAACAGGAGACAGAGACTCATGCATCGCCGCCAATTCCTCGCCCATGCGGGCGCGCTCGCCGCTACCGCGGCAACCCTCGGCCTGGCCAGCGCGCCGGCCCTGGCGCAGGCGGACAATTTCCCGCAACGGCCGATCCGCCTGATCATCGGCTATACCGCCGGCGGTTCCACCGACCTGCCGTTTCGCGTGCTGGCGGAAAACGCTTCCAAGATCTTCGGCCAGCCGGTGATCATCGAGAACAAGCCGGGTGCGGGCGGCGTGCTGCCCGCCCAGCTGATGCAGTCGACCCAGCCTGACGGCTACACGCTGGCGCAGGTAGCGATGCCGGTCTACCGCCTGCCGTACACCACCAAGATCAACTGGGACCCGGTCAAGGACCTGTCCTACGTGATCAACCTGGCCGGCTACTCGTTCGGCCTGGTGGTCCCGGCGGATTCGCCGATCAAGACCATGCAGGAATACATTGCCTATGCGAAGGCCAACCCGGGCAAGCTGACCTACGGCTCGCCGGGTTCGATGACCACGCTGCACCTGACCATGGAAGAGCTGGCCATGAAGCAGAACGTGCAGTTCTCGCATATCCCGTACAAGGGCAACTCGGAATCCATGCAGGCCCTGCTGGGCGGTCACGTGATGTCGGTGGCCGATACCCCGGCCTGGGCGCCGTACGTGGAATCGGGCAAGCTGCGCCTGCTGTCGACCTGGGGCGAGAAGCGCTCGGCGCGCTTCCCCAATGTGCCGACGCTCAAGGAACTCGGCCTGGGCATCGTGCAGACCTCGCCGTTCGGCGTGGTGGCGCCCAAGGGCACCGATCCGAAGATCGTCAAGAAGCTGCATGACGGCTTCAAGAAGGCCATGGAAATGCAGAACTACCGCGATGCGCTGGCCAAGTTCGACATGGAGCCCTACTACATGAGCAGCGAGCAATACGCCAGGTTCGCGGCGGATACGGTCAAGAAGGAAAAGGCCATTATCGACAAGCTGGGGCTGAACAAGCCGCAATAAGCCGCAATAAGCCGCAATAAGCCGCAATAAGCAGGGCATAGCTGCCTGCATTGAGCCGGCGCCGCCCTGTCAGGGGCTGGCGCCGTTTTCATATCGGGCCGGTTTTCGGCCGGCAATCAAGGGGAACGCCGTCATGGCAAAGGAAGATTTCCGTCACTGCATGCCGCTGCGCGTGCGCTGGGCCGAGGTCGATCCGCAGTCGATCGTCTTCAACGCGCACTACCTGACCTACTGCGATATCTGCGTGACGGAGTACTGGCGTGCGCTGGGGATCCGGTATCCGGAGGACGTGCTGCACGCGCATGGCGTTGATATTTTCGTGGTGAAGTCCACGCTGGAGTATCACGCGTCCGCGCGCTTCGACGATATGCTGGAAATCCGGGGGCGTATCGCACGTCTGGGCCGCTCCAGCATGTTGTTCCGCGTGGAGATGTATCGTGGCGACGAGCACCTGATTACCGGCGAGATCGTCTATGTGTGCGCGGATCCGGCCACGAAGAAGTCGGCGCCGGTTCCCGGGCCGGTACGGGAAACGATCACGGCTTATGAGGTCGTGAAGCCGGACGCCTGAGCCGGCGGGCTCCCCGCTGCGCGGTGGTTGCTCAAGCGGCGGCGCTGGCCTGCGTGCACGCCAGCGCCGCTCGGAAAGGCGCCTGGAAACTCAGCGCGCCGCGATACCGGCATCCTCCATGTAGGCCCGGATCACCGCATCGAAATCCGCATCCCCCTGGAACCCCAGCGCCAGCGCCCGCGCCGTGTTCCACGCGGCAGGCCAGGTGCCGACGATATTCTCGATGCGCGCCTCGCGCTCCCAGCTCACCCGATCCGCCACGGCATCGCCGGCCACGCGCCGCAACGCCGCCACCATCTCCCTGGGCGTTACCGACAGCCCCGGCAGGTTCACGGTCCGGCGTTCGCCGAAATCAACGCCTTCGATTTCCATGCCGCGCACCAGCGCAGCGATGGCCCCGCGCGGCGACAGCAGCCACAGCGGCGTGTCCTGCGCAACCGGGCAATTGGCAGCCTCTCCAGCCAGCGGCTCGCGAATGATCCCGCTGGCGAACGACGATGCCGCGGCATTGGGCTTGCCCGGCCGTATGCTGATGGTCGGCAGCCGCAGCACGCGCCCGTCGACAAAGCCGCGCCGGCTGTAATCCGACAGCAGCAGCTCGCCAATCGCCTTTTGCGCGCCGTACGAGGATTGCGGGTTGAGCGCGGTATCGTCCTGCACCACGGCGGGCAAGGTGCCGCCATACACGGCGACCGAACTGGTGAACACCACGCGCGGCCGATGGCCCAGCGCGCGGCAGGTTTCGAGCAGCGCACGGGCGGCGTCGAGATTGACGCGCATGCCCAGTTCAAAATCCGCTTCCGCCTGGCCGCTGACAACGGCCGCCAGGTGGAACACCGCGCCGGTACGGGCATCGACGGCCTGTGCCAGCACCGCGGGGTCGGACAAGTCGCCCGTGACCACGCGCACGCGTGCGTCGTCCAGCGGGGGCGGGGCCACCACGTCGAGCAGGGTCAGGCCTTCGATGGCTGCCGGCTTGCCGTCGATGTCCAGGGTGCCGCGCTTGAGCAGCAGGCGCGCCAGTTGCAGGCCGAGAAAGCCGGCGCCGCCGGTGATCAGTACATGCATCTTGATCTTCCAGTTGTCTTCCAGTTGATGGGTTCGGGCCGCAAGCGGGCGCCTAGTCCTTCAGGTAAGGCCTGAGCCAGCCCAGCCCCGCCGAGGTGCCGGCGCGCGGCCGGTACTCGCAGCCGATCCAGCCGTCGTAGCCAAGCCCGTCGATCACGTCGAACAGGTACGGATAGTTCAGTTCGCCCAGATCCGGCTCGTGCCGCTCGGGCACGCCGGCGATCTGGATATGCCCGATGCCGGCAAAGTCGCGCTTGAGCTTGACGGTGAGGTCGCCTTCCACGATCTGGCAGTGGTAGCAGTCGAACTGCACCTTCAGGTTGGCCGCCCCGACTTCCTTGCAGATGGCCTGGCCGTCGTCCTGGCGGTTGAGGAAGTAGCCGGGCATATCGCGGGCGTTGATGGGCTCGACCAGCACCGTGATGCCTTGCGCGGCGGCGGCACGGGCGGCGTGCGCCAGGTTTTCCAGGTAGCAGGCACGATGGCGCGCGCGATCGGCGCCGGCGGGCACCAGGCCGGCCATCACGTGGACCTTGTCGTTGCCGATCACGGCCGCGTATTCCAGCGCGCGGGCGAAAGCATCGCGAAACTCGGCCTCGCGTCCCGGCAGGGCCGCCATGCCGCGCTCGCCGGCGTTCCAGTCGCCCGGCGGCGCGTTGAACAGGGCCTGGGTCAGACCGTTGGCATCGAGGCGAGCCCGGATCCCGGCGGCGGGATGTTCATAGGGGAAGAGGTACTCCACGGCCTTGAAACCGTCCGCCGCCGCGGCGGCGAAGCGGTCCAGGAAGGCGTGCTCGGTGTACATCATCGACAGATTGGCGGCAAAGCGCGGCATGCGGTGCTCCAGGAGAAGGGGTGGTTCTTGTGTCTTGGCTTAGCGGTTGACCAGCTTGGCCGGCGTGAGCCAGACCAGCCCGGCGCCAAGCACCAGCATGGCCGACAGCACATACATGCTCGACTGCGTGCTATGGGTGAGGTCGGTCAGGTAGCCCACCATGTACGGTGCCACAAAGCCCGCCAGGTTGCCCACCGAATTGACCACGGCAATGCCGGAGGCGGCGGCCAGGCCCGACAGGAAGGCGGTGGGCAGCGACCAGAACAGCGGGGCACAGGTCAGCACGCCGGCGGCGGCCAGGGACAGCGCGGCGATGGCCACCACCGTATTGTGGGTAAACGAGGCAGCAATGGCAAAACCCACCGCGCCCATCAGCGCCGGCACGATCAGGTGCCAGCGGCGTTCGCGGCGGGCGTCGGCGCTGTGGCCCAGGAAGTTCATCACCACGATGGCGCAGATAAAGGGAATGGCGCTGAGCAGGCCGATATTGAGGTTGCCCTTCACGCCGCTGGTCTTGACCAGGGTGGGCATCCAGAAGGTCAGCGCGTATTGTCCGGTGACGAAGCAGAAGTAGATCAGGCACATCCACCACACGCGGCGATCCGAGAACACCGCGCGCAGCGAGTGGCCGGTGCCCGAGGCATCGGCCTGGCGCGAGTCTTCCTCGATATTGCGCTTGAGCACGCGCTTCTCGTCGGCGTCCAGCCAGGGCGCCTGGTCGATGCCGTTCTTGAGCACGAACACCGTGATCACGCCGATCAGCAGCGCGGGCAAGGCTTCGATCAGGAACATCCATTGCCAGCCGCGCATGCCGCCGTAGTCATGGAAGGCGTCCATGATGAAGCCCGACAAGGGGTTGCCGAACATGCCTGCCACCGGGATGCCCGACATGAACAGCGCGATCATCTTGGCGCGCCGGTTGGCGGGGTACCAGTAGGTCAGGTAGAGGATCACGCCGGGATAGAACCCCGCTTCGGCCAGGCCGAGCAGGAACCGCATGATGTAGAAGGTGGCCGGCGTTTTCACGAACACGAACAGCGCCGAGATGATGCCCCACGTGATCATGATCCGCGCAATCCAGATGCGCGCGCCCAGCTTATGCATCAGCAGGTTGCTGGGCACCTCGAACAGGAAGTAGCCGATGAAAAACAGTCCGGCGCCGAGGCCGAACACGGTCTCGGAGAAGGCCAGGTCCTGCGCCATCTGCAACTTGGCGAAGCCCACGTTGACGCGGTCCAGGTAGGCGATCACGTAGCACAGCATCAGGAAGGGCATGATGCGCCAGAACACCTTGCTGTAGGCGCGCTTTTCGATGTCCCGGTCGATGTCTTGGCCGGCGCCGGTCAGCGCGGCCTGGGTGGATGTATTCATGGTTGTCTCCGGTGTTTCGGCTTGATGCCGGCCTGGATCCGGTCCGGATCGGCAAGCCGGGGGCGAACGCTGCCCTTGCCGCGGCCCGAGGGAAAATCGGGGCGTGCGGCCGGGCCGTTCTGTTTTGCTTATGTTTGTGGTTGTGCTCTGCTTACCAGCGCGCCTTGAAGGTATCGCGCAGTTCGGCCAGGGCGTGCTCGTCGAGCGGGTCGGGCTTATCCTTCAACATCAGCCAGAGCCTGGCGGTTTCTTCGAGTTCCTCGAGCGCGAACGCCGCGCGCGAGACGGTGGTCTCCCACATCACCGGGCCAAGGCGCGCAAGCAGCACGCCGCGCACTTCGGCGGCAAGCCGGGCGACGCGCGCCGCCACCGCCGGGTCGCCCGGCCGGTGGTAGGGAATCAGCGGGATATGCCCCACCTTCATCACGTAGTAGGGCGTGATCGGCGGTAACACATCGTCCGCTTGCCAGGCGCCCGCCAGGCTCAGCGCCACCAGGTGGGTGGAGTGCGTGTGCACCACGCCGTGCGCCTGCGGGTTGTTGTCGTAGATGGCGCGGTGCAGGGTGAGCGTCTTGGACGGTTTGTCGCCGGCCACCCAGTTGCCGCCGCTGTCCACCTTGGCAATGGCGGCGGGGTCCAGCATGCCGAGGCAGGCGTCGGTCGGCGTGATCAGCCAGCCGTCGTCCATGCGCGCGCTGATATTGCCGGCGCTGCCGACGGTGTAGCCGCGCTGGTAGAGACTGGCGCCGATGCGGCAGATCTCTTCGCGCAGGCTGGCTTCGGTGCTCATGCTTCACCTCCCAGCTGGCGCAGCGCTTCGTCGAAGAAGTCGACGCCGCCGAAATTGCCGGATTTGAGCGCCAGCGCCAGCGGTTCGGCTTCCAGCGTGACAGTGGCGGGCACGCCCGGCGCGATCTGGGTGCCGATGCGCAGCGCTTGCACGCCCAGCGCCTGCACCACCGCGCCGGAGGTTTCGCCGCCGGCCACCACGAAGCGGCGCGTGCCGCGGGTCTTCAGGGCGGCGGCGATGGCGGCCAGCGCCTGCTCTACAAGATGGCCGGCACGTTCCACGCCGAGCGCGGCCTGCGCGGCCTTGACCGCTTCGGGCGTGGTGGTCGCGTAGACCAGCACCGGCTCCGCATGCGAGGCGATCAGGCCGAGTGCCTGCTCCACCAGCGGCGCGCCTTCGGCCAGCGCGAGGGGATCGATGCGCAGGGCCGGGCGTTTTTGCTCCAGCCACCGGGCAACCTGGGCATTGGTTGCCTTGGATGCGCTGCCGGCCAGCACCACGGCAGGGCCGGCAACCGGGGCGACGCGATCGGCGTCCGCGCGCGCCGGCAGCAGCCCGGCGCGGCGGAAATTGGCGGGCAGGCCGAGCGCCAGGCCGGAGCCGCCGGTGAGCAGCGGCAGTTCGGCGCAGGCTTCGCCAAGCGTGTGCAGGTCGGCATCGCTCACGGCATCGGCGATGGCAAGGCGCGCGCCTTCGCCACGCAAGGCGGCAATGGCTTGCCGGGCGGCCGCGCTGCCGCGCGCCACGGCGTCGTAGCGCAGCAGGCCGACCTTGCCCTGGCTTTGCCGCTGCAGCACGCGCACCAGGTTGGCGTCATGCATTGGCGTGAGCGGGTGGTTCTCCATGCCCGACTCGTTGAGCAGCACATCGCCCACGAACAGGTGGCCGCGGAAGATGGTGCGGCCGTTCTCGGGAAACGCCGGGCACGCGATGGTGAACTCGCTGCCCAGCGCCGCCAGCAGCGCCTCGGCCACCGGGCCGATATTGCCTGCGTCCGTGGAGTCGAAGGTGGAGCAGTACTTGAAGAAGAACTGGCGGCAGCCCTGTGCCTGCAGCCAGCGCAATGCATCCAGCGACTGCGCGATCGCGTCGTCCGCCGGGATGGTGCGCGACTTCAGCGCTACCACCAGCGCATCGGCATGCTCCACGCCGGGCAGCGCTTTACTGCCGGCTGGTACGCCGATGGTCTGCACCGTGCGCATGCCGTTGCGCACCAGCGTATTGGCCAGATCGGTGGCGCCGGTGAAATCGTCGGCGATACAGCCGAGCAGGGCGCGCGGGGATTCGTTCTGTGCGGTCATGCTGGCTTCCTCAGTCGGCCTTTTTCGCCGGCAGATCGATGCCGGGGAACACCTTGATCACGGCGGAATCGTCTTCGCCGCCGTGTCCGGCGCTGGACGCCATCATGAACATCTGGTGCGCCGCGGCCGACAGGGGGAGCGGGAATTTGCTGGCGCGCGCGGTATCTAGCACCAGGCCGAGATCCTTGACGAAGATGTCTACCGCCGACAGCGGCGTGTAGTCGCCCGCCAGGATGTGGGGCACGCGGTTCTCGAACATCCAGGAGTTGCCCGCGCTGTTGGTGATGACCTCGTACAGGGCCTCGGCATCCACGCCCTCGCGCAGGCCCAGCGCCATCGCTTCGGCTGCCGCGGCGATATGCACGCCGGCCAGCAGTTGGTTGATGATCTTGACCTTGGAGCCCGCGCCATGCGCGTTGCCCAGGCGGTAGACCTTGCCGGCCATCGCGGCCAGCACGTCCTCGGCGAGCGCGTAGGCTTCGGCGGGCCCGGAAGTCATCATGGTCATTTCGCCGCTGGCGGCGCGCGCGGCACCGCCGGAGACCGGCGCGTCCAGCAGCAGGATGCCGCGCTCGCCCAGCCGCTGGCCCAGCGCCTGCGCAAAGCTCGGCGGCACGGTGGCGCTGGCGATTACCAGCGTGCCGGGGCGCAGGCTGCTTGCCGCGCCTTGCTCGCCAAACAGCACGGCCTCGGTTTGCGCGGCATTGACCACCAGCGTCACCACCACATCGCATTTCCCGCCCAACTCGGCCGGGCTGGCGCAGGGGATGCCGCCCGCGTCGGCAAAGCGCTGCAGCACTTCGGGCCGCAGGTCGCACGCGTGTACCTTGAATCCGGCGCGCAGCAGGCTGTGCGCTACGCCGTTGCCCATCGCGCCGAGGCCGATGACGCCAATTGATTTGCTCATGAAGACTCCTGCCGGGAGGGCGGTGATCAGTGGGACGGGCCGCGCGCGGGCGCGTCGGCAAGGTCGGCTGCGGTACCGGGCTGTCCACCCAGGGACAGGCGCCGCGCCGCGTTGTACATATGGGTCTGGGCCGCGTTGCGCGCGGCCAGCGCGTCGCCGGCACGGATGGCGGCAACAATGGCCTGGTGTTCCTCGCGCACCTGGCGCGAGAAGTCCGAGCGGCGCGCCTCGTTGGTACGGGTCACGCGGGTTGCGGTTTCCAGGTACTGGCTCAGGAAAGCCAGCGTCTTGAGGAAGAAAGGATTGCCGGTAGCCTCGGCGATGGTCCGGTGAAAGGCCACGTCGGCGGCCACGCCGTCGCCGCCGGCGGCTTCCTCGGCGTCGATGCGGGCCAGTGCGGCATCGATGGCCACCATGCTGGCGTCCGTGCGGTCGCGCGCCGCCTGTGCCGCTACCTCAGCCTCGATGGCGCGGCGCAGTTCGACGATGTGCAGCACGGATTCGAGCGTGGCCACATCGGTGTAATCGATCCGCAGCGGCCGGATGCCAGCCTGCTCGGTGACGAAGACGCCGCTGCCCTGGCGCGACTCCACCACGCCTTCGTGACGCAGCCGGGCGATGGCTTCGCGGATGACCGTGCGGCTCACCCCGAATTCTTCGGAAAGCACCGCCTCGGTGGGGAGCTTCGCGCCGCGCGCAAAGGCGCCGCCTTCGATCTTCTCCAGCAGTTGTTCAGCAACGGTGTCTGTCAGGGCTCGGGCCGGGACTTTCTGGAACACGGGACGCTCAGGTGATTAGGTAATATGGTCATCATACAAATTTGCGGCAAGGAATGCAGATCGGGAGTTACCCCTACGCGTCAGCCTTGCTGCGGTGCGGCAAAACGGTGGCGCGCCGCGGGCGGAGTATCATGGCGGCCCGCCCGTATCCTTATCTTTTCCGCATCCGAGCCATCATGACCATCACCATCCGCCTCGCCCCCTGGTCCGAAGTCCGCGAAATCGCGCGCTCCATCCGCTACGCCGTTTTCGTCGAAGAGCAGGGCGTGCCGGTGGAACTGGAATGGGACGAATGGGATGAGCCGAGCTGGCATGCGCTGGCGCTGGCCGAGGATGGCGGCGCGTTGGCCACGGGCCGCCTGCTGCCGGATGGCCATATCGGCCGCATGGCGGTGCTCAAGGCGGCGCGCGGCAGCGGTGTCGGCGCCATGGTGCTGGACGCATTGATGGCCAAGGCCGCCGAGCTTGGCTATCCCGAACTGGTGCTCAATGCCCAAAGCTACGCGGCGCCGTTCTATGCGCGCGTGGGCTTCGAGCAAGTTGGCGAGGAATTCGAGGAAGCCGGCATCCCTCACGTGGAAATGCGCAAGCGGCTGGGTTAAGCGTCGCCAACTCCGGCCGGCCGGGGGAATAGCGGCCGCGCCAGCAGCGCGCAAACGCCGGCCGCCAGCCACACCGAGGGCCAGCCAAGCCCGGCGGCCATGGCCGGGATCGCCAGCGGCACCAGGAAGAAGCCGGAGAAAGCGAAGGTGTTGCCCAGGCCGAGTGCCGTGCCGGCACGGCTCGCACCCGCGATCGTGGCCAGCTCGGCATAGGCGACGCCATGCCAGGCGGACGTGCAAATGCCGCCCAGCACGAGGCAGGCCACCAGCACGGGCGTGAGCACGGCGTGCCAGACCGGAGTGGCAGCGCAGAGCCAGGCCAGCCCGCCGACTGCCCCGAAAACCAGCAACGTCAACCTGCTGCAGGCGCGCATGTAAGCGCGCCGGTTGCCGTGGCGGTCGGTCCAGCGGCCGCTCCATACCCGCATCACGGCGGCGCCCGCCTGGACCGCGGCCACGGACAAGCCCGCGGCGGCAATCCCGATCTGGCTGAAATCGTGCAGGAAGACCGTGGCGAAGCTCAGCACGGCCACCTGCGGCACGCACATCAGGCCCATGCCGCTCACCAGCCGCCAGACCAGCGCGTTGCGCAACAATCCGGGCCCGGCTTGCCGCGGCGGCGCCTTGCCGCTGGCCGGCAAAGCGGCCCGTTCTCCGGCGGCTGGCGGTTCATGCATCCAGCGCCAGGCAAAGATCACGGTGACCCCACAGAACGCGGCCAGCGTCCCGTACACCGCCGCAAAGCCAGACGTCTGTGCCAGCATCGGCAAGGCCAGCGCCCCGATCCCGCCGCCGGCCGGCACCGCGGTCTGGCGGATGCTCATGGCCAGGCCCCGTTCGCCTTCGCGGAACCACGCCATCACGGCGCGGCCGCTGGAGCCGTTGACGCTGCCGCCCAGCAGGCCTAGCACCAGCAAGCCGAGCGCCAGCAGGGCATGGCCTGGAACGTGCCCAGGCAGTGGCGCAATGAACGCGGCCATCAGCACCAGCCACAGCGTGGTGGCGAGCAGCCCGGTCAACAGCACCCGGCGGTCGCCCCAGCGGTCGGTCAGCAGGCCCCACGGCACTTCGCTTGCCGCGATACCGAGCCCCATCATGCCAATGCAGAAGCCCAGCGCGGCGTTGTCGAGCCGGTAGCCGGCACGCATCAGCACCGCCGTGGTGGGAATGCCCGAGAACGCCGCGGCGAAGCTCGCATTGGCGGCCACGCCGATGGCCAGGACTTTCCAGCGATGGCCGGGGCCGTGGCGTGGGGCGAGCGCTGCGCCGGCAGAGCCGGAAACAACGGGGAACGAAAGCGGGGAGCGGGTGCGGGACACGGCATCATCCTTGTAAGCGGCACGGGTGGCCTTGACGCCCCGATTCTGTCAGTCGAGAATGATCCTGAATATCAGATAATTCTTCACTAAATATCCCAAATAACAGGATGGTTCGCGATGGCGACGGTGAACTTCGACCTGGATGTGCTGCGCAGCTTCGTGGTGGGCATGGAACTAGGCAGCTATGCCCGTGCCGCCGACCGCCTCGGCCGCTCCACCTCGGCGGTCAGCGCACAGTTGAAGAAGCTGGAGGAGCAGGCCGGCACGGCGATCTTCCGCAAGGCTGGACGAGGCCTGGCGCTGACCGAGGCTGGCGAGACCATGCTGGCCTATGCGCGCAGGCTGCTGGATCTCAACGACGAGGCCGCCTCCGCCGTGCATGGCGTAGCGCTGGAGGGCTGGGTGCGGTTTGGCCTGCAGCAGGATTTCGGCGAGGTGCTGCTGCCCGAAGTGCTGGGCCGGTTCGCCCGCGCGCATCCCAAGGTCCGGATCGAGGCGCGCGTGGCCCGCAATGCCGAGTTGCTGGATAGCGTGGCGGGCGGACGCCTGGACCTGGCGCTGGCCTGGGACGATGGCGTGCGGATGCCGCATGTGGAGCAGGTCGCGGTGTTGCCGATGCGCTGGATCGGTCCCACCGCCGCGCGCGCGCCGTGGCAGGGCAGCGAACCGCTGCCGCTGGTGGCGTTCGAGGCACCGTGCCGCTTTCGTTCGGCCGGCACCGCCGCGCTTGATCGTGCCGGTATTGCCTGGCGGGTGGCATTCAGCAGCGCAAGCCTGGGTGGCTTGTGGGCCGGAGCGGCGGCCGGTCTGGGCCTGACTGTCCGCACTGGCATGGGCTTGCCGCCGTCGGTCAGGGCCTGGGAGCGGGGGGAAGGCGGACTGCCCGAACTGCCCTCGCTGGCGCTGGCGTTGTACCGCAAGGACGCCGAGCTGGAGGCGCCCGCCGCCCGGCTGGCGGCGATCGTGAGCGAAGCGGTTCGTTCCGCGCTGCCGGCCAGGCTGGCGGCAGCGGCCTGAAGCCCGGCAGGACTTGCATCCCGCCGTATGCGCGGTACCATCGCGGTCTTTGTTTTTGCCGTTATCCGGTTGTCTTTATCCCGCTTATGTCCGAAATCCGTTCCCGCCTGCTGCAGTCCCTTGCCGATGCCACGCCTGCCCTCGATCTGGCCGCTGCGCCCGCCGGAGATCCGCCCGCCGGCGAAGATTTGCTGTCGGCCTGGCTAAACCCCTGGCTGGCGGGACATTGCCTGGTGCAAGTCGACTGGCGGGAGTTCAGCACGCTGGGCGCGCAAGCCGTGGCGCGGCTTGCAACGCTGCGCGCGGCGGGGGTGTCGGCCATCGATGTCGATGATCTCTACGACGAGGACGGGATTCCGCTGGGCGGCGACGACAACGATTTCGATATGGAGCCGGCGGCCCTCTACCTGGCGCACGTCAATCGTGAGCTTGCGCCGCACGGCATGCAGTTGCTGGAGATCGGGCATTTCGAGGACGCCTGGCTGCTCGCCGTGCGCAACGACCCCGGCGCCATCCGCGCGCTGAATGCGGCGCTGCGTCCGCTAGGGCTGGTGGCCCGTCAGTACTGATTGTTGCGCTGAGTCGCCTTGACGGGGTGCCCTAACGGGGCGCCTGCACCGAGTCGGCGTCGCGGGCAAACCGCAGGTGGCCGCGATATGACACCTCGCCGGTACGGCCGTTGGTGTCGAAGCTGCGCTCGCTGAGTTCGAAGCGGCCATCGTGGCGCACGCGCAGTACCGTGCTGGCGCGGGTCCCATAGCTGGGCGAGCGGATGAAGGCCGAAGACAGCAGCTTCTCCCACTCCGGCGTCACGCCGGTGCTGGGCAGCTCGAAATCCAGTGCCTGGCGATCATTGGCCAGCAGATCGAAATAGGGTTCGGCGCTGGCGCCCGGCTGGCCGGTGTCGGCTGCCACGGCTTCGGCGAGCGCGCCGACGCGGCTGCGCACCTTGGGCCAGGGCGTATCCAGCAAGGCATTGGACAGGCCATAGAGCCCGGGCCTGAGGCGCTGCGGATGCGGCGCCGCGCCGCGGTTGCTGTACCACCAGAGTTCGCGCAGGTCGCATGCCAGGAGGTTGAAGCCGTTATAGGCGCCGGCGCGAGGTTGCAGTCCGGCCAGGTAGGACTGGGGGTCGCCGTCGCCACGCAGGAAGCCGGCCACCAGTTCGCCACGCGAGCGGGCATCGGTGCGTTTCTCGGACGGTGCGCGGTAGTTGGTCAGGGCGGCAAAGCGCCCGTCGCCGGCCAGACCCATCCAGGTGCCCGGCTCGCCGATCACTTCCGCCAGGTCACGGCCGGCCAGCACATTGGGCGCATCTTCCCACCAATGCACGGGCGCGGCCGGGCGTGCGTAGAATTCGTCGCGGTTGCCGGCCACCACCAGGGCATAGTCCGGGTGCGATTGCCAGGCCACCAGAATCAGGCACATAGCGCTTCCTTTCCTGCGTTCACTGCGATTGCCGCATCGACTGCAATCACTACGACTACGGTTTCATCTTTCGCGGCACCACCGCGCGGTGATCCTGCCGCTGCCGCCATCAGAGCTGGTCCAGGTCGACAAAGCGCTCGACCTGCCTTTCGCCGCTGATGAAATCCTGCAGCCCGCTCTGCCGCCAAAGGCCATCAAGAAGCAGATCGAAGGCTGGCGGCACGTCGGCATAGGCCTCCATCCAGGTCTGCATGCCGTCGCGCGTTTCGGGCCTGCGTAAGAGCGTACCACCAATTCCGCCGGCTTCGGCAACGGTCTCCATCCAGCGATGCCAATGCGGCAGCGCGGCATCGGCCAGGGCTTCCGGCACCCGGAAATAGACGTAAAGGTGGTCGCTCATGACAGTCTCCTGCGCGGGGCTGGCGGTTCAGGCTGCGTCGCCGATGGGTACCGCGTAGGGCAGTTCGCCCACGCGCACCGGGCTGCCGCCGGCGCTACCCAGGTGCAGGGCGCCACCGGCGGCATCGATCTTGAGTTCGGCCAGGCCGTCCCAGCCGCCTTGCGGCGCGGCGGCGGCATTGACCACCATGCCGCAGGGCTGTTCAGGATCCTCGGGGCGGAAGATCTCGGTGGCCGCGGCCGGCACTTCGCCTTCGCCGTGGATCAGCCACATGCGGCGCTTGAGCGTACCCCGGTACTGGCTGCGCGCCACGATTTCCTGGCCCGGATAGCAGCCCTTGCGAAAACTCACGCCGCCGACCAGTTCCAGGTTGATCATCTGCGGCACGAATTGCTCCTGCGTGGCAAGCGCGATGCGCGGCACGCCGGCCTGCACCTCCAGCCAGTCCCACACCGCCGCGTCCGCCGGCAGCAGTTGCGCCGACAGCGCGGCCTGCACCTGCGCTGCCTGCTCGGCCGGAAGCACCACCTGCCAGCGCGGCAGGCCGGCGCCATCGGGGAGCCGGATCACGGTAGCGGCACCCGCTGCCCCCGTCGACCACGGCTCGGCGGGGGCGGGCAGGCCGGCTGCCTGCAGTGCCGCGGCGGCGCCGGCGCCGGCTACGCCCAGCACGGCGCGGTCAGGCGTCAGATCGGACAGGCGCGCCTTGGCGCGCAGCACGAACATCGACAGGCGCTTCTGGATGGCGGGCTGCAGGTCCGCCGACAGTTGCAGCACAATGCCTTCTTCGTCCCGCCACATCAGGAAACTGGCGAGCAGCCGGCCCTTGGGCGAGCAATAGCCGGCCACGCGCGCGGTGCCGGTGGCGAGATCGTCGACGGCGTTGGTGAGCTGGGTGTGCAGGAAACTGCCGGCGTCGTCGCCGGCAACCCGGATCAGGCCCAGCTGCGCGGGCCGGCAGACGACTCCGCTCTGGCGCACGGCTTCGAACTGGGTGGCGAGGTCGGGGGTAGGGGAATTCATGGCAGGTATCGCAAGCAAGAGGGCGCTGGGCAGCGCCGGATGGAAGGCGCAAACGCCGACAAAAGGCACAAAGGCTACAAAGCTACAAACGCCGGCGAATTACAGTGAATGTGGCAGCAAAAAGCGCGGTAAATCGCACGGTAAATGGCACGGTGTATGGCGCAAACCGGAGTCCGCCGGGCCGGGGCGCCGCTGTCCGGCTGATCTCCGGCATATGGGGCGCGCTCGTGGCGGTGCAAGGCTCCCGGTATTATATGAGGCTGTCGCCATTTCAGCCGGCGCCCTGCGCAATTGATGCAGTGCGCGGCCGGCGTTGCCGGGGCGCATGATGCGCCACCACTACCTGCCCTACATGAAACGTATTTTCCTGCGACTGACCCTGGTCGCCGTGGTTTTCACGATTGCCGCTGCCGGTGCCTTTGCCTGGTGGGCCAATCGTCCGCTCCAGTTGTCGGCCTCGCCGATCGAGGTGGTGATCAAGCCCAATTCCAGCGTGGCCAGCGTCGGCCGCCAGATCGAGCGTGGCGGCGTGCGCATGGATCCGCGCCTGTTTGCCTTGCTGGTGCGGCTTACCGGCCACAGCGCCGACCTCAAGGCTGGCGGCTACGAGTTCGACAGCAGCGCCACGCCGCTGTCGGTGATCGGCAAGATCGCCCGGGGCGAGGTCAACCACTATGTGCTGACCGTGATCGAGGGGTGGGAATTTCGCAAGATGCGCGCCGCCGTGGATGCGCACCCGGCGCTCAAGCACGATAGCCGCGGCTTGTCGGATGCGGAGTTGATGAAGGCGATCGGCGCGCCCGAGCCGGCCCCGGAGGGCATGTTCTTCCCCGATACCTACCTGTTCGCGCGCGACAGCAGCGACCTGGAACTGTACCGCCATGCCTACCGCGCGATGCAGCGCCGCCTGACGGATGCCTGGAACGCCCGGGCGCCCGACCTGCCGTACAAGTCGCCCTATGAAGCGTTGATCATGGCTTCCATCGTCGAGAAGGAAACTGGCCAGCCGGCCGAGCGCCCGCTGATCGCCGCCGTATTCGTCAACCGGCTGAGGAAGGGCATGATGCTGCAGACCGACCCCACCGTGATCTACGGCCTGGGCGAAGGGTTCGACGGCAATATCCGCAAGCGCGACCTGCAGACCGACACCCCTTACAATACCTATACACGTAACGGCCTGCCGCCCACCCCGATCGCCTTGCCCGGGTTGGCCTCGCTGGCTGCGGCCACCGCGCCGGCGCCGTCCGATGCGCTGTATTTCGTGGCGCGCGGCGACGGCAGCAGCCATTTCTCCAACTCGCTTCCCGAACACAACCGCGCGGTAGACAAATACCAGCGCGGCAAATAAGTCTCCCCATGCGTGGAAAATTCATCACATTCGAAGGCATCGACGGTGCCGGCAAGAGCACTCACGTGGAGTGGGTGGCGGAGCGCCTGCGCGCCCGCCTGGCCGGCAGTGCCGCCGTTGTCACCACCCGCGAACCGGGTGGCACGCCGCTTGGCGAGGACCTGCGGCAACTGCTGCTGCACCGCAAGATGCACCTCGAAACCGAGGCCCTGCTGATGTTCGCCGCTCGCCGCGAACATATTGCCGAAGTCATCGAGCCGGCCCTGGCGCGCGGCGACTGGGTCGTATCCGACCGCTTCACCGACGCCACCTTTGCCTACCAGGGCGGGGGCCGGGGCTTGCCGCGCGCGCGCCTCGAAGTGCTTGAGGCGTGGGTGCAGGACGGCTTGCAGCCGGACCTCACGCTGTTGTTCGACGTGCCGCTGGAAACCGCCAGCGCCCGCCTGGCCGATGCCCGCGAGCCCGACAAGTTCGAGGCCGAGTCGCGCGCCTTCTTCGACCGCACCCGGCAGGAATACCTGCGCCGCGCGGCCGAATCCCCGCAGCGCTTCCGGGTCATCGACGCCACCCGGACCATTGCCGGGATTCAGGTGGAGCTTGAGAAAATCCTGGCAACACTTTGAATTGACATCATTATTCGCAGATTGTGATAGTGGTGGATCTTGCGGCGGCTGGGGCACGTCATTGTCATCGCACTCTCAATCTGAGTGGTCACTCGAAGTTTCAACCCTAACTTACTGATTCGCATGCTTTATCCCTGGCAGAAAGAAGACTGGCAACGGCTGAACGCGCTGCGCGAGCGGCTCCCGCATGCCTTGCTGATTCACGGCCAGCAAGGCATCGGCAAGCGCGACCTGGCGCTGCATTTCGCCCAGGGACTGCTGTGCGAAACCCCGCGGCCTGATGGCCAGCCCTGCGGCACATGCTCTGCCTGCCACTGGTTCAGCCAGGGCAATCATCCGGATTTCAGCGTGGTGCGCCCGGAAGCCATGGAGGCCGCGGGCGACGCCGAGACCGACGAGAGCGGCAAGAAGAAGACGCCCAGCAAGGTGATCCGCATGGAACAGGTGCGGGCGCTGATCGATACCGTGGGTATCGGCACGCACCGTGCCGGCCTGCGCCTGGTGGTTGTCTATCCACTCGATGCGTTGCAAAGCGAGGGCGCAAACGCCTTGCTCAAGACGCTGGAGGAGCCGCCGCCGTCGACCGTGTTCCTGCTGGTGACCGACCGCCTGGACCGCGTGCTGCCCACCATCCTGTCGCGTTGCCGCCAGTTCTCCGTGCAGCGGCCCAGCGCCGCCGACGCCATGGCGTGGCTCGGCAGCCAGGGCGTGGGCGATGCCGAGGCCCAGTTGGCGCTGGCCGGCGGCTCGCCGCTGACCGCGCTGCATGCCGCCGAAGCGGAGGAGCAGCCGATGCAGCGCTGGCTGGTGAGTCAGCTTGGCGCCGGTGCCGGCTTCGATGCGCTGGCGGCAGCCGAACAGGTCCAGAAGTTGCCGGTGCCGTCGGTGCTTGGCATCTTGCAGCGCTGGACGTACGATCTGCTGTCGGCGCGCCTGGCCGCCGCCCCGGCGCCGCGCTATTTCCCACGCGAGCAAGCGGTCCTGGCACGCTGCGCGCAGGCCACCGATGCGCACCGGCTGCAGGCCTTCTCGGCGCGGCTGCTGAGCCATCGCCGCAGCGAGAATCATCCGCTGGCGGCGCGGCTGGTCATGGAATCCGTGTTTCTGGAATACCGCCAGTTGTTCCAGTAAGCGGGAGCGCTCGGATAGGCGGTTGCAATAAGTTCAATAAGTCCAATAAGGCCTGAAGGCCATAGAGTGAACAAGGGGTCAGTCATGAACACAGAAGTGACAGGGGCACGGGGCGCCAGCGTTCCCGGCGCCGCAGGTGGAATTGGGGCGCCGACCGTTCCCGGCGCATCCTCCAGGCCGAACGTGCTTTCGCTTTCGATCAAGGACCAGGCAGGGCTCTATGCCGCCTACATGCCGTTCCTGCTGCGCGGCGGGATCTTTGTCCCGAGCAACCGGCCCTTCAGGCTGGGCGAGCAGGTATTCCTGGTGCTGTCGCTGCTCGACCGGCCGCAGAAGTACCAGATCGCGGGCCAGGTGGCATGGATCACGCCCGTCGGCACGCCGAACAAGACACCGGGCATCGGGATTCACTTGCCGGACGACGATATGGGCCGCAACCTGCGCCGCACGGTGGAAGAGATCCTGGGCAAGACGATCGAATCTGCCAAGCCCACCCATACTTTGTAGTTGACCTTAACTTTGTGGCCCAACTTATTGTTTTAGAAGAATTTCAAATGAGTGATTCCGATTTTTCAGTCCGGGTCGCGGAGCAGCGCGACCTCGCTGCCATCGTCGCCATCTACAACAGCACCGTGGCGTCGCGCATGGTCACGGCGGACACCGAGCCGGTCACGGTGGCATCGCGCCAGGCCTGGTTCGATGAACACAAGCCCGGGCGGCGGCCGCTGTGGGTGGCGGAGGACAGGGAAGGGAAGATGGCCGGCTGGCTCAGTTTTTCCGACTTCTATGGGCGCCCGGCTTACGGTGCCACCGCGGAAGTTTCGATCTATCTCGACGCCAGCCGCCGGGGACAGGGCCTGGGACGCTTCCTGCTGCAGCAGGCCATCGCGCATGCGCCGCAGATCGGGGTCAACACCCTGCTGGGCTTCATCTTCGGTCACAACGCGCCCAGCCTGGGCCTGTTCGCCTCGCTCGGCTTCGAGCGCTGGGGTAACCTGCCGCGCGTGGCGGTGCTTGACGGCGTGGAGCGCGACCTGGTCATCCTCGGCCGGCATTTGACGAAGCCCGGGGAGTAACCGGATGGCGGCTGCCTAGGCCTGCATCTCCCCGTTTCCAGCCGCCTCCAGCGCGGCAAGCAATGCCAGCACGGCCGGCGCCTGCTCGTCCGCGCGCCAGACGCCATGCAGTTCGGAGGCCCGGCCCGGCCTTGCCAGTGGCCGGCAGGCCAGGTTGGGCAACTGCACCAGCGCCACCGACGCGGGCACCAGCGAAACGCCGAAGTTCTGCGATACCAGCGTAGCGATCGTCAGCATATGGCGCACTTCATGGCGGATGCTGGGCGTAAAGCCGGCGCCCATGCAGAGGGCGACGATCTTGTCGTAGTACTCCGGCGCGAAATGGCGCGGGAACAGGACAAAATCTTCCAGGCGCAATTGCCGCAGATCGACTTGCGCCTGCGCCGCCAGAGGATGATCCGACGGCAGCACGCAGATAAACCGTTCGGCATAGAGCACGCGGGACGCCAGTCCGGCCGGGATGACGCGCGGATGCGCGATGCCGATATCGATCAGGCCGCGCTGCAGCGCCTCGATCTGCTCAAAGCTGTTCAGCTCGTGCACCACCACCTCCACCCCCGGCCGCTCTTGCGCAAACGCATGGATCGCCGCGGCCAGCTTCGTCAGCATGGCCGAGCCGACAAAGGCGACGTGCACCGCGCCGGTTTCCCCCTTGGCGGCCCGGCTCGCCAGGCCCTGCGCATCGCGCGCCAGGGCAAGGATCTTCACCGCTTCCTGGTACATCACCCGCCCGGCGGGCGTTAGCGCAACCTCGCGCGTGCTGCGCCGCAGCAACGCGAAGCCGAGCGAGTCTTCCAGCTGGCGGATGTTGAAGCTCAGCGGCGGCTGGGTGATGGCAAGGCGCTCGGCCGCCCGGCCGAAATGCAGTTCCTCGGCGACGGCAACGAAGTAGCGCAACTGTCGAAGGTCCATGGAAGTCCAGGGCGATTGATTCAATACCGATATAAATAGCGCAAAAAACGATATTGGACGAGAAAACTCGCGAGTTTGAGAATGGTTCTTGCGCACCCACCCTCGGCGGCCTTCCTCGGCCAGCGGCGCGCAACAAAAAAGAACCAGGGAGACAGCCGTGAATCCGAAGACCCTCGTCGTCTTGCTCATCGCCCCATTGCTGACCGTGATGACGGCAACCAAGGCCGCCGCGCAAGCCTATCCGCGCCAGCCCATTCGCATCGTCGTGCCCTATGCGGCCGGCGGCATGACGGACGTCGTGGCGCGCGTGATCGGCCTGCGCCTTGGCGAGCGGCTTGGCCAGCCTGTGGTGGTGGAAAACCGGCCGGGGGCAGCCACCATCGTCGGCGCGGAGCAGGTCGCAGGAGCCAGCGCCGATGGCTACACGCTGCTGGCGGCCACCAATACCACGCTGACCATCAATCCCTGGCTGTACCCGAAGCTGCCTTATGACCCCGCCCGGAGTTTCGCGCCGATCGCGCTGGTTGCCACAGCGCCGAGCGTGATCGTGGTGAATCCTGCCGTGCCCGCCAGGACCATGGACGAACTGGTGCAACTGTCCCGCGCCAAGCCAGGCAGCTTGAGCTATGCATCGTATGGCAACGGCTCGACCGCGCATCTTGCCGGCGAGATGGTGAAGGCGCGCGCCGGGATCGACGTGCTGCACGTGCCGTACAAGGGCAGCGCGCCGGCCAAGGCCGCCGTGATGGCCAACGAGGTGTCGATGACCTTCGAGCCCGCCTTCACCGGCCTGCCGCAGATCGCGGCAGGCAAGCTGCGCGCGCTTGCCGTGATGAACGCGAAGCGCTCGGCGGTGATGCCCGATGTGCCGACCACGGCAGAGCTTGGCTTCGGCGGCATCGAGATGTCGGCCTGGGTCGGCCTGGTGGCGCCCGCCGCCACGCCGCCCGCCGTGGTGGAGCGGCTGGCCAGCGAGATCGAGCGCATCGTGGCCGAACCGGCGGTGCAACAAACCTTGCTGCGCAGCGGGGCCGAGCCGGTGGGCTACTACCGCGAAGCCTTCGGTGCCTATATCCGCGAGGAAACCGCCCGCTACGGCAAGGTGATCACGGCCGCGCACATCCGCGCCGACTGAACAAGCACGACCCGCCACCCAAGCCACGACGACGCCAACATGAACAAACCGCTTTCCCATATCCGCGTACTCGACCTGACCAGGGTGCTGGCCGGCCCCTGGTGCACCCAGAACCTGGCCGACCTGGGCGCGGAGGTGATCAAGGTCGAGCGGCCCGGCGCGGGCGATGAAACCCGCGGCTGGGGGCCGCCCTGGATGCCCGTCGAAGCCGGGCAGGAACGGCAGGACTCCACCTATTACGCCTCAACCAACCGGGGCAAGAAATCGGTCACTGTCGATTTCGCGACCAGCGAGGGCCAGGAGATCGTGCGGCGCATGGCCGCCACCTGCGATGTGCTCGTGGAGAACTACAAGGTCGGCACACTGGCGCGCTTCGGGCTCAGCTACGAGGACTTGCGCGCGGCCAACCCCGGATTGATTTATTGCTCGGTCACCGGCTATGGGCAGACCGGCCCCTATCGGCACCGTCCCGGCTATGACTTCGTCTTCCAGGGCATGAGCGGGCTGATGAGCCTGACCGGCGAGCCCGACGATGCCTGCGGCGAATGCGAAGGCGGCGGGCCGCAGAAATTCGGTGTGGCGGTGGCCGACATGACCACCGGCCTGTACGCCAGCCTCGCGATCACGGCCGCCCTGGCATGGCGCGAGCGCAGCGGCCTGGGCCAGCATATCGACATGGCCTTGCTCGACTGCGCGCTCGCGCTTGGCAGCAACCAGGCGGTCGGCTACCTGGCTTCGGGCAAGGTACCGCGCCGCTACGGCAATGCGCATCCCAACGCCGTGCCATACCAGGTCTTCGCCACCCAGGACGGCAAGCTGATCGTGGCGGTGGGCAACGACGGACTGTTTACCTCGTACTGCGAGGCCATCGGCCGGCCGGATCTTGCCGCCGATGCGCGCTTTGCCAAGGTCAGCGGCCGGCTGGTCAACCGCGACGCGCTGTTGCCGCTGCTGGCGGACATCATGCGCGCCGACACCACCGCAGCCTGGCGCGCGCGCCTGGAAGCGGCCGGCGTGCCTTGCGGTCCCATCAATGACTTTGCCCAGGCCTTCGACGATCCGCAGGTCAGGCATCGCGGCATCCGCGTGGACCTGCCGCTTTCCACCGGCGGGACCTGTCCCGCCATCGCCAGCCCGATGCGCTTCTCCGCCACGCCGCTGGACTGCCAGAGCGGGCCGCCTGTCCTCGGCGAGCACACCGAGGCCGTGCTGGGCGACAGCCTGGGCATGGCCCCCGAGGATCTGATCCGCCTGCGCGCTGCCGGCGTGATCTGAATACTTCTCTCGTCCTTCCATCCTCCTTGCCGGAATCCTCCCATGTCCTTCCAAGCCAGCTACGCCGAGTTCGTCAGTCCACGCCCCGGTGATGCGGGGACCAGCTCCCGCCACCTCGCGCCGGATTGCGCCGGCCTGGATTTTTTCGCGCTCGACCGGGGCCTGCGGGACCTGTTGGCGCTGTACCTGCCGGCGCGGGAACACCAGCACCTGCTGCCGCATTTCCAGCGCATGGGCCAGTTGGCTGGCGGCCGCCTGAATGCGCTGGCGGCGGTGGCCGACAAATACGCCCCGGTGCTTCACGCGCGCACCCGCTGGGGCGACGACCACGACTGGATCGAATACCACCCGGCCTACCAGGAGATGGAGCACATCGCCTTCGCCGATTTCCAGTTCCATGCGATGGGCCACCGCGCCGGCGTGCTGGGATGCGCCGCGCCGCTGGCGCCGGCGGCGAAATACGCCTTCCAGTACCTGTTCGTGCAGTCCGAGTTCGGCCAGATGTGCCCGATCAGCGTGACGGATACCTCGATCCACCTGATCCGCAAGTTCGGCAGCCAGGCCTTGCAGCAAAAATTGCTGCCCAGCATGCTGTCCGCCGACCTGGCGTCGCTCTGGAAGGGCACCCAGTTCATGACCGAGAAGGCCGGCGGCTCGGACGTGGGTGCCATCGAGACCGTGGCGCGCGAGGAAGGTGGCCAGTGGCGCCTGTACGGCGAGAAGTGGTTCTGCTCGCATGCCGATGCGGACGTTGTCCTGCTGCTGGCCCGCCCCGAAGGCGCGCCGTCCGGCACCCGAGGGCTCGCGCTGTTCGCGCTGCCGCGCCGGCTGGACGACGGCAGCCGCAACACGTACCGCATCGTCCGGCTGAAGGACAAGCTGGGCACGCGGTCAATGGCCAGCGGCGAAGTCCGGCTCGAAGGGGCGGTGGCCTATCCGGTGGGCGCGCTCGACCAGGGCCTCAAGCAGATGATGGAGCAGGTCAACCTGTCGCGCCTGTCGCACGCGGTGCGCGCCGCCGCCATGATGCGCCGTTGCCTGAACGAAGCGCTGCAGGCCGCGCGGCACCGCTCGGCCTTTGGGCGCGAGGTCATTGGCCATGCGCTGCTGCGGCGGCAATTGCTGAAGATCATGGTCCCCACCGAGGCGGCCTTGTCGATGGTCATGGCCACGGCGGACGCCATGCGGCGGGCCGGCGAGGAAGAGGGCGAGGGCGAGGGCGACGGTAGCGCACGGCAAGCCTTGCGCCTGCTGACGCCGCTGATCAAGCTGCGCGCCTGCCGGGACAATATCGCCGTGGCGACCGGCGCCATGGAAGTGCGGGGCGGCAACGGCTATATCGAGGATTTCGTCAACGCGCGGCTGGTCCGCGACGCCCATATCGGCGTGCTGTGGGAGGGCACCAGCAATATCAATGCGCTGGATGCCATTCAGCGGGCGGTGGGAAAGGAAGGGGCTCACCGTGCCCTGGGGAGCTTGCTGGCGGGGCGGCTGGAGCAATCCGGGAACCTGCCGGCGCCACTGCGGCAGGCCCTGTGGCAAGGGTGGCAACGTGCTGCTTCGCTCGCCGAGACCGTGGCGGGCGGTGCGCGGCACGAGGCGGAGAGCCGCCGTGCCGCCAGCGCCCTCTACCACGCCAGCGCCGCTATCCTGATGGCATGGGAGGCTACCCGGCCTGGTGTCGACGCCCGCCGGCTGCTACTGGCCGACGCGCTGCTGCGGCATCGCCTGCTGCCATCCGATCCGCTGGCAAGCCCGGATGAGGAGGGCGAATCCGCGGTGTGCCGGCTGCTGCTGGACCCGGCGCCGCTCACGCTGGAGCAGGCCTGCGCGGCGATCGCCCCGTTCTGATTCCGGTTGGCGCAAGTGGCGTATCCGGCGGCGGGCCGCGCCCGCTGATCCGCCGTGGGCGGGCGCGCGGGCACGACCGGATACAATGGCGGGTGGCGCCGCCCGCGGCGGCGTCTCTATACGGAAACCGCCCCAATGTTTGTCGATTCCCACTGCCATCTAGATTTCCCCGAACTGGCCGAACGCTTGCCCGAATTGCTGGAGAACATGCGTGCCAGCCAGGTAACGCATGCGCTGTGCATCTCGGTCACGCTGGAAGATTTCCCGCGCGTGCTGGCACTCGCCGAGCAGTTTCCGCATCTCTACGCTTCGGTCGGTGTGCATCCCGACTACGAGGAGGGCGAGGAGCCCACGCTGGAGCGCCTGCTGGCGCTTTCGGCGCATCCGCGGGTGGTCGGCACCGGCGAGACCGGGCTCGACTACTACCGTCTGAACGGCCGCAGCATCGCCGACATGGAGTGGCAGCGGGAGCGTTTCCGCACCCATATCCGCGCCGCGCGGCAGACCGGCAAGCCGCTCATTATCCATACCCGCTCGTCCGCCGACGACACCCTGCGCCTGATGCGCGAGGAAGACGCGCGCGCCGCCGGCGGGGTGATGCATTGCTTCACCGAGAGCTGGGAGATCGCCCGGCAGTCGCTGGATGAAGGCTTCCATATCTCGTTTTCCGGCATCGTGACATTCAAGAACGCCGTGGAGCTGCAGGAAACCGCGCGCAAGATACCGCTGGAGCGCATGCTGATCGAGACCGATTCACCTTACCTGGCGCCCGTGCCTTACCGCGGCAAGACCAACCAGCCAGCCTGGGTGCGCCATGTGGGCGAATTCATCGCCAATCTGCGCGGCATTCCGGTCGAGGAATTGGCGGAGCAGACTTCCGAAAATTTCTTCCGTCTTTTCAAGCATATAGATAGGAATACTCATGTTTAACATGAAGACTGTACGGCGTCTCGCCGCTGTCGCGGCGCTGCTTTGCGGCACGGTTGCCTGGGCGACGCCCGCCGACGATATGCGCAAGGCGGTGGAGTTCGACGACATCAGCGCCGTCCAGAAGATGCTGGCGCGCGGCGTCGATCCCAACCTTGTCGATGCCAAGGGCAATCCCATGCTGGTGGTGGCATTGCGCGAGAAGTCGCTGAAGGTGGCGGGGGCACTGATCCGCGCCAAGAATATCGATTTCGACAAGACCAATGCGGCCGGCGAGACGCCGCTGATGATGGCCAGCCTGCAGAACGAACTCGATATGGTCAAGCTGATGGTCGACCAGATGGAGGTCGAGATCAACAAGACGGGCTGGACGCCGCTGCACTACGCGGCGACCAACGGCAACAACGAGATCGTCAAGTTCCTGGTTGATCACGCCGCCTATATCGACGCCGAAAGCCCCAACGGCACCACGCCGCTGATGATGGCGGCGCGCGGCGGCCATATCGAGACGGTCAAGCTGCTGCTGGACGAGGGCGCGGACATGCGGCTGAAGAACCAGCAGGGCATGACGGCAATCGACTTTGCCGAGCGCTACCACCAGAAGGAAATCGCGGACGGGCTGAAATCGCGCTGGCAGAAGCTGTATCCGCAGACACCGCTGAGCTCGCAGTCCCCGCAAAAGGGCTGGAACTGAATTTGCGGGAAGCGCGCCGGTCTTGCCCGGCGTGTTCCCGCCCCGGCTACGCGTCGTCCGCGAGGCGCACGCCGGTGAACTGCCAGCGCTGGTGCGGATAGAAGAAGTTGCGGTAGCTGGCGCGGATATGCGATTCCGGCGTCACGCAGGAACCGCCACGCAGCACCAGCTGGCTGCACATGAACTTGCCGTTGTATTCCCCCACCGCGCCGGCGCCCGGCCGGAAGCCCGGGTAGGGCTGGAAGGGGCTGGCGGTCCATTCCCACACGTCGCCAAACATCTGCCGCAGCACGCCCGAGGTATTTTGCCGGTCGGGCAGCGGCCGCAGAATCCGCCCTTCGACAAAATTCCCGGTGGCCGGCAGGTTGCGCGCCGCATGCTCCCATTCCGCCTCGGTGGGCAGGCGGCGCTCGGCCCAGCGGGCGAAGGCATCGGCCTCATAGAAGCTGACATGGGTGACCGGGCTATCTGGATCGACCGGCTGCATCCCGCGCAAACTCATCTGCCACCAGGTGCCCTCGCGTTCCTCCCAGTACAGCGGCGCCTCGATGCCCTGTTCGCAGACCCAGCGCCATCCATCCGACAGCCAAAGGCCGGCGGTACGGTAGGCGCCGTCCTCGATGAATTCAAACCACTGGCGGTTGCTGATGGGGTGCGAGCAGAGCTGGTACGGCTGCAGCAGCACATTGTGGCGCGGGCCTTCGCAATCGAAGGCGAAGCCGTCGCGGTCGTGGCCGATGGCGACCACGCCGCCGGCAAAGCGGATCCATTCGGCGGCCGGGCGCGGGTCGGCGATGACGGGCGCCAGCAACTCCGGCGCGAAAGCCGGCTTCAGCGGGTTTTGCGCGAACAGGTGCAGGATGTCGGTCAGCAGCAACTCCTGGTGCTGCTGCTCGTGGTTCAGGCCAAGCTCGATCAGCGCTGCCTCGGCATCCGTCTGCGCGCTCGTGAGCAGCCCGAGCATGGTTTCGTCGACCGCTTCGCGGTAAGCCAGGATCTCGTCCAGCGAGGGCCGCGAGAGCAATCCCCGGCGTGGGCGCGGGTGGCGGGCCCCGACCGACTCGTAATAGGAGTTGAAGAGGTAGCGGTATTGCGGGTCGACTGGCTCGTAGTCCGGGATGCGGGCCGTCAGCACGAACTCTTCGAAGAACCAGGTGGTATGCGCCAGGTGCCATTTGGCCGGGCTTGCGTCGTCCATCGACTGCACCGTGGCGTCGGCATCGGTCAGGTCGGCGACCATGGCCTCGGTGGCCGAGCGGATGTGGCGGTACCGGGCAAGCAGGGCCGGCTCGTGCGGAGGATGCACGGCGCTGGCAGGCAGCAGGGCAGAGGACATGCGGGCTCCCTTATCGAACTTATCGAACCTTGCGGACTTGGCATCTGCCGCGGATGCCGCGCGAAGGGCGGCTGGCCGTGGCGTGTGGATTGCGGACAGGTTTCGACCGAGGCCCTCGCAACGAGGCCGCGCGGGCTTCCCCCTGGATGGACGTGCACCGAAATCGCTCGGGCGTTCCGAACCATCATAGACCCGATCATGCACGGGGCATAGCAGGCTCTCGCCTGCAAAACCGGGGGCAATGCGCTCACCGGGCGGGCCGGCCAAAGAGGTGGGAAACGGCTTGCCCGAGCGCAAAACGCCCGCCGGCATGAATGCGGGCGGGCGTTTTGCCTGGCGGCGCGGCGGCGTGCCGCCGCCTGGCGGTCAGGCGATCACGCGGCCAGGGCTGCCACGGCGCTGTTGGCAGAGGCCAGGCCGGCTTCGCGGGCTTCCGGGCCCATGGCGAGGCCATGCGCGCGCACGTACGTGATGTCGGTGATGCCCAGGAAGCGGAACACCACGTCGACGGTCTGCTCGTGCAGGTCCAGGGCGTTGGCGTCCTGGCGCACGCCGCCGCGCGACGACACCACAATCACGCGCTTGCCGCCGGCCAGGCCAACCGGGCCGGTCTCGGTGTACTTGAAGGTGCGGCCGGCCTGGGCGATACGGTCGATCCAGGACTTGAGCTGGCTCGGGATGCTGAAGTTGTATTGCGGCACGCCCACGACCAGCACGTCGGCTTCGAGGAATTCCTTCAGGAAGGCTTCGGTGCGTTGCAGTTCGCTTTCCTGCAGCGCGTTCAGGCCGTCCTTCGGGCCGCCCAGCACGGGCAGCAGTGCGTTCGACAGGTGTGCCGGAGCGTCCTGGTCGAGGTCGCGCACGGTCAGGGTGGCTTCCGGGTGCCTGGCGCGCAGGTCGGCCACGACCTTGGCGGTCAGGGCGCGGGAAGCGGAGTGGCCGCCAAGTACGCTCGAGTCGATTTGCAAGATCTTCATGTTCATCTCCACAGGGGTTCGGGTTGGATGAAGCAAAGATAGCGGTCTGCCATTGATGCCGGTAGTGGGGCAAAATAGAACTTATTGTTCCAGGGGCAGAACGCCAGCCGGCTGCTACCCTGGCGCGCTCCCCCGCCGAGGAAGTCCGATGCAAGACCTGAACGATCTATCACTGTTTGCCCAGGTGGTCCAGCATGGCAGTTTTTCCGCCGCCAGCCGTGCCAGCGGCGTGCCAAAGTCCCGCCTGAGCCGGCGCATTGCGCAGCTGGAGCGCGACCTGGGCGTGCAATTGCTGCGCCGGACTACCCGGCAGGTACGCGTGACGCCGATTGGCGAGGCGTACTACGAGCGCTGCCGCGCCATGCTCGCGGAGGCGGAAGCGGCACGCGAGGTGATTGAGCAGGCACGCGACCAGCCGGGGGGCAATTTGCGGGTCAGTTGTCCGGTAGCGATCGCCCAAAGCCTGCTGGCCCCGGCGATCGGGCATTTCATGCAAGCCAATCCCGGGATTCGGATCGAGGTGGAGGCCACCAACCGCCGTGTCGACGTCATCGCCGAAGGATTCGACCTGGCGCTGCGCGTGCGCGATGTGATGGACGATTCCTCGCTCGTGGTGCGCACTTACGGCGAAAGCCCGCTCATGCTGGTGGCCAGTCCTGCGCTGCTCGACAGCATCGGCCGCCCGCGTACGCCCGAGGCGCTGGACGGCATGCCCGGCGTCAACCAGAAGCCGCACGATGGCAAGCATGTCTGGACGCTGAGCTGCAATACCGGCCAGTCCATCCACATTGCCTACGAGCCACGCCTGATCACCGACGAATTCGCCCTGCTGCGCGAGGCGGCCATCGCAGGCGTGGGCGTGGCGATGCTGCCGCGCATGTTCTGCCGTGACGCCATTGAAAACGGCGAACTGGAAGTGCTGCTGCCCCAGTGGATCATGCCGGTCGGCACCCTGCATGCGGTATTTCCCTCGCGCAAGGGGATGCCGCCGGCGCTGCGGCGCTTTCTCGATTTCCTTGCCGACATCCTGCCCGAGACGGCCTGCAAAGCCGGCATGCAGCCGCCGCGCCAGCCCGGCATGCACCGGCCGATTGGCCAGATCTGAGGACGGCATGCGGACAATGATGCACCGGCGCAACTTGTGGCTTTACCTTCACGGCGCGGCGCACTAAGGTACATGTGCGTGCCTCGCGTGGAGCTAAAGGCGCTTCGTCAGTGCTGCCCGGCTGGAGTTGCCTGCTTGCGGCGCTTTCGTTTTCGGACCGGAAAGGAGTGACAACCATGAGTGGTTCTCAGGCATCCCAGGACTTGGGCAAGGCGATACTGCGCATCGTGCTCGGCGTGCTGATCCTGTTGCATGGGATTTCCAAGCTCATCGAGGGGCCAGGGTTCGTGACGCAGGTGGTGGCGCAGGCCGGTTTGCCTCCGGCCATTGCGTACCTTGTCTATATCGGCGAGATCGCGGCGCCCGTCCTGCTGATCCTGGGCCTCTGGGCCCGGCTCGGCGCACTGATCGTGGCCGGCAACATGCTGGTCGCGGTCGGCCTGGTGCACATGAAGCAGATCGGCACGCTGGCCAACACCGGCGGCTGGGCGCTGGAGTTGCAGGCCATGTTCCTGGCCGCGGCGCTTGCGGTTGCGCTGCTTGGCGCGGGGCGCCTGAGCGTGGGCGGCATCAGCGGCAAGTGGAACTAGCGTAGCCGCGCATGGCTTTCCGGTCCGCCTTCCGCCTGCGCTCTCAGGGCGTCCAGCGGCCCAGCGCCTCGGCCACGAACATATCGGGCGGCAGCGCGGGCGACCACAGGTAGCCCTGTCCAAGATCGCAGCCCAGGGCTTGCAGCGCATCGCGCTGCACGGGCGTTTCAATGCCCTCGGCCACGCACTCCAGCTTGAGGTCGCGCGCGAGGTTGATGACGTTGCGGCAGATCGCCGCGCGCTGGCCGTTGCCCGGCACGGCGACCACGAAGGAGCGGTCCAGCTTGATCTGGGTGAATGGCAGGTCGGCCAGGAGCTTGAGGGTCGCGATGCCGATCCCGAAATCGTCGATCGCCACGCCGTAGCCGAGCAGGCGCAGGCGGTTCAGTGCGATCGACAGGGCACGGGTGTCGTGCACTGGATAGCCTTCGGTCAGTTCGATGATCAACAACTGGCGTGGCATGCCGCTGGCTTCCACCATGGCATCGAAGGCGTCCAGTACGCCGGGCCGGCATAGTGTCTGGGCGGATGCGTTGATGCTGAGCGGGATGCGCACGCCGCGCGCCAGCAATTGCTGTTGCACCGCCAGGCATTGCTGGCCCGCCAGCTGGAAGATCGCATCGGCCTCGCCCAGCGCCTCCAGCCTGGGAATGAACAGGTCGGGCCGGATCAGGCCCTGCTCCGGATGGCGCCAGCGGCAGAGCGCCTCGGCGCCCGCCAGCGCGCCGCTGCCGATCCGGAACTGGGGTTGCAGCATGATGAAGATGGCGCCAGGCGTCTGCATCGCGGCCAGCAAGTCGTGGTCTTCCGGCTGGCTCGGTGCCGCCGCGGGTACTTCCGTGGTGAGGTCGCGCCTCAGCACATCCTGCAGGATTTCCTCCAGCACCACTGCCGAGATCGGCTTGCGAATCGCCCGCACATCGGACAGGCCGACCGAATCGGCCAGGCTCACATGGGACTCGATGATGTCGTCCTGCAGCGCCGACACCCAGACCCACAGCGGCTGGGCGCCCGCGAACGCGTTCTTGCGCCGCGTCAGTTCGTCCATCATGCCCGGCCCGTTGAGCCCCGGCATCTCGATATCGCAGAGCACGAGGTCGAACTTGCGTGCCGCCAGCAGGTCCAGCGCAGCGTGGCCGTCGGCGGCGCACCGCACCTCGCTGACGCCGAGCTGGGTCAGCAACTGCTCTGCCGCCAGCAACTGGAAAGGGTGGTCATCGACCACCAGGGCGGACAGTCCGGCGTAGCGTGTCTGCATGGTTGGCTGGGGAATGTATCGACCGCACGGTCGATGAAGTGAGAGGGGCGTCGCGCCATGGTAGCGCACATGATGCGTGCCGCGCGTGTCCTGGCATGGGGGCCGCGGGCTTCAGCGATGGCGGTCCGCACGGTGGGGGAGGGCGTTTCTACACAGAAATCGCGCGATATTCCGTCCTCGCAGCGATCTTGCGCGGAAACGCCGCGCCCAGACCCGCTACAATCGCTGCCCGAGGTATTAGATGATGGCGTTTCGATAATGGGTTTTGGCTGGTTCGGATTTTCGACCTTGTGGCTTGTGCCGCTGGTGTGGCGACAGGTGGCGCGCCTGCTTGCCGGTGAGCGCCGTTTCTTTAGTGGACGCGGCACGCTGCGGGTCTGGCTCGGCACGCTGATCGTGCTGTGCGCGAGCGCTTCGCTCGAAGCGCTGACGGGGGCCGCGGGCGAGGCCGGCATGGCGGGCAGCACGTCCGGCGGCAGCGCCGGCCGTGCGCTGGGCGGCCTGGTTTCCGGCATGTTCGGCTGGAGCGCAAGCCTGCTGCTGATGCTGGGCGTGCTGGCGCTGGCCGCGCCGATGGTGTTCGGGGAAACCTGGCGCAGCCTGTTCCTGCGCAAGCCCGTCATGGCGGAGCCGGAAGAGGCGGATTCCGCGCCTTTGCGCACACCCGCCCGTACCGCGCGCGAGCCGGACAATTGGGAGACCACGCACCTGGGCGCGATGCACGCCGCGGCGCCGGGCACGGCCGACCATGTACCGCGCCACAAGGGCATTGAAGCGGTTTCGGCGCGGCGCCAGCCCGTCTGGCAGCCGCCGGCGCGCACCCGTAATTCGCCGCCGCAGCCAGGCGAGATCTGGCTGCAGCAAGCCGGGCCGCCGGGAGCCGTCAAGCCGGAAGCACCCGCGCCGGTGGCCGCGCCCGCCGCGGCCAGGCCTTCCCCCGCCAGGGCCGCGCCGGCGCGGGCAGCCACCCAGCCCCAGGCTGCCGCACGGACGGCGTCCGCGGCTGCCGCAGCCAGCGCGGCGGCGGCTGTGGCCACGCAGGCCCGCGCCACAACCAGCCCGGCCGCGGCGACGCCTGCGCGCGCGACCGTGGTCAGCAGCCCCTTCCGCCAGCCGCAGGCGGGCTCGCGCTCGACGATTACGACGCTGCCCGAAGCCAACACGCGGCCAGTCCAGCCCGTTGCCGCAAAGACCGTGACAACCGCTGCCGTGGCACCGCCGCCCGCGGATGCCCAGGCGCGGCCAGCGCACGCGCCGGCCGCGCAGCCCGAATCGGCGGGCACGTTGGATACCGGCGTGCTGGAACCCGGGGAAGCCATCGCAGTACTCGCCGAGGAGCCGCAGACGGTAGCCGTGCTGACCCCCGAGGACGTCGCCATGCCGGTCTCCGGACTTGCCGCCACCGTGCCCGGCGAGATTCCCGAGCCCGCCAAACTGCTTGCGAACGCCGCGAGGCAAGGCGATGCGCCATCCGTGACGCTGGACGAGATCCGCCTGGAAGCCGAGGCGCTGATGGCGGAGCTGAAAGCACTGGCTGGTGGCCGTCGGCCGGCGTTGGCTGCCGTGCCGGCGCCGTCGCCGCAGGAGGCTGTGGCCGAGGCGCAGGCGGCATCCGCGCCATTGCCGGATGCCGCCATCGATGCCTCCGCCGAGGCGCCAATCGACGCGGTGAGCAATCCGGTGGCCACCGAAGCGGCCTTGGCCGCTGCCGAGGCACCGTCCAACGGGTTGCATGAAGCCTCCGCCGGAATCGTCACCGAGCCGGTTGCCGGGGATGCCGGACATGCTGTCGCTGTTGCTGAAGTGGATTCCCTGGCTTCAGTTGCGGTCCAGTCCGTGGCTGAAACCCAGGCGGAAGTTGCGGTCGAAGCCGAGCCGCAAACCGATACCGCAGCCGTGGTCGCAGTCCAGCCTGAAGCCGGAGCCGAGCCTGTAGCCGAAGTCCGGGCAGAAGCTGCTGTCGAAGCCGATCTGCAAACCGATACCGCAGCCGTGGTCGCAGTCCAGCCTGAAGCCGGAGCCGAGCCTGTAGCCGAAGCTCAGGCAGAACCTGTGGTCGAAGCCGAGCCGCAAGCCGATGCCAATGCCGCTGCCGTGCTCGCAGTCCAGCCTGAAGGCGAAGCCGAAGCCGAAGCCGAAGCCGAAGCCGGAGCCGAGCCTGTAGCCGAAGCTCAGGCAGAACCTGCGGTCGAAGCCGAGCCGCAAGCCGATGCCGCAGCCGTGGTCGCAGTCCAGCCTGTAGCCGAAGCCGAGCCTGTAGCCGAAGCCCAGGCAGAAGTTGCGGTCGAAGCCGAGCCGCAGGCCGATGCCGCAGCCATGGTCGCAATCCAGCCTGAAGCCGGATCCGAGCCTGTAGCCGAAGCTCAGGCAGAGGTCGCGATCGAAGCCGAGCCGCAAACCAGCGCCGCGGCCCAGCCCGAAGCCGATGCCACACTGGAAGAGATCGCCGATAGCGTTCTCGACGCCAACCTGCTGATCGAGCCCCGCGGCGAGGACAACGTCCCCGCTCCGGTGGCGGACGGTGCCACCGCCTCGGAGCCACCGCTATTGCCGGAAGCGGCCCCCGCCGCGCCAGCGCCCAAGCCGCGCATCGTGCTGCAGGCCGTGGTCGGTAAAGTCGTCGCCCTTGACCCCGTGCAGGGCGCGGCGGCGGCTCCCGTGGCAACGGCAATGCCGGCATCCCTGGCCATCGCCGTCACGCCGGCGCCCGCGCGCATCTCGGACTACCGCCTGCCGGACCTCGCCCTGCTGGAAGCCGCCACGGCCGATGTCGAGCAGGTTACCGAGGAACGCTTGCAGGAAACCGGCAACCTGATCGCGCAGCGTCTGGCGGAGTTCAAGGTGCCGGTCTCGGTGGTAGGCGCATCGGCCGGTCCGGTGATCACGCGCTTCGAGGTGGATCCCGCCATGGGCGTGCGCGGCGCGCAGGTGGTGGGGCTGATGAAGGACCTGGCGCGCGCGCTGGGCGTGACCTCGATCCGCGTGGTGGAAACCATCCCCGGCAAGACCTGCATGGGGCTGGAGCTGCCCAACGCGCGGCGGCAGATGATCCGCCTGTCGGAGATCGTGGCCGCGTCATCCTTCCTCGGACACAACTCGAACCTGGTGCTGGCGATGGGGAAGGACATCACCGGCAACCCGGTGGTGACCGATCTCGCGCGCGCGCCGCACTTGCTGGTGGCTGGCACCACCGGCTCGGGCAAGTCAGTGGCGGTCAATGCCATGATCCTGTCCCTGCTGTACAAGGCCACGCCGGACGATGTGCGGCTGATCATGATCGACCCCAAGATGCTGGAACTGTCGGTCTACGAGGGCATTCCCCACCTGCTCGCGCCGGTGGTGACCGATATGAAGCAGGCCGCGCACGCGCTCAACTGGTGCGTGGGGGAAATGGAGAAGCGCTATCGCCTGATGTCGGCGCTTGGCGTGCGCAACCTGGCCGGCTTCAACCAGAAGATCCGTGCCGCCGAGGCCGTGGGCGAGCACGTGTCCAATCCGTTCTCGCTGACGCCCGACGCGCCCGAGCCCCTGCGCACATTGCCGCTGATCGTGGTGGTGATCGACGAACTGGCCGACCTGATGATGGTGGCCGGCAAGAAGATCGAAGAGCTGATCGCGCGGCTGGCGCAGAAAGCGCGCGCGGCCGGCATCCACCTGATCCTGGCCACGCAGCGGCCGTCGGTGGACGTGATCACCGGCCTGATCAAGGCCAATATCCCGACCCGGGTGGCCTTCCAGGTTTCGTCCAAGATCGACTCGCGCACCATCCTCGACCAGATGGGCGCGGAAAGCCTGCTGGGGCAGGGCGACATGCTGTTCCTGCCGCCGGGTACCGGCTATCCGCAGCGCGTGCACGGCGCCTTTGTGGCCGACGACGAAGTGCACCGCGTGGTGGAGCACTGGAAGCAGTTCGGCGAGCCCGACTACGATGAAGCCATCCTGGCGGGCGACCCCGGCGAAGCCGCCGCCGCGGATCTGTTCGGCGAAGGCGGCGGCGACGTGGAAGCGGACCCGTTGTACGACGAAGCCGCCTCCTTCGTGCTCACCAGCCGCCGGGCCTCGATTTCGGCCGTGCAGCGCCAGTTGCGCATCGGCTATAACCGCGCCGCCCGGCTGATCGAGCAGATGGAAGTAGCCGGGCTGGTCTCGCCGATGGGCCGCAACGGCGCGCGCGATGTGCTCGCGCCGGGCTCGGGTGATTGAAGGCAGGCAACGCGCAACGTGCAAGGGGAGCGAGCGATGGATTCCACGACCAGCCGGCCGCCTGTGCCGCAGGGCAACCTGCTGGCGCAGGTGCCGGTCGACCGCGCGGCCGAGCGCTTCGATGCCTTGCTGGAACGGCCCGGCCTCAGGATCGAACGGATCGTCTCGAACGGTCAGGCCAGTCCGCCGGATTTCTGGTACGACAGCGCGCAGGATGAATGGGTGTTGCTGCTGAGCGGCAGCGCGGGGCTGCAAATCGAGGGCGAAACCGCGGCGCGCACGCTTGCGCCCGGCGACTGGCTGCATCTGCCGGCGCATTGCCGGCATCGGGTGGCGTGGACCGATGCGGATCAGCCCACGGTCTGGCTCGCGGTGCATTGCGAGCCGGCGGGGCAAGGCTGAAAAGCCGGGCGCTTCGTCAAATGGAGCGCTGGCCGAAGCCAGCTGGTCTCATCGCCGCCCAGCCAGCCTGGGCCAACGCCGGCCCGAAACGCGGGCTCAGCCGCCCTCAACCGGAAATACCGGCTCTCCCAGATTCAGCATCAACCGGTTCGCCCACGCAAAAATCGCGATCGAGTGAATCAGGTCGAGGATCTCCGCATCGCTCACCCCCACCTCGCGCAACGCGCGCAGGCTATCGGCACTGACCGCATCCGGCCGTTCGGTCAGTTCGATGGAGAATTTCGAAATCGCCCGTTCGCGCGCGGTGGTGCCCGCCGAATGCGGGTCTTCGAAGACCTGCGTGATGACGTCGTTACGCTTGGCCAGTTGCTCGAAACGCTGCGCGTGCACCGACGCGCAGTACACGCAGCCATTCACCCGCGATACCACCGTACTGGCCAGTTCCCGCTCGGCGCGCGCCATGCCGCCCGGCGCGTACATGATGGCGTTGAAGGCGGTGGAACGCTGGCGCAGGATCTCGGGCTGGTGCACCAGGAACAGGTAGTAGTCCGAAACCTTGGCCTTGGGATGGCTTTCCTCCAGCACTGCGACCTGTTCGGGCGTGGCGCGGTCCACCTGGACCACATCCAGCCAGGCCTTCCAGTCGAGCACTTCGTTGGTGAAGCCCTGGATCTTGATCGGTGCGTTCATGCTGCGGCCTCCTCGGATTGCAGTGTCTTCAGGGCCTTCAGGCCGGCCACCAGGCGCACCTGGTAGGAGAGGAATGCGATCAGCTGCGCAAGGGTCACTACGTCGGGCGTGGCCAGGCCAGCGGCGGGCAGCGTCTTGAGGGCGGCTTCGTCGCCGGCCACGGGGTTTTCGATCAGCGTGCGGGTAAAGGCGAGCATGGCGCGCAGGCGCGGATCGGCCAGCGACGCGGGATCGCCTTGCCCGGCGATGGCGACCAGCGCGGCGTCGGCGCCGGCCTCGCCGAGCCGTTCGCGATAATGCGCCGCCAGCTCCGGCGCCGGCGTCAGGCGCGCGGCGTACAGCGCCACCAGCAGGCGCTCGGTGAGCGCCAGGCCGGGCAGGGCGGGATCGAACAGGGCGTCGTAGCTGCCCTGCGTGGAGACGGCGACCTTGTCGCGCTGGTGGCGCAGCGCGTGGGTGGCGGAGCCGGCGGCAAGGCCGGCCACGCGGTCCACCAGGTCAGCGGTGGCTGTGTTGGTTTGGGTCATGATGGGCTCTCTGTCTTGACTCAGGGGTTTAGTCGTTCGGTGACGCTGGCACGGCCGGCGTGGCTGGCGACCGCGCGGGCCAGGAATTCGCGCACGCCGGTCCAGGATTCCTCATCCGCGATCGCGTTGGCCGCCGGCGTGCCGCCGGTGGTGCTGATCCGCCTGGAAACCGGGTGGGCATAGACCATCTGCGTGGTCGGCACATAGGGAAACAGGATGGCATGGCCGGCTTCTTCGAAATCCAGATGCTCGACGTTATGCGGATGCCCGACCTCGGCCAGCTTGTCCGCCACCATGCGCGAATACAGGCTGGAGGGCCACGAGCCATCGTCGGTGCCGGACAGCAGCATCACCGGTCCGCGGATGTCTTCCACGCGGATGCGGGCGCGCGCCACCGCGTCGGGATCCTGCAGCGCGGTCAGGATGGCGCGTTCGTGCCGGTGCGGCGCCGGGCCTTCGTCGAAGGGCGCCCAGCTCGCGGTACGGTTGTTCTCCCACACATGCGGCAGCGGCTTGCCGTGGTGCAGCCAGGCCGGGCCTTCGCGGCCGATGGCGGGATCGGCGGCATTTTGCGCGCTGTGCACCACGGCGCCGGGCACATAGCCGATTACCGCGGAGACCAGCTCGGGGAAGGTCGCGCCCAGCAGCAGCACCAGCTCGCCGCCGCGGGACTGGCCTGACAGCGCGATGAAATCGCGCGCCGGCCGGACCCGCTCGCGAATCCAGCGCAGGCCGCGCTCGAAGTATTCCAGCGGCGTGCCGGAGATATAGTCGGACAGCCCGGGCGCCTTGAAGTACGCCAGGGCCAGCGCAGCGTAACCACGCGAGGCGTAGAGCGCGGCGCGCGGTTCGTTGATGCCGCCGCCCGACCCGTTGAGCACCATCACCGCCGGATGCGGGCCCGGGCCGGGCGGCAGGTAGAGCGTGCCGACCAGGCCGTCCTCGCGCACATCCGTGCGGGTCACGCCCGCGGCCGCCAGGCACTGCACCAGCTCGCCGCGCGTCTCGCACATCTTGCCGCCGCCGGTACGCACCGTGATCTCGGTGACGAGCGGACGGGTGGTGTCGGCATGGAATGGCTCCCGGCTGTCGCTGTCGACCGGGCGCTGCGACCAAAGCAGGCCCATCGGGCTGACGCCCGCGTAGCTGCCGGACGATGGCGCGTCGCGTTCCAGGTCGACCGTGCCGGCGGCGTCCGCCACGAACACTGCCTCGCTTGCCCAGGGAATCTCCCGGCCGCGCAGCGTGCGTGTGGCGATGGTGGCGATTTCGCCGGGGCACAGGCCCGACACGGTGATCCGGCGGGGAACGTCGATCAGGCCGTCGGCCGGCGTGATGGTAAGCAATGCCATATCCGCTCCGCCTTACTTGCCGTCGCGCGTGACCATCATCGCCGCGGTGCGGTCGCTGGTCATCGGCGCCACCTTCAGGCCCTTCCTGGCGGCCCAGATATTCTGGTAGTGGAACAGCGGCAGCACACCCACGTCGTCCGACACCAGCTTGACCGAGCGGCGCAGGATGGCCTCTCGTTTGGGCGCGTCGAACTCCGCGGTCGATTCGTCCAGCGCCTTGTCCACCGCCGGATTGCTGTAATGGCCCCAGTTGGAGGCGCCCAGGCCCTTCCTGGCATCCACGGTGGCCAGGACGTTGACCAGCGCATAGCTGGCCTCGCCGGTGCCGTTGCCCCAGGCCAGCATGCTGACCGCGTACTCGTTCTTGTTGGCGCGGCCTGCATAGACGGACCAGGGCACGACTTCCACCTGGGTCTTAACGCCGATACGGGTCCAGAACTGCGCCACGGCCTGCGCGGTCTCGGGGCCTTGCGGATAGCGGTCGTTAGGCGCGTGGATGGTCAGCTTGAAGCCATCCTTGAAGCCCGCCTCGGCCAGCAGCTTTTTGGCTTGCTCGGCATCGTAGGCGATGTCCTTGACTTCCGGGTTGTAGCCGAAGGTGTTCCTGGGCATCCACTGGCTGGCCACGCTGGCGGTGTTTTGCAGGATGCGGCCCACCACGGCCTGGCGGTTGATCGCCAGCGACAGCGCACGCCGCACGCGCACGTCCAGCAGCGGGTTCTTGTCCAGCGGCTTGCCCGCGTTGTCCGTGATGTACGGGTTGGGGCCGGGCTTGAAGCTCGGCTGCAGCAGCATGACTCGCAGGCCCGCATAGGGAAAGACGCTGACGTTGGGCGACTGCTTGAGCTTGGCCAGGTCGGACACCGAGACCTTGTCGATGACATCGACGTCGCCGGACAGCAGCGCGGCGGTGCGGGCCGGGCCGTTGTTGATATAGCGGTAGTTGACCTGCTGCCAGCCCGGCTTGCCGCCCCAGTAGCCGTCATTGCGCGCCATCATCACGCGGTCGCCCGGCGTGTAGGAGATGAACTTGTAGGGGCCCGTGCCGACCACGGCGCGGCCGCTGTTGTAATCCTCGGTGCTGGCCTTTTCGCCCACATGCTTGCTGACGATATGGATCGAGGCCAGGTTCAGCGGCAGGTCCGGGTTCGGGATATTGGTCTTGATGACGAGCGTGTACGGGTCCTTGGCGGTCACCGATTCCACGGTGCGCAGATACCCCGAGAACGAAGCCACGCTGCCCGGCACATTGCGCGCGCGCTGGTAGGAGAAGATCACGTCGTCCGCGCCGAAGGGCTTGCCGTCCTGCCACTTCACGTCGCGGCGCAGCCTGAACTCCCAGGTCTTGTCGTCCAGCGGCTTCCAGGATTGCGCCAGCCCGGGCTGCAGCTTGTTGTCCTTGTTCTCGATCAGCAGGTCCCAGAAGTGCAGGTCCACGGAGCGATCGCCGGCGTGGTTGTTGAGCTGCGGGTCCAGCGAGGACAGCGGATCGGCGAAGCCGATCGACAGCGACTGGGCGGAAGCGGCACCGGCGCACAGCATGGCCGCGACGGTGGCGCTGATCGAGAGGGACAGCAGGCGTTTCATAAGCGGATTTCCTCGGGGCGATGGGAACAATGGAAATGCGTTGGCAGCAAGGCTGGCGCTAGCCGCCGTCGTTCAGGTGGCAGGCGCTGAAATGATTCACGGCGATACCGCGCAGGCGCGGCACCTCGGTCCGGCAGCGCGCCATGGCATGCGGGCAGCGCGGATGGAAATGGCAGCCCGGCGGCGGCGCCAGCGGGCTGGGAATCTCGCCCTTGATGGCGGTGAAGGTCTTGTGGCGCGAGTCCAGCCGCGGGATTTCGGCCAGCAGCGCCTGCGTGTACGGGTGACTGGCCTGGCGGAAGATCTCTTCCGTGGGTGCGCTCTCGACGACCCGGCCCAGGTACATGATGACCACGCGGTCCGACACATGCTCCACCACGCCAAGGTCGTGGCTGATAAACAGGTAGGTCAGGCCGAGTTGCTGGCGCAGGTCCATGAACAGGTTGAGCACCTGCGCCTGGATGGAAACGTCCAGCGCGGCGACGGCCTCGTCGCACACCAGCAGCTCCGGCTGCACGGCCAGCGCGCGGGCAATGCCGATGCGCTGGCGCTGGCCGCCGCTGAACTGGTGCGGGTAGCGCTGGCGCAGGGCCGGGTCCAGCCCGGCGCGTTCAAGCTGCGCGCTGACATAGTCGTCGAAGCCGGCTGCGTCTACCAGGCCGTGCAGGCGCGCGCCCTCGCCGACGATGCGGTCCACGCGCAAGCGCGGGTTCAGGCTGGCGTAGGGATCCTGGAACACCATCTGGATCTTGAGCCGCAATGCGCGGCGGGCGCTGGCATCAAGGCCTTCGACCGCTTGTCCGTCCACGCGAATCTCGCCTGCCGATGGCGGCAGCAGGCCGGCCACCATGCGGCCGAGCGTGGACTTGCCGCAGCCCGATTCGCCGACCAGTCCCACCACCTCGCCACGGCGGATCTGCAGATCGACGCCATCCACGGCGTGCGTGACCGGTGCCGGTTCCGACCAGCCCAGCCGCCGCAGCGCGCGGCCGAGATAGTCGAAGCGGCCGGATGCCTGCTCGCCAAAGCGCTTGGCAAGATGGCTGGCCTCGATCAGGGCGGGCAATTGCGGCGGCTCGCCGGCAGCGTGTTCAGTCGGCTTCATGCAAACTCCGCGGTGACGGCCGGCTGGCCCGGGTGGAAGCAGCGCACCTGGCGCAATGTGTCCGGCGAAGTGATTGCCGGTGCCTGCCGGCAGGCACCGGAGACACGCTGGCAGCGCGCCGCGAAGGCGCAGCCGGGCGGCATCGTCAGCAGGTTGGGCGTCATGCCCGGGATCTGGCGCAGCCGCTGGCCGCGCTTGTTCAGGCTCGGCAGGCTGCCGATCAGGCCGGCGGTGTAGGGGTGCAGCGGATGGTCCAGCACCGCATCGACCGGCCCTTGCTCGACGATGCGGCCGGCGTACATCACCGCCACCTCGTCGGCCAGGCCAGCCACGACGGACAGGTCGTGCGTGATCCAGATCAGCGCGGTACCGTGCTGGCGCGCCAGCTTCTGTACTTCGGACAGGATCTGCGCCTGGATGGTGACATCCAGCGCGGTGGTGGGCTCGTCGGCAATGATCAGGTCGGGCCGGTGGAGCATGGCGATGGCGATCGCCACGCGCTGGCGCATGCCGCCGGAAAGCTGGTGCGGGTAGGCGCGCAGGCGTTCCTCCGGGCTGGGGATGCCCATCATCCCCAGCGTGTCGCGCGCCAGTTCGCGCGCCTGCTTGTGGCTCGCGGCGCTATGGGCACGTACCGCCTCGATCATCTGCGCGTCCACCCGCATCACCGGGTTGAGCGTCATCATCGGGTCCTGGAAGATCATGGCGATGCGGTTGCCCTGCAGCTGGCGCAGTTCGGCCGGCCGCATGCCGGTCAGCTCACGCCCCTGGAACAGTATCTCGCCGCCGACGATGCGCCCCGGCGCGTCCACCAGGCCCATGATGGAAAAGCCCGTCACGGACTTGCCGGAGCCGGATTCCCCCACCAGCCCGAGGATGCGGCCGCGCGGCACGGTGAAGGAGACGTCGTCCACCGCCGGCAGCACGCCGGCGCGGGTTTCGAAGTGCGTGCGCAGATGGCGGACTTCCAGCGTCGGCACGGTGTTGTCGCGGCTTGCCACCGTCATTTCTGCAATCTCGGGTTGAGCACGTCGCGCAGGCGGTCGCCCACCAGGTTGATGGCCACCACCGTGACCAGCAGCGCGATGCCGGGGAAGAAGCTGATCCAGTATTCGTCGGACAGCATGAACTGGTAGCCATTGGCGATCAGCAGGCCAAGCGAGGGCTCCGTCACCGGCACGCCCAGGCCCAGGAAGGACAGCGTGGCCTCCAGCGTGATGGCGCGGGCCACTTGCAGCGAGCCGATCACGATCAGCGGCGGCAGGCAGTTCGGCAGGATATGGCCGACCACGATGCGCCAGTTGGAGATGCCCTGGCCGCGCGCCGCTTCCACGTATTCGCGCCGGCTCTCCACCAGCGCCTGGCCGCGCGCGGCGCGGGCATAGTAGGCCCACTCCAGGATCACCAGGGTCAGCACCACATTGAGCACGCCCTTGCCCAGGAAGGCCAGGATCATCATCGCCACCAGGATCGACGGGAAGGACAGCAGCAGGTCCACCGTGCGCATGATCACGCTGTCGACGCGGCCGCCGGCATAGGCGGCCAGCAAGCCGAGCAGGGTGCCGGCGATCCCGGCGATCAGCGCCGAACCCACCCCCACTGTCAGGCTGATGCGCAGGCCGTAGAGGATGCCGGAGAAGATATCGCGCCCCTGGCCGTCGGTGCCGAGCCAGTAGCTATAGGTGCCGGTGCCGCTCGCGGCGCCGGGCGCGAGGCGCGCGTCCATGACGTCGAGCTGCATCAGGTCGTAGGGATTCTGCGGCGTCACTAGCGGCGCGAAAATCGCCGCCAGCACCAGGATCGCCAGCAGCACCAGGCCGAATACGGCGGTACGCGAGGAAAAGAAGTCCGCCGCCACCCGGCGCCAGGGCGATTCGCGGCGCAGCGCCTGCGGATCGGCTTGCGCCGTGGAGGCGGCGTTGTCGATGGCGCTCATGCGGCAGCCTCCAGCCGCACGCGCGGGTCGAGCAGCTTGTACAGAACATCCACGATCAGGTTCAGCGTGACGAACAGGCACACCACCACGATCAGGTAGGAAACGATCACCGGCCGGTCCAGCGCGTTGATGCTGTCCAGGATCAGCTTGCCGGCGCCGGGCCAGGCGAAGATGTTCTCGGTCACGACCGCGAAGGCGATGGTCGAGCCGAACTCCAGTCCCAGCACCGTCACCAGCGGAATCATCGTATTGCGCAGCACATGGCCGAGGACCACGCGCTGCGGCGACAGGCCCTTGGCGCGGGCGAACCTGACCCAGTCCTGCGGCAGCACCTCGCGCACGCCGGCGCGCGTGAGCCGCAGCACCAGCGAGACCTTGAACAGCGACAGGTTGATGGCCGGCAGGATCAGGTGGCGCAGGCCGTCGGCGGTGAGCCACGACCACGGTACGCCCAGCCATTCAGCCGTGGCGCCGCGTCCGCCCGAGGGCAGCCAGCCAAGCCGCACGCTGAAGGCCATGATCAGCATCAGACCCACCCAGAACGTAGGCAGCGAGAAGCCGACGATGCTGCCGGTCATCAGCACGCGCGACAGCGGATGCTCCGGGTACAGGCCGGCGAACAGCCCGAGCGGCACGCCCACCAGCACGGCCAGCAACAGCGCCGCCACCGCCAGCTCCAGCGTGGCCGGCAGCCGCTGCAGGATGAGCTGGATGGCCGGTACGTTATAGACCAGGCTGTTGCCCAGGTCGCCGCGCAGGGCGCCGTGCAGGAAGGCCAGGTACTGGCGCCAGAGCGGCTGGTCCAGCCCCAGCCGCGCAATGATGCGCGCGCGCTCGACCTGGTCCACGTCCTGTCCGATCAGGATGTCGACAGGATTGCCGATCGCGTGCAGCCCGGCGAACACGATCACCGTCATCGCCAGCACGACCAGCAGCGACTGCGCCAGCCGGCGTGCCAGCCATCGGAGCGGCCAGCGGCTCATGATGCGTTTGCCGCGTCGGAAGGAATCGCCGGCGGCGGGCCGGCCGGCACCCACTCGTCCCCGAAGACCTCAGGTTCGGCGAAGGCTTCCATATTGGCGTAGTGCAGGGCCACGTCCTCCTGGTAGAGCAGGGCTGCGATGCCCTGGCCCAGGCGCCTGGCGCCGTCGCTGATGGCGGGAATATCGCCCGAGACCGTGCCGTGCGACAACGCTGCCGGATAGCAGAAGCAGTGGATGCGCGACAGGCCCGGGCACGCGCCAGGCGTCTTCTCGAGGAATTCGAAGGCCGGGCCAAGGTCCGGAGAATCCGACAGCTCCTGGTCTTCCTGTCCCTCCCGCGGCGCGTAGCGGTCGCGCCAGTAGCGGATCTGGCCGGCAAAGGCGGCGAATTCCTCGCGCGTTTCCAGCGCGATGCGGAAGCCGGTCGAGACAATCAGGAAATCCAGCTCGAAGGCCCCCTTCGGCGTATGCGCCAGCAGCGCGCCGCCCGACTGCTCGATGCGCTCGATCGGGCAGCCCAGGTTGAAGCGCGCGTTCTCATGCTGTGATACCCGCAGCGTGCTGCCGCGCGGCGGCGGTACCTGCTGCTCGTTGATGTAATGGCGGATGCGCCATTTCCAGTCGTCCGGCAGGCCGGAGTGGCCGTGCGTGAGGCCGGGGTTGCCCGCGCCCTTGCCCTTGTTGATGCGCGGGATATCGGCGCGGCGGATCAGCAGGTCGACGCTGGCGGCGCCCGCTTCCAGCGCGGTAGCGGCGCTGTCCATGGCGGAGGCGCCGGCGCCGACCACGCCCACGCGCTTGCCGCGCAGGGTGCCGTAGTCGAACACATCGCTCGAATGCACCCAGCGCCCGCGCGGCAAGGTCTGGACAAAGGGCGGCACATGCGCGCCGCCCAGGCCGTCGCGGCCGGTGGCCATCACCACGCGGCGCGCCAGCACGGTCTGCGCGCCGGCGGGCGAGCGGATTTCCAGCGCCACCAGGCCATCGGGGCGCGGCAGCACCCGCTCGACCACGTGGTCGTTGCGCACGTCCAGTTCCAGCACCTGGCGATACCAGCGCAGGTAATCCATCCACTGCAGGCGCGGGATCTTGTCCAGCGCGTCCCAGGCGGCGGTACCGAACTGGGCCTCGAACCAGGCGCGGAAGGTCAGGGCGGGCAGGCCCAGCGCCGGGCCGGTCAGTTGCTTCGGCGAGCGCAGCGTCTCCATGCGCGCCGTGGTGGCCCAGGGGCCCTCGAAGCCGGCCGGGGAGCGGTCGAAAATCCGCGCGTTGATGCCCAGGTGCTTGATCGTAGCCGCTGCCGCCATGCCGGCCATGCCGCCGCCGATCACCGCAACATCCAGCACCGGCTCGCCATCGTGCGTGCGCGCCACGGTCCAGTTCCTGGCGGGCAGTTCCAGCCAGGACAGGTCCTGGCGCAAGCGCGCTTCCAGCGCGGCGAGGCCTTCCGCGGCGGTGGCGGCGGTGGCAGCGGATATGGCCGGGATGGCTTCGGCAGGCAAGTTCATAGGTCGATGTGTTCGGTGTCGTGGGAGGCGCCGTTGGCGGCCTCGGTGGCCGCGGCGTCGCCATAAAGCGCTTGCAGCAGCGCGCCGTGCTGTTCCGGGCCGCGCTGGGTGAAATCGGGCAGCAAGTGGCGTGCCGCGGTGGCCAGCGAGTCGATCAGCGCTAGCACGGCGGCGCTGGCGGGCCTGGTCTGGGGGGTGATCACGCCAAAGTAGAAAGGAATATCGGCATCGATCGGGCGTACCACGATATCCGCCAGCGGCACGCCGCGCGCTGTCACCGGCTCCAGCACTGCAATCCCCAGTCCGGCACGTACGGCGGTGAGCGCATTGAGCGAGGAATTGGTGTCGATCAGCGCGGCCGGTTCCACCCCGGCACGGGCAAACGCTTCGTCCAGGCGGCGGCGCAGCCGGTAAGGGTTCTGCATGGTGACGATGCGCCGCCCGCTGCAGGCCGAGAGCGGGATGGTGGCCAGCGCCGCCAGCGGATCGTCGGCGCGTACCGCTGCCACGCAGGCCGCCTGCCCGATCCAGTGCACGGTGACGCCGCGATGCTCCAGCGGCAGGCTGGTCAGGCCGATCTCGGCCGCGCCGGTCAGCACCGAGTGCACGACTTTTTCCGGGGAGGCGCTGTTGATATGGATGTGGCTGGCGGTGCCGGTGCCCGCGGTGGCATGGTCCGGCCGGTTGCCGGCCAGCGCCAGGGGCAACAGGCCCGCCGCCAGGGCCGGCGTGGCGGCGATCTGCAGCGAGCGGTTTTCCTCGCGGGCAATTTCAGCGGCCCGGGCCCGGATCTGCTGCAAGCCGACCAGCGCGTGCTCCACCTCCTCGTACAGCAGGAAGCCCCGCTCGGTGGGGCTGACGCGCGGCCCGCTGCGGGCGAACAGCGCAAAGCCGATCTCGCTCTCCAGTTCCTGGATCAGGCGTGTGATCGCCGGCTGGGAACGGCCCAGCAAGCGCCCCGCGGCGGTGACGCTGCCGCTGGTCATGACTGCCGCGAAGGCTTCCAGTTGCCGGATTTCCATGGGGGCGAGATGTCGTCGATGCTTTGTATGTGTTTTATGGATTCTCGCCGCGCCAGCATTCGGATTGCAAATACTATTTTCATATGTGCTCATGCGGTTGCATGGGGGAAGCGGAGCGGCTGGCGCGCCGTCGCCCCGGCACGGCGGGACGGGGGTCGATGCCGGCAAGCGGTGCGGAACCGGGCAGTGTGCCCTGCGCCGTGCCAGGCACGTATGATGGGAACCATGTCGGCACGGGAGGCCACGGGGCTTGCCTGGCGATGCAACAGGAGAGCGCATCATTTGAATCCCCTTCAAAGCTGCACGCGGGGCGCCACGCATGGCGATCGGTTCGGGCTTCCGGGAACCATGGCGGTGCTCGGCCATGCGCTGGCCGGGCTAGCGCTGCTCGCCGCGGCTGCCACGGTGTATGCCGACACGCTCCGGGTTGGCTCAAAGCGCTTTACCGAGTCTTATATCCTCGGGGAAATCCTTACCCAGACGGCTGCGGTCCAGGTCAGTGCCCAACACACGCCCGGCCTTGGCAACACGGCCATCGTGTTCGAAGCCCTCAAGGCCGGCAGCATTGACCTGTATCCGGACTACACCGGCACCGTTTCCAGCGAAATCCTCAAGCTGCCCCCCGGCGCCAGCCTGGAACAGATCAACCGGGCGCTGGCGCCGTTTGACCTGGCGGCTGGCATTCCACTCGGGTTCGAGAACACCTACGCACTGGCGGTGAGCGAGGGCAAGGCGCGCCAGCTTGGCCTGGCGGCGCTGGAAGACCTGGCCGCGCAGCCGCAACTGCGCCTGGGGTTGTCGCATGAATTTCTCGGCCGGGCCGATGGCTGGCCCGGGCTGGCGCAACGCTATGGCCTGCGCCAGCGGCCCATGGGGCTGGATCACGGCGTTGCCTACGAAGCCCTGGCCAACGGGCAGGTCGATGGCATCGACATCTACTCCACCGACGCCAAGATTCGCAAATACGGGCTGCGCGTGCTGACCGACGACCGGCACTACTTCCCGCGCTATGACGCTGTGGTGCTGTACCGGCGCGACATGCCGCAGCGCTTTCCGGCGGCCTGGCAGGCCTTGAATCGCCTGGAGGGCAAGATACACGCGCAAGACATGATCGCGATGAACGCGGCGGCTGAACTGGATGGGCAATCCTTCGCCACGGTAGCGCATGCCTTCCTGGCGAATGGCGGCGCCGCGGCGACGACCGCCGGAGCGGGAACCCGGCCAGAGGCCCGCGCCGGACTCGCAGCCACCTTGTTCGGCCGCGATACCTTGCGCCTGACCTGGCGGCACCTGGCCCTGGTGCTTGGCGCCGTGGGCGCCGCCACCGTGCTGGGTGTGCCGCTGGCCATCGTGGCCGCGCGCCGTCCCCGGCTGGGCCAGGCCTTGATGGCGGCGGTGAGCGTGCTGCAGACGGTGCCCTCGCTGGCCTTGCTGGCCCTGCTGATTCCGCTGCTGGGGCGTATTGGCATATGGCCCGCCATGGTGGCGCTGTTCCTCTATGCGCTGCTGCCGATCGTGCGCAATACGCTGACGGGGCTGCAGCAAGTGCCCAAGGGGATGTGCGAGGCGGCGCGCGCCCTGGGTTTCAGGCCTGGCCAGGTGCTGCGCTACGTAGAGCTCCCGCTATCGATGCCGGTGCTGCTGGCCGGTATCAAGACAGCAGCCATCATCAGCGTGGGCACAGCCACCATAGCCGCCTTCGTCGGCGCCGGCGGCTACGGGGAACGCATCGCGACCGGGCTCGCGCTGAATGATCACGTCCTGCTGATGGCGGGCGCCATACCGTCCGCGGTGCTTGCGCTCCTTGTGCAGGCGGGATTCGAACTTGGGGAATGGTACCTGGGCAGGCATGGCCGGGGCGGGACAGCCGCCTGAGCGGGCGGGCCCGTGCCTGCTCACGATTGCGCCTTCGCCAGCTCGCCCAGTCTGGCCACGGCCGCTTCCACGGCGTCGCTCCAAAGGTGGCCGTAGTTCAGGCGGATGCAATTGCGATAGCCTTGCCGCGCCGAGAAGATCGGGCCCGGCGCAATGCCAATGCCATGCTCGAGCGCGGCGCGATGCAGGGCCAGCGCATCGAAGGCCTCGGCAAACTCCACCCACAGGAAATACCCGCCCGCGGGCTGCGAGACGCGTACCGATTCGGGGAAATGCCGGCCAATGGCGGCGATCAGCTGGCCCTGCTGCATCTCCAGCAGATGGCGCAGGCGCCTCAGGTGCTTGTCGTAGCCGCCGTTCTGCAGGTATTCCGCCAGCGCCACCTGCGTCGGCACGCCCGCCGACAGTGTGGTCATCAGCCGCAGCCGCTGGATCGCTTCGCCGAACCGCCCGGGCGCCACCCAGCCCACCCGGAAGCCCGGCGCCAGCGTCTTGGAGAACGAGCTGCAATGCATGACCAGGCCCTCCTGGTCGAAGGCCTTGGCGGGCAGCGGGCAGCGGTTGCCGAAGTACAGCTCGCCGTACACGTCGTCCTCGATCAGCGGTACGCGGTGGCGGGCCAGCAAGGCCACCAGTTGCTGCTTCCTGCCCTCGGACATGCTGGCGCCCAGCGGGTTCTGGAACTGCGTCATGAACCAGCAAGCCTTGATCGGGTGGCGCTTCAGGGCGGCATCCAGCGCGTCCAGGTCGATGCCTTCGCGCGGATCCACCGGGATCTCCACGGCCCGCAGACGTAGCCGCTCCAGCGCCTGCAGGGCGGCATAGAAGCCGGGCGACTCGATGGCCACCACATCGCCGGGCTGGGTCACGGCCATCAGGCACAGGTTGAGTGCTTCGAGCGCGCCGTTGGTGACGATGATTTCCTCGGTGGGTTGCGGGGCTCCCGCGCCAAGGTAGCGCAAGCCGATCTGCTGGCGCAGGGCCAGATGCCCGGCCGGCATGTCGTTCACGGAATACCAGGGATCGAGTTCGCGCCCGGCGCGGGCCAGCGACTTGCCCAGGCGCTCCCAGGGAAACAGCTCGGGCGAAGGGAAGGCCGAGCCGAGCTGGACAAGCTGAGGATCGCGCGCGGCATCGAGCACGGAGAACACCAGCTTGGAGATATCGACGTCGGTCGAGACCTGGTGCGAGCGGCGCACCGCCGGCTGTGGCAGCGGCCGCCCCACCGGTCCCGTCACGTAGTAGCCGGAGCGCTCGCGCGCCCGTACCAGCCCGCGCTCCTCCAGCCGGTAGTACGCCTGGAACGCGGTGGAAGGGCTCACGCCATACTGCGCCACCGTCTTGCGGATCGACGGCATCTTGGTGCCGGGCGGCAGGTTGCCGCTGCGGATGTCCTTGGCCAGCGTTTCCGCCAGCTCTTCGTAGCGCTTCATGGGGCAGGGGGCAGGGGTCTACAAATGCCTGATCGTCAAACTGATACGCAAAATTATCGCAGATCTGATTCTGTTATTACTTGCCAGCCACGGCCATAATGCCCCGTAACCAGTAGAAGCCATACCGTTGCACGGTCGGCCGCCCCCCGGACGTACGGTCATGCGATGTGTGGCAAGCATGCAAGGAAGACGGAAATGAACCCCTTGAGATTGGTGATTACGGTGTTGTGGGGATTTTTTGGCCTGCGCAAGGGCCAGGAACATATGCGCGACCTGCAGGCGGTGCGGCCGGTGCCGCTGATCCTGACCGGCGTGGCGCTGGCGGCGGGCCTCGTGCTGCTGCTGGTGTCGCTGGCGCACTGGGCGGTGACCCACGCCTGAAGCGCGGGCGCGCCAGTTCATCCCGCATCCGCAGGGCCGCCAGGTCTGCAACCATGATGCTCTGCCCGCCGCGTGCGGGCTGCGCACGCTTGCCGCACGGAACGCCATCGCGGCGCTTAAAACGACAATCAGCCCCATGAGCCTTGCCACAAGGCGGTTCTCCGCTACCGCCGCCGCTGTCGCCGGCACCATTTCCGCTTTCGCGCGCAGGCCCTTGCTCGGCGCCGCCGCCGCCTTCGCCGCCTTGCTGCTGGCGCCATGCCTCGCGGCTGCGGCGGACGCCCCCGGCGCGGCGCAGATCGAGCGTGGCCGCTACCTGGCCAAGGTGGCCAACTGCGCCGCCTGCCACACCAGCCCCGGTGGCGCGCCCTTTGCCGGCGGATTGCCGTTGAAGACCGGCGTGGGCACCGTCTATTCCACCAACATTACGCCGGATGCCGAGAGCGGCATCGGCGCCTACACGTTCGAGGAGTTCGACCGCGCGCTGCGCGAGGGCGTGGCGAAACACGGCAAGCGGCTTTATCCCGCCATGCCTTACCCGTCGTATGCCCGCCTCGCCGAACCGGACGTGCAGGCGCTCTATGCCTACTTGCGCACCGAAGTAAGAGCCGTGCGGCAGGAAACCGCCGAGCCAGAGATGCGCTGGCCGTTCGGCATGCGCTGGCTGCTGCGCGTCTGGAACTGGCTGTTCCTCGAAACCGGGCCGGCGCGCAACGATGCCAGCCAGAGCGCAGCGTGGAATCGCGGCGCCTACCTGGTACAAGCGGTGGCCCACTGCGGCGCCTGCCATACGCCGCGCGGCGCGCTGATGGCCGAGAAGGGGCTGGATGAACGCAGCCGGCATTTCCTGGCCGGCGCCAGCGTGGAAGGCTGGGCTTCCACCAACCTGCGGGGCGACCCGCGTACGGGGCTGGGCAGCTGGTCGCGCGAAGACATTGCCGAATACCTGCACACCGGGCGCAATGCGCATGCGACTTCGTTCGGGCCGATGTCCGAGGTGATCGCCTCGTCCACGCAGTTCATGAGCCGCCCGGATCTGGATGCCGTTGCCGTGTATCTCAAGTCGGTGCCCGGCGCGCGTAGCGACGAGACACCCTACGTCTATGAGGCCGGCACCGCCGACATGCTCGCGCAGGGCCGCTTCGACGCCACCGGCGCGCGCCAGTACGCCGAATTCTGCATGCCTTGCCATGGCGCCAACGGCAAGGGCTTTGCCCGCGTCTTCCCGCCATTGGCGGGCAATCCGACCGTGGTGGATCCTGATCCGTCCTCGCTGGCCAACCTGCTGCTCGACGGCGCCGTGACCGCGCACGTGGGCACGGCGGCCACCGATTACCACATGCCCGGCTATGGCTGGACGCTGGACAACCAGGAGCTGGCGAACGTGCTGACCTTTATCCGCACCGGCTGGGGCAATCGCGCCAGCCCTGTAACGGAAGGGGCGGTAGCCGCGCGCCGCGCCGAACTGGACCGTCGGCGCGACACCGCTGAGCGCCGTTGAGCCCGCGCCACCCAAATCAAGCGAACGATATTGCCATGACCATCACGCGCAGAGACTTTCTCAACGGCGCCGCACTCACCATCGCCGCGGGGCTGGCGCCGTCCCAGCTATTGCAGGCCGCTGAACGCAGCGCCGGCTATCCCCCGGCGCTGACCGGGCTGCGCGGCAACCATGCGGGCACCTACACGCTTGCGCACAGCCTGGCCCGCGAAGGCGCCAAATACCCTGCCGTGATGGCGCGCGAAGTCTTCGACCTGGTGGTGGTGGGCGGTGGCCTCAGCGGGCTGGCGGCGGCGTGGTTCTACCAGCGCCGCTTCGGCGCCGGCAAACGCATCCTGATCCTCGACAACCACGACGATTTCGGTGGCCATGCCAAGCGCAACGAGTTCACTGTACGCGGACAGAAACTGGTGACGTACGGCGGCAGCGCCGAGATGCCGCCGACCGCGCTCGACAGCCGCGCCGTAGCCACGCTGCTGGCCGGGCTCGGCGTGGATCCCAAGCGCCATCAGGCCGCCGAACGCGACCTGTATCGCGAGCTGGGCATGGGACGCTCGGTCTTCTTCGACGCGGAACACTTTGGCCGTGACCAGTTGCTTGCCGGCGATCCGTTTGCCAGCCTGATCGATGCCCGCAATACCGGGGCGCAGCCGGCCAGTGCCGCGGCTTTCAAAGCCTTCCTGGACAAGACGCCGCTGCCGCAGCAGGACCGCGACGCGCTGGCGCGCCTGGCCGATGGCGGCACGGATTACCTGGCGGGCATGGGCGAGGGCGAGCGGCTGGCTTACCTGAAGCGCACCAGTTACGCGGCTTTCCTGCGCGACAAGGCCGGCGTGGGTCTCGACGGCCAGCGCTTTTTCCGCAGCCGCAGCAACGAAGCCTATGCCCTGGACGCCGACGGCGTATCGCTGTTCGATGCGCTGGCCATCGGCCTGCCGGGCGGCAAGAACGTGCCGCAGCCCAGCCTCAATCCACGCCTTGGCAAGTCGCCCGCATCGAAGCTCTGGTTTGCCGATGGCAATGCCACGCTGGCGCGGCTGCTGGTGCGGAACATGATCCCGGGCGTGACGAAGAGCGGCAGCCCCGATGACATCGGCGCGGCCGGTTTCGACTACAGCCGGCTCGATACCGACGATTCCAAGGTACGGGTACGCCTGAACAGCACGGCCATCGCCATAGAGCCGGACCAGCGCATCACGCGCGTGACCTATGGCTGGAGCGGCAACCTGCACCGGGTCGAAGCCGCGCACGTGGTGCTGGCCGGCTACAACATGATGATCCCGTTCATCATGCCCGGCCTGCCGGCGCCCCAAAAGCAGGCCCTGCGCTCCGACGTGAAGGCCCCGGTGGTCTACACCAAGGTGGCGCTGGACAACTGGCGCGCCTTCGAGGCGCTCAAGACCAGCCGCATCCATGCGCCGGCCATGGCCTACACCGACCTGTGGCTGGAGAAGCCGGCCGGCGCGCGCCCGGCCGATCCTGTGGTGCTGCACATGCTCTATGTGCCCACCGTGCCGGACAGCGGCATGCAGGCGCGCGAACGCTTCCGCGCCGGGCGGGCTTTCCTGCTTGGTACGCCGTTCGGTGAACTGGAGAAGGGTATCCGCAGCCAGCTCGACCGTATGCTGGTGCCCGGCGGCTTCGCCGGCAAGGATGTGATTCGCGGCATTACCGTCAACCGCTGGGCGCACGGCTACAGCTATATGCCCAACAGCCTGTTCGAGGAGGAGGCGGCAGCGCAGGCCGTGCTGGATCGCTCGCGCGCCAGCGCGGGCAATGTGGTGATCGCTAACAGCGACAGCGCGGGCAGCCCTTCGCTGACAGCCGCCATCGACCAGGCGTGGAAGGCGGTCGGGGAGCTGGCGGGCTGATTTCGGGCCTGGGAGGGTCGTTCAGCGCCGGGCGTCGCGCGCGGCGAGGTAGTCGCGCTGGAAGGCGCACATGCGCAATGCATTGTGATAGGCGCCATAGCTGAAGAACTCTTCCAGCAGTTCGCCCTCGCGCTGGAAGCCGCATTTCTCGTAGATATGGATCGCCTTGGCGTTCTGCACGTCCACGATCAGGAAAAGCTTGTGCAGGTTCAGCACCATGAAGGCGTAGTCCATGGCGAGCCGGGTGGCCGTGCCGGCGTAGCCGCGGCCCTGGCTGGCCGGCGCCACGATGATCTGGAACTCGCCGCGCCGGTGGATATGGTTCAGCTCCATCAACTCGACCAGCCCAACGGCTTCGCCATCCAGGTTCTCGCAGACGAAGCGGCGCTCGCGCTGGTCGTGCACATGGCGGTCATAGAGCTGAGTCAGCTCGGCGAAGGTTTCGTAGGGTTCCTCGAACCAGTAACGCATGATCTTCGCGTCGTTGTTCAGGCTGTGTACGAAATGCAGGTGGCTGCGCTCCAGCGGGCGCAGGATCAGGTTTGGGCCGGTTTCGGTCACCATGGGCGGACCTTTCTTGATTGTTATCTTGATTGTTATTTACGGGTCTGTCCGGCGCCGGCGGGAAACAAACATAAGCCAATGAGGTCCGGCGGCTCCGGGCGAAGCCTCGTTCGACCCCCGGCGGCTTGGCCGGGTTCCGATTGCAGGCACATTTGTTCACAATCACCGCTTGTCACGAGCGGGCAGGGCGCACCTCAGGCCGGGATGCCGAACAGGCGGCGGCTATTGCGGGTGCACTGGCTGGCAACCTCGGCCACCGTCAACGCTTTCAGTTCGGCGACTGCCTGCGCAATCCAGGGCAGGTTGGCGGGCTCGTTGTAAGGCCGCCGGTTCTTGTGGTTCTTCGGGCCGAGGTAGGGTGCATCGGTCTCCAGGTGCAGGCGGTCGAGCGGTATGGCTTGCACGGCCTCGCGCAGCGCCTGGCCGCGCTTGAGATCCGTTACCCAGCCCGTGATACCGATGTCCAGGCCCAGTTCGACGAAAGCGGCCGCCTCGTCGGCCGCGCCGGTAAAGCAGTGCACCACACCGTGGGCGCCGGCACGGACCGCGGGTTCCACCATCGCGTAGAAGTCCTCGAAGGCGTCGCGGCAATGGAGAAACAGGGGCTTCTTCCAGAGGACAGCCGCTTCGAGCTGGTCCGCGAAGGCCTTGCGCTGGTCGGCAGGCGTCGAGAAATTGCGGTTGTAGTCCAGCCCGCACTCCCCGATCGCCACCACCTCGGGGCGTTCCCAGAGGGATTCAAGCGATTGCCGGACCGATGGCGACCAATCCCTGGCCGTGTGAGGGTGCGTGCCGGCCGTTGCGAACAGGAGGCGGGGATGCAGCCTGGCCAGGTCACTAGCCTTCCTGCTCGCGTCCAGCGATGTGCCCGTCGCGAGTATGGCCACCACCCCGGCTGCCACGGCGCGCTCGAGGATGGCGTCTGTGTGCGGGGCAATCTGGGAGGAATGAAAGTTTACGCCAATGTCGATCAGGTGCATGTCTGGCTGGGATGAGAGGCGGATTGTTCGCAGCATGCAGTCTAACCTCGGGCCAATCGGCTTGCTGCGCTCATAATGTTCTCTATATTAAACACTACGAAGAATTGGTCGCTTAGTGTTTCGTTTATGGCACGTTATCTTGACTGATGCTGTTGTTTCGTATACAGTACGTTAGACGTTTATTTGAGCATAATGTTATACAGGTAGCACATGAATCTTGCTGAGCTGGGAGAGGCCTTTAAGCGTGCCAGGATCCTTGCGAACAAGACCCAACAGGAAGTCGCCGAGTACAGCGGGGTGCCGCGGGCCCGGATCAGCCGGTTTGAGACGGGCGGATTGCCGGAGATGGGCGCGGTGAAGTTGTTGAGTTTGTTCGAGGCCGTCGGGCTTGAGCTGCTCGCAAGGCCTGCCGGCCACCGAAGGACGCTGGACGACGTGCTGGCAGAGACGGAGGAAGTCGATTCCACCTCCGAGGAAGCGCGCCGGCGTGTCCGGCACTTTCACCGCCGGCCGCAGCCAGCCGCGCACCTGGACGCGTCCCAGTCCGGCGACAAGGCACCGGAAAAGGCCCAAGACGAGGGTTCGAAGTGAACGGCGCACAGATGCTGGACGTCTATGTGAATGCAACGCCCGTCGGCACGCTGGCCGAAGAAACGCGCGCGAGCGTATTCACTTACCTGCCAGATGTGCCGGCGCACGACTTCGTGTCGCTTCTGCTGCCAGTTCGGGCAGAGTCGTATAAATGGGCAGCCGGGCTGCTGCCGTTTTTTCAGATGAACTTGCCCGAGGGATACAAGAAGGACCTGATCCGGCGCAAGCTTGGGGCCCATGCCGACGTGAGCGACCTGGGCCTGCTGGCGCTGACTGGCGCGAACGGGATTGGCAGGGTCCGGGTGGTGCCTCACGGGGCGCCGCCGACGTTGGCCGCCTCGAACCTGGACATGGCGAGCCTGCTTGCATCGACCGGATCGCGGGACAACCTGCTGCGCCATCTGGAAGCGGGCATTGCCGAAGGTGTATCGGGCGTCATGCCCAAGGTGCTTGCCAGGCCCGAGGACAAAGCCACGGTCTGGACCGACGAGTTCATCCTGAAGACAGGTCCGGTGGATTTGCCCGGCCTGTCTGTGAACGAGTTCCTGTGCCTCGAAGTGGCGCGGCTGGCGGGCCTGGAAGTGCCGGAAACAGAACTCTCGGACGACGGGCAGGTGCTGGCAATCCGCCGTTTCGATCGCCTGACGGACGGCAGCCGGCTTGCAGTTGAGGATTTTTGTGCGCTGAGAGGACTGGACCCTGTCAATAAATACAAGGGCAGTCTTGAGGATCTGGCAAAGCTGTTGGCGATTTACGTCAGCGCCCCGCATCGGAAGGAAAGTGCGCGGCGCCTGTTTACGTTGTTGCTTTTGAACTACGCACTGCGCAATGCCGATGCACACCTGAAGAACTTCGCTGTGGTGTACACCAGCATCGACGACGTCAGGCTGGCGCCGGTGTATGACATTGTCACGGTGACCGCCTACCCGGAGTATCGGGCGGATATCCCGGGATTGCCGCTGGCTGGCAAGCGGACCTGGGCATCCGGGAAGTTGCTGGCGCAGTACGGTGGCGCAAGACTGAACTTGTCTAGCGCCGATATGGCCGCATGTATGGGGCAGGTGACGCAGGCGATCCGGAAGGTAGTGCCGCTGGTAAGCGAGTACGCCGACCGCTACCCGGAGTTCAGGGAAATCGCCAAGCGCATGCTGGACGCGTGGGCGCAAGGCGCCGAGGACATCAAGCCGGATGCCAGGTTGGGCAAGACGGAGCCTGCGCCGCTACGGGAACAGGCCGGCCTGTCCGGGCAGAACGATTTGGTGAGCAGGAAGAAAACAAATGTGTACGTCGATCCGGATGGTGCTTTCGGTCACAAAGCCCGCTAGACCCGCAGGTTCGGCGCATTGGAAGACGCCGCGATGGGTCTGATACCTAACACCGGTGCTTCCCTGCGTAGGGGGAACCACATGGAAGCGGGCATTGGCAACACGGCAGTCGGTTTTTTCGCGTGATGCGTTGCAACAACGAATGTAGAATATCGCCCTTTGGCTTGAACGGACACGCAATGCCGGACTGGGAGTCCCAGCGGATTGCGGCAGATGTCCGTCTCTCGGCAGCTAGCAATGCTGCGAGGGCTTTGACAGCCGCAGGTGCGATGGGTGTACCCTCGTATGGGCAACAGTCAAGAAGTAATCAAGTAGTAATTCAGCAAGGGAGCAGCAGTTAATGGCGAGTGGCGCACAACGGACGTTGGCAGAATCGAAAACAGCATTGGCCGGCAAGAAGCCGGCCGGTAGGGGTGCGGCGTCCACGGCTCAAGCTGATCCCGCAACCGAAGCTACGGAGCGCAGCCAGCAGCTGCGCGCACTGATCCAGCTGGGCAGGGAACGCGGCTACCTGACGCACGCGGATATCAGCGACCATTTGCAGGGCAATTTCACCGACACGGCTGCGATGGAAAGCATCGTCAGCACGTTCGCCGAAATGGGCGTGACGATCTACGAGCAGACGCCGGACGCCGAAGCGCTCCTGCTGCGCGATAGCGCGGTCGCGGCCTCGGACGACCAGGCCGACGAAGAGGCGGAAGTCGCGCTGTCGACCGTCGACTCCGAGTTCGGCCGGACCACCGACCCGGTGCGGATGTACATGCGGGAAATGAGCTCGGCAACCTTGCTGACCCGCAAGCAGGAAGTGGAGATCGCCAAGCGCATCGAAGACGGCTTGAACCGCATGGTTCACGCCATCGCTGCCTGCCCGTCCACCATTGCGACGATCCTCGAACTCTCGCAGCGCGTGGAGCGCGATGAAATCCGCATCGATGAACTGGTCGACGGGCTGATCGAAGGGGAAGCCGAGGTGGCCGCCGAAGCCGACGACGACACCAGCCGCGACGAAGTCGCCGCCGATGACGACAGCGACGACGACAGCGACGAAGGTGCGAGCGCGCAAGCCAACGAATCCGCCGCGCTTTCCAAGCTGCGGGACGATTGCCTGACGCGGTTCGCCCGCGTGGCCGATCATTTCGAGGCCATGCGCAAGGCCTACACCGCGCATGGCGTGGAGTCGGAAGGATTCCTCATGGCTCAGCTCGCGGTCCGCGAAGAGCTGAGCTCGATCCGCTTTACCGCCAAGACCATTGAGCGCCTGTGCGCCGATGTCCAGGCTGTGGTGGAAGAAGTGCGTGTCGTCGAGCGCCAGATCCTGCAGCTGATGGTGGAGCGGTGCGGCATGCCCAGGGAAGAGTTCATCGAACGCTTCCCCGGCAACGAGACCAATCTTGCCTGGGGCCGCTCGCTCGCTGCCGAATCGCGCTCGTACAGCGACTCGGTCGGCCGCAGCCTGCCGGACCTCGAATCGCATCAGCAAAAGCTGGTTGATATTCACGCACGCGCGGTGTTGCCGCTGTCGGAGCTGAAGCTGGTGAACCGCCAGATGCTGACCGCCGAGCGCCAGATGCGCCAGGCCAAGCACGAGATGACGCAAGCCAACCTGCGTCTGGTGATCTCGATCGCCAAGAAGTACGTGAATCGCGGCATGCAGTTCCTGGACCTGATCCAGGAAGGCAATATCGGCCTGATGAAGGCGGTCGACAAGTTCGAGTACCGCCGCGGCTGGAAATTCTCCACCTATGCAACGTGGTGGGTCCGCCAGGCAGTGACGCGGGCGATCGCCGACCAGGCCCGGACCATCCGGGTGCCGGTGCATATGATCGAGACGATCAACAAGCTCAACCGCATCTCGCGCGAAATCATGCAGCGCACCGGCAAGGCCGCGGATCCCGCGGCGCTGGCCGAGCGCATGGAGATGCCTGAAGAGAAGGTCCGCTCGATCATGAAGATCGCCAAGGAGCCCGTCTCCATGGAAACGCCGGTTGGCGAGGACGGCGATACGAGCCTGGGCGACATGATTGCCGACTCGGATACCGCGTCCCCGGCGGAAGCCGCACTGCATGCGAGCCTGCGGGCGACCGTGCGGGAAATGCTCGACGACCTGACGCCCCGCGAGGCCAAGGTGCTGCGGATGCGTTTCGGTATCGACATGTCCACCGACTACACGCTGGAAGAAGTCGGCAAGCAGTTCGATGTGACCCGCGAGCGGATTCGCCAGATCGAAAGCAAGGCGATGAAGAAGATGCGGCATCCGAGCCGCGCGGACCATCTGAAGGCGTTCCTGAAGGAAGGCTGATAGCAGGGCGCCGGGGCAAGTCCTGGCGCCGACGCGCGACGAAGCGATGCAGTGACGAAGGGGGTTGCGGCCAGGTTGAGGCCGTGACCCCCTTCTTCGTTTCAGGCCGGCACAAGGGTCTTCCAGAGCACCATGGCGCCGATGTTCAGGACCACGGTGCCCCAGAAAGCCGCCTGAAACGCCTGCTTCCGGTTTTTGTGGCGCAGCAGATGTTGCGCGGCAAGTGCGCCCGGCCAGCCACCACACAGGGCGAGGAAGTGCAGGTGGGCCTCGGGCGTGCGCCATTCCTTGCGGTTGGCGCGGGTCTTGTCGGCGTTGTACGCAAGGAACGCAACGATACTCATCACGAGACTGATCGCGCCGGCAAGCCGCGGGAGAAACCCACCGAGGGCGCCGGCGAAAATCGCAGCCAGGGCGATCGCGGCCAGGAAAACCGGCAGCACGCTTGCCTGGTTTTGCGGTTTCGGTGCGCCCAGTATCGAGACGTTGCTGGCTTGCAAGCGGCCGTCCTTGCCCTTGCCCAGTTCAAACATGACGCGGTCGCCAGGCTTCGGCCGGACTGAACGGTTCTGCAGCGCGGTGATGTGAAAGAAAATGTCCTTCACGTCGGCATGTACGTCGATAAAGCCATAGCCCTTGTCGGCATTCCAGGATGTTACGCGGCCCGCTTTTTTCATTTTTGTTCGTGGAAATAGACCGTGAGCGTCGCACAAATCCCCCATTCGCACAACGAGCGGCAGCCGAAGCCTGAGACGGAGGGGAAGGGCGGCGCGTCCTAGCCTGGCGTCAGACTGTCCTCTCTCCGCCCGGAACGGCTTGCTTGGAGACGACCATGTTCCGCCTTGGTCCGGTCCGCTTGCTGCGCCTGGTGGCGCGCAATACCAGCAGGACAACCGGGATGATCAGTATCCCCTCAAGCAGTTCGGGATCGAGCGGAAGATGCACCGCGTGGAGGGCTTTGAGTCCGGCGCCGGTCAGGGACAGCACGTAATACGAGATGGCCGCAACGGATAAGCCCTCGACTGCGTGCTGAAGTCCCAGCTGGCTGCGGGCCGTCTGGTCCATTCCCTCCAGCAGGCGAGTGGTGTCCTGCTCCTGCGCAAGGTTGACGCGCGTACGCAGCAGGTCGACAGCTCTTGCGACACGTCCCGCAAATTGCTCGTGGCGCGCCCAGACCGCCTTGCACGTTTCCATTGCCGGGGCAAATCGACGCTCCATGAATTCGGCGATCGTTGGCACGCCTTCGATGCGCTCTTCCCGGAGTTCATGAATCCGTGCGAGCACGAGTTTTTCATAGGCGCGAGACGCACTGAAGCGCCCGCCGGATTCGGCCAGCGCCTCGATCCGCACCGCCAGATGGGTCAGCCGGACCAGCAGTTCAGCATCATGTTGCGGTCCGGGACTCGCATCCATGCTGTGCATCAATGGCCCGAGCGCTCGCTGCAGTTCGTCCAGGCTTCCGCCCAGGTCGCGAGCGACCGGCAATGCCAGCAATGCCATCATTCTGTATGTCTCGATCTCGTAGAGACGCTGCAGGAGGCGGCCACCCTGCTCTTCACGAAAGCCATCGTCGATCACGAGAAATCGCGAGAAGCCGTCCGGCTGGATGGTCCAGTCGCAGAATACCTGCCCACCTCCCAGTACATGGCTGCCGACAAGAATCGGACCATCGATCCACTCCCGCAGGTCCCGGCGAGCCCGGTCTGCGCCTTCGCCCGAGACAAGCTCCATTCGGGCCGCGACAAACCGCTTGCCTTCAAACGCCTGGAACCATTCAGATGGCACGTGCGCCGTAGCCAGGTCGGAGAAGTAGTCCGTGTCATGGCGTTTGGCGACGAACGTGAAGGTCGAAAACTCCGTGTGCCGTTCCCACTTCAACTCTTTTTCCGCTCCCCACCGCGCCGAATAGTGCTTTGTGCCGTCGACGGGGGCGTCCAGGCCAGTGAGACGGCACAGCGCTTTCAGGAGCGTCTGGTGAATTGCCGTGTCGTCATCGGCATAGATGGCAAAGTGCACCAGTGACACCGAGCCGCCAATCCTGAGAAACGGCCGTGCATGCAATTCGCGCGAAAGGCTGGCGCGCAGGGGGTGGTCCATAGCTTGATGCCTGTTTGTTAATCCGCTAATTAACTAATTAACCGCATTGACTCCGATAGCGGCGTCTCGGGTTGCAACCAAGTGCATCTTCAATCCGCCTTTCGTCGCCGCGACCCGCCGCACACCCGCGCGGCCTGCGCTTCAGCGTTGCTTGCGTGTGAGTATGCCCTTGGCGCATGATTAAGAAAAACGGGTAAAATTGATCGTTCGCATCAGATTTTCTGATATTTATGAAAGCGCTTGACCTCGACGTGCTGACGATGCTTGTGGCTGTTGCCGATACCAGCAGCTTCAGCCGCGCGGCCCAGGTGGTGCATCGTTCCCAGTCTGCGGTCAGCATGCAGATCAAAGCGCTGGAGCTGGCGCTCGGCAAGCCCCTGTTCGTGCGAAAAGCAAGAAGCGTTGCCCCGACGCAGGATGGCGAAGTCCTGCTGGGGTTTGCGCGGCGCATGCTTGCCCTGCGCGACGAGGCCTGGGCGGCGGTGGTTCGCCCGGACGTGACGGGCAGGGTCGTCATTGGCGTGCCCGACGACTATGCTTCTTCGCTGTTGCCCGCGATCCTCAAGAAGTTTTCGGCGACTTACCCCAAGGTCGAGATCCAGGTCATCGGACTGCCGAGCGTGGCGCTGGCGCCGATGGTCAGGGATGGATCGGTCGACCTCGTTTGCGCAACACGCGTAAAGGGGTTGTCCGGCGAGTTCATCCGACACGAGCCGATGGTCTGGGCGGCTGCGCCAAGCGCCGATGGGATATGGCGCGAGAGGCCGCTTCCGATCGCTGTGTTCCTGCCGGGCAGTGTCGCGCGGGAAAACGCTATTCGCAGCCTTGAGCGCGCGAAGATTACCTATCGGACCTCGTACGAGAGCCCCAGTTTGCTCGGTCTGCTCAGCATGGTCGAAGCCGGCCTCGCAGTGGCTCCCCTTGCGCGCTGCGCGGTTCCGCCTCACTTCACCTTGCTTGGCCAGGCTCAGGGGCTTCCGGAGATTGCAGCGCTGGAAGTCATCCTCGCGCGAAGTGCCGCTTCCAGGCGACCGCCGTGCGATTTCCTTGCCGAACAGATCGTTTCCGAGTTGCGGCGATAGGGCAGTCATGCGACGTCACAGCGGTTCAACCCGCCGCCTTCCATTCGCGCTCATGCCGCGCGCACTGTTGCATTTCGCCCTCACGCCTGACGGGCGCTAACAATTGATTACAACCGGGGTGGTCGGGCCGGCCTATGCTCCCCCGTGCTCAAAAACTGCGGTAGCCAGGTACAGTGGCATGCCGTGCTACATGGAAGAAGCGTCGCATGATCAAGATCTGTTCGATTCCCCTGGTGGCCATTGCCATGTTGGCGGCCACCGCGGGAGCCGCCCGGGCGCAGCATGTTGTCGGGGGGATGGGAGAGGATGTCAGGATCGGCGCCTTCGGTGGCCGCGCGGATGATCGCTTGGGCGGCCGCGTCCTGCCCGACAAGCATGGGCTCGATACGACCGGCCGGAACGGGGCGCGCACGCGAGCCGGTGGCCGGCAGGCAGTGCACGCCGGCAGTACGCGTGCAAAGGCGCTTTCACTCCCCCCTGGCAGAAATTTGCCATAGGCGGCGTTTCCGCGCGAGACGCTGCCGGCGCCGACGCTTTGTTTTCTTCCGGCACGCCGAATACGCAGCTGGTGCAGTAAGGAAAAGCGCATCGCCAGCCTGGCGGATGGCGTCGCCCGGCTTGCGTCAGCCGCCGATATAAGACATCTCGATCTTTCGTGCGTCGCGTGCCTGCCGCATTGCGGGATCGCTGCGCAGCTCGGAGTAACGATCGGTGCGCGCCTGCCAGACCCCGGCGATGGCGTTGGAGATTTCCAGGTCGCTGTGGCCGCCGCGCAGCAGCGCGCGCAGGTCGTAGCCTTCGGTGG
>Ga0255338_1000791_pt1 | contig 79668 bp, 69 predicted proteins | sample MeOH1_35cm_T4_19_FD_203715 | JGI IMG/M metagenome (GOLD analysis project Ga0255338, IMG submission 203715) | Sandy soil microbial communities from University of British Columbia, Vancouver, Canada - MeOH1_35cm_T4_195 | ecosystem: Engineered > Artificial ecosystem > Sand microcosm > Unclassified ... | reverse complement strand
TTTCCTTCAGGCGCACCGCCTCTTCGACGGCGATCTCGTCAAAGGGGTTCATGCTCATTTTGACGTTGGCGATGTCGACGCCCGTGTTGTCCGACTTGACCCGGACTTTCACGTTGTAGTCGACCACGCGCTTGACGGGTACCAGGATCTTCATCTTGTCTGCCTCAATAGATTTCGAACAAACCGGCCGCACCCATGCCACCGGCGATGCACATGGTGACCACGGCGTACTTCACGCCGCGACGCTTGCCTTCGATCAGCACGTGGCCCGCCAGGCGCGCGCCGGTCATGCCGAACGGATGGCCGATGGCGACACTGCCGCCATTCACATTCAGGATCTCGTCGGGGATGTCCAGCTTGTCGCGGCAGTAGATCGCCTGGGAAGCAAAGGCTTCATTCAGTTCCCACAGGCCTATGTCGGACACCTTCAGGCCGTGGCGCTGCAGCAGCTTCGGCACGGCGAACACAGGCCCGATGCCCATCTCGCCGGGCTCGCAGCCGGCCACGGCGAAGCCGCGGAACGCGCCCATCGCCTGCACGCCGGCGCGCTCGGCCGCCTTCGATTCCATCACCACGCAGGCCGAAGCGCCATCCGACAGTTGCGACGCGTTGCCCGCGGTGATGAATTTGCCGGGGCCCTTCACCGGCTCCAGCCTGGCCAGCGCTTCGTAGGTGGTCCCCGCCCGGTTGCAGGTGTCGTGGTCGATCGTCACCTCACGCCGTGTCACGGCGCCGGTGGCCTTGTCGGTCACCGCCATCGTGGTCGTCACGGCGATGATCTCGTCGCGGTAGCGGCCTGCTTCCTGCGCTCGCTCGGTGCGCTGCTGGCTCTGCGCCGAGAAGCGGTCCTGCGCCTCGCGGCTGATGCCGTAGCGTTCGGCCACGATGTCGGCGGTGTCGATCATCGCCATGTAGACGTCGGGCTTGTTTTCCCTGATCCACGGGTCCGTGCCGTAGTCGCTGTCGCGCGTCTCGATTCCGGAGATGCTCTCGACGCCGCCGGCGACGATCGCCGGTGCGCCATCCAGCACGATGCGGCCCGCGGCCTCGGCGATCGCATACAGGCCCGAGGCGCAGAAGCGGCTCACGGTGCCGCCCGCGATGCCGATCGGCAGCCCTGCGCGGATCACGGTCTGGCGGCCGATGTTGCGGCCGGTGCGCCCTTCCGGGTAACCGCAGCCGAGCACCAGGTCCTCGATCAGGCCGGGGTCGATGCGCGCGCGCTCGACGGCGGCCTTCACGGCGAACGAGGCCAGCGTCGGGCCGGGGGTGATGTTGAACTCGCCGCGATGCGCCTTGGTGAGCGGTGTGCGGGCGGTGGAAACGATGACGGCTTCACGCATGGCAGAAAACCTCAGTGGATAAAACAGGAAGATTCAGGGGGACGTCGCAACGGCGAGACGAAAACGCGCGAGCGCGACATCCTCCTCCCATTCGACCTTGAGCTCGACCGGCGCGTCCGCGGCCAGTGATTCGTTGGGGTCAACGATGTTGGTCAGCACGCGCGGACCCTCCTCTAGCTGCACCAGTGCCACGTTGTACGGCAGCCGAGTCTCGAAGGCCGGGTGATACGCCGTGTGATAGATGACCCAGCTCAGCAGCCGGCCGCGGCCACTCGCGCGCTCCCAACGCACGTCCGGGCTCAGGCAGGCGGGGCAATGGCGCCGGGCCGGCAGCCACGCATGGCCGCAGCTGCAGCGCTGGACCACGAGATGGCCTTCGCGCAGCGCGTCCCAGTACGGACGGCTCACTTCGTTGATGTCGGGCTTGGGCATGTTCATGTCAATTCCCCAGCAACAGCGTGCCGTGCGTGTGCATGGTGCCGCCCTGGTTGCTCACCAGGCACACCTTCGCATCAGGCACCTGCAGGCGCGCGGTGCCGCGCATCTGCCGCACGCCCTCCATGATCAGCTGCATCCCCGGCATGCCGGTTTCGGACAGCAGGCCGCCGCTGGTGTTGATCGGCAGGCGGCCGCCGATCTCGATCGCACCGTCGGCGACGAAGCGGCCGGCCTCGCCCTTGCGGCAGAAGCCGTAATCTTCGAGTGTCATCAGCACGGTGACAGTAAAGCAATCGTAGAGCTGCGCTACATCCACGTCGGCTGGCTTCACGCCGGCCATGCGGAACGCCGTGTCGGCGGCACGCGCCGCCTCGGTCGATGTCAACGTGGCACGTTGCGGGAGCTCATACGAAGTCTGGCCGTGGCCGAAACCCAGCACCGGCACGGGCTGGGCCACGCCCAACTCTTTGGCGCGCTTTGCGCTCATCACCACCAGCGCGGCGCCACCATCGGAGACCAGCGCGCAGTCGTCCTTGCGGATCGGGTCCACGATCCACGGCGAGGCCATGTACTTGTCCAGGTCGAGCGGCGAACGCAGCTGGGCATTCGGGTTGCCAGCGCCGTGCTTGCGGCTCGCGATGGCGACGGCGGCGAAGTCTTCGGAGCGGGTGCCGTACTCGATCATGTGGCGGCGATGGATCATTGCGTAGCCGGCCGCGGTGGAAAACCAGCCGTACGCGGCGTCGTCCCCGCGCGGGCGGCCGAACACCGCACGGTTGCCGGTGCGCGGGTTGTCGGCATAGCACACGAGCGCCACGTCGCACTGGCCCGCCTCGATGGCCATGATGGCGAACGAGAGCAGCGTGATGTTGGCCGCGCCACCCTGGTCCCAGGCCCCGCCGATGCGCGGCGTGATGCCCAGCGCCTCGGCCACTTTCTGGCCGAACATGAACTGGTGCGCGGACGTGGGCACCTTCACGAACACGGCGTCCACCACCGACTTGTCGATGCCCGCGTCGGCGATGGCGTTGCGGCAGGCCTCGACGTTGAGTGACACCGTGTCGCTGCCGGGCAGCTTGCCGAAAGCCGTGTGGCCGATGCCGGCGATCACATGGCGGCCGCTCAGGTTGCTCATATTCAGTTTCCCGTGAAGCGCGGCGCCCGCTTCTCCGCGAAGGCCTGACGGCCCTCGGCGGCGTCCTCGGTGCGCTGCAGGATGTGTTGCACGAATTGCTCGAAGCGCAGGCCTGCCGCCAGGCCCTGGTCGCTGCCGCGCAGCGCGAGCTCCTTGGCGGCCTGCACAGCGAGCGGGGCGTTGGCGGCGATACGGCGCGCGAGATCGAGCGCGGTCTCCATCACCTTGTCCGCCGGCACCACGCGATTGACCAGGCCCCAGCGCGCGGCCGTCTGCGCGTCGATGGCGTCGCCAATCAGCAGCATCTCCATCGCGATCGCGTGCGGCAGCTGCTGCGGCAGCCGCTGCGTGCCGCCGTTGGCCGCGATGATGCCGCGCTTGACCTCGCTCAGCGCGAAGGTGGCATGCTCGGCCGCGACGCGCAGGTCGGTGGCCAGCATCAGCGTCATGCCGCCGGCCAGGCAATGGCCGTTGATGGCGGCGATAACCGGTTTCCAGATTTCCAGGCCGCGGTTGAGCAGCATGCCCTTTTGCGTCTGCCATATCTCGGACATTGGCACCTTGCGGCCGATCCACGATTTCAGGTCGGCCCCCGCGCTGAACACCTTGTCGCCCGCGCCGGTGACCACGGCAACGCGGATCGCGTCGTCATCGCGCACGCGGGTCCAGGCCTCGGACAGCGCCTGGTAATGCTCGGCATCGAGCGCATTGCGCTTCTCGGGCCGGTTGATGGTGATGACGGCGATGCCGCCTTCCAGCAGGTCGAGGTCGATGGACATGTGACTCCTTCCGGTTCAGCGACCGACGCCCAGCAACTGGCGCGCCAGCACCATGCGGTGCACTTCCGACGGGCCTTCGCCGATGCGCTTGATGCGCAGCTCACGATACCAGCGTTCCAGCGGCAGTTCACGCGATACGCCGAGCGCACCCAGGATCTGGATGCAGCGGTCGACCACGCGTCCGGCCGTCTCGGTGGCCACCACCTTGGCGATCGACGACGCCACCTTCAGGTCGCCACGGCCCAGGTCGGCGATCCACGCGGCCTGGTACGTCAGCATACGCGCGGCGCGCAGTTCCATCTCGCTGTCGGCGACCATCCATTGCACCGCCTGCTTGTCGGCCAGCTTGGTCTTGAAGGTCTCGCGCTCGCGAGCCCAGTCGATGGCGATCTGCAGCGCGGCCTGCGCCACGCCGATCGTGCCGGCGGCGTAAGGGATGCGGCCTTCGACCAGCCACTTCTCGCAGACCGCGAAGCCCTTGCCCTCCTCGCCCAGGCGGTCTTCCACCGGGACCTCGACGTCCTTGAACGTGATCTCGTAGGGCGAATAGGATCGGATCACCGGGATCTCCTTCAAGCTCATGCCTTCGGGCTGCCCGTTCACGATGAAGCAGGTGATGCCGCCGCGGTCGCCCTGCTCGCCCGTGCGCGCGAAGACGATGCCCCAGTCGGCGCCCTCGGCGCCCGTGATCCACATCTTGCTGCCGTTCAGGATGTATTTGTCGCCCTTGCGTACGGCCCGCGCGCGGATGGAGCGCGCCGGGTCCGCGCCGCCGGAGGCTTCGCTGATCGCCACGTAAACCTTGCGGCCCTGGCGGATGCCGGCCACGCCGTACTTCTCCTTCTGTTCGGGCGTGCCGAGCCAGATGGCGTTCGGCGGATCGGCGCCAAACGCGCCGCACGCGGGCACGTAAGCGCCCATGCGGCACTTGGCCGCCTCTTCGGCGACCACGGCCTGGCCCAGCAGGTTGAGCCCGGCGCCGCCGTATTCCTCGGGTGAGCGCACGCACCACACGCCGATCTCGCGCGCCTTGCCCTGCAGGCGTTCGAGCACATCCGTCGGGAGTTCGTAGGCGTCGTGGGGCAGTTTGTCCTCGGCGGGCTTCACTTCCGCAGCCATGAAGCGGCTCACGGTGTCCTGGATTTGTCGGAGCTCTTCAGAGAGCTCCCAGCTGTCTGTACTCATTGCAGGTCCTGGGTCGGGTGGCGATTAATGGAACGAATTCTTGCACGTGGAACGTAGTTCGTCAAATGGAACCTGACTCATGCACCCAATCTGCCCGTCAATCTGGCTTGGGCGGACGCTGAATGCCGGTGCTTGACAGGACATCACTTGACAACAAGAATGGACTCTCTTCCACACTGCGGAACTAGTGGCGATGAACTCGAATTTTCAAGGAGACAGCATGAGCAATTCAGAGCGGGCCGACGCGCGCGATACCAGGACGAACTCCCTCGCGGGACGCATCGCCCTCGTGACCGGCGCCGGCTCCGGCATCGGCCGCGCCAATGCGGTTGTGCTCGCCGAGCGCGGCGCCGGCGTGATCGTGAACGATTTCGACGCGAAGTCCGCTGGCGACACGGTGGCGCAGATCGTCGCGGCAGGCGGACGCGCCCTGCCCTGCGTGGCCGACGTGAGCGATTCCGCTGCGATCGCGGCCGCGATCGACGCGGCGACACGGGAACTGGGCGGCGTCGACATTCTCGTCAACAACGCCGGCATCGCCAGCCGCCGGGAGGCCTTCCTCGAGGTCGACGACGCGCGCCTGGATCGAATGTTCGCCGTGCACGTGAAAGGCACCTGGTACTGCACGCGGGCGGTACTGCCCGGCATGCAGCGCAAGGGCCGCGGCAAGATCATCAACACGTCCTCGATCCTCGGGCTGAGCGGCCGGCGACGCAGCTCACACTATGCCGGCGCCAAGGCGGCCCTGATCGGGCTGACCAAGGCCTGGGCCAGGGAATTCGCCGAGTGGAACATCCAGGTGAACGCCGTGGCCCCGGGCCGGGTGCGCACGCCGATCCTGGGCGCTTTCGCGGAGTCGGAGGATTACCTGCGCGACCTGAAGGCCAACGTGCCCGCGGGGCGGCGCGCCGAGCCGGAGGAGGTCGCCTACCTGGTGGCCTTCCTGGCGTCCGCCGAGGCCGATTACCTGACGGGCCAGGTCATCAGCCCGAACGGCGGAGAAGTCATCTGAATCAATAGGTGCTCTTGGTCAGCTCGAGGCTCTTGAGCAGCGGAACCCAGCGGTCGTATTCCTGCCGAATGAACTTGCCGAGTTCCTCGGGCGAGCCCCCGCGCGGTTCCATGCCTGCTGCGCGCGCCTTGGCGATGAAGTCCTCGCGCGCGAGCACCTGGTTGACAGCCTTGTTGAGGCGCTCGATCGGCTCGCGCGGTGTCCCGGCGGGCGCCACCAGCGTGTACCAGGCATAGGCCTCGACGTCGTAGCCAGACTCCTTGAAGGTCGGTGCATTCGGCACCTGCGGCAGACGCTTGTTGTCCATCACGCCCAGCACCCGCAGCTTGCCGGACTGCACGTGTGGCAGCGAAGCCGTGATCGACGTCCCGTGGATGTCGATCGATCCGCTCAGCAGCGCCTGCAACCCCGGCGCATCGCCGTTGAAGGGCACGTGCGTGGTGCGGATGCCGGCCTGCCGCTCGAACATCAGCGGCGCGAGATTACTGATGATGCCGGCGCCCGGGGAGCCGCGATTGATCTTGTCCGGATTCGCCTTCGCGTACGCGACCATCTCCTTCAAGTTGCTGTAGGGCAAGTCGGTGCGGGCCACGATGATCATGGGCTGGTAGCCGATGTGCGTCACCGGCACGAAGTCCTTCAGCGGGTCGTACGGCAGCTTGTCGAACAGGACGGTGTTGTTGGCCATCGTGCTGTTGGTGCCGACGAAAACGGTGAGGCCGTCCGGACGCGACTTGGCCACGTAATCGGCGGCGATGTTGCCCGAAGCGCCCGGCTTGTTCTCGACGATGACCGGCAGGCCCGCCTTGGCCACCTCCGCCGCCAGCATGCGCACGTACACGTCGGTGCCGCCGCCCGCGGCGAACGGTACGACGAACTTCGTGACGGGCTGCGCACTGGCCGAGCCGCACGCCACGGCCGTGGCGAGCAGGATGCGGGTGATGAGTGATTTCATGAATAGTCTCCTTATGAATGGAAGGTCACGTGGGGTCGGATACCCCGGTGGACAGCAATGCATCCAGCGTTGCGGCGTGCGTTTCCGCCTCGCCGAACAACTGGTCTAGCACATGGACGCGGCGCAGGTAGTGACCCACGGCGTACTCCTGGGTCATGCCGATCCCGCCATGGAGTTGGATCGCCGCATGGCACACGTTGCGCGCGTAGCGGCCCACCAGCAGCTTTGCCCGGTGCAGGTCGCGTTGCGCTTCGGGTTCGCCGGCCCTGCTCGCGGCCACTGCCGCGGCGATGGCCATGCTGGATGCGATCTCGACGCCGACCTGCATCTCGGCCACGCGAAAGCGCAGGGCCTGGTTCGAGCCGATCACCTTGCCGAACTGCTTGCGCACATTGAGGTATTCGATCGTGAGCTGCACCGCCGCCTCCATCGCGCCCACCATGTCGGCGCAAAGGGCAGCGATACCGACCGCGAGCGCCTCACGCAGGGCCGGCAGCCCGGTGGTGCCGCTGACTTCGCTGACGATCGTCGCCGGCGCATCGGTGAAGCTCATCGATGCCGCCGGGGTGTCATCCACCAGCCGGTGCGGACGGCAGGCCACGCCGGGCGCGTCGGCCGCGACCAGGAACAGGGCGATGCCCGCAGCCTCTCCGTCCCCGCCCGCGGCGCGCGCGGAAACCAGGAAGTGATCGGCGGTCGCGCCGAACAGCACGTTCGACTTGCGGCCGTCGAGCCGCCAGCCATCGCCCTCGAGCTGCGCGCGGCTCGCAAGCCAGTGTCCCTCGAGGTCGCTTTCCGGCTCCTCGTGCGCCCAGCCGATGCGCGCCTGGCCGGCGGCCAGCGCCGGCAGCCAGCGATCGCGCAAGGCTTCGCTGCCCGCGTGCGCCAGGGCCACGGCGGGCAGCACGCTGCAGGAAAGCAGGGGCGAAGCGAGCAGCGAGCGGCCGCATTCGCGCATCACGACCAGAAGGTCGGTGGCGTTGCCCCCGATGCCGCCGTACGCCTCCGGCACGAGCATGGCCGGCAGTCCCATCTGCACCATGCGGTCGCGGATCTCCGGGGCGAATCCCGCCTCGCTCGCCGCAGCGGCGCGATAGCGCTCGAGCCCGTGGTGTTCGGCGAGCAGGCGCGCCACGCTGTCTTGCAGCGCTCGTTGGCCTTCGTCCAGTTCAAAATTCATGGGGCCTCCTGCCTCAACCCAGCAACGCGCGGGCGAGGATCTCCTTCTGGATCTCCGAGCTGCCGCCGTAGATGCTGGTAGCGCGCGAGAAGAAATAGCGGGGCACCAGCCAGTTGGTGGCCGCCTCGTGTGACGCGGCTCGTTCCAGTCCCAGGGGCCCGGCAAGCCTGGCGACCAGCTCGTTGATCTGCTGCTGCAGCTCGGTCCCCTTGAGCTTCAGCACCGAGGCGAAGGCCGGCATGCGAGCCTGCTCCGAGGCGGTCAGCAAAAAGCGCTGGTTGGTCACTTCCAGCCCCCGCACCTCCGCGTCCAGCAGCGCGAGTTCGTGGCGCAGGGCCGGGTCGTCGATCAGGCGGCGGCCTGCGCGGCGGCGCTGCGTGGCCAGCGCGCGCGCCATCTCCAGCCGCTCGCGGCACAGCCCCACGTTGGCGATGCCGGTACGCTCGTTGGCCAGCAGGAAGCGTGCGCAGTCCCAGCCCTTGTTCTCCTCGCCCACGAGGTTGGCAACGGGCACCTCCACGTTATCGAGAAACACCTCGTTGAGGTGGCGGGAGCCGTCGATGGACCAGATCGGCCGGATGGTGATGCCGGGCGTCTTCAGGTCGATCATCAGGAAAGAGATGCCTTCCTGCTTGCGGCCCTCGGAGGACGTGCGCACCAGCGCGAACATCCAGTCGGCGTGGTGCGCCATCGAGGTCCAGGTCTTCTGGCCGTCGACGATGTACACGTCGCCCTGCCGCCGGGCCGTCGTGCGCAGCGCGGCGAGGTCGGAGCCGGCACCGGGCTCGGAAAAGCCCTGGCAGAACCAGAGGTCCAGGCGCGCGAGGCGCGGCAGGAAGAAGTCGCGCTGCGCCGGCGTGCCGAATTCGAGCAGCACCGGACCCAGCATGTTGATGTTGAACACCTGCGGCACCGGCGCCGGGGCGCGCTGCAGCTCGTCGAGCAGGATCAGCCGCTCGACCTGCCCCAGCTCCGCGCCGCCGTACTGCCTGGGCCAGTGCGGCGCGGCCCAGCCACGTTCGGCCAGCGCACGCTGCCAGGCGATGGTTTCCTCGCGATTCGGCAGGTGGCCCTGGCGCAGGCGCTCGCCCACTTCAGCGGGCAGACGCTCGGCGATGAACCGGCGCACGTCGGCGCGGAACGCGAGCTGTTCGGGGGAAAGTTCCATGTCCATACGGTCGAATTCTTGCACGCGGAACTTGGTTCGTCAAATGGAATTGAAGTTGACGCCCGTCACGGGCAAAGTCATAATGGATTATCTTCCACCTGATGGAACAAGCGAGCTCATCCGTTCAGCGGGGCCCCGCGAAATCCATGAAAAGCGACACTGTTCGACCATGACCCACTCTCGCCCCCTGTACCGGCCCGACCAGCTGGCGCGCGTGTTCTCGCCGCGCTCCATCGCCATCGTCGGCGTTTCGACCAACCCGAACTCGTTCGGCTCGATCACCTACGCCAACGTCGCCGGGCCTGGCCGCTTTGCCGGTCCGGTGTACATGGTCAATGCCAAGTACGACCGCATCGGCGACCAGCCGTGCTATCCCTCGATCGCCGCGCTGCCAGAAACGCCCGACTGCGTGTTCATCGCCGTGCCGCGCGGCGCGGTGGAAGCAGTGGTCCAGGAGTGCGCGTCGCACGGCGTGGGCGGCGTGGTGCTGTTCTCCTCCGGGTATGCCGAGACCGGCATGGCCGAGGGGGTGACGGCGCAGCAGCGGCTGCTGGACATCGCGCGCAGCTCGGGCATGCGTGTACTGGGACCGAACTGCGTCGGATTCATGAATTATGGGCTGGGCCTGGTCGGCACCTTCGGTAGCGCGTCGTTCAAGGGCGCCCCGCGTGCCGGCGCGATCGGCCTGGTGAGCCAGTCCGGCGCGGTCGGTGCCGCACTGGCGCAGGCGCAGGAGCACGGCCTGTCGCTCAGCCACATGCTCACCTGCGGCAACGCGAGCGACATCGACGTGGCCGACCAGGTCGCCTACCTCGCCACCGACCCGGGCTGCAAGGCGATAGCCTGCCTGTTCGAAGGCATGGCAGACCCCGAACGATTCCTACAGGCTGCCGCGCTGTGCCACGAAGCCGGCAAGCCGCTTGTGGTGCACAAGCTGGGCACCAGCGAGCGCGGTGCGCAGGCTGCCGTGTCGCACACCGGGTCCGTCGCGGGCTCGCAGGCAGCGTACCGCGCGGCGTTCGAGCGCGCGGGCGTGATCATGGTGGACGAGGTCGAGGCACTGCTGGACACCTGCTCGTTCTTCGCCAAGGCGCCCCAACCCAAGGCGCGCGGCGTCGCGGTGGCAGCGGTTTCCGGCGGCGCGTGCATCATGCTGGCGGACCGGGCCGAGGAGAGCGGTATCGAACTGCCGCATCCCAAGCCCGAAACCATGGCTGTGCTGGAGCGATTGATCCCGGAGTACGGCGCGCCAGGCAATCCCTGCGACATGACCGCGCAAGTCCTGTCGACGCCCCAGCACCTGAATGAATGCTTCGAGGCGCTGATGGCCGATCCGCAATACGGCGCGCTGGTCGTGCCCCACACCTACGCCTACGCGCCCGCCACGGCGCGCATCGAGATCATGGGCCAAGCCGCTGCGCACCACGGCAAGATTGCCTGCGCCGTCTGGCTCACGCAGCACCTGGAGGGCCCCGGCGCCATCGAAACCGAACAGAACGAGAACGTCGCGCTGTTCCGCTCCATGAAGCATTGCATGGCCGCGCTGGCTGCATGGCATCACCATGCGGACTGGCTGCGTGAAAGCCAGCAGGTGCATGGCCGCGTCAGCGCCGCGCAAGCCCGCGACAAGGCCGCCGCCCTCATCGATGCCTCGCCGAACGCGACGCTGACCGAGCGCGAAGGCAAGGAAGTGCTCGCGCTCTACGGCGTTCCCGTGGTGCGCGACATGCTGACCCAAAGCGCGGACGAGGCGGCCGCAGCAGCCGTATCCTGCGGCATGCCCGTCGTGCTGAAGGTGGAGTCGCCCGACATCCCCCACAAGACGGAGGCCGGCGTGATTGCGCTCAACCTGCGCACCGAAGTAGAAGTCCGATCGGCCTACGAGCAGGTGATGCGCAATGCCCGTGCCGTGGCGCCTGCTCCACGTATCACCGGCGTGCTGGTGCAGCCGATGGTGCCGCAGGGCACGGAGATCATGGTGGGCGCGCGCGTGGACCCGCAGTTCGGCCCAATGATCGTCGTCGGACTCGGCGGCGTCTTCGTCGAACTGCTGAAGGACACGTCCGTGCGGCTCGCGCCGGTGCATGCCCGCGAGGCACGCCGGATGCTGTCGGAGCTGAAAGCCCAGCGCGCGCTGCAGGGCTTCCGCGGCTCGGAGCCGGTCAACCTGGACAAGCTCGCCGAAGTCATCGCCCGCGTGTCCGAGTTCGCGGCCGACCAGCGCGGGCGCATCTCGGAACTCGACGTGAACCCGCTCATCTGCGCGGGCGAACGCATCATCGCGGTGGACGCATTGATCGCCAAACGCAAGGACGACTGAACATGACCAGCCGACTGACAACTTCCCCTGTCGAGCAATACCGCGAACATCTGTCGCGCGGCGAGCTGGGCTACCAGGCCGACGAAAACGGCCGCGCGGTGTTCTTCCCGCGCGTCACGGCGCCGAAAGGATTCTCGGGCGCGCTCACCTGGAAGGCCAGCGCCGGGCTCGGAACGGTCTATGCCACCACATTCATCTCGCCCAAGGGCGAGAGCGCCTACAACGTGGCGCTGGTCGACATGGACGAGGGCTTCCGGCTCATGAGCCGCGTGGAGGGCGTCGCGCCGGACAAGGTGCGCATCGGCATGCGGGTGAAGGCGCGCATCCACCCCGCCGAAGGGGATGAGGGCCCCTACCCCGTGTTCGACCTGGTGGAGGCCGCATGAGCGCCGGCCTCACGCGCGGCGCGGCGGCGATCGTCGGTGTCGCTGAATCGGACCTGGGCGAAGTCGCCGCGGGCATGAGCGTCATCGACCTGATGGCGCAGGGCGTCGCAGGCGCGCTGGAGGATTGCGGCCTCTCGCTTTCCGACGTGGACGGCGTGTTCGCGGCCGCGGGGCAGAGCCGCATGCCGACCGTCGCGCTGTGCGAGTACCTGGGCGTCAAGCCGAGGTACCACGACAGCACGATGCAGGGCGGCTCCTCGTTCATGACGCACGTGGCGCATGCGCAGGCGGCGATCGAGGCGGGCCTGTGCGAAGTCGCGGTGATCGCGTACGGCAGCACCCAGCGCAGCGCCGGCCGCAAGAACGTGGCGCCGCGCGAGTACAACCCCTACGAGACGCCGTTCCGTCCCGTGATGCCGGCGAGCGCCTATGCGCTGGCCGCGTCGCGCCACTTTCACCAGTTCGGCACCACGCGCGAGCAGCTGGCCGAGATCGCCGTCGCCGCCCGCCGGTGGGCGCTCATGAACCCCAAGGCGTGGGAGAAGTCGCCGCTCACGGCCAGCGAGGTGCTCGGCTCGCGCATGGTGAGCCATCCGCTGACTGTGCGCGACTGCTGCCTCGTCACGGACGGCGGCGGTGCGCTGGTGATGACATCCGCCGCACGGGCGAAGACGCTGCGCAAGCCCCCGGCCTATGTGCTGGGCACGGGCGAGTCCATCAGTCACCTCACGATCAGCAACATGGCCGACCTCACCGTCACGGCGGCGCGCGAATCGGGTGCCCAGGCCTATGCCATGGCTGGCCTGAAGCCCAAGGACATCGACGTGGTGCAGGTCTACGACGCGTTCACCATCACGACGCTGCTGTTCCTGGAAGACCTCGGCTTCTGCCCCAAGGGTGAGGGCGGGAGCTTCGTGATGGACGGCGCGATCGCGCCCGGCGGCAAGCTGCCGGTCAACACCAACGGCGGCGGCTTGTCGTATTGCCACCCCGGCATGTACGGCTTGTTCGTACTGATGGAAGCGGTTCGCCAGGTTCGTGGCGAGTGCGGCGAACGACAGGTGCCCGGCTGCGAGACTGCCATCGCGCACGGCAACGGCGGTGTGCTGTCGGCCCAGAGCACCGTGATCCTCGGGGCAGCCAGCACCTTGTGAGCGTCAGCGGCCGGTGAACACCGGCTTGCGCTTTTCCTTGAACGCGGCCGTGCCTTCGGCGTGATCGCTCGTTTGCGTGAGCTGCGGGCCCACCAGTAGTTCCATCTCCAGGAACTGCTCCAGGCTGGGCGTGATGCAACCCGCGAACAACTGCTTGGCCATGGCGAACGCCAGCGTCGGGCCCTCGGCGTACTCGCGCGCCTGCTCCATCGCTTCGTCCAGCACCTTGTCCTCAGGCACGATGCGCTGGATGAGCCCGAGCGACAGGGCCTCTTCAGCCTCTACCGTGCGCGCGCTGAACACCAGCTCCTTGGCACGCGTGAAGCCCATCTGACGCGCCAGGAACCAGATGGCGCCGCCGTCGGGAGCGAGGCCGACGCGCTTGAAGACCTGGGCGAACTTCGCGCTCGGCCCCGCGACGGCCAGGTCGCAGGCCATGGCAAGGCCGAACCCCACGCCCACCGCCGGCCCACGGATGGCCGCGACGACCGGCTTGTCCAGGCTGTGAACCGCCCGGATCATGGCGTGCATGGTCTTCATGCGCACCCGAGCACCCGCCAGATCGCGGCCCCCCATCGCCTGGACATCGGCACCGGAGCAGAAGGCTTCGCCCGCGCCCGTCAGCACGACCGCCCGCACGGCGTCATCGCCGACGAAACCGCGAAAAGCGTCCAGCAGCGCCTGGCGCATTTCCAGCGTCACCGCGTTCTTGCGCGCGGGGTTGTTGATGGTGACGAGGGCCACGGCCCCACGCCGCTCGACGTCGATCGTCGTCATGGCAGTTGTTCCTTTCGAAAGCATTCCCGAACCTTGCACCGCATGATACGAGTTTCGCTTGACGGAATCAATTCCGGAATTTAGACTTGGGCCCATGGCTAGCGAAAACTACTCCGTCCAAGGCGGCACCGCCGTCATCTACCTGAACAATCCGCCCGTCAACGGCATGGGCCACGCCTTGCGCGAGGAACTGGCGGGCCACCTGGATGCGGCCTGGGCCGATCCCAACGTCGACGCGATCGTGATCACGGGCGCGGGCAAGCTCTTCTGCGGCGGCGCCGACATCAAGGCGTTCAACACCCCCGCATCACGGGCGGAGCCGAGTTCCCGCACCATCGTGCGCCGCATCGAGGAGTCGGCCAAGCCGGTGATCGCAGCCATCCATGGCAGCGCGCTGGGCCTGGGCCTGGAGTTCGCGATGGGCTGCCATTACCGCATCGCGCAGCGCGGCGCCCGGCTGGGCTTGCCGGAAGTGAAGCTCGGCCTCTTGCCCGGCGGCGGCGGCACGCAGCGCCTGCCACGCCTGGCCGGCGTGGAGGCCGCGGTGAAGATGATCGTGGAAGGCAATCCCGTCGGCGCCGACGAAGCGCTGGCGATGGGCCTGGTGGACGAGGTCGCTGCCGGCGAACTGCTGCCCGCGGCCCTGGACTTCGCTAAGCGTGTGGCAAAGGGCGCCGAGCACCCCGTTGCATCTCGTCGGCAAGCCAAGGCGCCGGCGGATGCCAGCTTCTTCGACGAGCAGCGCAAACGCATCGCCAAATCAAAGCGCGGCCAGCCCGCCCCGCTGGAATGCCTGGCCTGCATCGAGGCCGCCACGACGATGCCCTTCGACGAAGGCATGAAGTTCGAGCGCGAACGCTTCGATGTGCTGGTGAACGGCACGGAGTCCAAGGCCATGCGCCACCTGTTCCTGGCAGAGCGTGCCGCCGCGAAGATCCCCGGCATCCCGGCCGACATCGCACCGGCGAAGATCGCCAAAGTGGCCGTGATCGGCGCGGGCACCATGGGCAGCGGCATCGCGATGAGCTTCGCCAGTGCGGGCATCCCGGTCATCCTGTTCGAGGCGCGCGACGAAGCGTTGCAGCGCGGCCTGGCCACCATCCGCAGGAACTACGAAGGCACGGTGTCCAAGGGCAAGCTCAGCCAGGAAGAAGCCGAGGCACGCATTGCGCGAATCGAAACCACGCTCGACATGGCCCGCATGGCCGACGCCGACCTCGTCATCGAGGCTGTGTTCGAGGACATGACCGTGAAGAAGGAGCTGTTCGGCAAACTCGATGCGCTATGCAAGCCCGGCGCCGTACTCGCCACCAATACCTCGCGGCTGGACGTCAACGAAATCGCGGCGGCAACGAGCCGCCCGCAGTTCGTGATCGGCCTGCACTACTTCAGCCCCGCCAACGTCATGCGCCTGGTCGAAGTCGTGCGCGGCGCCGCCACGTCGCCTGAAGTGATCGCGACTTCGATGAACGTGGTGCGCCACACCGGCAAGCTGCCGGTGCTCGTGGGCGTGTGCGACGGCTTCGTGGGCAACCGCATGGTCGCGCAGTACGCGCGCGAGGCGGAGTTCCTGCTCGAAGAAGGCGCGACGCCGCAGCAAGTCGACGGCGCGCTGCAGAAGTTCGGCCTGGCCATGGGCCGCTTCGCCATGGCGGACCTGGCGGGCCTGGACATCGGCTGGGCCGGTCGCAAGCGCCTGGCGCCCACGCGTCCCGCCCATCTGCGCTATTCCAAAGTGGCCGACCGCATTTGCGAAATGGGCCGCTTCGGCCAGAAGACCGGCGCCGGCTTCTATCGCTACGAAGCCGGCAGCCGCACACCGCTGCCCGACCCGATCGTCAACGACCTGATCATCGAATGCGCGCGCGAGGCCGGCATCGAGCGCCGCACGATCACCGACGAGGAAATCGTGGAGCGCACGATCTACGCGCTGGTGAACGAAGGCGCGAAGATCCTTGAAGAAGGCGTCGCCCAGCGCGCATCCGACATCGACCTGATTTACGTGAACGGCTACGGCTTTCCGGCCTGGCGCGGCGGGCCGATGTTCTACGCGGACACGGTGGGGCTGGACAAGGTCTACGCGCGCGTGCTCGATTTCGAGCGCAGGCACGGCGAGTTCTGGAAGCCGGCGCCGCTGCTGAAGCGGCTGGCCGAATCCGGGAAGACGTTCGCGAAGCCGGAATGACAGAAGGGGCTCGCCTTTTCCCGAGGTGACTGCGCGGTTCGAAGTGAGCACGCGCGGTGTCGGGGCGCGGGCCGTGGACGTCGGGTGGCCGATTCCGCTCGTGTCCCCCGCCGCCGGGAGGGCGGCTCCTCCTTGACCTCGCTGCATCAGCCACCCGCCATCCACGCCCCTCAGGCAGCGCTTCTTCTTTCGACAGATCGAACACCCTCACTGGTGGATGGATCAGGGTGGCGGGGCGCTCTACGCAGCGACATCAAGGAGGAGCCGCCCTCCCGGCGGCGGGGGACAGTCGCGGAGTAGAGCGCCCCGTCGCCCTGATCCCGCCACCCAACGCACACGATGGACATGTGCGACAGCACACTAACGCGACGCTTCAGGCAGCGGCCTTGCGCGGCTTGGCAGCGGTCTTCCGCGGGGCGGCCTTCTTCTCCACCTTCAGCGGTTTGTCGCCGCTCTCGTCGTCCATCATCAGCTTCAGGTCGATCGCGTGCTCGGGGCTGGCGCCCAGGCGCGTGGAGATGTCGCGGCCCGCGGTCATCATGATCTCGGCCAGATCCAGGTCGATGGGGTCCACGCGGATGCTGGGGCCGGTGAGCGAGAGGCTGTTGCGCACCTTGCCATTGATGTCGAAGAGGGGGACGGAGATGGCAGTCAGGCCGGGGACGCGCTGGCCGCGCGAGAGAGCATAGCCCTGCTTGCGGAACCGGGCGAGCTCGCGCTCCAGCGCGGCGCGGTCGATGTCCACACCCTTGGTGTTCGCCTTCAGCACGCGTTCGAGCTCATCGGGCTCCATGTACGCCATGATGATGCGGCTGCTGGCGCCCAGCAGCAGCGGCATATGTTGGCCGAGCCGCGCCATCGACATCAGGGGCGACGGTGTATCGACGACTTCCAGCACCATTCGGTCGGTGCCCATCACGGTGTTGAGCGTGATCGTCTCCTGCGTCAGCCGGTTCACCTCCAGCATGATGGGCCGCGCGATCTCGCGGATGCTCAGCGTGCTGCGCACCAGCCCGCCCAGCCGCGCGACCTTGAGCGACAGGCAATACTGCTGGTTGTCCATGCGGATCAGGAAGCCCGCGCGCTCCAGCGTGTTGACGAGGCGGAACGCCGTCGTCTTGGGCATGCGAATGCGTTCGGCGATCTCCTGCAGCGACAGGCTCAAGTGCTCGTTGTCGAACGCGTCGAAGATGGCCAGCGCTCTGCCGACGGCACGGATCATGAACACACTCCGGTTCTGGTTTCGATAGATGGAACTATACCGTAACGACCCCGCCGGTCAGGCGGGCGAAGCGCCCCCGGTGGGCGCTACTGTTGCCCAGCCATCCCGACAGCACCAGTGCGCGCTTGAGGTACAGGCCGGCGTCGTATTCGTCGGTGTAGCCGATGGCCCCGTGAAGCTGGATGACTTCTCGCGTGACGCGCAGCCCGGCATCGCTCGCGCGGCTCTTGCAGCGGCTGGCGAGCTTGGCCTGTTCCTCGCGCGAGCTTCCGGCATCGAGTTCGCGCACGGCGTCGTCGAGCACGGCACGGGCCAGTTCCTGCTGGACGTAGAGATCGGCTGCCTTGTGCTGCAGCGCCTGGAAACTGCCGATCGGCTTGCCGAACTGCACGCGCGTTCGCATGTAGCCCAGCGCCATCTGCAGCGCGGCCTCCATCACGCCCAGCATCTCGGCGCTGGCCATGACGGCGGCTTCATCCACGGCGCGCTCGAGCGCCGCGGCCGCCTGCGCGCCCTGCGGGCACAGCATGTCTTGCAGCTGCACGCGCATGCCCTTCAGCTCCAGAACACCGGAAGGCGTTTCGTCGGCACGCCATTCATGGCGCAGCGACACGCCCTCGGCCTTCGCATCGACCCAGTACAGGCCCAGGCCCTGCGCCCCGCGTGCGCTGACGATGAAGCCCGCAGCGCCCGCGGCGCCGGCCACGAAACGCTTGGTGCCGTCGAGGACGACCGACTCGCCGTCCTGCCGTGCCGTCGTCTGGATGTCGGAAATATCCAGGCCGCCAAGGCCTTCCTGCCAAGCCACGCAGGGCAGCGCGCTGGCATCCACCAGCCCGGGCAGCAGGCGCGCCTTGAGGTCTTCGTTGGCGCCATGCTGCAGCAGCCGGGCCGCCAGCACGGTGGATGCCAGCGGTTCGCCCAGAAGGCCCTTGCCGAGCTCTTCCAGCACGACCGCCATTTCAGCGAACCCGAGCCCGAGTCCCCCGTGGTCCTCGGCGACGAGGATGCCCAGCCAGCCGAGCTCCGCCATCTGGCGTAGCAGTCCTGGCTCGTAGCCGGGCAGCGTGCCCCGCCGCTCGCGCAGCTTCTTCATATCGGTGCTGCCGCGAACGAAGTCCGCGGCGCTTTCGCGCAGCATCTGGGTCTGCTCCGCGGCTTCAGTAGTCGATGTTGCCTGCATGGTGTTCCTTCGCGGCGCGGGTCAGGAGGGAAGTTCGAGCACGTTCTTGGCCAGGATGTTGCGTTGCACCTGGCTGGAGCCGCCGTAGATCGTGAAGGCGCGGCAATCGAGGAACGGGTAGAGCACGTCCACCAGTTCCCCTTGCACATCGACTTCGCCGGAGAGCGTGCCGAGATCGCCCGCTGCTTCGACCATCAGCTCGGTCACGCGCTGGCAGGTTTCGGTCGCCCATATCTTCAGCATCGAAACTTCGAAGCCGAAGCTGCCGCCGGTGCGCATGATCTGCGCGAAGTGCTCGTAGGCCGAGGCGCTGTCGAGCACGTCCATCGTGACCTGCGTGTACTTGTCGACGAAGGCCGGATCGTCCATCTTGCCGTTGGCGCGGGCAAGCTGCTCAAGCCGCAGCAAGGCGAGGGTCGACTGGCGTGGCGAGCCGGACCAGATGCGCTCGAAGCCGAGCAGCGCCTTGGCCACGTCCCAACCCTTGTTCAACTCCCCGACGAGGTTGGCGAGAGGTGTGCGCACGTTGTCGAGGAAGACCTCGCACAGTTCCTCGTGGCCCGCAATGTTGCGAATGGGGCGCACCGTCACGCCCGGCTGGTTCATGTCGATCAGGACGAAGCTGATACCGGCCTGCTTCTTCACCGTCTTGTCGGTACGCACGAGCGCGAACATGTGGCTCGCGTCGAAGGCGACGCTGGTCCAGATCTTGGATCCGTTGATGACGAATTCGTCGCCGTCGATCACGGCCTCGGTGCGCAGGCTGGCCAGGTCGGAACCGGCATTCGGCTCGGAGTAGCCCTGGCACCAGGTGTGCTCACCCGACAGGATCTTGGGCAGGAAGCGCTTGCGTTGCTCGTCGGTGCCGCGGGCGATGAGCAACGGACCGATGTTCATCAGGCCCTGGTCCATCACGCGCGGCGCGCCGCTGCGCTCCAGTTCTTCCAGGTACACGAGCGACTTGGACTGCGACAGGCCCATGCCACCCCATTCCTTCGGCCAGGCCGGCACCAGCCAGCCGTGTCGCGACATCGTGAGGTACCACTCCTTCACCTCGGCCCAGCGCGGGCGGCGGCTCAGGTGGCGCAGGTGCTGCGGCACGTGCGTGGCGAAGAAGTCCGCCGCCGCGCGGCGGAACTCCTCGTCGGTGATGGCGTTCCAGTCCTGTTGTTGCGCGTTCTCGGCCATGACAGTCCTTACATGCCCTTGTAGACGGGCGGACGCTTTTCGAGGAAGGCCTTGGCGGCCTCGTGGTGGTCGCGCGAATTGATCGACAGCATCTCGTAGGCGATCGAGGCGTCCAGGATCAGGTTGAGCTGCTGCTTGATGTACTTGTTGACCGAGAGCTTGGTCCAGCGCACGGCGAGCGGCGGCAGGGCGTTGAGCTCGCGCGCGATCTTCATCGCCTCTTCCAGCACCTGGTCGACGGGCACCACGTGGTTCACCAGGCCCATCGCGTGCGCTTCGGTGCCGCTCACCAGCTTGCCGCGCATCAGGAATTCCTTGGCGCGGTTGGGGCCGACCAGGATCGGCCAGATGACGGCGCCACCGTCGCCGGCCACCAGCCCCACCTTCACGTGCGAATCGCCGAACTTGGCGGTGTCCGCGATCACCGTGGAATCGGCGAACAGGGCGAGCGTCGCGCCCAAGCCGACCGCGTCGCCGTTGATGGCGGCGATGATCGGCTTTTCCACTTCCAGGATGTTCTGGAACAGGCGCTTGGTCGACGCCGGGGTGTCGATCGAGAACTGCCAGCCCTCGTCGGTGCCGTAGCGATTGACCATGCGCTTGATGTCGCCGCCGGCCGAGAACATCTTGCCCGCGCCCGTCAGGACGATGACGTTGACTTCCTTGTCCGCGGAGAGATCCAGCCAGACGTGTTCCAGCTCGGCGTGCATCTCGGCATGGATTGCGTTGCGGTTCTCAGCCTGGTTGAGCGTGAGGGTGGCGATGCCGTTGTCACGCTGGATGGCGAGGTAGCGGTAGCGCGAGTAGTCGGGGGTCATGGGTGGGGCCTTCTCGGTGGGGTGGAGGGAGGAGCCGCTTAATTGCGGAACGTGTTCCATTTTCTTGTGGTATTCTCGTTTTATGGAACAGATCTGTCAAGCCGACCTGCAGGCCCTGCTCGACCGCGAGGCGATCCGCGATTGCCTGAACCGCTACTGCCGCGGCATCGACCGCGCCGACGAAGAGACGTTGCGCTCCGCGTACTGGCCCGACGGGCGTGATTGCCATGGCGCATATCGCGGCAGCGCGACAGGCTTCATCGAGCAGGCCCTGCCCAGGCTGAAGGCCGGAGGGCGCCGCGTGCACCAGATCACCAACGTGTCCATCGAGTTGCACGGCGATGTGGCCGCGGTCGAGAGCAGCTTCATCGCGCTGCAGTCGGGCGCGCCGGCGCCGACGCTGGAGACTTTCCTGTGCGGCCGCTATGTGGACCGGTTCGAGAAGCGCAATGGGCAGTGGCGGGTGGCTGACCGCACCGTCGTTTACGACTGGATCGAGGAACGCACCCGTCCCGAACTCGCGCAGGATAACGACGCACTTTTCGGTCCCCGCAAGCCCAATGGCGCGGCCGCACCGGCCGACCCGGTCTACGCGCTGCTGGATGCCGTGCGCGCCGGCCGCTGAATCAGAGCACGCGCTCTTCGCGCAGCTGCTCGATCTGCGCGGGCGTCATGCCCAGGCGCTCCGACAGGATGGCCTGCGTGTCCTCGCCCAACGCGGCGCTGGCTCGGTAGGGCATCTTTTCTTCACCCGCAAAGCGCAGCGGGCTGGAGGGCACAACGATGCGGCCATATTCAGGGTGGTCGATCCATTGCAGCGAGCCGCGCGCGTGCAGGTGCGGATCGTTGATGACCTCGGGGACCGTGCGCACGGGTGCGCAGGGCACGCGGTTCTTGATCAGCAGGTCGAACAGCTCAGTCTTGGTGAAGCGGATGGTGACAGCGCCAATGGCCGCGTCGACTTCATCCATGTTCTCGCAGCGGCCTTTGACCGTTTGCAGCCGCGGGTCGGCGGCGAGTTCCTTGCAGCCGAGCGCTTCCACCAGCCAGTTCCAGTGCTGGTCATTGTTGGTGATGATGGCCAGGTAGCCATCGGACGTGGGGTACACGTTGTACGGACACAGCGACATGCCGCTGTGCCGATTGCCGGTGCGCATCGGCGCCGTGCCGGCCGAACCATAGTACAGGCCGAGTGCCGAGGCGAGCGTGGGGTACACCGCCTCCATCATCGAGACCTCGACGGTCTCGCCCTTGCCGGTGCGCTCGCGCGCGAACAGCGCTGCGGAAATGGCGCCGAACAGGTGCACGCCGGCCAGCAGGTCGGCCATGGCGGGGCCGGCCTTGACCGGCGGTCGGTCGGGGTAGCCCGTGCTGTCGATCACACCCGTCATCGCCTGGACGGTGAGGTCCATGGCCGGGTAGTCACGGTAGGGGCCCGTCTTGCCGTAGCCGGAGCTGGACGCGTAGACAAGCGTGGGGTTGGCTTCGCGCAGGACGGCCTCACTCAACCCCAAGCGCTCCATCACGCCGGGGGCGAAATTCTCCACCAGCACGTCCGCCTTGGCCACGAGCTGCAGCAGCACCTCGCGGCCCTGCTGCGTCTTGAGGTTGAGCGTCATGGTGCGCTTGTTGGCGTTGAGCATCGCGAACGGCATGGCCGCCCCGCTGGCGCCCTGGCGCTTGCGCAGGTGCTCGCCACCGGGTGGCTCGATCTTGATCACTTCGGCACCGGCCTGGGCCATCAGGAAGGTGGCGTACGGACCGTTGTAGATCTGGGTTAGGTCAAGGACGGTGACGCCGGCAAACGGATGGGACATGGGGGCACTCAGGGTACTGGGGCAAAGGAGCTTGCATCGTAGCAGCATGTTCCATACAATGCAATACAATTCATCTAGTGGAACTTGTCGAAACACATGACCACCGCAGCCCAACCCCTTCGGGGATGCCTCTCCCATGTCCGCGTGCTGGACCTCAGCCGCGTCTTTGCAGGGCCGTGGAGCGGCCAGATGCTGGCCGATCTGGGTGCGGAGGTCATCAAAGTGGAGCGGCCGAAGACCGGCGACGATTCGCGCCGGCTCGGCCCGCCCTTCCTGCGCGACGACGAAGGCCGGGAAACGACCGACACCGGCTTCTACCTGAGCGCGAACCGGAACAAGAAATCCGTCACCGTCGACATCTCCCAGTCCGCGGGTCAGCAAGTTATCCGCGACTTGGCGAAGCAATGCGACGTGCTGATAGAAAACTACAAGGTCGACGACCTCGCACGCTACGGCCTCGACTACGAATCGATGAAGGCGGTGAACGACCGGCTCATCTACTGCTCCATCACCGCGTTCGGGCAGACCGGGCCACTGCGCAAGCTCCCCGGCTACGACTCGATCTTCCAGGGTATGGGCGGCCTGATGGCGGTGACGGGCCACCCGGACGACCAGCCCGGTGGCGGCCCGCAGAAGGTCGGCCTCATCGTGTCGGACCTGATGGCGGGGATGTATGCGTCCGTCGCGATCCTGGCCGCGCTCAACCACCGTGATGTCGTCTCAGGCAAGGGCCAGCACATCGACCTGGCCCTGCTCGATACGCAGGTGGCGGCCCTCTCGCACGCCGGCGTCGGCTACCTGGTGTCAGGCGACGTGCCGCAGCGCCGCGGCACGGTTGCCCCAACGGGATCGCCCTCGCAGATGTTCATGTGCCAGGACGGGCCGATCATGCTGGTGGTGGGCAACGACCCGCAATTCGCGCGGCTCGCCGCGGTGATGGGCGTTCCCGACCTGCCCGCCGACCCGCGCTTCCAGACCAACCGGGTGCGCATCGAACACCGCGCTGCGCTCAACGAGATCCTGATGCCGATCTTCCGCTCGCGGCCCAAGCGCGAATGGATCGACGCGATCGGCGGCGCCGGCGTGCCCTGCGGCCCGGTGAACGAACTCGACGAGGTCTTTGCCGAAGAGCAGCTGAAGGCGCGCGAGATGGTGGTGCAGATGCCTCATCCGCAGCGCAGCGAGATGCCGCTGATCGCCAACCCGATCCGCATGTCCGACACGCCGGTGGAGTACCGGCTGCCCCCGCCCGCGCTCGGCGAGCACACGAACGAAGTGCTGGCCGATCTGCTCGGCTATGGCGAAGACCAGCTCGCACAACTGCGCGCACACGACACCATCTGACCCACGGTCGTGCCCCATGGGGCTGGGTGCTTCACCGGCATCGTCGCGCGCCGTGCTCATCCGTTGAAACAGACTCAACCTCTGGTTACCAGGACTGTCAACCTTGACAGGTGACTGCTGGGTCGGCGCGGGCGTATCTTGGACGCCTGCTGTGCTCGTGCCAACCCGTTCCACCTTTCGAGAAGCGGTCGATGAATTCAACGCAGCCTCGTTTCCATCCGGACGCAACAAGCCGCCAGGTTCCACCTTGGCGCAGGTGCGAATGAATGCCGGGCTGCCACCGCAAGACATTCCCTTCACGACTTCATCGGAGTCGAACCCATCCGCAGCCGGGTTGCGCAGCGGCATCGTTGGCGCGTCGTCGGCGTTCCTGGACATCCTCGCACAGCTCAAGCGCATCGCATCCAGCGAAGCGCCGGTGCTGATCGAAGGCGAAACCGGTTCGGGCAAGGAGGTCGCCGCGCGGGCGATCCATTACTGGGGCCCTCGCAGCGCCGGGCCGTTCGTGCCCGTGAATTGCGGCGCGCTTCCCGATCACCTGCTGGAAGCCGAGCTGTTCGGTCATGAGCGCGGCGCCTTCACCGACGCCAAGCTGGCGCGTCGCGGGCTTGTCGCCGAAGCCAACGGCGGCACGCTCTTCCTGGATGAGGTGGACGCGCTGAGCACCAAGGCGCAGATCGCGCTGCTTCGTTTCCTGCAAGACCAGCGCTACCGTCCCCTGGGCAGCACGCGCGAACTCTGGACCAATGTGCGGATGATCGCCGCCACCAACCAGCCCCTGGGCCAGGCGATCCATGCGGGGCGCTTCCGCAGCGACTTGATGTATCGGCTGAATATCCTGCACCTGCAGTTGCCGCCGTTGCGCGAGCGCGCCGGCGATGCGGAGAAACTGGCGCAACACTTCGTGCAGGTCTTTTGCGCGAAGTACCGCATGGCGGCAAAGACCCTCGATGAGGCGACGCTCCACTGGATCCGTACCCAGCAATGGCCCGGCAACGTGCGCGAGCTGGAGAACTGGGTGCATCGCCACCTGCTCATGGGCGACGGTTTAAAGGGTCTGCTCAACCGCGCGGACAACACGCCCCCAGCCGCCACGCCTGCTGTCCCCGCCATCGCATCGTTCCAGCGGGCCAAGGCGGAAGCTGTGCGCCAGTTCGAGCGCGACTACCTGGTGGCGGTCCTGCGACAGGCCCATGGCAACGTCACGCGTGCCGCACACATCGCCGGCAAGGAACGACGCGCGTTTGGCAAGCTGTTGAAGAAACACGGCATCGATCCGCACACGCTACCCGAGTGACGGGTACGGGACGACCCGCCGGGTTCTTTTCGACCCTGGCGCGCGACACGGAATGGGTCGCAACCGACCCGCACTCACGCAGCGTCCCTGGTCTTCGTTCATTGGGGAATCGACGACTTCGCAGGAATCGCCACCATTGGCATGACGCTTGCGTTTGCAAGCCGTCATCTTCTGAAGAGGGCGTATGCATGCGGATGAGCGAGCACAGGTGGAATCCATCGCGGCAGCGATCCTGGCCCACCTGGAGTCCAACCCGCTTGCAGCCGATTCGGCGGATGGCGTGGCGCGCTGGTGGTTGGGAACAGCGCACACGAACGTGACGGTGGAGCAGGCCGAATGCGCACTCGATTGGTTGGTGACGCGCGGTGCCCTGCGCTGCCTGAGGTTGACGGATGGAACCGCCCTGTATTCGCAGCCACCCCCGACGTGGCAGTGAACACAGGCCCATCGATTTCGAACGCGTGATCTGACAGCCATTCAAGGAGCCAGCGATGCCAAGTGCCCTTTCCTATCCAGGCGTCTACATCGAGGAAGTCCCCAGCGGTGTCCACACCATCACGGGCGTTCCGACGTCGATCGCGGCCTTCGTCGGCCGGGCGAAACGCGGGCCGGTGAACAAGCCGGTCACCATCAACGGCTATGGCGACTTCGAGCGCATCTTCGGCGGGCTGTGGTTGCAAAGCCAGCTCGGCTACGCGGTGCGGGACTTCTTCCTGAACGGCGGCGGGCAGGCCATCATCGTGCGGCTGTTCACGGCGGCACCGGCGCCTGCACCGACCCCGGCACCCACAGCGAGCCCGGCGCCCACGCCGGCCCCCACCGCCACACCCGCGCCAACTGCCACCCCCGCACCAACCGCAGCGCCCGGGCCGACGCCCGCGCCGACACCGGCACCGGCCGCCTTCCTTGCCAAACTTCCGGCGGGCGGGCTCGATAATCTCGTCGCGGCCAGCGAGGGAAGCTGGGGCGCAAACCTGCGCGTCGTCGTCGACAAGGACGGCATCAGCGACGACGTGGCGACCGCGCTGGGCCTGCCGAAGGCCGACCTCTTCAACCTCACTGTGCGCGACACGACGCCGGGTGGCTCGTCCGAACGCTATGCCAACCTCAGTGTGAAGGAGAGCGCCCGCCGCATCGATCGCGTACTGGCCGCCGAGTCGTCGCTGCTGCGCTGGAACGGCGTGCTCGATCCGAACGCGCCGCCGGCCGTATCGGCGGGGAGCGACCCGGTCACCGTCGCGGAAAAAGCCCACGCCGATGCGAAGAAGAACCTGACCGCGGCGCAGATCGCCGGCCAGGAGGCAGGCATCACCGCGGCAAAGACCGCGCTGGACGCAGCGCAGACCGCGATGGCCGCGGCCAGGACCGCCGCCTCCAGCGCGGTGTCCGATGGCCAGCACTTGAAAGACAGCGACTTCCTTCCGCCCGGCGGCCAGGCCAACAAGGAGGGTCTCTATGCGCTCGACAAGGCCGATCTCTTCAACCTGCTGTGCATTCCCCCATACGCCTCGGCCGATGCGATCAATTTCGATGCCGGCGACGTTGTCATCTCGGCTGCCACCGCGTATTGCGAAAAGCGCCGCGCCATCCACCTGATCGATCCACCCAGTTCGTGGGACACCAAGGAAGACGCCAAAGAAGGCGTCGCCAGCTTCCCCGAAACGCGAAGCAAGAACGCCGCGCTGTACTTCCCCCGGCTGATGCAGCCCAACCTGCTGCGCGAAAGCCGCATCGAACCCTTCGCGCCCTGTGGCGCGGTGGCCGGCGCCATCGCGCGCACGGACACGCAGCGCGGCGTCTGGAAAGCGCCGGCCGGGTTGGAGGCCACGCTGGCCGGTGTGCCCAAACTGTCCGTCAGCCTCACCGACGCGGAGAACGGCGAGCTCAATCCACTGGGCATCAACTGCCTGCGCGCGTTCCCCGTCGGTGGACGCGTGGTGTGGGGCTCGCGCACCTTGCGCGGCGCCGACCAGCTGGCGGACGAATGGAAGTACCTCCCGGTGCGGCGCACCGCGCTCTACATCGAGGAGAGCCTGTACCGGGGAACGCAGTGGGTCGTGTTCGAGCCCAACGACGAACCGTTGTGGGCGCAGATCCGGCTCAACGTCGGTGCGTTCATGCACGGCATGTTCCGCCAGGGCGCCTTCCAGGGACAGTCGCCGCGGGACGCGTATTTCGTGCGGTGCGACAAGACGACGACCACCCAGACGGACATCAACAACGGGATCGTCAACATCGACGTCGGCTTCGCGCCGCTGAAGCCGGCTGAGTTCGTGGTGATCCGCCTGCAGCAGATCGCCGGTGACATCCAAACCTGAAGGAGAGAACCGTGGCCCAGTTCAGTGTCAATTCTTCCCGGTTCGATCCCTACAAGAATTTCAAGTTTCGCGTCAAATGGGACGGCAAGTATGTCGCGGGCATCAGCAAGGTGGGCGCCCTCAAGCGCACCACCGACGTGGTGAAACATCGCGACGGCGGCGACCCCAGCAGCAGCCGCAAATCGCCGGGGCGCACGGAATACGACCCGATCTCGCTGGAGCGTGGCGTCACCCACGACAAGGAGTTCGAGACCTGGGCCAACAAGGTGTGGAATTTCGGTTCGGGCCTGGGCGCGGAGGTGTCGCTGAAGGACTTCCGCAAGGACCTGATCATCGAGGTGTACAACGAGGCCGGCCAACTGGCCATTGCGTACAAGGTGTTCCGCGCCTGGGTCTCGGAGTTCCAGGCGCAGGCCGACCTGGACGCCAACGCCAACGCAGTCCTCATCCAGCACATCAAGCTCGAGAACGAGGGCTGGGAACGCGACTACGAAGTGGGTGAACCCACGGAAAACGCCATCACCGAAAACGGTTGATCCCGGCGGCAGGCAGCGCAGCGAGGGAGACAGCGATGCACACACTTGAACCCAGGGCGCTCCTCCACATCTGGGAGCGTGGTGTCCATGCGTCCAACGTGACACGCGCGCTTTTGTTGATGGGCGCGGCGCTGCCCCAGGTGAATCACGAAAGCTTGTTGCACGCCACCATCGGTCACAGGGACGCATGGTTGCTGACCTTGCGCGAGACCCTGTTCGGCAGCCGCATCGAATGCCTGCTGCGCTGTCCGGCGTGCGCAGAGCAGATCGAGCTGGACTTCCGTGTCAGCGACATCCGCGCACCCCACGCCCGGCCCGAGCATGTCTGTGAAGTCATGGGCGCAGGGACGGTTCGGCGCTTTCGCGTGCCCACCAGTGCAGACCTGCTCGCGATCGAAGGTGAACGTGATGTGCCGGCCGCGGAGCGGCAGTTGCTTCAACGTTTGTGGGAAGTGCCCGACGCTGAACGCGGTACGGCTCGAGCGCCCGAATGGCTTGCGCAGGCGCAGGGCGCCGTGGCCCGGGCGATCGCCGAGGCAGACGCCCAGGCCGAGGTGCTGCTCACCCTGTCGTGCCCGAGCTGCGGCCTGCGAACCGAAGAGAGCTTCGACATCGCCGCGCATCTGTGGTGCGAGCTCGATCATTGGGCCCGGGCCATGCTGCGCAAGGTGCACGCGCTCGCCTCGCGATATGGCTGGAGCGAGGATTGCATTCTCGGCATGGGCGCGGCGCGGCGGCAAGCCTACCTGGGCCTGATCGGGGAGGTGTGATGGCGGGCTTCCTCACTCACCTCGTGCAGCGCACACTCGCGGCCTCGCCGGTGCTGGCGCCACGCTTGTCCGGGCGCTATGAAGGGCCGCGTGAAGCCTCGGAATCGCCATTTCCGCCCGACCCCGAGGCAGTGTCAGGCGAGCCGGTTCCCCAGGGGCCTGCCCGCACCCAGACCGAATCTTCCGCGATGCCTGAGGCACGCGAGCCGAGCGCGCGGCATGCATGGGCGATAGAACCCAACGGCCCCGAGCCGGTGACCGAGAGCATGCCGATGCGCGTCGGCAAGACGGTGCTCGAGTCGTCGGAGGTCGCGGTTGCGTCGCGTGTGGATGCGTCACTGCCAACCCCGCCCCACGCTCGGCGCGACGGCCTACCGCATGTGCAGGGCGCAACCGCGCCGCAGGCAGCCGCGCAAGCGACCACTGGCGGCACGCGCATGCCCCCGCAGGACGTGGCGGCGTTCCAGCCGTCATCGGCGCCGCCGCGGCCGCGGCCGCATGAGGTTGAGTCGCACTTCGCCGCGCAGCGGGTGGTGCCGAGACATGCACTGCCGGAGCCCGCCCCGGACGTGAATGCGTCACCCTCGCTCTTCGTTCCTTCTGTCGACGCATCCCCGCAACCGCAACCGCGCGGCGCGCAGACGGGCATGCTGGTCGAGCCGCGACTTCCCGGCGACAGTGACCATCAACGCCAGCCGGCGCAAGCGCCCGCCGCACCGACGGTCCACGTCACCATCGGCCGCATCGAGCTGCGCGCTGCCGCGCCCGCACCGGCCCCGGCCCTGTCGCGCAGCGCCGCCAAGGCCCCCACGTTGAGCCTGGCCGACTATCTCGAACGGCGCGCGAAAGCGGGGCCGGGATGAGCAACCATCTGGCCGTCGCCACCGTGACCGCCGCCCTCGGGCAGGTGGTTCACACCGCTGCCCAAAGCGCGGTGGGCGGCGTCACGCTGCGCTTCGGGCGTCCCGTCGCCCAGGGCGCCGGCACGGCCGAACGCCGAGTGCACGTTTACCTGTACCAGGTGACGCCACACGCGGCGATGCGCAACGCCGACCTGCCGACCCGCAGCAGCGACGGCCGCACCACGCAGCGCCCGCAAGCGGCCCTGGAGCTGCACTACCTGCTCAGCTTCTACGGCGACGATCAACTGCTCGAAGCCGACCGCATGCTGGCCGCCGTCGTGCGTGACATGCATGCGCGGCCGCTGCTCACGGCACAGAACATCGCCGATGCGATTGCCGGCCACTCCAGCGAGCTCGATGGCTCGGACCTGGCCGCAGCCGTCGATCGCGTTCGCTTCACCCCGGAGACCTTGACGCTCGACGAACAATCGAAGTTGTGGTCGGTCATGGTGCAGACGCCGTATGCGCTCTCGGTGGTGTATGTCGCCCGGGCCGTGCTGCTGGATTCGGTCGAGTCCGCCATGCCGGGGCCGCCTGTGCTGCGACGCGGGTCTCGCGACGAAGGCGTGAACACCACCGTGGGGCCCTTCCCCCGCCTGGAGGATGCGTGGATCGGCTTTACGGATTCGGTCCATCGCCAGCCGCGGCTGCCGAGCCTGCGCGCGGCGCCCCTCGGCTCGCGCGTCCTGATCAACGGCAGCAACCTCGCAGGTGATACGGTCACGCTCCAATTCAAGCATTCGCTGCTGCCGGAGCAATCCATCGCCATCCCGCCGGCCGATCGGGATGCCGACCAGTTGCGCCTGACGCTGCCCGACGACGCGGCGGCGCAGGGACAGTGGGCGGCGGGGCTCTATGGGGTGACCGCGGTAGTGCAACGTGGGGCAGCGTCCACGAAATCGCCCCTCTGGCCGCTGCTCGTTGCTCCGCGCGTCAGTGCCATTGCGCCCAATCCTGCCGCCAGCGCGAACGGCTCCGTGACCTTGACCCTCACATGCCGGCCGCAGGTACAACCCGAGCAGGCCGCCACGCTGTTGATTGCCGGGCGCGAGGTGCAAGCCGAAGCGCATGCCGCCGCGACGGACACGCTGAATTTCGTTCTGGACCCGGCGCCGCTCGGAGCGGACCAGCTCGTGTGGCTGCGGGTGGACGGCGCGCAAAGCACGCCGGTCGCGCTGGACCCGGTCAGCGGCGTGTTGATGTACGACGCTGCGCAGAGGGTGAGCATCACATGAATCCCGCCGCTGTGCACTCCGCCCTGCGACCCGAGGCCGAGTCCTGGCAGGCGCGCAACGCCGAATACCTGGGCGCCGCGTTGGCAGCGCTGCGCCAGAGGCTTCAGGCGGCCGCCAACATCTCGCGCGCGATGGCGTCATCGCAGCGCGCGGCCCAAGAGCCGCCACCGCCCGAGCAAGAGCCGAGTCCGGCGCCATCGAACGAGCGCGGCCCGTTGAGCTTCTTTTGGCGTCGGGCCAGTGCGGAGCCCGCGGCCGCCCCTGTACCGCTACTCGCAAGCCCCTCTTCGCCGACCATCGAGGTGCCGTCCGACGACCCCGTGCGCCGCATGGCCGCCGCGAGCGAGGGCGACCCACCACCGGCCTTGCTGATGCTGGCCAGGCGCCTTGGCCTTTCGGAGTTCGATCGCGACATCCTGTTGTTGTGCGTGGCGATGGAGCTGGACCCCGCCACGGCCTCACTCTGTGCCTCGGTTCATGGTCAGCCCGACCGCGACTATGCGACCTTTGCCGCGGCAATGAATCTCTTCGATCGCCCGGAGTGGGAGGCGGTTTCGCCGGAGCGGCCCCTGCGCTACTGGCGCCTGATCGACATCAACCAGCCCGGCGCACGGCCGCTCACCGCGAGTGCGCTGCGGGCCGACGAGCGCATCGTCAATTACGTGAAGGGCCTCAATTACCTGGACGACCGCCTCGCACCACTGGTGCTTCGGATGGCGCCGCCGCCGCAGGGACGCACGCTACCGCGCTCGCAGGAAGCCGCAGTGGACGCCATGACGCAGGCGCTGCGCACGGCGCCGTCCTCATCGACGACCGCGGTCGTGGCGCTGCGGGGCAGCGACCGGCCCAGCAAGCACGAGGTAGCAGGCGCCGCGGCCGCCCGGCTGGGACTGTCGCTCTACCGCCTGCCCGTCGACGCGCTGCCTTCGCAGGCGGCGGAACTGGAAACGCTCGCCCGGCTGTGGACCCGCGAGAGCTTGCTGCTGCCGCTGGCCCTTTACATCGATGCGCATGAAGTCGATGCCCATGCGGGAGCCGACAGCCCCGTGCACAGGCTCGGCCGCTTCGTTGCCAGGCTGGGAGGGCTGGTGTTCGTCGATTCGCGAGAGGGGATCGACCTGACCGTCGAGCCGCTCGTCGCGCTCGACGTGGCCAAGCCGACGACCGCCGAGCAGCAACAGGCGTGGGCGGACGCCATCGGCGATCGCGCGCCTGCCGTTGCGCCCCTGCTGGCCGCGCAGTTCGATCTCAGCCGGCCCGACATCGAGGCGATCCTGAAGTCGGCGCCTGCGGTGCAGACCGGCGTCGAAGGGGCGGCGGACGCAGCGGCGCTCGAAGCCGCGCTCGAAGCCGCGCTATGGGACGCGTGCCGGGCGCGCACACGCCCGGCCCTCTCTCGGCTGGCCGAGAAAATCGACGCGCGTGCAACGTGGAAGCAGCTCGTGTTGCCGCCGTCCGAGTTGGCCTTGCTCAAACAGATTGCCGGCCAGGTGCGCACGCGCTCTCGCGTGTACGACGAATGGGGTTTTCGCGCGCGCATGACGCGCGGGCTGGGTGTCAGCGCGTTGTTCGCGGGGGACAGCGGCACGGGCAAGACCATGGCGGCCGAAGTCCTGGCCAACGACCTGAAGCTGGATCTCTATCGCATCGACCTGTCTGCCGTCGTGAGCAAATACATCGGCGAAACCGAAAAGAATCTTCGCGAGGTGTTCGACGCGGCCGAACGCGGCGGCGCGATCCTGCTGTTCGACGAGGCCGATGCATTGTTCGGCAAGCGCAGCGAAGTCAAGGACTCGCACGACCGCTACGCCAACATCGAAGTCGACTACCTGCTGCAACGCATGGAGTCGTTTGCCGGGCTGGCCATCCTCGCCACGAACATCAAGAGCGCGCTCGACCCGGCGTTCGTGCGGCGGCTGCGCTTCATCGTCACCTTCCCCTACCCCGGACCGGCCGAGCGCCGGCGCATGTGGGAGGGTGTGTTCCCGGAAGGCACGCCCCTGGGAAAGATCGACCACGAGCGCCTGGCGCGCCTGCACCTGACCGGCGGCAATATCCAGAGCATGGCGCTCACCGCCGCATTCATGGCCGCGCAACTGGACGTGAATAAGGAGGACCGGCGAGTCACGATGCCGCTGTTGCTGGACGCGGGGCGGATGGAGTTTCGCAAGCTGGACAGGCCGGTGAACGAGGCGGATTTTCGCTGGGTCGAGACGGCGGGGGAACGCGCATGAACCGCGCATCCGTGTTGCACACCATGAACATCGTGGTGCACATCGAGCGCCTCGTCGTCGACGAATGCTTGAACACGAACTTGCAGGCGTTCGAGGCGGCTATCGTCAATGCCGTCTCCGAAGCCGCGCTACATCAGGCCAACATGCGTGGCCGTTCGCAACAGTATCAGGGCGTCTCAGGCGAATGGGCAACGCAGTTCGCCCGCACGATTCAAGTGACCGCAGGGACTGCCATAGCAGCCTCCACTGCAAAGCCCGAATCAGGGATGGCTACGCCATGAGGTCCGCAGCGCTATCGCCCCCGACTGCTTCGATGCCTGCCACTGCGCGCGCGGTGATTCCCCTTCAGCGTCCTTGCGTGCAGCCACAGAAAGTGGTCGTGGTCCGCGGGCTTCGGCCGCAGTTGGTGATGGGCGGCGCCAGGGACGCAAGCGAGCATGAAGCCGATCGCGCGGCGGATGCAGCGATTCAAACAGGGGTGCCCCGGCGCATGGTGGGTCCGATCCAGGCACGCCCAAACGGGGGCCTTGCGATGTCGGCTCGAAACGCAGACCTCGTCGGACGAACCGTTCAGTCGGATGGTCGAGCCCTTGATCACAGCACCAGGACGTTCATGGAGCAACGCTTCGGTACGGATTTCTCACATGTCCGTATTCACGCCGATCGTGAAGGCGCCCGTTCAGCGGAATCGATCGGCGCGAACGCCTACACGCTGGGGAACCACATCGTGTTCGGCGAGAACCGATTCGCGCCCGCTACGCAGTCGGGGCGACGCCTGATCGCGCATGAGCTGTCGCACGTGGTGCAGCACTCACGCGGCGGCACTCCCATCGTGTCGCGCGAGCCCAGCGAAGACCCCGATGCCATCGTCTCACTCGGCTACCTGGACAACAAGTATGTGAGCAAGGCGGCCGAAGAAGTCGTCGGTCCGCGGCACTGGGCGATCCTCAGGGAGTTCTTGCGGGGCTTGTGGGGCGGCTTGCAGGCAATGCCGCCGGAGCAGCGAGCCAAAATCGACAAGAAGATGGAAGACTTCGGGCTGACCAATGCACTGAAGTACGCGGGTGGTTACGCGCTCGGCATCGTCGAAGGGTTGTGGACGTCCATCAAGGGCCTGGCGGAAGCCGTGGTGACGCTCGTCCTGTTGCCCTATCACATTGGCAAGTTCCTGGGCGAACACGTTCCTCCGCTTGCAATCAAGTACGGGCCTCGCATCGCTCAGATCCTGATGGAAAAGGACGGAATCACCAAACCCGTGGTCAACGCGCTTGGAACGTTCCTCGCCAGTCCCGCCAAGACAGTGCGTCAGCTGGGAGCCCTGTTCGATGCGCTGGGCACCCTGGCCCTGACCCAGGTTCGCAAGCTGGGTCACGGCGTTGCGGGTGAGGCATTGAAGGTGATGGAGCAGCCATGGTTCGAATACGGCCGAAGTGTGGGAAAGATCGTCGGCCAGGTGCTTTTCGAAGTCATCCTTGCGGTCGCCTCCGACGCCATTGCCAACATCGTGAAGGAAGCCCTCGCTGTGGCGGCCAGATTGACTTCGCGAGCCTTGGCGGGAGCGGTTCAGCTGGTCAAGTCAGCAGGCCGATTCGTCGGCGAAGCGGTCGAGTGGATCGGCCGCCTGGGTCGCAAGGCCGCCGGAGAAGTCGGCGAGATGTTCGAAGGCCTTCGGGCACTGCTCAATCGCGTCAAGGCCCTGCTGGCAGAGCTCGGCGAGGAGGCCGCACTCACGGACGCGGGCGGTATGCACATGCCGATCCCGGATTCGAAAGCAGTCAACCTGGAGTCGCGCGCACTCAACGCGCCTGCACGCACCTCACCGGCGACCGTGGCGGACCTGACGCCACCCAAGGTGCATCCATCCAAGGCGACGCCGCCTTCGGCACGGGCAGGCTCGACGAGTGAAGACATCGCGGAGGTGATGAACGAAGCCTCCGGCGGCACGCATGGTGCCCCCAAGCAGCCCGAGACGATCATCGACCCGACCAAGAAAAGGGATGCCGATGCCGCCCGAAGGGCGCTGCGCCGCGCCACGGAAGCCCCGCCGTCGCGCCTGTGGCAAAAGCACCACCTCGTGCCTTGGGAGCTGCGCGAGAACCCCGCTGTGTACGAGTACGAACGCCTGATCGCGAAGATCGATAACCCGCGCGCATCAGTGGGTAGCCGCTGGATGAACCAGCCGACCAACAACTTGACCCTGCCATCCAAGAAGGGCTTGCCAGGGGGTGAGGGAGTGACCATACACCGAGGTAGCCACCCCAAGTATTCCAGCTGGCTGGAGGGACGGCTTGGCCAGCTGTGGGATGAGTACCGATTCAAGCCTCTTTCCGAGAAAGAGTTCGCAGCTCGCTTCGAAGACCTCGTCGGCGAGGCCGAGAACAAGCTGATGACCGGCGCATTCGGGGAACGACTGCCATGACCGCACCTCCCATCTCCCCACGCCTGCTCAAAGGCGCCCTCATCGGCGTGGACATCTTCAACCCGCTCGCAAGCGTGGTGGTGTTCCAGTACAACCCCGACACGATGACGCGCCGGCTGGAGCCGCGCGGGGTCGGCGGCGAAGGGGATCGGGGCGAGGCCTTCCGGCTCGCGGGTCCGCCCAAGGAGACGATCACGCTGGCGATCGAGATGGACGCGACGGACCAGCTCGCGGATGCCAACCCGCTTGCGGTCGCGACGGGCATCACTCCCACCCTCGCGGCGCTGGAGATGATGCTGTACCCCAAGAGCGCGCTGGTCATTGCCAACACCATCCTGGCCGCGGTGGGCACCGTCGAGATCCTTCCGGCCGAAGGCCCGATGATTCTCTTTGTGTGGGGGCCGACGCGGGTGCTGCCGGTGCGCCTTGCGTCATTGTCGATCGTGGAAGAGGCGTACGACACGCTGCTGAATCCGACACGGGCCAAGGTGGACGTGACGCTCAACGTCCTGAGCTACAACGACCTGAAGATTCTCTCCCCCGGCAACGCGCTGTTCATGGTTCACCAGATCACCAAGGAAGTGCTGGCGACGACGAACCTGTTCAACAGCGCGCAGAACATCGGTGTGGCCCTCAAGCTGTGAGACCAGGAGAAGCACCATGACCTTTCCCGCGAACAGCCGATACCAGGCCATCGAAACAACCCGAATGATTTTGGCCGACGGCACCGAGCTGGTTTACCTGCGGCGCCGCTTCGTGCCGCAGCCGGAGCGGCTCGCGCACTGGCAAGAGCATGCGGTGGTTCAAGCCGACCGACTTGACAACATTGCGGGCCGGCTGCTGGGCGATGCGGAACAGTTCTGGCGCATCTGCGATGCCAACCGCGCGATGCGCCCTGGGGAGTTGGTGGAAGAGATCGGCCGGCGCCTGCAGATCGCGCTGCCGGACGGCGTGCCGGGAGCGCCCCTTGTTTGACACGGTCCACGTCACGCTGCTGATCGGGCCGCTGGTAGCGCCGCTGCCCGCGCCACTGCCCGTGACGGAGGCGCTGCAGCGCATCGAGGTGAACAGTTCCCGCGAGCGCAGCGGCTTCCAGATCTCGTTCTCCATGGGCAAGACTTCACCGCTGCAAACGGCGCTGCTGCCTGCGGGGTTCTTCGATCCGATGATCACGCGCGTGGTCATCATCGCGACTGTGCGCGGTGTTCCGCAGGTGCTGATGGACGGCGTCATCACGCGCCAGGAAATGCAGCCCGGCAACCAGCCGGGACAGTCGACGCTGACCGTGACCGGTGAAGACCTGAGCGTGCTGATGGACGTGATCGAGCTGCGGATGCCCTACCCGGCCATGCCCGACAACGTGCGCATCACTTCGATCCTGGCGCGTTACGTCGCCTTCGGCGTCGTGCCGATGGTGCTGCCCGCACCCGTCCTGACCGTGGACAGCCCCACCAGCCGCTTCGACACGCAGCAAGGCACCGATCGTGCCTACATCAAGTCGCTGGCGGCCCAATGCGGTTACTCGTTTTATGTCGAGCCGGGGCCGCTGCCGGCGCAAAGCATCGCCTACTTCGGGCCGGACATTCGCGTGCCCGTGCCCCAGCCGGCCCTCAACGTGAACATGGACGCGGAGACGAACGTGGAGTCGCTGAACTTCAGCCTGGACGGGCTCCAGAAAACGACGACGGTGATGTTCCTCTACGACACGCTCACGAAGAAGATACCCATCGCCGTGACGATCCCGGGCATCAACCCGATGCATCCACCCCTCGGGCTGCGCCCCACACCGCCCGCGCACGTCACCTTCGCCGAAGACACGACGCGGTTGACCCCTACCGAAGCGGCGAAGCGGGCCTTCGGCATCATGCGCCAGAGCCAGGACCCGATTCGCGGCACGGGAACGTTGAACGTGGCGTCTTATGGCCGGGCCCTGCGCGCTCGCATGCTGGTGGGTGTGCGCGGCGCAGGCATTACCTACGACGGGCTGTATTACGTCGAGAGTGTGACGGACAACATCAAGCGCGGCGAGTACAAGCAAAGCTTCCAGCTGTCGCGCGACGGGATGGTCACTCAGACTCCGGTGGTGGTGCCATGAAGAGCCTGTTGTCGATAGAGCACTCGAGCTTCACGCCGCCGCCCGGCCGCTTGCTGCAGCGGCGCTGCGCGTGCGGCGGGACATGCGACGCGTGCCGGCGCGACCCCGTGCGGCGCCGCGCCAACACCGACAACCTGCATGTCGGCGTCTCGCACGATGTAGAGCAAGTGTTGCGTTCGCCCGGCAGCGCGCTCGATACGCAACAGCGCGAGTACTTTTCACGGGGCTTCGGCAAGGATCTGAGCTCGGTGCGTTTGCACAGTGACACGCAGGCCGCGGCATCCGCCCGTTCGATGAGCGCGCAAGCCTACGCCGTCGGGGAGCACATAGTGTTCGGCGCCGGGCAGTACCGGCCGGAAACCACCTCGGGCCGGGAACTGCTGGCGCATGAGTTGGCCCACGTGGTGCAACAAACCGATGGCCCGAGCGCGTCGGGGCCGCTGGCTATCGGCCGCGCCGACAGCCCGGCCGAGGCCGACGCTGACCGCATGGCAGGCGTGGTGCTGGCGGGGGGTGCCGCAAGAGCCGCAGGCGCAGGCATCGCCTCGCCGACGGTGGTGGCCCGCAAGACGGAGCCCAGTGCGGACGCGGTGCCAGCCGCCGCTGCATCGCCCAAGCCCTGCCCAGCGACTCACACGATTGCCGACGACGTCTACGCCGCCATCGGCACGGCGTGGGGAAAGTCCAAGCACGGCGAGGACACGGTGACCGAGCACGGTGCCCGAATCGTGACGGACAAGGATGGCAAGCGGGTGATTCGGACCGGTTCGGGTGGCGGCGGCAGCATATCGCTGCCTGCCGAGAAGACCGGCGATACGACGCTGGGCACCTTCCATACCCATCCCTACAGCAAGTCCGAAGGGTCTCACCTGGGCGTGAGCCTGTCGGGCGGTGACATCAAGAACTTCATCGATGGCAGCCAGGGCAAAGTGAAGTACATCGGCGCGGGCAGTTGCATCTTTGCGCTGGACACCATCGATACGACCGCACGCGATGCCTGCAAGACCACCGACGTGCAAAAGCGGTGGAACGACGCTTTCGCGGCAGCCACCGGCACCATGCCGCAGAAAGTCCAGACAGCGGTAATGGCCGCCATCTCCGGTTGCGGGTTGTGCCATTACAAGGCGTGCCGCCCCGACGACAAGAGCGCCGTGCCGAAGACGGCCACCCTCACTTGAGTAGCGCACCGAAAGCAATCCAGATGAACATCGACATCGACACATGGACAGGCCTCACGGTCTCGCAGGTGCTCACCCAGTGCGGCACCGCGTTCGAGGAGGTCATGCTGGTGGACGAGCCACCCGGCAAGCTGCGTGCGCTCGAATTCGTGTGCCGCCAGGCGGCGCCGCCCAGGAAGGTGCGGCTGGAGATCGCCTATGACACCAGCCTTTTTTCGGCCACGCGTGACTGGGCCAGGGCTCTGGTTCTGGAGCGCACTGTCACGCGTGTCGTCGACAACGGAGCCACCCCGCCATGACCACATCCGCCAACCCGGGTCGTTTCCTCGGCAAGTACCGGGCGACCGTGCTCTTCAACACGGACCCCGAGCAGCGCGGTCGACTGCAGCTCATGATCCCTGACGTGCTGGGCCCGATCCCCTCGACCTGGGCCGAGGCCTGCGTGCCCCTGGCGGGCCCCACGGGACCGTCGATGGGCGTCTACATGGTGCCGCCGATCGGCGCCGGCGTGTGGGCCGAGTTCGAGCAGGGCGACATCAACTACCCCTTGTGGGTGGGCTGCCGCTGGGGCGCACCCAGCGACATACCGATGCTGGCCAAGGCGGGCCTGCCGGTCTCGCCCAACATCGTAATGCAGACGCTGGGCCAGCATGCTGTCGTCATCAGCGACATGCCGCCGACGCCTGTGACCGGTGGCATCGTGTTGAAGACGGCCACCAACGCGATGCTGGTCGTCAACGACTCCGGCATCTACATCACCAACGGCAAGGGCGCGACGATCACCTTGATCGGCCCGACCGTCACCATCAACAATGGCGCGCTCGCCGTGACCTGAAGGAGGACGCCATGCCCGGATTCCTGGTTCAGGTCGGCGCACAGGTCAAGTGCTCGCACGGCGGGCAGGCCACGCCGACGACGCCCAATCCCCGCGTTCTCCTGGGTGGCGCGCCCAGCGTGCTGATGACGTCGCCTTACATCGTGGCCGGCTGCGCCTTTCCGCCGCCGCCCGCGGCCAACGGTCCTTGTGTGACGGGCCAGTGGATGAGCGGCACCACCCGCGTGCTGTCGAACATGCAGCCCCTGCTGGTGCAAAGCAGCACCGGCCTGTGCGCGCCCACGGGCACACCGCTCTTCGTCGTCATGCCGCAAGCCCGTGTCGCCGCCATCTGAACGGAGCAACACATGCAGATCGACTATCCGTTCCACTTCGATGACCACGGGCGCACGGCCGTCACGGACGACGCCGACCACGTGCGCGACATGATCGAACTGCTGCTCTTCACGCGGCCCGGCGAGCGCGTGAATCGCCCGGAGTTCGGCAGCGGCCTCATGCACGCGGTGTTCGCGCCCAACAGCCCGGAGATCGCCACCGCGCTGGAGTTCACCACGCGCGCGGCGTTGCAGCGCTACCTCGGCGATGTGATCGAAGTGCATGGGCTCGCGATCGAGGCCGACGACGCCCAGCTGCGGGTCACGCTCAAGTACGCCCTGCGGCGCACGGGCGAGGCACGGCAAGAGGCGTTCGTGCTGCCGGCCGGCCAGGGGGCGCTGCCATGAGCGGCGGCGCCGACGCCCTGGTATGCCACGGTGATGATGAGCGTCGAGGGCTGGTTCGGCGGTCGGATCGCAACGGCTTCGACTATGTCGAGGTCGACAGAGCGCAAACGACACTGACCGTGCACTTCCTGGGTCACGCGCCCGAGTGGATCACCGCCGCCCACCTGCGCATCGAAGGCGGGCGGCGGACACGCAACCTGCAAGTGCTGGAAGCGCGCATCGAACGCAGCGAGGACGACGGCCTTGACGATCGGATGTTCGTCACGGTGGACCGGCCGGGCGACTTCTCCACTTACCGGCTTTGCGTGAGTTCGCTGGACGAAGCGGGCCGACCGACGGACCGCGTGCCGGTTGACTTCGACGCCCGCTACGCCTGCGTCTGCTTCACGTTCAAGGCGGAATGCCCGAGCGACCTCGATTGCCATGACGAGCACGAGTGCGATGAAGCGCCTCTCCAAGAACCCGTGATCGACTATCGGGCCAAGGACTACGCCAGCTTCCGGGCCCTGCTGCTCGACCGGCTGGCCCTGCTGCTTCCCGGCTGGAACGAACGGCACGTGCCCGACCTGGGCATCACCCTCGTCGAACTGATGGCGTACGTGGGCGACAACCTCAGCTACCACCAGGATGCGGTCGCGACGGAAGCTTATCTCGACACCGCGCGCCTGCGCGTTTCCGTGCGCCGACATGCGAGGCTGGTCGACTACCTGCTGCACGAAGGCGCGAACGCGCGGACCTGGCTCACCTTCGATATCGATGACGAAACGCTGCCGTTGAAGGTCAGCGATTTTTACGCCATCACGCAGCATCCGCAGGTCAGCGGAGTCTTGCTGAAGGAGGAGGATCTTCCGCGCCAGGAGCCCTCCCCCTTCCTGGCGTTTCGGCCTCGCGTGGCCCAGGGGCAGGACACGCTGATGCTTCGCCGCGCGCGCAACCGGATCGGCATTTACCGCTGGGGCGAGTCCGACTGCTGCCTCGATCGCGGCGCCACCTCGGCGACGCTGGTCGATCCGGGGCGGCCGCCCGAGCGGCCCGTGCCCGACCCGCACGCGGACCTTCGCGCCCCCGGGGAAGAGCCCATCGACACGGATGCCGGTATCGCATCCGAGCGCTGGCATGAGTTGCAGCTGCGGCCCTGCGATGTGCTGGTGTTCGAAGAGGTGATGGGACCGCACACCGGCGATGCGGCCGATGCGGACCCCTTGCACCGCCATGCCGTCCGCCTGACGCGCGTCACCCCACTGCACGACCCGCTCACGGGAAAATTGTTGTACGAAGTGGAGTGGTGCGAGGAAGACGCCCTGCCGTTCCCCCTGTGCCTCTCGTCGACCACCGACGCGCCCGAGTGCCGGCCGCTGGTCGACGTCAGCGTGGCGTGGGGCAACGTGGTGCTGGTCGATCACGGCCTGGACGCAAGGGACGACCTCGGCGAAGTGCCGCCCGTGGAATCCGTCGCGAACTGCGAGGACGAATGCAGCCCGGCCGAAACCATCGTGACGCCTGGCCGGTATCGGCCCCGCCTGTCACGGCACGACCCGACCTTCTCTGTCCCGCTGGCACTGTGCGATCCGCAGCCGAACGCTTCGCGCTGCGGCGGTTGCGGCGCGGCGTCGGCCACGGCAACGCTGGCGCAGGATGTGCTGGAGGCGCTGCCGGCGGTCGTGCTCTCAAGCCGGCTGGCCGGCGAGCCGAATGATGCCCCGCGACATCGCTGGTGGCCGCGCCAGGATTTGCTGGGCAGCGGCCCGGCGGATCGGCACTTCGTGGTTGAAGTCGACGATAACCGGGTGGCCTGGCTGCGCTTTGGCGACGGCCAATCCGGGCGAGCGCCCGAGGCGGGCGAAGCGTTCGAGGCGCATTACCGCGTCGGCAACGGCACGGCGGGAAACGTGGGCGCCGATTCGCTCAAGCACCTCGTCTTCCGTGATGCCTTGCCCAGCGGCGCAGGGGTGCGGGTGCGCAATCCGATGCCCGCGAGCGGCGGCACCGAGCCGGAGAACGTGGCCGAGGCGCGGCTGCGCGCACCGCAGGCGTTCAGGCGCAGGCTGGAACGCGCCGTGACAGCCGCCGACTACGCAGCCATCGTCATGCGCGACTTCCCGGCATCGGTGCAACGGGCCGCCGCGGTGATGCGCGCCACCGGTGCGTCGGTCGAGGTGCAGGTGGCGGTGGATGTGGCGGGCGGCGCGGAGCCCACCGAGGCGCTGCTGCATTGCATCGAGGCCCACCTGGCCTGTTATCGGCGGATCGGCCACGACGTGCGCGTGGTTGCGGCGCGCCAGGTACCGCTGGATCTCGCGCTCCACATCTGCGTGAAGCCCAGCTACTTGCGCGGCCACGTGAAAGCCGCGCTGCTGCGCACGTTCGGTGTCGGGCGGCGCGGCTTCTTCCATCCGGACGCGCTGAGGCTCGGCGAAGACGTGAAGGCGAGCAGCATCGTGGCACTGGCGCAGAGCATCGACGGCGTCTCGGGCGTGGTGCTTGAACGCTTCGAACGCTTGTTCGAGGGCCCCGACGGTGAGCTGGAAAATGGCCTGCTGCCCATCGGGCCGCTCGAGGTCGCTCGTCTGGACAACGACCCGTCATGGCCCGAAAACGGCCAACTGGTCTTGAACCTGGAGGGTGGACGATGAACACCGCCCTGCCCCAACGTTGGCGCTGCGCTTGCGGCGGCTGTGGTTGCGGTTGCTGCGAGGGCATTGGGCTCTTGACGCCGGCATCGACTTTCAATCGCCCGGGTTTGGCATCACTGCACTATCGCATCGGCACGCACGGCAGCTTCCTGGCCACCATGAAGGCGCGCCTCTCCAGTCATGTGCTGGACGAAACGCGAGAAGGCGCTGCAAACGATGCGCAGGAACCCCGCCGCCCCCTCGCCTTGCTGCGCATGCGCGACGGTCAAGATCCGGCCATCGCGCTGCTCGACGCATGGGCCATGGTGGCCGACGTGTTGACTTTCTACCAGGAGCGGATCGCCAACGAAGGGTATCTTCGGACCGCTACCGAGCGGCGTTCCTTGTTCGAGCTCGCACGGCTGATCGGCTACCAGCCTCGCCCGGGCGTGGCCTCCAGCGTGTACCTGGCGTACAAGATCGACCTGAACACGCCGCAGGAAATCATCGTGCCGCGCGGCGCGCGCGTGCAGACCGTGCCGGCACAGGACGAGTCGCCCCAGAGCTTCGAGACTTCGCAGGACTTGGCCGCACGCGCGGCCTGGAACAAGCTCGGCCTGCGAATGTCGCAGCCGCAGCAATGGGAAGAGATCGAGCAAGGTGCATTGCTGTATCTGGCGGGGACACAGACGCGACTGAAACCCGGTGATGCCCTGCTGATCGACAAGGGTGAGCCGAACAAGGCGCCCGCGCCGTATCGCGTGCTCTCGATCGACGCCGATCCCCAGGCCGACCGCACGGCCGTGATGATCGAGGAATGGGGCGCTGCCGCGCGCACCGCCGGCATCCAGGCCCGGTTGCGGCGCTTCGACGGGCAAGTAACCGCGAGCGAAACCGGCCCGTTGTCGTTGGCGGACCGCATTGCCAAGCTGGTCAAGCCGGCATCCAAACCGCCTGCCACCGCGCTGCGTCTCACACGCTCGCTGGCATCGAGCTTCGAGGCGACGGGCGATACCGGCCTCAAAGTGCTCAGCGCCGTTGCACCCGCATTGAAGTCGACTTTGGCAGCGGCGATCGCGGGGTTCGAAGCCGCCAGTCCGCCCCAGCCGCTTCGCGTGTGGGCCCTGCGACTGCAGGCCGGCCTGTTCGGACGAAGGTTCCCGAGGCGAACTGCCACGCAGTTGACCATGGACGATCACGACGAAAACGTGAAACTCAGCAAAACGGTGGACTTGGGTGAATGGCCGCTGGCGGGCATCACGGGTGGCCGGGATCCGAAGGTCGTGACCACCGAGACAGCAAGCACGCTGTATCTCGATTCGCCCCACGACGGTATCGCATCGGGCTCGTGGATATTTGTCGACGCGGGTGACGTGACGCCCCACGACAACACACTGGTCGGGCCTGTCCAGCGCGAACTGGTTGCGCGTGTGAAGACAGCATCTGCCACGGTGTCCCGATCCGAATATGGCGCGACGACCGACACGACAGCGATCAGCATCGTCACGCCCACAGGGCAGGCCGCCAAATGGATGAAGATTCGGACCACCGATCTTGACGCGGTCAAGAAATATCTCGGCAACCAGGCTGCCGTCGACCTCGACTTCCAGCTCATTCGGCGCACGGCCGTCTATGCGCAAAGCGAGTTGCTGACGCTGGCCGAGCGACCGATCCTGGACGACCTGTGCAGCGGCGCCCGCGAGAGCGATGCCGAGCGAACCGGCGAGGCCGAGAATCCGCCCGAGCCGATCGAGCTCGATGGCCTGTATGCGGGGCTGGAAGCGGGCCGCTTCGTGATCGTGACGGGCGAGCGCTCCGATGTGGGGGCGACGCGCGGCGTGTTCGCGAGCGAGCCGGTGATGATCACGTCGGTCTTGCACGATGTGCGCGCGGGACTCGCAGGGGACAAGAATCACACTTTCTTCTGGATCGACAAACCGCTGGCCTATTGCTATCGGCGCGAGACCGTGGCCATTCTCGGCAACGTGGTCAAGGCCACCCACGGCGAAACGCGCAACGAGACGCTGGGCAGCGGTGACGGCGCAAAGCCGCTGCAACGGTTCGACTTGAAGCAGGCGCCGCTTACCCACCTGCCCGCGCCCACCGCGGCCGGTGCGCAAAGCACGCTGCGGGTGTACGTGAACAATGTGCAATGGCACGAAGCAAGCGGATTCCTGGGGCAAGCGCCCACCGATCGAATCTATTGCGTGCAGACCGACGATCAGGGCAAGACTTCGGTGCAGTTCGGCAACGGCCGCGAAGGTGCGCGCCTGCCGACGGGCTTCGGCAATATCGAAGCCGTCTACCGCAGCGGCATCGGCCGCCCGGGCAATGCGAGCGCCAACCAGATCACCCAGCTTGCGACGCGGCCGCTGGGCGTGACCGAGGTGACCAATCCGCTGCGTGCCTCGGGCGGCGCTGACGCCGAAAGCCACGAGCAGGTCCGGCGCAATGCGCCATTGGCCGTGAAGTCGCTCGATCGGCTGGTGTCCACCCCAGACTACGCGGACTTCGCGCGCACCTTCGCCGGCATCGGCAAGGCCGATGCGCAGGAAATCAGTGACGGCCGGCGAAACGTGCTGCACCTGACGATAGCGGGTGTGGACGACATCCCCATCGACGCGGACTCCGACCTGATGATCAACCTGCGCCGCGCACTGCGTGAACTGGGCGACCCGTTCCTGCCGCTGGCGGTGGTGGCGCGCGACCTGCGGCTGTTGATCGTGAGCGCCAAGCTGCGCATCCACGCGGACCATGTGTGGGAATCGGTCGTCGCCAAGGTCCGCGGCGCGCTACTGGACGCGTTCGGGTTCGAGCAGCGCGAGCTCGCGCAAGGCGTGGCCAGCAGCGAAGTGCTGCGCGTGATGCAGGCGGTGCCCGGCGTGGTGTTCGTCGATCTCGACGTCTTCGGCGCGATCGAGACAACGGTCGTCGACGGAGACGCCACTCGCCCGCTCACGCCCGTTGAAACCGCCGCTGCGGTCGCGCAAGTCAACGCTGTCGGCGTCGCATCCGCGGTGCAGGCCCGGCACGCACGTCGCCATCCGGATGGCAAGCGCGTGCTGGCCGCACAACTCGCCCTCTTGAGCGCCGACGTTCCCGAGACGCTGGTGCTCAACCAGATGACGGGAGGAGAAACATGACCGAACTGGAACCGCGGCCCGGCATCGACCGGCTCTACGAGCTGCTGCCCTACGTCATCCGGCGCAGCGACAGCGAACGGGGCGATCCGCTCCGTTCGCTCCTGCAGGTGATCACGCGCGAGGCCAACCTTCTGGAGGCCGATCTCCTGCAGCTCTATGACAACTGGTTCATCGAAACCTGCGAGCCCTGGGTCGTTCCGTACATTGCGGACCTGATCGGCCACCACCCGATTCATGAGGCAGGCGCATTGGGCGAAGGCCAGAAAGCCCTGGCCCGGAATGCGGTTCTATTGCCGCGCGGAGAAGTAGGCAACACGCTGCGCTATCGCCGGCGCAAGGGCACGCTCACGTTGCTTGAACAACTGGCGCGCGATGTCGCCGGCTGGCCCGCGCTGGCGGTGGAGTTCGGGCAACTGCTGGCGCAAACGCAGTCGGTCCGGCTGGACCGCGCCGGACGCGGGCGCAGCGTGGATCTGCACGACACACTGGCGCTGGATCGCCTGGGCAACGCGTTCGATGCCTTCGCCCACGCTCCCGATTTACGCCGGGCCATCTCCAGCCGCAGCACGGGGCGTTATGGGCAGGCCAGCGTCGGGCTTTACGTGTGGCGGTTGAAGCCGTATTCCATCACCCGTGCACCCGCGCTTTGCATGGAGGACGTTGGCCCCAACTGCTACATGTTCAGCGTGCTGGGCAACAACGTGCCGCTCGTCAACCGCCCCCACCCGCGCGGCCCGGGCTGTCATGCGACGGGAATACTGGACGTTCCTCATGCCATCGGCTTGCGGGCATTCTCCGCGCCGCGGCTGCAGGGTGAGCGAACTGCCAGCGCATCGACCGACTACTACGGCATGGCCGATCTGCCGGACGGCACGCAAGTGGCGCAAAGCCTCGCGATCTGGGCAGCCGGCTGGCCCAACGACCAGGCCGACGACAGCCAGCCCATTCCTGCCTCACGCCTGATCGTGGCCAACCTCGACGGCTGGATCTACCAGCCGCCGCGCGGCCGTGTCGCCGTGGACCCGGTGCTCGGCCGAATCGTGTTCCCGCCGCGCCAGAGTCCGCGGCGCACGGTGACCGTCTCCTACCACTATGGCTTCAGCGCCGACATTGGTGGAGGCGAATACACGCGCCCGCTGCAGCGGCACGCGAAGGCGGAACTGATCCGCGTCAGCGATTCGGATTCGCTGCGCGACGCGCTCAAGCGTTGGCAGCGGAAGGTGGACAGCGATGGGCAGGCCCATGCCCCGGAGGACCAGCCCGAGCATGCAGTGATCGAACTGGTGGGCAGCGGCGTGTACATGCTGCCGCTGCATATCTATCTGGGCGCGGGGCACAGTTTGCAGCTGCGCGCGGCGCAGCGCGCAAGGCCCGTACTGCGGCTGCTTGACTGGCAGACAAGCCGCGCAGACAACATGATGGTCGAAGGCGGGGTCGGCAGCCGGCTCATCCTCGACGGATTGACGATCGCCGGCCGCGGTGTGCAAGTGGAAGGCGCGATTGCGTCGCTGACCGTGCGCCATTCGACCCTGGTGCCCGGCTGGAGCCTGGAGCCCAATTGCGACCCGAAGCGTCCCTCTGAGCCCAGCATCGAAGTGATCGACAGCAGCGCATGCATCGTGGTGGAGCACAGCATCGTGGGCTCGATCCAGGTCAACAACGACGAAGTACTGACCGACCCGGTGCGGCTTCGCATCAGCGACAGCATCGTGGACGCGACGGGCACCGACTGCGAGAACCCGCAGTGCGAGGCGATCGGCGCATCGGGCTCGCGACTGGCCTTCGCGGCCGCGCACATTGTGCGCAGCACCATCATCGGTCGCGTGATGGTTCATGCCATCGAGCTCGCGGAGAACAGCCTGTTCACGGGCCGCGTGACTGTGGCCCGCCGGCAGATCGGCTGCATCCGCTTTTCTTACGTGCGGCCCGGCTCGCGAACGCCCCGAAGATTCCAATGCCAGCCGGACGGGGTCGAACGCATCGTGGAGCGCGAGGCCCGCGCCAATGGCGACTCCAGGGAGCTCATGGAGGCCACGCAGCAGGAGGAACGGCTGCGGGTGCGGCCCCGCTTCGACAGCCTGCGTTACGGGATGCCCACCTATGCGCGCCTCGCGGCCACCTGCGCGCCGGAGATCACGCGCGGCGCCGAAGACGAATCCGAAATGGGCGTGTATCACGACCTGTACCAGCCGCAGCGCCTGGCCAACCTCGCGTCGCGGCTCGAAGAGTTTTCACCCGCGGATGCGGACGCCGCCGTGATCTTTGCAGACTGAATCCAGGAGGTTCGCCATGAAGGGTGATTTTTCACGCGACAGTTTCGACGCACTGCGGCACTACAGCCGCGTGCTGCAACAGCAAGGCCGGGTGGAGCTCGATGCGGACGGCAACGAACGCGAGTCGATCCACCTGCATCTGCTGCGCACCCTGGCCGCGGACCTCATCGGGCCTTTCGGCGGGCCGGGCACGGGGTTCCAGTTGCTGGACAAGGATGGCACGACGGCGTTGCAGAAGAATTTCCTCATCGGCAAGGGCCACTACTACGTGGACGGCTGGCTGTGCGAGAACGATGGCGATGTGTTCTACAGCGCCCACGACAACGGGCCTTCGCAGCCGTGGCTGCCCGCGCCGCTTGAATTGGAGAACGGCAAGAACTACCTGGCCTATCTCGACGTGTGGGAGCGGCACGTCAGCGCGGCCGAGGTCGATGGCGGACTGGACGCCGCGTCGCCCGGCGGCATGCGCGAAGTGGCGCTGGGCGGGCCCGACACGACCACGCGCGCGCAGGTCGTGTGGCAGGTGAAGGTGAGCCCCGATGACCGCGGCCTGCTCCCGGCAACTCCGCTCACCGCGGCCCAGTGGGCTGCGTGGATGGACGCGAACTGGGCAACCTGGCGCTCGATGTGGCAGCCGCCGTTGCGCGGGCGGCTCAACGCGAGGGCGACGACGACCGACCCGGATGCCGGCAACCCATGCGTCGTGTCGCCGCAGTCGCGCTACCGCGGGTTGGAAAACCAGCTCTATCGCATCGAAATCCACCAGGGCGGCACCGTCGGTTCCACTCCGCCGCCGACCTTCGTGTGGTCGCGCGAAAACGGCAGCGTGGTGTCGGCCGTCGAACATGTCGGCGCGGGTTCATTGCGGCTCACGGCCGGCTGGCGCGACACGCGCTTTGCCCTGTCGGTGGGGGATATCGTCGAACTCCTCGACGACGACTCGGTCCTGAAGGGTGCGCCGGGCCCGCTGGTGCGCGTCACGGGCGTGGACCTCGACGACTTGACGGTCACTTTCGAAGCCGGCAGCCCCGCGCCTGCGGTGATCGGATCGCGTGTCACCGCGCTGCGGCGCTGGGACCATGGGCGTCGCAAGCCCACGGGCGGGGCCGCGAACGACGATCGACCTGTGATCGCGAAGGACCTGGCGCTGACGCTCACCGAAGGGCGATGGCTCACGATCGAGGACGGCATCTCCATCTTCTTCGACGCGGCCGCCCTGCCCGACGAGCATGAGTATCGCCCCGGTGACTACTGGCTCATACCGGCCCGCACGGCCATTGGCGATATCCTCTGGCCCCGCACCGCCGATGTCCAGCGGCTGCCGCTATCTCAGCCGCCCCACGGCGTCGAACATCACTACGCCCCGCTCGCCATCGTGACCGTCAACGCCACCGGCGCAGTCACCGTCGTCGTCGAGCCGACCCAGCGCTTCAAGTCGCTGGTTGAGCTGAGCCAACCCTGAGCTGGCAATGACGGCCGTCTTGATAATCATCAATCGCGTGGTCTCTGATGTCTCCACAAGCCGTCATGCTCCCGTAGAGTAGGTTGCTCGATGCAGTGACTTTTATGGAGCGATTGATGACAAGACCAGATACTCCCCCGGCACCCCAGTTGAGCGAACAGGCGATCGAAGCAATCCTGGCCACGGGTGGCGCCTCAGATAGTTCCGCGGACATTCACGTTCATGAAGACGCGAGCCACATATGCGTCACCCTGGTCGGCACTCCCAATTTGGAAGGACTTCAAGGCTTCGTGATGTTTTGTGACATGCCCATGTGATTTCCTTGAGCACTGGCGCCCTTGTTGTCACTTGATGTTGCGGATGCGCTCCAGATTGGCCTTGCCGAACTGCTTCTCGAACTCGGCGTTGACCGGGCCGAGGGCCTGCACGAACTTGGCCCTGTCCACATCCTCGGTCACGATCATGCCTTTGGCCCGCAGGTCGGTCACACCCTTGGCGTCGTCCTCGTCCACGCGCGCGCGGTTGGCCTTCGTGCCTTCGCGGGCAGCATCGAGAAAGGCCTGCTTGTCGGCGGCCGAGAGTTTGTCGAACTGGGCCTTGTTCATCAGCCACAGGCCCGGGGAATAGACATGCCCCGTGAGCGACACATGCTTTTGCACCTGGTCGAACTTCATGGTCATGATCGATGACAGCGGGTTCTCCTGGCCGTCCACGGTGCCCTGCTGCAGTGCGGTGAACACCTCCGTGATCGACATCGGTGTCGGGATGACGCCCAGGCCTTTGTACGCAGCGATGTGCACCGGGTTCTCCATGGTGCGCAATTTCAGCCCCTTCAGGTCATCAGGGACCTTGATGGCGCGCTTGCTGTTGGTCATGTGGCGGATGCCGTTTTCGGCCCACCCCAGTGCCTTGAATCCCTTGGGCTCGAATTTCGCGAGCATCTCCTGGCCGATCGGGCCGTCCAGCACGGCCCGGGCATGCGCCTTGTCGCGGAACAGGAAGGGGATGTCCAGGATTTTGGTCTCGGGCACGAAGTTCGGCACCGGCCCGGTCGAAGTGAAGGTCAGGTCCAGTGTGCCGAGCTGCACGCCTTCGATCGACTCGCGTTCCCCACCGAGCGCGCCACTGAAAAAGGGCACGATTTTGTAGCGGCCACTGGTGCGCTTTTCGATTTCGCGGGTGAAGGCGTCCGCGGCCACGCCGTGATGGGAGTTCTGCGGCGTCTGGATGTTCAGGCGCATGGTGGTCTGGGCCGCGGCGCTACCGCCGATGCCGACGCCACAAGCGATCAGGCATCCAAGGAGGGTGAGACGGATTTTCATGGTGGTCCTTTAGGGAACTGAGAACTGGAGGGCTGCGCGCGTCTGCGTCAGGCGCGGAATTTCTTCAGAACCGCGCGGTCGACTTCGACGCCGAGTCCCGGCGCGGAGGGGATTTCCACCCAGCCGCCGACCTGATGGATCGGCTGCGTGATCAGTTGCTCGCGGAAGGGATGGGAGGAGCGGTCGTACTCGAAGATCGGTTCTTGCGCGTAGAGCGAGTGATGCGCGTGCGGCAACGCCGCGATGAACTGGAGTGACGCCGCTTGCGCGATGGCAGAGCCCCACACATGCGGGTTGATCTGCACACCGTGCGCCTGCGCCAGCGCGATGATGTGGCGGCCGGCGGTGATGCCGCCGCAAGAGCCGAGGTCGGGCTGTGCAATGTCCACCGCTTCGGCGCCGAGCAATTCGCGAAAGCCAAACAGCGTGTGTTCGTTTTCGCCACCTGCGATCGGCATCGACAGCTTCTGCCGGATCTCGACGTAGCCGCGCACATCCTCCGGCACGACGGGCTCCTCGTACCAGCGCAGGTCGTATTCCTCCAGCGCGCGGCCCAGCCGCAGTGCTTCGGCCCGGCCATAGGCATGGTTCGTATCCACCAGCAGCCGCACCGGCTTGCCTTGCACGGCGCGGCCGATGGCGCGCATGCAGGCGATGTCGTCGTCAACCCCGTAGCCCAGCTTGACCTTCATCAGGCTGAAGCCGGCCTCGAAATGGCGGATCGCTTCATCGGCCAGCCGCGCGGCCTCTCCCTGTCCTTTGATCCGATAGAACCCGGTCGCATAGGGTTGAACCCGCTCGCGAAATGCGCCGCCGAGCAACTTGTACACCGGCAATCCGTGGAACTTTCCGGCGATGTCCCACAGTGCCATGTCGACTGCGCTGATGCCCGCCACCACCGAGCCCTTGCGGCCGTAGTCACGAGTCATGTGGTACATGCGGTGCCAGAGCACCTCGATGTCCAGTGCGTCGGCGCCAGTCACCAGCGGCCGGAGTGCCTTGTCGATGACGGTCGCGGCGATCTCCGGCGGCTCGAGACCTTGGGCGAAAGCCTCGCCCCAGCCGGTGATGCCCTCGTCAGTGACGATCTCCACCAGTGTGGCGGAGCGTTGCCGCACCCAGCCCTGCGAGAATGCAAACGGCTCCGCCAGCGGGCTCTTGAGGACGTGGATGTTGAGTTCCTGGATTTTCACGTGACGGCCGCACTTGGCGATTCAGTTGGAATATCAGATTTATATTACTTATTTAATGGGCGCGTCAAGTTTTACCCGCGGGTCCCGAAACAACCGAGTCGCCGCCGAGATCGGCCGCCGGATCGTGGTGGGCCTGTACGCGTCCGGCACGCTCCTGCCACCCGAAGCCGAGTTGCTCGCCGAGTTCGGCGTCAGCCGGCCGGTCCTGCGCGAGGCGATCAAGCTCCTCGAGGCAAAAGGCATGCTGGAAGCACGGCAACGCCGGGGCACATGCATCACGGAGCGAGGCGCGTGGAACATGCTGGATGCGGACGTCCTGGGCTGGGTCGCCCGCTCGGGAGCAGACCCGGAAATGCTGATCAGGCTCACCGAAGTGCGCATGATCGTTGAGCCGGGGGCGTGTGTTCTGGCAGCGCAGGCGGGCACCCAAGACGCCATGCGCCGGGTCGAGGAAGCCTACCAGCGGATGGTGACCCACGTTGAACACCCGCAGCAGTTTGTGGAGGCTGACCACGATTTTCACCTGGCACTGCTCGGAGCGTGTGGCAACGAATACCTCGCGGCCGTGGGAACTGCAATTTCCGCTGCGCTGGAGGTGAGCCTGCAACGAACGAACCCCACCCCGGCAAGCAACCGTGGATCGCTTGCGCTTCACGAGCCGATCGTGAAGGCGCTGAAGAAGCGTGACGGGCCCGCCGCAGCGCGCGCCAGCCGGCGGCAGCTTGAAGACGCGCTCAAACGACTGCGTGGCGGGTGAACGCCCGCTGGCTATCGCGTGGTTCCATTGTTTGCAGGCGCACCGCTCTCATCGAGCACCGGATCGGCGCTGCTCGAATCTCCGGGGTTCATCACGGTGCCCGCGGCGACACCACCCAGCGCGCCGGCAACGGCACCCAGCGTGCCGCCCACCACCACACCCACCGGGCCGCCCACCACGACGCCGATGCCGGCGCCGATAGCCGCACCGCCCACCACGGCGCCACCCGTCAGCACCGACTTGGCCTCGCGCTCGGCTTCCTCTGGCTCCAGCGGACTCTGAGCCGCAAGGTCCGGATCCTGCGACGGAACACCGTGGCCGGGACGGGCCTGCTCGGCAAGGTCCTCGTTGCGGGGTTCGGTGTGCGACGGATAAGTAGCGGATGAGTTCACGTGGATTTCCTCGGGCTCGATCGAGCCGCAACCTTTTATATGACCCGTCCCGCACCGGTCGCGTCCTCCTGCAGGCCGAGACGATGTAGGTCAACGGGATTGATGTATTTGGGATCGCATGCGGTCTATATTTCGTTAAGCACCTGATTCAGGGAAGTAGCACTGGGTTCGGCTGCCCACTGCTCAGGTCTGCGCAATCTGTGAGGAGCGAATCATGAATTCGTCAACCACTCGGCAGTTCGTGGTGGCCTCCGCGGTCAAGGGTACGGCGATTCGCGCACGCATAGAAGATCATTGCGTGGCATGGCTTGTGGCGCTGATGCTTTGGACTCTTCCCGCCTTCGCCTTTGGCCAATCACCCTGCCCCGGGATTCACGTGAAGATTCTGAACATAAGAAACAGCACCGGGACCGTAGCCTGCGCGTTGTTCGAATCGCCGGATGGTTTTCCCACTGACTACCTGCGTACGGCAACGAATGTCATGGTCATAAAGATTCGGAAAGACCAAGCGCGTTGCGACTTTGAAGACATCCCGCCGGGAACCTACGCGATGGCCGTCATTCATGATGAAAATATGAACGGCAAGCTCGACACCAATTGGCTGGGAATCCCGACGGAAGGGTATGGATTTTCAAATGACGCCAAGGGCGTCGTGGGCGCCCCCCCATTCTCTGCCGCCAGCGTCCTGTACAACGGGCAGAATCTCGATTTGACGATGAGCCTGCATTACTGAGCGCCCATTGCACTTCCATTGGTCACCCTTTTCACCCCTTCCAAAGGCAGTGAGATTGACACTGACCGACTGCGCATCGGCAGGAAACCTCCCCCGGCACCTCAGTTGAGCCGACTGCCCGGGGAGGCTTGCTTCTATCGCTGGTGCAGGGTCAGCCGCGCGTCGCTCGTCACCCCGGCCTTGGTGGCTACCAGGGACACGTCATAGCGTGTTCCCGGAATCGTGAACCTCGGCGAGAAGGTGAACGAGAAGTTTCCGTTCGAATCGGCCTGCAGCGTTTGCGAGTAGACGTGCTGGGCAACGCTGAAGCCGCCTGGCACCTGTGAGCTGGAATCGACCTTGGCTTCCACGGTCGCGAACGGGGCCGTTCGCCCCTGCACGAGGGTGCTGCCGCCTTCCACCACACCGTTGTTGCCGTGGCTCAGGATCTGCAGCGGAACTTTCACGGGCACTGCCGCCCCCACATCAAAACTCCAGTCGCGTCGCACCGCGTTGCCGGCCCGGTCGCGCGCGGTGACGTCTACGGTATAGCGGCCCGGCTGCAGGCTGGCCCGGAAGCTGAAGGAAGTCGGCGTCACCTGGGCCTCGGGCGTGACGTTCCGGCCCGATAGCAGGACGCGCACGGTGGCGGGGTCTACGCCAGTGCCGCCGCGATCCTCGAAGCTCGCGGAGATCTGGATCGGGGGACCGCTCGGGACGGCTTCGCCCTCGCGCGGAGTGATGTTCACGACCTGGGGTGGCCGATTGTCGGCCTGCGGCTGAACGAGGGGCACCCCCAGGTTGGCGGTGACGACTCGCTCACCGACCCGAAGCGTCGCCACGATGGGCCGCGACGGGTTCAGGTTGTCTGCTCGCCGCAAGGTGTAGCCGCCTTCATAGTGCCCGGGACGAACCTCGCGCAGCGCCACATCGTTGGCGACGCCCGGCAGATCGATCATCACCGAGCCGCCCGGCGCGCCGTCCAGTGCGAAGCGCAATTCCGCACCGGGTTCGATGCGTTCGATCGGCGTCACGCCGAAGCGTTCGATGCGCAAAGCCACCGGGGGCGGGACTACCGGCGGGGGAACATTGGCCACAGGCGGTGCAGCCATGACTTCGGCCAGGGTGTAGTCGGCGGCCGTCGTGCGATTGCCCAGACGGAGCGTCAAGCGCACTTCGCGATCGTCTTGCACCACCTCGCCGCGCTTGATGGTGTAGCGGCCGACATAGACGCCGGGCGAGACTTCGCGCAGCGCGATTCTTTCCCTGATGCCACGCACGCGCACCACGGCTTTGCCGCGAGGGGTCGCGACGGCCCTGAAGCTCAGGCGTGAACCCGGCTCGAGATCGCCATCGGACCTCACGTCGAGTGAGCGGATTTCAGCGGCAGCCGGCTGCGCGAGCGCGCTGACGGGCAATGCGGTCATCACGAAAGCGGCTGGCAACAGCATCATGGCGGCCGCGATGGGGCTGCGCAGATGAGATGCTGAAAGGGTTCGCTGGAGAAGGGAAGTAGTCGTCGATTTCAAGGTGAACTCCTGGATTCATGGGCGGCCGCGCCTTTGTCTTGGCGTCGATGCTGCTGAGTTGATGGTGCGCCGCGTTACTGCTGTGTCACGTAGGACGGTAGCTGAACAAGATGAAGGCGTTCGCGCGGTTCCTTGCCTTCATCTCGGAAATGGCATGCACTCATCGTGCGCCCCGATGGGTGAACGCAACCTGAACGGATTCGAGTCAACGATGACTACAGCAGGCCCTGCTCCGCCATCGACAGTGCATCCGCATCGCTGGTGATCACGTGGTCCAGCACGCGGACGTCGATGAGTGCCAACGCCGCCTTGAGACTCCGCGTGAGGATTTCGTCTGACCGGCTTGGTCGGCACACGCCGCCGGGGTGGTTGTGATGCAGGACGACTGATGCCGCATTCATCGTCAACGCCTGCTTGACCACCTCACGCGGGTACACCGCCGTCTGCGTCAGGCTGCCTCTGAACAAGCGTTCGTACTCGAGAAGACGGTTGTGCGCGTCCAGGTACATGACCGCGAAGACTTCATGCTCCAGTCCTTGCCCTTGTAGACGCAGGTAATCCTTGACCGCGTCGGAGTTGGCGAATACGTCGCGCTGCTTGAACCTGGTGCGCAGGATGCGGAGAGCACGAAGAATCACTTCTTCATCGGGTTCGGCTGCAGCGACTTGATGCGCATGCGTGGCCGTGCTCATGGTCGGACGAAGCGCCGGCGCCTCAAGATGTCTGCCCGCACCTAGTTCGTGTGCCATTTCTCTCCTTTTTCGTGAGCGCTTGGGTACGAGTGAAATCGTTTTGCCCTCCGTAAGATGCGTTTTATACGACACATTTTGCCATGTATGTGTCGTTTAAGACGTTTCCCTGAAAGGCACATTGCGCGAGCCTCGGCGTATGGCCGCGACAACACGCTCACGCAAGCCGCAACCGGAACAGCGGCTGCCCAATGAGGTGACGATCGCGATCGGGAAGAACCTCAAGCAGTTGCGGCTGGCAGCAGCCTTGACACAGGAGCAGCTCGCTTACAACGCGGAAGTGGAGCGCTCGCGCATCTCAAAGCTGGAATCAGGCCTTGTGAATCCCTCTGTGCTTACGCTCGCCACGATCTGCCACTGCCTGGGCGTGACCTTCCCGATTCTTTTTAAGGGCGTCACGGCGACCATTGCACCGCTGGCACAAGGCGGCCCGCGTCGCCGGGCGAACCAGGCGACGCTTGAAGGGCGTGGAGCTGTCCGCAAGGGTCATCGCTGATGGCCTTAGCGGGGCGTCAGCAGAGCCGCTTTCCCTCGCGTGTAGTGGCCGCCGCTGATCGGGGCTGAAGCAGTTGCAGCAACGACAACTTGCGCTTGATACTCTGGGACAGAGCGGACGCTCAACTCGCGTCGAGTGTGTGAAAATTCCCAAACAAGTTCACGACAGGTAATGGCAGCCAGTCCGACGGGAGTCCCGAAGATGATGCTCAAGGCCCAGTACGACCATCGCGGCCCTGTGCCGCAAGCAGTGATCCGCGCCGTGCCGCTCGAATTGCCGCCTCCTGCGGCTGGCCAGGCACTGGTGGCGATGGTGGCTTCGCCGATCAATCCGTCGAACCTGCTGACGCTGACGGGCGAATACGGCGTGCTGCCGCCGCTGCCCGCGATTGGCGGCAGCGAAGGCGTGGGCAGAGTCGTCGCTTTGGGCAGCGGTGACATCGAAGGCCTCTCGGCCGGACAGTTGGTCCTGTTGCCGCGCGGCGGCGGAACCTGGGTCACGCACCTGCTCGCCGATGCGCGCGCTCTGGTGCCGCTGCCCGAAGGCGCCGACCCGCTGCAGCTTGCGATGCTGACGGTCAATCCGCCCACCGCCGCCCTTATGCTCAGCGAATTCGTCTCGCTGGCACCCGGGGAGTGGGTGATCCAGAACGCCGCCAACTCGGGGGTCGGAAGTTACCTGATGCAGCTTGCGCGGCACCGCGGACTCCGGACGGTCAACCTGGTGCGGCGGGCGTCCGCGATTCAATCGACCAAGACGCAGGGAGGCGACGTCGTGCTGGTCGATGGCGAGGACATCGCGGGCCGCGTGCGCGAAGCCACCGCAGGCGCGGCGATCCGGCTGGGTATCGACGCCATCGGCGGCGCGGCGACCGATCGCCTCGCGCAGTGCCTTGCCGACGACGGCACGCTGGTCAACTATGGTGTGTTGAGCGGTGAGGCGTGCCAGTTGGCGCCGAGCGCCTTGATCTTCCGTGGCATCACACTGAAAGGCTTCTGGCTGGTGAAGTGGTTCCGCAGCGCAAGCCCCGCCGCCCAGCGCGCCCTTTACGGCGAGCTGACCGCGCTGATAGCCGACGGCACGCTTCATGCACGGGTTCATGCGACCTATCCGGTCGCGCAGATCCAGCAGGCCGTGGCCGCTGCCGGTGCCGGGGAGCGCGACGGCAAGATCCTGGTCACCGGGGTGTGATGTAACCGACCGCTGAGATCCCGGGTTCGCCTTGATGCATTGGTCATCCAGGTGGACTGGCGAACCTGTTTATCCGATACAGGTGAAGCCCTTGAACGGACTGGCGGTCTGCGTGTGCCTCCGCGCAAGAGTTCGCACAGGTTTCGAGTGAACAGAGAGCAATACAGGATCGAACCGGCCCCCGTTCGCCACCCCGCCGACAAGGCCGTGGCACGCAGAATGTCGCGCATTCTCCCGTGTTGTGGGGCGCGCGCAAAACTAAAGCGGCCAACCCAGAACGGTTGGCCTTGAATTCTGGTGGCTGGGGCGGAATCGAACCACCGACACGCGGACTAACGTTCCGCAGCGTTGAAGTTCGAAAGCACCCTGTACTTAATAAATCGGTTGGTAGCCTCGATCACTTCCACCAGTGCTCCTTTGTAGCCGATCTGGTTAGATTCAGAGATATCGTATTCAACGTTATTACTGAATGCCGGCCGGGCGATGTTCCCCGAAAACTCGCGGTAACTGACATTGATCTTATTGCCCACTTTGCCACTGTAAATGAGCGTACGCTGGATCGTGTCTTGGGAAACGGTAGGCTTCTTCAGTTTTTGAAATCCGGTGCTGTCATTTCCGCATGCCGCTACATTGAATGTGGTGACGACGCATAAGACGCCTGTGTCCTTTTTGACGAGGAGGCTTTGATAAGGGTCAGCAATCGGAGATTTCTCAACAAACCCAGACTCCTCACCGGCGCCACCGATGCGGTAGAACTCTCCACCCTGATCTTCACCCATCTTCAAGAAGTAGCCAGGATGAACCGTGTACGCCCACGCGGGCTTTAGCGGCGTTTGGACGTGCAGCGCATCGTGCTCTCGGTACTTTCCTTGCCGCAGCATCTCATCCCCAACTTGCTTCACCGTCACGGAATTCAGCGGTGGCTCGCTGACGTTTGTCGTGACGGGCTGGTAGTTGACAACGGGCGTCGCGCAACCGGAAAGGAGTACGACTGCAGATAGGCACGAAGCTAGAGCTACTTTCATTGGCCGAGTATCCCAAGCTCATCAGTTCAGCGCAATCGGTGGAACCCGAGCACCTCACCTGCATACAAGTAGGCCCCCACAGCAAAAAGCCCCTGATCCATTGAGAATCAAGGGCTTAACGAATCTGGTGGCCTGGGGCGGAATCGAACCACCGACACGCGGATTTTCAATCTTCTTTGAAAACGAGCAGTGCCACGGCATCTTGACGCTTTTTTTCTACAAAGCCCCTTTCGCTCCATCCAATTGCTTCGGCGCGCGCTTCACGTTTATGTCGATTTTGTAGACGTTTTTGACCTGGCGGCTAAAGGTCTAGAATCTTTGCTCGTCTACACGGACGGAGGCTTTATGAGGGACGGAACAAGAGCGCGCGTCGCTGCTACGGTAGCCGCTGCGACGCTGAAGAAATCTGTTGGCTCGGTCTACGACTACGATGCTTCAACCCATCGCATCATGTCCGTTGACATACGGAATGGCCAAGTTAATGGCTTTGACCACGGCACTTCGACCCATTTCTCCGGTGGCGGTGGCGGGTCTTTGGACTTCTTTGATTACGAGCACAGCCAGCACGTGCAGTTGGCCCTCAACGGTACGAGCTTCAGCGGTTTCGACTATCACACGGGCCAGCATTTCTCTGGCAACGTGAACGGGAGCTCGGTTACTATTTTCGACCACGAGACGGGTTCGCATCACAGCTACAGCGTCTAAGGCTGGAGAGTTGTCCACGGCGGCGGGCGGCGCTTGCGACGGACCGACCGCCGCGGTGGGCAACTCGGGGAATGCCAAGTCCCCTTCCTGCTATGCTGATGGCATGCCAGCCAGAAAGCAGAACAAGCTCAAAACGCCACTGCCTACACCAGAGCAGGCGGTTGAGCGATACGCGTTCCTAGACAACGTCATCCGCGACCGAAAGGACATCCAGCTTGACGAGCTGGAGTCTGCCTTGGGGATGTACATGATCGGCTTTCACTTCGGTTGGAAGGTCCTATACGTCATCCACAGTAAGCGCACGATTCGGAAGTACGAGCAGATTCTTGGCATTACGGTGCGAGACGCATTCGAGGAGTTCGGACCCGACGCGGACCGGACGAATGCCTACAAGGTCATCCAGGCGGTATCCAGCTTCTGGAAGTTGGTTTCCGGCGACGAAAAGTCCCCTATCGACATCGATAAGAAGGCGCTCGATCACTAGGGAATATCAAGTCCCTTGACAGGAACCTGAAGTCCCCTAGAAAATAGGGGACATGACGTCCCCTAATGCTTACCTAGATCGCGATATCACGGCTGCGGCCGCTGGGGAGCATGCGGTAGCGTGCCCCGAGCGGCCGCAGGCCGCTGGGCTTGTCCCATCTAAAACAAGTGGTCCTGATTTCCTTGAAATCAGTTTCGATCCTGCAGAAGTACAGGAACGCCGGGTAAAGCGCCTTCGTCGTACCGTCTGGGCTTGCGGCCACCTCCATCAGGTGGGTCGGGCGAATGGCTCTCGGGAAAACGTCTGGTTCGTCACGCTTACCTATCGCGGGGTTGACGATTGGCAGCCGGGTCACATATCCCGATGCATTCGGGCCGTCCGCAAGTGGTGCAAGAAGCGGCGCGTCCCGTTTCGCTATGTGTGGGTCGCAGAACTGCAAAGGCGCGGCGCGATGCATTACCACATCGCTGTCTGGCTGCCTAAGCGCGTGCAGCTTCCCAAGTTCGACAAGCAAGGCTGGTGGCCACACGGCATGACCCAGCGAGTCATTGCAAAGAACGCGGTCGGGTACCTGATGAAGTACCTCTCAAAGATCAGCCCATTCCACGTCTTTCCCAAAGGAGCCCGAATTCATGGCTACGGCGGACTCACCCAGCAATCCCGAGGCATCTGCACCTGGCTCAATCTCCCCGGCTGGTGCAAGCAGCGCTTCGGAGTCGGAGAACTCCGCACCATCGCGGGTCGTCGTGTGGTGCGCGACACGGGGGAAATTCTCCCGCCCATGTATCACCGACTTTTCCTACGTGCCGGCATGCGTCTGTACCCCCTTGGTCCAGTGCCTGACCGATGGGTGGACGGCCCGTACTGCACGCTGAGAGCTCCGGAGACTGTCCAGTGATTCAAGCAGACGCGCTCTTTCTGGACCCGGAAGAGGTTCAGGCGCTGACCGGCTTCAAGTCGCCGGGGCGCCAGTGCCGCTGGCTGCACGATGAAGGCTGGCGATTCGTTATCAGCGGAAGCGGCAGGCCGGTCGTGGCACGCAAGTACGCAGAGAAGATGCTTGGCTGCGGCGACGGAGGTCAGGGCCACCTTCCCCCCGTGCCGAACTTCGGCGCGCTCCTGAGGGCCGTTTGATGGGCCGCAAGCGTCAATCGAACTACGACGATCCCCCGCGGTTCCACAAGAAGGGGCGCACCTGGTATCACGTGGGCACCACGTTACCGCGCAAGTGGACGAAGCTCTCGAGCGATCGGGCCGAGGCATTGCGAATGTGGGCACAAATAGAAGGTCGCAAAGAGGACGACAGCACCAAGCTGTTCTCGGTAATCGTCAAGCGGTACATCCGCGAGGTTTATCCAACCAAAGCCGTCCGCACCCGCGCCGACAACGACAAGGAGCTAATCCACCTCCTGCGAGTCTTCGGGCATATGCCCATCGATGCAATCTTGCCCATGCACATCCGCGAGTACATGGACATTCGCGGGCAGGTTGCCAAGGTCCGTGCGAACCGCGAAAAGGCCTTGTTCTCGCACATCTTCAATAAGGCGCGGGAATGGGGCTACACCGCGCTTCAGAATCCGTGCCAAGGAGTCAAAGGCTTCCGGGAATCGGGGCGTTCCAGATACATCACGGATGCGGAGTTCGAAGAGGTGAAGGTGCACGCGCATTTCACCGTCATCGACGCCATGGACTTGGCGCTGCTCACCGGGCAGCGGCCCGCTGATGTCATCAAGATTCGTTGCGTTGACATTCGGGACGGCGCACTATGGATCACCCAGAACAAAACCGGCGCACGCCTCGGAATCGAGATAACGGGCGAGTTGGCGTCGGTAATAGCGCGCATCAGTCAGCGGCCCAGGCAGGCCATCAGTCCCTTCCTCATCCAAAACGAAAACGGTCAGCCTCTTACCGCGCTTGCGCTTCGTTCTCGATTCGACAAAGCGAGGAAACTAGCGGGCGTCAGCTTTCAGTTTCGGGACATTCGGGCGAAGGCCGCTACTGACACAGGAGACCTCGCCCACTCGCAGAAACTCCTCGCTCATAAGAATCGGGATATGACCGAGCACTATGTTCGATCTCGCGTAGGTGAACGCGTCAGGCCGCTGAGATGACCGGCTTAAAGCCGCGCTTCATCACCGCCGCCAGCGCCTGGCTTCCGGCAGATGTAATGCGGAACCCTCGGACCCCACGGTCGGAATCTTCCATGATGAACCTCAGTCCGCGTAACTGATCCGCCAGTACTTTCGCCGTGTGATGCTCGGGAAGGTGGAGACGCTTTCTCAGAACATCCAAGCTGAGCAATTCTTCATTGCGCAACGCGTACAACATCGAGGCCTGATCTGTCGTTAGTCCGCGCATTGCAGCAATGACATAGACCTGCTGAGGCACCCCGACAAAGTCATCTTCATGGAGTACGAGGTGGTCCACTTCGGGTTTCGGTTCGAGATCGAGGCTCGCCAGTGGTGGAGTATCGACCTGTGCAGCCGTTTCTGGGCGCTCCAGCGCTGCTGTGTCCAGCTGTCGTTGCAACTCGTCGATCTGGCGATTCGCCACATCACGCTCCTCGAGTCGTCGCTTTCGTTCAGAGAGGACACTTTGACGCAGTACGTTGGCTTGCTCCTTGGTGAGAGGCGTTTCGCCCTCAATCTCAAGTAGGCGAACCAAGGTGTCGCGCTCACGTTTGCGGAGAAATAGCGTAGCCCAGCGACTCAGGTACGGCGACGCCATTACAAAGGCCACACCCACCAGAAAGGGATAGGCAAATCCATACCACGCCCAGTGCATCCCTTCCGGGTAGAGACGGGTGTCAATGTAGGTAATCTTTTCTCGCCACGTGCCCGATCCAGCGAGGACAAGAATCAGGCGGAAATTTAGGACAGCCCATGCGACGAGAAAGGCACCATAGACCGGATTGGTCAGCCTCTCGCGAACGTAGCTACGCAGCGACGTCGTCAGCTCGCGGATTGTTTCCATCCCCACCTCCTAGACTGGAATTGTAGAAATAGAACTCGAATTGTAGAAACGCCCCAGAACCCGAATCGGGCGCTGGGGCGCATAAAGACTGGTGGCCTGGGGCGGAATCGAACCACCGACACGCGGATTTTCAATCCGCTGCTCTACCAACTGAGCTACCGGGCCAGAGCCGGCAATTATAGCAGGCCTCTTGGCCTCAGCCGCCGCGCTTGCCCCGCGACAGGTCCACGCCCAACTGCTTGAGCTTTCTGTACAGGTGCGTGCGTTCCAGCCCCGTCTTTTCAGCCACACGCGTCATCGAGCCGCCTTCCTTGGCCAGATGAAACTCGAAGTAGCACTTCTCAAAATCATCGCGCGCGTCGCGCAAGGGCTTGTCGAGCTCGAATAGCTGTCGCGCCTGCGGCCCCAACTCCACCACGGGCGGCAGGCTCTGGCCGCCGGTCATGACGGACTCGACGGTGAGTTCGGCCACGGGTGCCGGCGAGACGCCGGCGATGCCGGGCTTGCGCGCAAGCGCGCCGTTGCCGCGCGCCAGGCCCGCTTCCACCGCTTTGAGCAGCTTCTGCATGGTGATCGGCTTTTCCAGGAACGACTGCGCGCCGATCTTGGTGGCCTCCACCGCGGTCTCGATGGTGGCGTGCCCGCTCATCATGATGACGGGCATGCTGAGCAGGCCGGTCGTGGACCACTCCTTCAGCAGCGTGACGCCATCGGTGTCCGGCATCCAGATGTCCAGCAGGACGAGGTCGGGGCGGGAGCGTACGCGCGCAGCGCGCGCCTGGGCGGCGTTTTCTGCGAGTTCGACGTTGTGCCCCTCGTCGTTGAGGATTTCGGAGAGCAGGTCGCGTATGCCCAGTTCGTCGTCGACCACCAGTATGTTTGCCATGTCTTTCCTGAAAACCTTCTCGTCACTTAGCGGGGCTGTTGTTCTGCCGCAACTGCGAATGATAGCGATACTTGGGCGCCTGCAACCACACCATCTTCGATGCGGTTCTTCAGGTCTACCCGGGCGCCGTGTTCGTCGGCGATCTTCTTGACCACCGCCAGGCCCAGCCCCGTGCCCTTGGACTTGGTGGTGACGTAAGGTTCGAACGCGCGCTTGAGGATGTGGTCGGGGAAACCGCTGCCCGTGTCCTGCACGATCAGCCGCGCGCGGCGCGATGTTTCGTTCCACTGCGTCTTGACGACGACTTCCCGCACAGTGGCGCCTTCTGTCGCATCCTGCGCGTTCTGCAGCAGGTTGTGGATGACCTGGCGCAACTGCTGCGCATCGCCCATGACCTTCGGGCAGTCGGATTCGAGTTCCATGCGCACGGGCACGTGCGCCGATGCGTCACCGCGCTCGCCGCCCTCGCGCGCATAGAGGTGCATCACGTCGGCCACCAGCGTATTGAGGTCCACCGGCTTGAGCTCCGCGGCGGGCAGGCGCGCGTAGTCGCGGAACTCATTGACCAGCCGCTTCATCGCATCCACCTGGTCCACGATGGTCTGCACGGATTTGGTCACGATGGCCTGCTCCGCCGGGGCCACCTTGCCGGCGAGCTTCATCTCCAGCCGCTCTGCGGAGAGCTGGATCGGCGTGAGTGGGTTCTTGATTTCATGGGCCAGCCGCCGCGCCACTTCACCCCAGGCCTGCGCGCGCTGCGCGGAGACGATCTCGGAGATGTCGTCGAACACCAGCAGTCGCGCGCCCTTGCCGGGCGCATCGGTGGGCATCTCGGCGCCCCGCGCCACGAGCGTCAGTGCGTTTTGCGGTGAGCCGGGCTGCGCCGCGTTGAGTTCGAAGGATTGCTGCCAGTGGTCGAGACCGTGCTGCTTGCGCTCGTTCATGTACTCATCGAACTGCTGCTGCACCGCGTTGCCGAACGCCTCCAGCCCGGCCACGCCGGCCAGCGGCAGGCCCTGGTACACGGCCAGGGGCACGCGCAGGATGCGCGTTGCGCCGGGGTTGGACGACTGGATGTTGCCCTGCTCGTCCAGCACGATCACGCCGGCCGTGAGGTTGTCCAGGATGGTCTGCAGGTTGGCGCGGGCCGCATTGACCTGGCCCATGCTGCGCTCCACGGCGGCGCGCGCGTCGGCGAGCTGCTGCGTCATCTGCGCGAACGATCGCGTGAGGCCACCGAGTTCGTCCTTGCCCTGCAGCGCCGGCTTGGGCGAGAGATCGCCGGCGGCGACCTCTCGCACGCCGGCCGCGAGAAGTAGCAGCGGCCTGGCCAGCTGGTTGCCCAAAATGATCGCCAGCAGCACCGCGCCGAACACGGCCAGGAACAAGCTCAAGGTGAGCGTGCCGATGTACATGCGGCGCAGGCCTTCGCGGGCCAGGGCGCGCTCCTGGTACTCGCGGTTGGCCTCCTGCACGGCGATCGCGTTCGCGACCAGCGTTGGGGGCAGCATCTGGGTGGTCTGCAGGATACGCGGCTCGCCGAGCACGCCCACGCTCGACTGGGACACTACCGCCATGGCCCGGACGCGCGCATTGCTGACGGCGTTGGGCGCGGGGTCGTCCAGCCCCTCGATCACGGCCAGCGACCGTTGGGCCCTCACATTGCGCAACTGTTGGGGCGTGGGCCGTTCGGGGTTGAGTTGGAAGCGCGACTGGCCCGCGCTGGCGATGAGCTGCCCGGTGCCGCTCCACAGGGTCACGTCGTTGGCGGGTAGTTGCTCGCGCAACCGTTCCAGCGCGATCGGCGCGGAGGCGTCCGGGGTATCGGCGAGCTGCGTCGCGGCCGCGCGTGTCTTGTTCTGGAGGTCGTTCGCCAGCGTGTCCAGGGTGGCGCGGCCGAGGTTCAGGCCGGCGTCCAGCGCGCCTTCGACCTTCACGTCGAACCAGCTTTCGATCGAGCGTGAGACGAACTGGTAGGAGACGACGTAGATCAGCATGCCCGGCAGAAAGCCCACCAGCGCGAAGATCGCTGCCAGCTTGACCAGCAGGCGGCTGCCGAACTTGCCCCGCCGCAACCGCGAGACCAGCCGCACGCCCACCCAGATGATCACGAGCAGCAGCACCCCCGCGACGACCATATTGATGATGAAGAGGCGCCCGTAGTTGCGCTCGTAGAGCTCGCGGTTGCCGGTGGCCTGCGTCAGCAGGAACATCAGCACGATGCCGATGGCAACGATCACCGCGACGGCGACGCCCACGGCCCAACGGTAAGCGGCGGAACTGCGCAGCGGGAAGCGGGGCGAGGTCTCGCCCGGCCGATCGGTATTCACCGCCCGCTCTCGACGGACAGGCGCTGGTTGCGCATGACCGCAATGTTCCAGTCAGCGTGGCCGACAGCGCCGATCTGAAAGGGGCGCGGCAACTGCGATACGTCCAGCCGGAACCGGAAGTCCACGTTGTAGCGTGCTTCGGGGTCGAGGTCCGTGGACTCGGCCACCTTCCAGTGTGAGATGTGCTGCACGGCGGCCATCGCCTCTTCACGCGTTTCGAATGTCTGTCCGAGCGCCAGCCCCGAGTTGCCGATCGGGGAAGGCGACACCACCAGCCGCCAGCGGCGGGTCAGCGGCTGGTAGGACAGGCGCATGTGGCGCGCGGCGAGCGATACCTGCTTGTCGTACCAGTACCAGCGGTCGCGGAAGACCGCGGCCTCGGCCACGAAGAACATCGGGATGCCCTTGGCCAGCGCGTCGTCGATGACGGTGGGCAGCTCGAACTTGACGTTGGCCGACAGCAGCACGCCTTCATCCGTTCGCTCGACGCGAAGCTGCGTGATCTCCGTGACCTGCGCCTGCCCTGGGGCCTGGGCCCACGCCGGCGCAGCCAGGGCCATGAGGCAGCAGGCCAGGACGACACGCATCACGCGAGCGAAATCCTCACGCAGGCGCAGGCCCCGCGCGTTTTTCGAGCAACGCGTAAAAAAATCCGTCGTGATCACCTTTCAGATTGTCCGGGACGGCATCGTCCTTTGCCCCGCTTTGCGGCAGTAAATGGCCAGGGGCGGGCCGCAAAACTGCCTCTGTGTTGTGCGCAAGAAACGTTTGGACCTGGGCCTCGCCCTCGGCCCGGAATACCGAACACGTGCAGTACAGAAGCCGGCCGCCCGGCCTCAGCAAGGGCCACAGTACGGCCAGCAGACGGGCCTGGACGGCCGCGAGCTGCGCGATGTCGCTTTCGCGGCGCAGCCAGCGCACGTCGGGGTGCCGGCGCACGATGCCCGAGGCGGTGCAGGGCGCGTCCAGCAGGATCGCGTCGAATGGCTTGCCATCCCACCATCCGGAAGGCTGGCCGGCGTCGCCCGCCAGCACTTGCGCCTGCAGGCCCTCTCGCCGCAGGTTGTCGTGGATGCGCTCGCAACGGACCGGGTCGATATCGAGCGCGATCACGTGGGCATCTGCCAGCTCCAGGATGTGCGCGGTCTTGCCACCGGGCGCGGCGCAGGCATCGAGGATCCGAAGCGAGGCGCCCTGATCCAGGCCCTCCAGCAGCAGGGGCGCTGCGAGTTGCGCTGCGGCGTCCTGCACGGAAACGGCTCCACTGTCGAATCCCGGCACGTCGTGTACGGGCCGTGGGCGCTCCAGAATGACGCCGTACTCGCCCACCGCCGAGGCGGCGATGCCCGCGGCTTGCAGTTCGCCGAGGTACTGCGCCTGGTTATAGCGGCGCGCGTTGACGCGCAAGGTCATGGGCGCCTGGCGGTTGTTGGCATCGAGGATGCGTTGCCATTGCTGCGGATGGTCCTTCTTCAGCCGTTCGATCCACCAGCGTGGATGGTTCCAGCGTGCCTCCGGATTTGCATCGGTGGCGGCGACCAGGGCATCGCGTTCACGCAGGAAGCGGCGCAGGCAGGCATTGATGAAACTGGCTTGAGCCTTGGCGCCCGCGCTGCGCTTGGCCGCCTCCACTGCCTGGTCGACCAGCGTGAAGACTTCGTACGGCGCATCCGCTTCGCGCCAGCACAGCGCCAGCGCGGTGCACAGCAAGGCATCGGCCTGCGCGGGCGGCGGCCTGCTGGCAAGAACGCGCCGCAGCGCTTCGGCGCGCCCGAGCTGGCGCAGAGCCTGGAACGCCAGAGCCTGTGCGCCCGGACGCAACGGCGCATCGACGTCAGCCAGCGCCGCGGTGCCGGATTGGCCGCCCCGCACCGCGGCGACCACGCCCGCGGCCGCCTGGAGAAGCCGCCAAAGAGGTATCGAAGAAGACGTGTCGCCGGAAGGGGCCCGGCCGCTTGAAGTTGTCGCCATGGGTGATCTTCAGGCCGCGACGGCACGGGCCGATGTCCGCACGCCCCGCCCGGGCTTGAAACCGAACAGCCAAGCCAGCAGCAGGGCCGGGAACTGCGAGATACCGTTGTTGTAGCGAGCCACCGCCTGGTCGAAGTGCTCGATCGCGGCATGGGTCTGCATGACGATCTGTGCCCGCCGAGCTGTCAGCGTTTCCGGCAGGCGAGGGCCGGCCAGGTCATGGGCATCGTCGCGCTCGGCGCGCTCCCAGGCCATCGCGAGCACATCCTGTGCAGCACTGAGTGCCGCGATGCCCTGCGGCTCCAGCGGCCGGGCGCGCGCCACCGAGAGCGATGCGGCGAACTGTGCGGCCGCGCCATGCAACCCCGACCAGAAGCCTGGGTCGCCCCCCAGCGGTGCCGGTTGCGTTGCGTCGGGCGGCGGCAGGCATTCGTGGACAAGGGCCACCTGCTTGGACAGCTCGCCCTCCATCGCCGCAAACGCCGCGTTGACTTCCGCGCGCAGCCGCATCAGGCGGTTGTACGCGCCCACGCCCCAGAACAGCAGGACGGCGGCAAGGCTCCAGAAAACGACTGACGAAGGCATGGCCTCGCGAACATCCAAAAAAAATGCCCAGCCCCGGAATGGGCTGGGCATCAGTTTACGGTGAAACCGCGATTACTCGGTCGCTGCGCCTTCGCTCGCTTCAGGCGCCGTGGCGCCCTCGCTTACGCTGGCAAGCTCCGCCGCTTCGGACTCGGCGATGGCGCGGCGCTCGGCCTCGTCCATCTGGTCCTTCGCCTTGCGGGCCTGGTGGTACGCCATGCCGGTGCCCGCGGGAATCAGGCGGCCGACGATGACGTTTTCCTTCAGGCCACGCAGCTCGTCGCGCTTGCCCATGATCGCCGCTTCGGTCAGCACGCGCGTGGTTTCCTGGAAGGAAGCCGCGGAGATGAACGAATCGGTCGACAGCGAGGCCTTGGTGATACCCAGCAGCAGGTTGCTCCAGGTCGGCGGGATCTTGCCGTCGGCGCGCAGCGCGTCGCAGGTGTCCAGGATTTCCGAACGCTCGACCTGCTCGCCGGCGATGTAGCTGGAATCGCCCACCGCCTCGACCACGACCCGGCGCAGCATCTGGCGAACGATCACCTCGATGTGCTTGTCGTTGATCTTCACGCCCTGCAGGCGGTAGACGTCCTGCACTTCGTCGACGATGTAGCGCGCCAGTTCCTCGGCTCCCAGCAGGCGCAGGATGTCCTGCGGGTCGGCCGGGCCGTCCACCACGGATTCGCCCTTGTTGACCACCTGGCCCTCGTGCACCAGGATGTTCTTCTCCTTGGGCACCAGCTCCTCCCAGACCTTGCCGTCCTGGTCGGTGATCTGCATGCGGATCTTGCCCTTGGTTTCCTTGCCGAACGACACGGTACCCGTCATCTCGGCCAGCACGCCCTTGTCCTTGGGCGAACGCGCCTCGAACAGCTCGGCCACGCGCGGCAAGCCGCCCGTGATGTCGCGGGTCTTCTGGCCTTCGATCGGGATACGCGCCAGCACTTCGCCGCCGCCCACGTCCTGGCCGTCGCGCACCTGGATCAGCGCGCCGACCGGGAAGCCGATCGTCACCGAGTGATCGGTGCCGGGGATCTTCACCTCGTTGCCGGTCCCGTCGATCAGCTTGACCTGCGGGCGGATCAGCTTGGCCGAGCGCTTCGGGTCGAACTTGATGACGACGAGCGTCGACAGGCCGGTGACTTCATCGACCTGCTTGGCGACCGTGAGGCCTTCCTCGACGTTCTCGAAGTGCACCTTGCCGGCGAACTCGGTAATGATCGGGCGGGTCAGCGGATCCCAGTTGGCCAGGATGGTGCCGGCCTTGATCGACTGGTCGGCCTTGACGGCCAACACGGCGCCGTACGGAACCTTGTGGCGCTCACGCTCGCGGCCGTGCTCATCATGGATGATGATTTCGCCGGAACGGGCGATCACGACCAGCTCGTTCTTGCTGTTGGTCACGTAGCGCATCGTGCTGTTGAAGCCGATCACGCCGTTGGACTTGGCTTCCACGCTCGAGGCGATGGCGGCGCGCGAGGCGGCGCCGCCGATGTGGAACGTCCGCATCGTCAGCTGCGTGCCCGGTTCGCCGATGGACTGGGCGGCAATCACGCCGACCGCTTCGCCGACGTTCACCAGGCCGCCGCGGCCGAGGTCGCGGCCGTAGCACTTGGCGCAGATGCCGAAGCGGGTGGCGCAGGTCAGCGCGGTGCGCACCTTGACTTCGTCCACGCCGGCCGTCTCGAGCTCTTCGATCTTGTCTTCGTCGAGCATGGAGCCCGCCGGGGCGATCACGTCACGCGTCTCGGGGTGCACAACGTCGTCGGCTGCAACACGGCCCAGGATACGGTCGCGCAGCGACTCGATCACTTCGCCGCCTTCGACGATGGCGCGCATCAGCGAGCCGTCCGCGGTGCCGCAATCCACTTCGATCACGACCAGGTCCTGCGTCACGTCGACCAGGCGGCGCGTCAGGTAGCCCGAGTTCGCGGTCTTCAGCGCCGTATCCGCGAGACCCTTCCGGGCGCCGTGGGTGGAGATGAAGTACTGCAGCACGTTCAGGCCTTCGCGGAAGTTGGCCGTGATCGGGGTCTCGATGATCGAGCCGTCCGGCTTGGCCATCAGGCCGCGCATGCCCGCCAGCTGGCGGATCTGGGCGGCGGAACCGCGGGCGCCGGAGTCGGCCATCATGTAGATGGAGTTGAACGACTCCTGGTCCACTTCATTGCCGTGGCGGTCGATGACCTTTTCCTTGGCCAGCTGGGCCATCATGACCTTCGACACTTCGTCGCCGGCCTTGCCCCAGATGTCCACCACCTTGTTGTAGCGCTCGCCGGCGGTGACGAGACCCGAGGTGTACTGCTGCTCGATCTCCTTCACTTCCTTCTCGGCGCGGGCGATGATCTCGGGCTTTTGCGGCGGCACCAGCATGTCGTCCACGGCGATCGAGATGCCCGCCTTGGTCGCCAGGCGGAAGCCGTTTTGCAGCAGCTTGTCGGCGAACACCACGGTTTCCTTCAGGCCGCACTTGCGGAATGAGGCGTTGATCAGCTTGGAGATCTCCTTCTTCTTCAGCGCCTTGTTCAGGTTGGAGAAGGGCAGGCCCTTGGGCAGGATCTCGGACAGCAGCGCACGGCCCACGGTCGTCTCGACGATGGAGGTCGACGGGACGAACTCGTTGGAGTCCTTGTCGCGGTTCCATTCGGTCAGGCGCACGTTCACCTTGGCCGTCAACTCGACCTGGTTGGCGTCAAGCGCGCGCTGGACTTCGCCAATGTCGGCGAAGATCATTCCTTCGCCCTTGGCGTTGGTGCGCTCGCGCGTCGTGTAGTACAGGCCCAGCACCACGTCTTGCGACGGGACGATGGACGGCTCGCCGTTGGCGGGGAACAGCACGTTGTTGGAGGCCAGCATCAGCGTGCGGGCTTCCATCTGCGCTTCCACCGACAGCGGTACGTGGACGGCCATCTGGTCACCGTCGAAGTCGGCATTGAAAGCCGCGCAAACCAGCGGATGCAGCTGGATCGCCTTGCCTTCGATCAGGATCGGCTCGAACGCCTGGATGCCCAGGCGGTGCAGCGTCGGCGCGCGGTTCAGCATCACCGGGTGCTCCTTGATCACTTCCTCAAGGATGTCCCACACGACCGGCGTGCCCGATTCCACTTCCTTCTTCGCCGCCTTGATGGTGGTGGCAATGCCCATGGCTTCCAGGCGCGAGAAGATGAAAGGCTTGAACAGTTCCAGCGCCATCAGCTTGGGCAGGCCGCACTGATGCAGCTTGAGCGTCGGGCCCACGGTGATGACCGAACGACCGGAGTAGTCGACGCGCTTGCCCAGCAAGTTCTGGCGGAAGCGGCCGCTCTTGCCCTTGATCATGTCGGCCAGCGACTTCAGGGCGCGCTTGTTGGCGCCCGTCATGGCCTTGCCGCGGCGACCGTTGTCCAGCAAGCTGTCCACGGCTTCCTGCAGCATCCGCTTTTCATTGCGCGCGATGATCTCGGGGGCCTTGAGCTCCAGAAGTCGGCGCAGGCGCGAGTTGCGGTTGATGACGCGGCGATACAGGTCGTTCAGGTCGGAGGTCGCGAAACGGCCGCCGTCCAGCGGCACCAGCGGACGCAGGTCCGGCGGCAGCACGGGCAGCACTTCCATCACCATCCACTGAGGCTTGATGCCGGACTTCTTGAAGGCTTCCAGCACCTTCAGGCGCTTGGCGTTCTTCTTGACCTTGACTTCGGAGCCCGTGAGGTCGCCGCGCAGCTTTTCGATCTCGATGTCGATGTCGATGGCTTCGAGCAGGTCACGGATGCCTTCGGCGCCCATCTTCGCGACGAACTCGTCGCCGTATTCCTTGCGCTTGGCCTCGTAGTCGTCCTCGGACATGATGCTGAACTTCTTCAGCGGCGTCATGCCGGGGTCGGTCACCACATAGGCTTCGAAGTACAGCACGCGTTCGATGTCGCGCAGCGTCATGTCCAGCACCAGGCCCAGGCGCGAAGGCAGGGACTTCAGGAACCAGATATGGGCGCAAGGCGCGGCCAGGTCGATGTGGCCCATGCGCTCGCGGCGCACTTTGGTCTGCGTGACTTCAACGCCGCACTTCTCGCAGATGACGCCGCGGTGCTTCAGGCGCTTGTACTTGCCGCAGAGGCACTCATAGTCCTTGATAGGGCCGAAGATCTTGGCGCAGAACAGGCCGTCGCGCTCGGGCTTGAAGGTGCGGTAGTTGATCGTTTCCGGCTTCTTGACTTCGCCGAAGGACCAGGAACGGATCTTTTCGGGCGACGCCATGCCGATGCGGATGGCATCGAAATGCTCGTCCGGCGTGAACTGCTTGAACAGGTCGAGTAGTGATTTCATGTATCTGTTCCCTTCGAATTAGGAGCGCTCGAGTTCCATGTCGATGCCCAAGGAACGGATTTCCTTGACCAGGACATTGAACGATTCCGGCATGCCGGCGTCGATGGCGTGCTCGCCCTTGACGATGGACTCGTACACCTTGGTGCGGCCCTGCACGTCGTCGGACTTGACGGTGAGCATTTCCTGCAGCGTGTACGCGGCGCCGTAGGCTTCCAGCGCCCACACTTCCATCTCGCCGAAACGCTGGCCACCGAACTGGGCCTTGCCGCCCAGCGGTTGTTGCGTGACCAGGCTGTAGGGGCCCGTGGAACGCGCGTGCATCTTGTCGTCCACCAGGTGGTGCAGCTTGAGCACGTGCATGTAGCCGACGGTGACGGGGCGCTCGAACTGGTCGCCCGTGCGGCCGTCGTACAGCATCGCCTGGGTGCGCGTGGCCGTGAGACCCTTGACCTTGGCGACTTCTTCCGGATAGGCCAGCTTCAGCATGCCGCGGATTTCCTCTTCCGAGGCGCCGTCGAACACCGGCGTCGCAAAAGGCACGCCCTTCGAGAGGTTCTCGGCCATCTCCAAGATGTCCTCGTCGGCGAGCTTAGCAAGGTCTTCCTTACGGCCCGAGGTGTTGTAGAGCTGGTCGAGGAACTTGCGCAGCTCGGCCTGCTTGGCCTCATGCTGCAGCATGTCGCCGATGCGGTTGCCGATTCCCTTGGCGGCCCAGCCCAGGTGCACTTCCAGCACCTGGCCGACGTTCATGCGCGACGGCACGCCCAGCGGGTTGAGCACGATGTCGCACGGCGTGCCGTCGGCCATATAGGGCATGTCTTCGACCGGAACGATCTTGGACACGACGCCCTTGTTGCCGTGGCGGCCGGCCATCTTGTCGCCGGGCTGCAGGCGGCGCTTGACGGCCAGGTAGACCTTGACCATCTTCAGCACACCGGCCGGCAGTTCGTCGCCCTGCGTGAGCTTCTTGCGCTTCTCTTCGAAAGCCAGGTCGAAGCTGTGGCGCGTCTGCTCCAGAGAGTTCTTGATCGACTCGAGCTGGGTGGCCACCTCGTCGTCCGCCGGGCGGATGTCGAACCAGTGGAACTTCTCGACCGAAGCCAGGTAGGCCTTGTCGATTTTCGTGCCCTTGGCGAGCTTCTGCGGGCCGCCGTTGGCGACCTTGCCGTTCAGCAGCTTCTCGATACGGTCGAACGCGTCGGCTTCGACGATGCGCAGCTGGTCATTCAGGTCAAGGCGGAAGCGCTTGAGCTCGTCGTCGATGATCTGCTGAGCGCGCTTGTCGCGCTGGATGCCTTCACGGGTGAAGACCTGCACGTCGATCACGGTGCCTTGCGAGCCCTGGTCCACGCGCAATGAGGTGTCCTTCACGTCGGAAGCCTTCTCGCCGAAGATCGCGCGCAGCAGCTTTTCTTCTGGCGTCAGCGTGGTCTCGCCCTTCGGCGTGACCTTGCCCACCAGCGTGTCGCCGGGTTGCACTTCGGCGCCGACGTAGATGATGCCGGACTCGTCCAGGCGGTTGAGCTGCTGCTCGGACAGGTTCGGGATGTCGCGGGTAATTTCCTCAGCGCCCAGCTTCGTGTCGCGGGCCATCACCACCAGCTCCTCGATGTGGATCGAGGTGTAGCGGTCTTCTGCGACGACGCGTTCGGAGATCAAGATCGAGTCTTCGAAGTTGTAGCCGTTCCAGGGCATGAACGCCACGAGCATGTTCTGGCCCAGGGCGAGTTCGCCCAGGTCCGTCGATGCGCCGTCGGCTACGACGTCGCCCTTGGCGATCTTGTCGCCGCGCTTGACGATCGGACGCTGGTGGATGTTGGTGTTCTGGTTGGAACGCTGGTACTTGATCAGGTTGTAGATGTCCACACCGACTTCGCCGGCCTGGGCTTCCGCGTCGTTCACGCGCACCACGATGCGTGTGGCGTCGACGTAGTCGACCACGCCGCCGCGAGTGGCGGTGACCACGGTGCCGGAGTCGATCGCCGAGACGCGCTCGATGCCGGTGCCGACGAAGGCCTTTTCGGGACGCAGCACGGGCACGGCCTGGCGCTGCATGTTGGCGCCCATCAGCGCTCGGTTCGCGTCGTCGTGCTCGAGGAACGGCACGAGCGAGGCGGCAACCGACACGATCTGCGCTGGCGACACGTCCATGTACTGGATGCGGTCGGCACCGATCAGCACCGACTCACCAGCCTGACGCGCGGAGACCAGGTCACCGGTGAGCTTGCCTTCCTTGTCCAGCACCGCGTTGGCCTGGGCGATGACGTACTTGCCCTCCTCGATGGCCGACAGGTAATCGATCTGCATCGTCACCTTGCTGTCGATCACCCGGCGATACGGCGTTTCGATGAAGCCGTATTCGTTCAGGCGGGCGTACAGGGCCAGCGAGTTGATCAGTCCGATGTTCGGGCCTTCCGGCGTTTCGATCGGGCACACGCGGCCGTAGTGGGTGACGTGCACGTCGCGCACTTCGAAGCCGGCGCGCTCCCGGGTCAAACCGCCCGGGCCGAGGGCCGAGACGCGGCGCTTGTGCGTGATCTCGGACAGCGGGTTGGTCTGGTCCATGAACTGCGACAGCTGCGACGCGCCGAAGAACTCCTTCAAGGCCGCGGAAATCGGCTTGGAGTTGATCAGGTCATGCGGCATCAGCGGCTCTTGCTCGGCCTGGCCGAGGCGTTCCTTCACGGCCTTCTCGATACGGGCCAGGCCCGTGCGGTACTGGTTCTCGGCCAGTTCGCCGACGCAACGCACGCGACGGTTGCCGAGGTGGTCGATGTCATCGACTTCGCCGCGGCCATTGCGCAGGTCCACCAGGATCTTGACGACGGCCAGGATGTCCTCGTTGGTCAGCACCATCGGGCCCGTGGACTCGTTGCGGCCGACCTTGGCGTTGAACTTCATGCGGCCCACGCGCGACAGGTCGTACGTGTCCGGGTTATAGAACAGACGCTGGAACAGGGCTTGCACGGCGTCCTCCGTCGGCGGCTCGCCGGGGCGCATCATGCGGTAAATGGCGACACGGGCGGCGAATTCGTCCACCGTTTCGTCGATGCGCAGGGTCTGCGACATGTACGCGCCCTGGTCGAGCTCGTTCGTGTAGATGACTTGCAGTTCCTGCACGCCGGCGGTGCGCAGCTTCTTCAGCAGCGCTTCGGTCAGCTCGTCGTTGGCCTTGGCGATGATCTCGCCGGTGTCGGCGTCGACGATGTTGCGGGCGACGACGCGGCCGACCAGGTAGTCCTCGGGGACGCTGATGTGGGTCGTTCCGGACGTTTCCAGGTCACGCGTGTGGCGAACCGTCACGCGCTTGTCCTTGGCGACAACGACCTTGCCCGACTTGTCGGTGATGTCGAAGCGCGCCACTTCGCCACGCAGGCGCTCTGGAACGAATTCCATCTGCGCGCCGCTGTCCATCAGGCGGAAGTTGTCGTTGACGAAGAAGTTCGCCAGGATCGATTCGGGCGTCAGGCCGATGGCCTTCAGCAGGATCGTGACTGGCATCTTGCGGCGGCGGTCGACGCGGAAGTACAAAATGTCCTTCGGGTCGAACTCGAAATCGAGCCAGGAGCCACGGTACGGGATGATCCGGGCCGAGAACAGCAGCTTGCCCGAGCTGTGGGTCTTGCCCTTGTCGTGCTCGAAGAACACGCCGGGCGAGCGGTGCAGCTGTGAGACGATCACGCGCTCGGTGCCGTTGATGATGAACGAGCCCTTGTCGGTCATGAGCGGTACTTCGCCCATGTAGACCTCCTGCTCCTTCACTTCCTTCACCACCTTCGATTGCGGCGTCGAGGACTCGCGGTCATAAATGATCAGCTGGACCTTGGCACGCACGGCCGAGGCGTAGGTCAGACCGCGGGTCTGGCACTCGCGCACGTCGAACGCGGGCTTGGCCAGGTTGTACTCGAGGAACTTCATCTCCACGAAGCCGTTGTGCGAGACGATGGGGAAGGCAGCGTCGAACGCGGCTTGCAGACCTTCGATGGTCCGTTTCTGCGGCGCGGCGTCGGCCTGAAGGAACGCGGTGTACGCGTCCTTTTGCATTTGCAGAAGGTAGGGAATTTCCAGCACACTGTCGCGGCTGCCGAAGCTTTTGCGGATACGCTTGCGTTCGGTGTAAGAATAAGTGGACGTCTGGGCCATGAGCTCTCCGGGCTAACTCTTGCGCAACTGTCACCCGGGTCTCGAGGCGTCGAGGCCGGGCAGCTTGGTGGGTTGGCCACTACCAACCATGGCGGACAGCGATGCATTGCACATCGCCCGAACCAAGGCATCTTCTGCAGTCGGGGTCAGAAGACACTCGAAAAAACTGGGGAACCTAGTATTGGACCAGTCTTTTCGGGTGCGTTCTCACGCGCTCCCTATAAGCACTAAAGGCTGGAGGCCCTTTCGGGTCACTCCAGCCTCGGGCCGAGATCGAATTACTTGAGTTCGACCTTGGCGCCGGCGTCTTCCAGCTTCTTCTTGGCAGCGTCGGCGTCAGCCTTGTTCATGCCTTCCTTCACGGCCTTGGGGGCGCCGTCGACCAGGTCCTTGGCTTCCTTGAGGCCCAGGCCCGTGATTTCGCGCACGGCCTTGATGACGGAGACCTTTTGGGCGCCGGCTTCCAGCAGCACGACGTTGAATTCGGTCTTCTCTTCGGCCACCGCGGCGGCGGCACCGCCACCAGCGGCTGCGGGCGCGGCCATGGCGGCTGCGCTCACGCCGAACTTCTCTTCGATGGCTTTCACCAGGTCGTTGAGTTCCATGACCGTCATGCTGTCCAGCGCGGTCAGAAATGCGTCTTTATCGAATGCCATTTTTGATTCCTAAATAGTTGGGTTCACTGCCGGGCTTCAAGCCGCGGCCGCTTCGGGGGCCACTTCGGGAGCCGCTTCGGCTCCGCCGCCTTTTTTCGCCGCCAGGGCGCCGAGCACCACGGCGGTGCGCGACATCGGCGACATCAACAAGCCACAAAGCTGGGCCAGCAGCACTTCCTTGGAGGGAATGGCTGCAAGCGCCTTCACGCCGTTGACGTCCAGCGACTTGCCACCGTAGGCGCCACCGCGAATGACCAGCTTGTCGTTGGTCTTCGCGAAGTCGGCTACCACCTTGGCGGCAGCCGTTGCGTCCACGGAGAAGCCGTAGATCAGCGGGCCGGTCATCTGGTCGCCGACAATTTCAAACGCGCTACCCGCGACAGCACGGCGGGCCAGGGTGTTCTTCAGAACACTCAGGGTCACGCCCTTGCTGCGCGCATCGTTGCGCAGTTTGGTCATGTCAGCAACCGTGATGCCGCGGTATTCCGCCATCACCAGCGTTTGAGCTTTAGCGGCGAGGCCGGTCACCTGCTCGATGACCGCTTCTTTCTCACTGCGATTCAGACTCAAGGTCTACTCCTTCAAAGTACCGTCGGGTCAAAGAGACCTTTCGGCACGCCTTAATGCAGCGACCAACTGTTTTCAGAAATCTCTCAATTCCATCTTCAGCGGGATCGCCATCTGCGTTGGTTTTTCACTATTAAGGGCAAGTCACCCTGCCCACCAACGGTCTTGGATGGCCTGGCGGTTCTTTCGAACCTCCAGCCCACCACACCTAGCGGCGCCTTCCCGCGCCGCCAGGAATCTCTTTGCGATTACGCCGAGATGGTTTGCGTGTCCACGCGGACACCCAGACCCATCGTCGACGAAACCGCCACTTTCCTCAGGTACACGCCCTTGCTCGTTGCCGGCTTGGACTTGTTCAAGGCTTCGATCAGGGCGACCAGGTTGCCTTGCAGCTTGTCCGAGTCGAACGAGCGGCGGCCGATGGTCGCGTGGATGATGCCGGCCTTGTCGGCGCGGTACTGAACCTGGCCTGCCTTGGCGTTCTTCACCGCGGTGGCCACGTCGGGCGTCACAGTGCCGACCTTCGGGTTTGGCATCAGGCCGCGCGGGCCCAGGATCTGACCGAGCGTACCGACGACGCGCATGGCGTCCGGGGCGGCGATCACCACGTCGAACGGCATGTCGCCGGCCTTCACGCGGGCAGCCAGGTCGTCCATGCCGACGATGTCGGCGCCGGCGGCCTTGGCTTCCTCGGCCTTGGCGCCCTGGGCGAACACGGCCACGCGCTTGGTCTTGCCGGTGCCGTTGGGCATCACGACGGCGCCGCGAACCACCTGGTCCGACTTCTTCGGGTCGATGCCCAGCTGCACGGCCACGTCGATGGATTCATCGAACTTGGCGGTGGCTGCGTCCTTCACGAGCGCAAGGGCTTCGGGGAAAGCGTACAGCTTGGTCGTGTCGACCTTGCCCTGCAGGGCCTTTTGTTTCTTCGTGAGCTTTGCCATGTCAAAGGCCCTCCACCGTGATGCCCATGGAGCGGGCCGAGCCGGCCAGCGTCCGGATGGCGGCGTCCACGCTCGCGGCGTTCATGTCCTTCAGCTTGGTCTTGGCGATCTCTTCGAGCTGGGCCCGGGTGATCTTGCC
>Ga0255338_1000790_pt1 | contig 79841 bp, 71 predicted proteins | sample MeOH1_35cm_T4_19_FD_203715 | JGI IMG/M metagenome (GOLD analysis project Ga0255338, IMG submission 203715) | Sandy soil microbial communities from University of British Columbia, Vancouver, Canada - MeOH1_35cm_T4_195 | ecosystem: Engineered > Artificial ecosystem > Sand microcosm > Unclassified ... | reverse complement strand
TTCATCGCCGAGCCCATCATGGGCGCGGGCGGCGTCATCATCCCGCCGGAAGGCTATTTCCAGAAGATTCAGGCCGTGCTCGACAAATACGGCATCTATTTCATCGCCGACGAAGTCATCTGCGGCTTTGCCCGCACCGGCAACATGTTCGGCAGCCAGACATTCGGCATCAAGCCGGACTCGATCTCGGTCGCGAAGGCGCTGTCATCGGCTTACGTCCCCATCGCCGCCGTCACCATCGGCGAGGACATGTATCAGGCGATGCTCGACGAGAGCAAAAAGATCGGCACCTTCGGTCACGGCTTCACCTATACCGCGCATCCGGTTGCAGCAGCCGTCGCCGCCAAGACTCTCGAAATCTACGAAAAGCGCAATATCGTCGGCCATGTGCGCAACGTCGCGCCGAAATTCGAAGCCCGCGTGGCGCGTCTCGCCGAGCATCCGCTGGTGGGTCATGCCCGCGCCAAGGGCCTCATCGGCGCCATCGAACTCGTCGCCGACAAGGCGTCGAAGCGCAGCTTCGATCCTGCGGCCGGCGTCGGCGCGGCCGTGGTGAAGGCCGCCGAGAAGCATGGTCTCATCCTGCGCGCGCTTGGCGGCGACATCGTCGCCTTCTGCCCGCCGCTCATTGTCAAGGAAGCCGATATCGACGACATCTTCGACCGCACCGAGCACGCGCTTGACGATGCCCAGGCGATGGTGACGAAAGACGGTCTGAGGGGCGCCTGACCATGAAGGAAGTCCGCTACCAGCTTCTTTTCGAAGGCAAGGTCACGCCCGAAGATGACATGGGCTCACGCATGCGCATCGAAACCCGCGCGAGCTTCGGCGCAGGGCTGGATCCTGTTTTCACCACAGGCGCGCCGCAGGCCGTTCTCGAAGCGGTGGTGGAGCCCGATCAATATGGTCACTTCACGGAGCACGGCCAGATCGTCTTTGGCGGCGGCACGGTGAGCTTCGTCAATGAAGGCGAAGGCCTGATCGGCGAGTGCCCCGACCCTTCGCTGCAATATGGCTATATCATCCGCCGCATCGTCAGTGGCACGGGCGCCTTCGAAGGCGCAACGGGCTATATGGTGTCCGCCTTCACCGTCGGCGAGAACGCCATGCTGCGCGACAGCCAGAGCGCGGTGATCTTTCTCGCCTGAGGCAGATCGCCTAAACGTGCTGCCCGCCATTGATGTGGATTTCGGCGCCGTTGACGTAGCTCGACTGATCTGTGCACAGAAAATAAATCGTGCGGGCCACTTCCTCGGGCTTGCCGAGGCGCTGCATCGGGATTTCGGCGACGATCTTTTCCGTGCCGGGCGAGAGAATGGCCGTGTCGATCTCGCCGGGCGCGATGGCGTTGACGCGAATGCCGAGGCGGCCAAAATCCGACGCCATCTCGCGTGTGAGACCTGCGAGCGCCGATTTCGAGGTGGCATAGGCCGATCCGGCGAAGGGATGAACGCGCATGCCCGCGATGGAGGTGACGTTCACCACCGAGCCCTGTGCCGCCTTCAGTTCCTCGACAAGGCCGCGCGCCAGCATGACCGGCGCGAAGAAATTCACCTGAAAGACCTTGTGCCAGGTGTCCATGTCGGTGCTGAACACGTTGAGGCGCGCGCCGCCCGGTCCCTTGGGTGAAATCGCGGCATTGTTGACCAGCGCGTGAAGACGGCTGCCCTGATCCTTCAGCCGCTCGCGCATGACGGCGATGGCCTCTTCGGTGTTCTTCGGGTCCGCGAGATCGACCTGAATGTGATCCTCAGGCCCCATTTCCCAAGGGCAGTCCTCCGGGAAGGGGTGCCGCGAACAGGTGATGACCCGCCAGCCCGCGCTCGAAAAGCGCTTCACGGTGGCATGGCCGATACCCCGGCTCGCGCCGGTGAGGATCAGTGTCTTGCGTTCGGATTTGTCCTGCGTGCTCATGAAGGGCAATCTAGTCCAAGCCCGCGACAGGCGCCAGCGGTGGAAATTCGTCAGCCCTGCGGCTTTTCGAGCATGCCTCCGCCAAGCAAGGCCATGGCGCGCGTAAGGCTTTCCTCCGGCCCCGCCGATGCGTCGACCCTCGCCCAGCGCATGACGCCGAGTTCATAGCCGAGTTGCTGGTGCAACACGCCGACATCGGCGTCGGAGGGGTCGCGTGCCTCGGCCGCCCGAGCGGCCACCCGCGCCTCAAGGATTGCGGCAGGGGCTTCGAGCCAGAGCCCGCAAAAGAGAACCCCCGCTTCCGCAGCAAGGCGCTCGACATTCACCCGCTCCCCTTCCCGCGAAAAAACCGCATCGGCGACGACAGGCATGCCGGCCTTGAGCGTCAGCCCTGCAAGCCTCGACATTTCGCCATAGACGCGGCGTCCGACATCCTTCACATAGGCGGCCTCGGGCAGGCGCTCAAGCGGCGCGACATGGAAGAGACGCTTGCGAATAATGTCGGAGCGCAGATGGACCGCGCCGAACGGATGCCCTAGTTCCGGCGCTAGCGCCATGGCGAGCGTCGACTTGCCGGTGCCGGAAAGCCCGCCGACGGCCAAAAGGCGCGGCGGCGTGGAAGCGAGAACGGCCAGGGCAAAATCGAGATAGGCGCGCGAGCGGTCGCGCTTTTCTTCCGTATCGGCGATCACCGCCGTCACCTTGGCACGCACGGCCGCCCGCGTCGCCACGAAAAGCGGCAGCAGTGCGAGCCCCTCCAGCGTCGGCTCGATTTCCTCCTCACGGACGTGATCGAGATAGACGTTGAGCGCCCGGTTGGCGAAGCCTGCGAGCCGCGCATCCGTGTTCGCGCGGAAGGCAAGGTCCATCAGCAGGAAAGCAAGGTCGTAGAGAATGTCGATGGAAGCGATGTCGTCACTGAATTCGACACAATCGAAAATGACGGGGCGATTGCCGATCAGCGTCACATTGCCGAGATGTAAATCGCCATGACAGCGGCGCACGAAACCGGCGTCGCGCCGCCCATCAAGCAGAGCCGCGTGACGCGCGATCAGTCGGTCGCTTTCCACCTTGAGGCGCGCAACTTTCTCTGCTTCGAAAACCTTGCCGACCGAATCCTTCAGATTGTCGTCATTGCCCGCCACGATGCGCGCAAAGAGCGCCGCGCCGCCGCGCTCGCGCGTCACTTCGGCATGGGCATGAAACGCCGCGACATCGGCGGCCAGCGTCTCGATCTCCTGGCGGGTGAGCCGCCCCTCCTCGGCCAGCCGCGCGAAAAGCCCTTCGGCCGGAAAGCGGCGCATCTCGACCAGCCAGTCGACGATCTCGCCATCGCTTCCACCGAGCTGCAATTCGCCGTGCTTGCGGCGCACGGGCAAGGTGCGGAGGTAGATGTCCGGCGCGGTGCGGCGGTTGAGCGCGATTTCATTTTCGGCGGCCGTGCGGCGCTTTTCGAGCGTTGTGAAATCGAGAAAACCGAAATCGACGCGCTTCTTCAGCTTGTAGACGCGCTCGCCCGCAAGATAGACGCGCGAGGCATGTGTCTCGATGCATCCGATCCTGTCGTCGGCGGCCAGTCCATAGGCTTCGGGCCGCGAGAGGAATGCAGCAATATCTTCTCCTGTGCCCTCGTCTGCCATGCCGCTCAGATGCGCTGCAGACGGGTCAGGTCTTCAATGCCCGCCGGATCCTGATGGATGATGACTTCCGCGTCGGGGAACGCTTCCATGATACGCGCCTCCACATCGTCGGAAATGCGATGCGCGTTCATCAGCGAGATGGAGCTGTCGAGTTCGAGATGGAACTGGATGAAGCTCCGTGTGCCGGAGGTGCGCGTCCTCAGGTCGTGAATATTGATCGCTTCCGGGTGCGACAGCGCGATGGTCTTGATGCGCTCGCGCTCGTCATCCGAAAGCTCGCGGTCCATGAGCTGATTGTAGGCGCCAAAAACGATCTGCGCGGCGGAAATGCCGATCAACGTTGCAATGGCAACCCCGAAGAAGGGGTCCGCCCAGTCGACGCCAAAAAGACCGGACAAGGCCAGTGCGGCGAGCACCGAGAGGTTCATGAAGAGATCGCCGCGGTAATGCGTCGAATCCGCCTCGATGGCGAGCGAATTCGTCTGCGCCACGACACGGCGCTGAAATGCGACCAGCGCGAGCGTGATGAGAATGGCCGCAACGGTTACCGCGATACCGATGCCCGAATTCTCCACCTTCTCCGGCGTGAAGAAGCGCGTGATGGCCTCCACGACGATATAGCCCGCCGAAGCAAAAATGAAGATCGACTGGCCGAGCCCCGCCAGCGCCTCGGCCTTGCCATGGCCGAAGCGATGCTCGTCATCGGCAGGCGTCAGCGAGTGACTGACGGCGACGAGGTTGAGCAGCGATGCCGCGCCGTCGAGCAGCGAGTCCATCAGCGTGCCGAGCATGGCGACGGAGCCGGTGAGATAGAAGGCGATGCCCTTGATGATGATGAGCGTGACGGCGACCACCACGGCGGCATAGGTCGCGCGCCGCATCAGCCGCCCATTCTTCTCGCTACGCGAACCGTGGGCCGTCATGGAAAGAGCTTCATCGTTTGCCAGTCGCCTTCGGGCTCGGGGCGCACGAAAACGAGCCGGTCATGCAGGCGGAAGGGACGATCGCGCCAGAATTCGATTCTCAGCGGCGCGATACGGAAGCCCGACCAATGCGCCGGGCGGGGCACCTTGCCAAGACCGAATTTTGTCGCATAGCGGGCAACTTCCTTTTCGAGCTCGAAGCGCGTCTCAAGCGGGCGCGACTGGCGCGAGGCCCAGGCGCCGATCTGGCTCTCGCGATGACGGGAGGCGAAATAGGCGTCCGCCTCTTCCGCCGTTACCGGGCTCACATGCCCGCGCACGCGAACCTGACGGCGCAGGCTCTTCCAGTGGAAACAGAGCGCGGCGCGGGGATTTTCCGCAAGCTCCTGCCCCTTGGCGCTGCCCAGATTCGTATAGAAGACGAAGCCGCGTTCATCCGCGTCCTTGAGCAGGACCATGCGCACGTCCGGGAAGCCCGAGGCGTCTGCCGTGGCCAGCGCCACGCCATTCGGGTCGTTGATCTCCGTTTCCTTCGCCTTGCCCAGCCATTCGTTGAACAGCCGGAAGGGATCGCCGACCGCCGCCCAATCGGCGGGGTCGTCTCTTTCTGGATTTTCTGGCTGGTCGCTCACTTCATGACTCCGGTACGCAAGAGGGCGTAAATCTGGCGGTTCCTCTATGGTCTCGCCATATTTCCTGCCACAATTGATGTCTTATATAGTCCCCCATAGGGGTTTGTCCCGCCCGGCCATTCAGGGGGGCCGTGGCGGACGCAGAAACAGGACTAGAATGAAATGAAAGTTTTCAAAGGTTTGGCAATCGGCGTCCTCGCATTCTCGCTGGTCGCCTGCCAGCAGGGCGCTGGCCCCAAGCAGAATATCGGCACTGTGGGCGGCGCCGTCCTGGGCGGCCTCGCTGGCTCGACCATCGGCGGCGGTTCGGGCCGTCTCTGGGCGACCGGCGCTGGTGTGCTGCTCGGCGCTCTCGTCGGCAGCGAGATCGGCAAGTCGCTCGACCGCGCCGACCAGCAGTATATGTCCGACCGCACCCAGTATGCGCTGGAAAGCGCTCCCTCGGGTCAGGCCGTCGAATGGCGCAATCCCGATTCGGGCCACTACGGCACGGTGACGCCGCAGAAGGCCTATCAGGACAATGGTTCCTACTGCCGCGAATACACCCAGACCGTGAACGTCGGCGGCAAGAGCGAACGTGCCTATGGCACGGCCTGCCGTCAGCCCGACGGCTCCTGGCAGATCGTTAACCAGTAAGCGGACATGGGGGGCATGGCATCGGTCGTCCGGGCTAGGCCCGCCACCTTTCTGCTCGGCCTCGTAGCGGCTGCGTTCCTCTGGGGCGCAGCCGTTGCCATGGCTGAACCAGTCCAGTCGCTCAAACAGCCCGCCCCCCTGCCGCCGCCCAGCGAGCGATTCCTCAAGGGCGTGGCGGCTTACGATTCGGGCGATTTCAAACAAGCGTTCGAGATATGGCTGCCGCTCGCTCAGGGTGGCGACCTCGCGGCCATGCGCAATGTCGCGCTGTTGCTCCGCACCGGTCAGGGCACGGATCGCGACCCGGAGCGCGCCCTCTGGTTCTATGAGGAGGCCGGCAGCAAGGGCTTCGGCCTCGCCCAGCTCAATGCCGCCTTCATGCATCTGAAGGGCGACGGCATCCCCAAGAATCTTGAAGCCGCGGCCTTTTGGTTCCATACCGCCGCCGTTTCCGGCAGTCCTATCGCGCAGTATAACCTCGCCGTCATGTATGAGCGTGGCGAGGGTGTGGAAAAGGATCTGCCCAAGGCGCTCGGCTGGTATGCGCTGGCTTCCCGCTCAGGCAGCCAGCTCGCGCTCGACCGCCTGGCCGTTCTGGTGCCAAGCCTCGCAGGCCCGAAACCGCCAAAACCCTCCGATGCCGCGGCGCAGCAGGTCGTGCCCTCGCCGCCGCTGCCCGACTTCGAACTGCGCGGCACCGACAGCCAGTAGCCTGCTTCCTCCCGCAAAAACGGCACGGTTAACGGATTCGTATCGGCATAGGCCCTATAGTTCGGCTTTCGGCCTGCCGGAGTTAATTTTGCGCGACCCTTACGAAATCCTTGGCCTGACGCCAGCGGCTGGTTCGGCGGAGATCAAATCCGCCTATCGGCGGCTCGCGAAGCGCCTGCATCCAGACGCACAGATCAACTCGGCAGAGGGCCATGCGGCGGGCGCGGAGGCGCAGACGCGTTTTCAGGAAGTGACCGCCGCCTACAATCTTCTGAAGGATGCGTCCGCGCGCGCACGCTTCGACGCAGAACGCCATCGCCGGACGAGACCTCAGGCGCGTCCCGCATCCTCCGCCAGGGCCGCCCCTTTCGAGGAAGCGACCGCCTCCGGTTCGCCCCGCAAGACGACCGAGCATATTTTCGAGGCGACCTTCGCGGCCGGCCCGGAAAAGCACTCCGAAACGCCTTTCTCTGAACTCTTTCAGGGCCTGCGCGGTGCGGGCAAGCGCGTCTTCCGCGCGCGCGGCCAGGACCAGACCTATCGCCTTCCCGTCTCCTTTCTCGAAGCCGCCTGCGGCGGCAAGAAACGCATCGCGCTTGGCGACGGCAAGGTTCTCGATGTCCGCATCCCGGCCGGTGTCGATGATGGTCGTCAGATTCGCCTGCGCGGACAGGGTGGCGAGGGCCATGGCGGCGCCGAGCCGGGCGATGCGCTGATCGAAGTTTCGATCGAGCCGCACCCACATTTCCGCCGCGAGGGCCTCGACATTCATCTGGCCCTTCCGGTGACGCTGCCCGAGGCCGTGCTGGGCGCGAAGGTCGATGTGCCCACGATCTCCGGCCCGGTGAACCTTGCAATCCCCAAAGGCGCCAATACGGGCACGCGGCTCCGGCTCAAGGGCCGGGGCATAACGCCCGAAGGCGGGGCCGCGCCCGGCGACCAGTATGTGACGCTGGAACTCGTCCTGCCCGATGTTCAGGACGATGAGCTCCGCGACTTCGCGGCGAGCTGGGCGGCAGGGCTTTCGCACGATCCGCGGCGAAACTTCTGACAACCAATCAGAGCAAGTGCTTGAAGCAACGGCAAAATCTGACGTGCCGTCATCCTCGCTCCCGGCTTTTTGGTGGACCGGATCGGGCTATTGTGTAGGATGCGCGCGAATTCGAAGGCGAGCGAAAAAGACGAGGAAGCGATGAGCGAAGCCATCACAAGCACCCAATCCGGCGCCAAGGGCGGCCTGATGGCCGGCAAGCGCGGCCTCATCATGGGTGTCGCGAATAATCGCTCGATCGCCTGGGGCATTGCCAAGGCCTGCGCCGATCAGGGCGCCGAGATCGCCTTCACCTATCAGGGCGAAGCACTGCAAAAGCGCGTCGTGCCGCTGGCGGAATCGGTTGGCTCGAAGCACATCCTGCCCTGCGACGTGACCGACGCGGCCAGCATGGACTCGGTGTTTGAAACGCTGAAGAAGGATTGGGGCAAGATCGACTTCTTCGTCCATGCCATCGCCTATTCGAACAAGGACGAACTCGACGGCCGCTATGTCGACACCTCGCTCGACAACTTCACGGCCAGCATGGCGATCTCCTGCTACTCCTTCGTCGCGCTCTGCCAGCGCGCGGAAAAGCTGATGACCGATGGCGGCTCCATCGTGACGCTGACCTATTATGGCTCCGAGAAGGTGATCCCGCATTACAACATCATGGGCGTCGCCAAAGCGGCGCTCGAAGCGAGCGTGCGCTACCTCGCCGTCGATCTCGGCCGCAACAATATCCGCGTCAATGCTGTCTCGGCTGGCCCGATCAAGACGCTTGCCGCCTCGGGCATCGGCGACTTCCGCTACATCCTCAAGTGGAACGAGCTGAACTCGCCCTTGAAGCGCACGGTCACGATCGAGGAAGTGGGCAACACCTCGCTTTATCTTCTCTCCGATCTCGGCTCGGGCGTTACCGGCGAAGTGCATCACGTCGATGCCGGCTATCACGTCGTCGGCATGAAAGCCGAAGACGCGCCCGACATCAGCATCGTCTGAAACCCATGTCCTACAACACCTTCGGCACACTCTTCCGCGTCACGACCTGGGGCGAAAGCCATGGGCCCGCGCTTGGCTGCGTTGTCGATGGAACGCCACCGCGCGTTCCGTTGAAGGCCGAGGACATTCAGGTCTATCTCGACAAACGCAAGCCCGGCCAATCGCGCTTCACCACGCAGCGCCGCGAGCCGGACGAGGTGAAGATCCTCTCCGGCACTTTCGTCTCCGACGATACGGGCGAGGAAGTGACGACGGGTACGCCGATCTCGCTGATGATCGAGAATGTCGATCAGCGCTCGAAAGACTACGGCGACATCGCGCAGAAGTTCCGTCCGGGCCATGCCGACTTCACCTACATGGCGAAATACGGCATCCGCGACTATCGCGGCGGCGGGCGCTCCTCCGCGCGCGAGACTGCGGCGCGCGTTGCAGCCGGTGCCATTGCGCGGAAGATTCTTTCGGGCGTCACCATTCGCGGCGCGCTCGTGCAGATGGGCCCGCACAAGATCGACCGTGCCAACTGGAACTGGGACGAGACGGAGAAGAATCCGTTCTGGTGCCCGGACAGCAAGGCCGCGGCGCTCTGGGAAGATTATCTCGATGGTGTGCGCAAGGCGGGCTCGTCCTGCGGCGCCGTGATCGAACTCGTGGCCTCCGGCGTTCCCGCCGGATGGGGCGCACCGATCTATGGCAAGCTCGATTCCGATATCGTGGCGGCACTGATGAGCATCAACGCGGTCAAGGGTGTCGAGATCGGCGAGGGCTTCGGCGCCGCCGCGCTGACCGGCGAGGAAAATGCCGATGAAATCCGCATTGGCAATGAAGGGCCTTATTTCACTTCGAACCATGCGGGCGGCATTCTGGGCGGCATTTCGTCAGGCCAGGACATCGTCGCGCGTTTCGCCGTGAAGCCGACCTCCTCGATCCTCACGCCGCGCAAGACGATTACGGTGACGGACGAGGAAACGGAGATCATGACCAAGGGCCGTCACGACCCTTGCGTCGGCATCCGCGCCGTACCGGTGGGCGAAGCCATGCTCGCCTGCGTGCTTGCCGATCATTTCCTGCGCCATCGCGGGCAGATCGGCTGAAGCCTGCTTCTAGAGACGGATGGGATCGAAGCTGTCCGTCCGCGCCATCGCCCAGTTCGCGCGATAGAACTCGCTGGCCGACGTGCCGGCGATCAGTTCGCGCGGCTTGGCGAAATAGTGAATCTGCGAGAACAGCTTGATCTCCGTCGAACCGGTGCGTCGCGCCAGATGATGCGGGCCCAGTTGATCGGGATGGTCAAGACCCGCCGAGGCGAGGATCTCGGCCAGCGCCTGTATCGTATGACGGTGATAGTTGAAAACCCTCATCGCCTTGTCTGGAACGACAAGCGCGCGCTGCCGCAGATGGTCCTGCGTCGCAACTCCGGTCGGGCACCGATTGGTATGGCAACTCTGCGACTGGATGCAGCCAACCGCAAACATGAAAGCGCGCGCCGCATTGACCCAGTCGGCACCGATGGCGAGCGTGCTCGCAATGTCGAAAGCGCTGACAATCTTGCCGGCAGCGCCAATCTTGATCCTGTCGCGAAGGCCCGTGCCGACCAGCGCGTTGTGAACGAAAAGCAGTCCCTCGCGCATCGGCACGCCGATATGGTCGGTAAACTCCACCGGGGCCGCGCCCGTACCGCCCTCCGCGCCGTCGACGACGATGAAATCCGGCAGGATATCCGTTTCGAGCATCGCCTTGACGAGCCCCATGAACTCCCATGGGTGGCCGAGGCAGAGCTTGAAACCAACGGGTTTTCCGCCGGAAAGCTCCCGCAGCCGTGCAATGAAATGCATCATCTCGATGGGCGTACCGAAAGCCGAATGCCGCGCGGGAGAGATACATTCTTCGCCCGTCTCGACGCCGCGCGTCAGCGCGATTTCAGCCGACACCTTGCCTTTGGGCAGGATGCCGCCATGGCCGGGCTTCGCGCCCTGACTCAGCTTGATCTCGATCATCTTCACTTGCGGCGTCATGGCCTGAGCGGCGAATTTCTCCGGATCGAAATGCCCATCCTTGGTACGGCAGCCGAAATAGCCGCTGCCGATTTCCCAGATGAGATCGCCGCCGAATTCGCGGTGATAGGGGCTGATACTGCCCTCGCCGGTGTCATGCGCGAAGCCACCCGCCTTCGCACCTTTGTTCAGGGCACGGATCGCGTTGGCACTCAAGGCGCCGAAGCTCATCGCAGAAATATTGAAGACGGAAGCCGAATAAGGTTGCGTGCATTGCGGCCCGCCGATCGAGATGCGGAAGCTCGACGGATCGACATTCAACGCCGGCCGAGTCGAATGTCCGATGAATTCATAACCGTCGCTATAAACGTCGAGCAGCGTTCCGAATGGCTTTTCGCTTACGACATCTTTCGCACGCTGATAGACGAGCGAGCGCTGCGCGCGCGAATAGGGAAGTTTCTCGTCATCGCCCTCAAGGAGATATTGCCTTATCTCAGGCCTTATCTCTTCGAGGAGATAGCGGATATTGCCAATGACAGGATAGTTGCGGCGGACCGCATGCCGCGCCTGCGCGATGTCGACAATGCCGAGAAACGAAAGGAGCCCCGCGCCAAGCGTAACGATCCAGAGCCCATTCACCGCCGCGACGAAGGGCAATGTCAGCAGCGTCGCCGCCACGCACAGAGCGAACACGACATATCGCGCAAAAAGGCTCGCCATCAGTCCGTCTCTTTCCGAAAAACCATGACCTTCGAAAGAAAGGCCGGTGTTGATCCCTCGAAGTTGAGCCCTTCCCCCGCGAAAAGCGCCTCGAAATCTTCGGCGAGGTAGCTGCCGAAATATGGCTCGTGGAACCCGATGGGGAAGAATTCGAGAAGCCCGTCATAGTCGGGCCGGTCGCCGGTCTGCAATGCATCGACAATGACGGCGATGCCGCCCCGCTTCAGCACACGGGCGATCTCCGCTGCCACGATCTTCCGAACCTTGGGCGGCAGTTCGTGAAAGAGATAGATGCAGGTGACCGCATCCTGCGACGCGTCGGCCACCGGCATATTTTCCGCATTGGCCTCGACGATTTCCACCGAGCGGCGGCGCCTGAGCCGCTTGCGCGCCTCTGCGACATAAGCGGGCGACAATTCGAGCCCCGCCGCATTGAGGCGCGGATAATTCGCGGTCACTTCATCAAGGAAGCGCCCCGTCCCGCAAGCAACATCGAGGAGGTGCAGCTTGCGCTGGTCGCGCCCCTTGAACGCATTGGCGAGCGGTACCAGCGCCTGACGGCGCATCGTGTCCGCCGTGCCGGTGAACAGCACTTCGACCTGCGTGTCGTAAAGCTTTGCGGATTCTTCCGAGAACCAGCCGCCGGTCTGGTAATGAAAATTCTGGAGATAGTAACGCGGATAGCGCTTGCGCAGCTCCGGCGTCAGCACTTCGGAGTGCCGGCGCGACAGACGCCGCTCATCCACTTTCCGCGCATCCAAGAAGAAGCGCAGGCTCGCGCGAATGGCCACCGAGGGCGGAAGCAATCCCTCCGGCGCGCGATAGAGACCATCAGCAATGTTCTTCCAGTCGCGCTCGAAAAGTTCCCGCATCCCGGCGACGAGCGCCGGCCATTTCGGCACCTTTCCCTTGACCGAAACAGGCTTCTCACCCGGCGGCACCAACGGCCCGCGTATGCGATTGAGCGCGATGTAATGGCCCGCATACCAGGCGACCCGCGCGCCCTGCTGCACGCCATAGCCGATCCGGGACAAGGGCCCTGCCATCCGTCACTCCCTGCGGAAAATGCCGACCAGCTCAATATGCGGCGACCAGAGGAATTGGTCCACCGGTGTCACCCGGACCAGACGGTATCCGCCATCGATGAGCGTCCGCGCATCCCGCGCGAAGGTCGCCGGATTGCACGACACGCCGATGACGAGCGGCACAGCCGACTTCGCCAGTTGCTCGGCTTGCGCCGCCGCACCCGCGCGCGGTGGATCGAAGACGACGGCGTCGGTCTTGAGCAGTTCGCTCGGCAGAATCGGACGACGGAAAAGATCGCGCATCAGGATTTCAACAGGCTTCAGGCCGAGCCCCGGCCCTTGCTCGCGGAGCGCCCGGTCGAGCGCGGCCGTCTGTGGCTTCTCGCTTTCGACGGCGAACACCGAGCTGCGCTTCGCCAGCCCAGCCGTGAATGTGCCGCAACCCGCGAAGAGATCGGCCACGCGCCTTGCATCGCCCACAACCTCGACCACAAGGCGGACAAGCGCCGCCTCGCCATCGGCCGTCGCCTGCAGAAAGCTTCCCGGCGGCGGCGCGACCTTGAGCCCCGAAAGCGTCACCACAGGCGCGCGGCGTTCGGAAATCATCTCTCCGTTCCAGACGAGCCGCGCGAGATCATGCGCCGATGTGCGCTTGGCGAGTTCCGCCCGCAGCGGCCCGTCGACATCCTTGCCGCCGGTAACCGCCACATCGAGGCCCGTCTCCGTCGCCGTCACGGCGACCGAGGCATGACCTTTTCGCGAAAGCCCCGGTTCGACGAGATGGGCAAGGCTCTGAAGCGCCGCCTCGATCTCGGGAACGACAAGCGGGCATTCCGTCAGCTGAATGATCGTGTGGCTGGATCGGCTGTAATATCCAAGCGTCACACCCTTTTTTGTGCGCGTCGCGGAAAAGGTCGCGCGGCGGCGGCTCTTCGGTGCGGCTGGAACGATCGGATCGACTTCAACCTCGATGCCGCGGGGCTTGAACGCTGCCACCACCTGTTCGCGCTTCCATTCGGCATAGGCCTTCGCTTCCACATGTTGAAGCGCACAGCCACCGCACTGACGGAAATGACGGCAAGGCGCGGCAACGCGGCTCGCCGACGGCGTCACGATGCCGAGAAGCTCGGCCCGGCCTTCGCCGGTCGGTTGAATACGCACACGCTCGCCGGGCAACACGAAGGGCACGAAGACCTCTCCCCTGGGCGTCTCCGCGACACCGTCGCCCAGATGGCCGAGCGAGGCGATCGTCACTTCAAGCTCTGTAGTGGGAATGTCAGTCACTTGCTCTTTCCGTCCAGAACTGCGGCTACAAGGAACTCCTTGTTGCCGTCGCCACCCTCGATAGGGCTATCGGTAACGCCAAGCACCCGCCAGCCGGACGAGGCGGCGAGCCAGCCAGTTACCGTTTCGCAGGCTTCCGCATGAAGCGCAACATCGCGCACGATACCACCTTTGCCGACCCTACCCTTGCCGACTTCGAATTGCGGCTTGATGAGCGCGACGAGCTTCGCGCCGGGCTGCGCAAGCGCCAGAGCCGCAGGCAATGCCTTGGTCAGGCTGATGAAGCTCACATCGGCGACGATGAGATCGACGCCATGCGAAAGATGTTCCGCCGTCAGGTCCCTGGCGTTGAGGCTCTCAAGCGAGGTAACGCGCGGGTCGGAGGCGAGTTCGGCGGCGAGCTGACTGTGGCCCACATCGATGGCGGTGACATGCCGCGCTCCGTGCGCGAGCAGGACTTGCGTGAAGCCACCGGTCGACGCGCCGATGTCGAGACAGTCGAGCCCGGCCGGATCGATTCCGAAATTCTTCAGTGCATGTTCGAGCTTCAGCGCCCCACGCGAGACATAGAGATGCGCCGACGGATCGACATCGATCGTCACATGCTCGCCGACCATCTGCGCGCCCTTGGTCACGAGCTTTCCGTCGACATGAACGAGAGCGCCTTCGATCGCCGCCCTCGCCTTGGCGCGCGAAGGAAATATGCCGCGCTCGATCAACATCTGATCGAGGCGCTTGCGTGTCTCGCTCATGATGTTCAGACGAGCTTGGGAGCAGCGGCACGGATCGCCGCGAGTTCGGCGATCTCGTTCTGAAGGCCGAGCGCCGAAAGGGCCGTCTCCACGATGGCGGAGGCATTCAGCCCCGCGCGCTCATACATCTTTTCCGGCTTGTCCTGATCGATGAAGACATCCGGGAATGCCATGGGCCGAACCTTCAGCCCATGATCGAGCGCGCCGGACCGGGCGAGATAATCGAGCACATGGCTGCCGAAACCGCCGACCGTGCCTTCCTCGACGGTGATGAGCACTTCATGCTCACGGGCGAGCCGCGCGACCAGCGCCTCATCGAGCGGCTTGGCGAAACGCGCATCGGCGACCGTGGTTGAAAGACCGAGTGCCGCGAGCTGCTCTGCCGCCTTCATCGCCTCGGCGAGCCTCGTTCCGAGCGAAAGGATTGCGACTTTCGTCCCTTCACGGATGATGCGTCCCTTGCCGATTTCGAGCGGCACGCCGATTGCCGGCATCTCGACACCGACGCCCTCGCCGCGCGGATAGCGGAAGGCGGAAGGCCGGTCGTCGATCTCGACGGCGGTTGCCACCATGTGCTTCAGCTCCGCCTCATCGGCAGGCGCCATGATGACGAAATCGGGCAGACAGCCGAGATAGGTGATGTCGAACGAGCCCGCATGGGTCGGCCCGTCCGCGCCCACGAGACCGGCGCGGTCGATGGCGAAGCGCACCGGCAGCTTCTGGATCGCAACGTCATGAACGACCTGATCGTAGGCGCGTTGCAGGAAGGTCGAATAAATGGCGCAGAAGGGCTTGAAGCCTTCCGTCGCAAGGCCCGCCGCAAAGGTCACCGCATGCTGCTCGGCAATGCCGACGTCGAAAGTGCGCGTCGGGAAACGCTCGCCAAACATGTCGATGCCCGTGCCCGAAGGCATCGCCGCCGTGATGGCGACGATCTTGTCGTCCTTTTCGGCGTGGGCGATCAGGCTTTCGCCGAAAACTTTGGTGTAGCTCGGCGCATTGGCGATGGCCTTTGCCTGCGCGCCGGTGATGACATCGAATTTCGAAACGCCGTGATACTTGTCCTCGGCGGCTTCGGCGGGCGCATAGCCCTTGCCCTTCTGCGTCACCACATGGACGAGGATCGGCCCCTCGCCCGCATCGCGCGCATTCTTGAGCACGGGCAGAAGGTGATCGAGATTGTGGCCGTCGATCGGCCCGACGTAATAGAGGCCCAGCTCCTCGAACAAGGTGCCGCCCGTCGCCATGCCGCGCGCGAATTCCTCGGCGCGGCGGGCGCTCTCCTCAATGCCCTTGGGAAAGAGCTTCGCGATCTGCTTGCCGAGATGGCGAACCGAGCGATAGGTGCTGCCTGAAATGAGCCGCGCGAGATAGGCGCTCATGCCGCCCACGGGCGGCGCAATCGACATGTCGTTGTCATTGAGGATGATGATGAGCCGGCTGTCCATCGCGCCGGCATTGTTCATCGCCTCATAGGCCATTCCGGCCGACATGGCGCCGTCGCCGATGACGGCGACGACGTTGTTCTTCGCGCCCTTGAGGTCGCGCCCCACCGCCATGCCGAGACCCGCCGAAATGGAGGTCGAGGAATGAGCCGTGCCGAAGGGGTCATATTCGCTCTCGGCGCGCTTGGTGAAGCCGGAAAGGCCACCGGCCTGACGCAGCGTACGGATACGCGGGCGGCGCCCGGTCAGGATCTTGTGCGGATAGGCCTGATGGCCCACGTCCCAGATCAGCCGGTCGTCCGGCGTATTGAAGACGTAATGGATCGCGACCGTCAGTTCGACCACGCCGAGGCCTGCACCCAGATGGCCGCCCGTCTCGGAAACGGCGTCGATGGTCTCTGCACGTAGCTCATCCGCCACTTGGCGCAGGTCGGATTCCGGCAGCGCGCGCAGATCGGCAGGGCTGTTGATGCCATCGAGAAGAGGCGTTTTGGAAATGTTGCTCAAGTCTATCCTCGGCCGCAGCCGGTACCTTCCGGAACCCCCGGAAGCTCAGTTGCGACGGTTTATAACGAACCGCGCCGCCTCACGCAAAAGGTCGGCCTTTTCATCAAATAAATCAAGGTGTTGGATCGCCTGATCCGACAATATCCGGGCCTGGCCCCGCGCCCGGTCGAGGCCGAGGATCGAAACGAAGGTCGCCTTGCCCGCTTCCGCATCCTTGCGGGCGGCCTTGCCCATGAGTTCCGCGTCCCCTTCCACATCGAGGAGATCGTCGGCGATCTGGTAGGCAAGCCCGAGATCATGGGCATAGGCGTGGAGCGCGTGAAGCGCCTCCGCCGAGGCATGGCCGAGCACCCCGCCTGCCTCGCAGGCAAAGGCGATCAGCGCCCCGGTCTTGAGCCGCTGAAGCCGGGTAATCGCGCCGATATCGAGGACGGCGCCTTCGCTCGCCAGATCGATGGTCTGGCCGCCTACCATGCCATGCCCGCCCGCGGCGTCGGCAAGGCGGCGGACGAGATCGAGCCGCACCCGAGCATCCTCATGCGTGTCCTCGCCCGCCAGAAGCTCGAAGGCGAGCGTCAGCAGCGCATCGCCCGCAAGCACGGCGGTCGCCTCATCGAACTTCCGATGCACGGTCGGCTGACCATGACGGAGATCATCGTCGTCCATGCAGGGCAGATCGTCATGGATCAGCGAATAGATATGCACACATTCGATGGCGACTGCGGCCCGGAGCGCCGATTGGCTGCCGACACCGAAAAGCCGCGCGCTCTCGCAAAGGAGGAAAGGCCGGAAGCGCTTTCCGCCGGAGAATACCGCATAGCGCATCGCCTCGAAGAGCTGGCTTTCCGGCCCTTCAGCGCGCGGCAGAAAGCGGTCGAGCGCATCCTCGACCTTGGCTACGGCCTCGGCCATGGCCTCCTCGAAGCTCGGCGCGTCGTCTGACCGGGTCATGCTGGCTTATTCGACGTCGAGCGGTTCGGTGCCGGTGGGCTCACCGCCTGCCGACAGCGTGATCTTCTCGACCTTGGCTTCCGCCGCCTTGAGCCGCGCCTCGCAATGGGCCTTCAGCGCCGTACCGCGCTCATAAAGCTCGATCGACTTTTCAAGCGGCGCTTCGCCGGATTCAAGCTGGCTCACGATCTTTTCGAGCTGCGCCAGCGCTTCCTCGAAGCTCAGTTTCTCGATATCGGACGCGGGAGCCGCCATGTCATTCTCCTTCGGTCAGGCCCCAAGCTGCAGCGCCCGCACATGGGCCTTGGTGCTCGAAGCCAGCGCAGCCAAGTCATACCCGCCCTCAAGCGTGGAAACAACGCGGCCGTTGCAGAACTTGTTGGCCAGCCGCACCAGCTCGGTTGTAACCCAGGCGAAGTCGTCTTCCGTGAGCCTCAGATTGGCGAGCGGATCGGCGGTATGCGCGTCGAAGCCCGCCGAAATCAGCAGGAACTCCGGCTGGAACATCTCGAGCGCGGGCAGGATCACATCGCCGAACGCCTCGCGGAATTCGGCTGAGCCGGAACCCGGCGGCAGCGTCCTATTGAGGATATTGCCAAGCCCGTGCTCGCCCGCCCGGCCCGTGCCGGGATAGAGCGGCCATTGATGCGTGGATGCATAAAAGAGGTTCGGGTCCGTCTCGAAGCTCGCCTGCGTGCCATTGCCGTGATGCACGTCGAAATCGACGACCGCGATGCGCGAAAGACCATGCACATGCCGCGCATGAAGCGCGCCGATGGCGACGTTATTGAAAAAGCAGAAGCCCATCGCCCGGTCGGGTTCCGCATGGTGCCCCGGCGGCCGGATCGCGCAGAAGGCATTGCGCACCCGGCCCGACATCACCTCGTCCACCGCAAAGGTCACCGCGCCGGCGGCCCTCAGCGCCGCCTCCACAGAGCCTGGCGAGAGCATCGTATCGGCATCAACACGGCGAAAGCCCTGCTCCGGCGCACCGTTCAGGATCGCCTCGACATAGATCGGCAGGTGGACGCGCTCGATCGCTTCGACCGTCGCGCGCGGGGCCTCGACCCGATGGAGCAGCATGAATTCCTCCGCCTCCAGCACACCCAGCACCGCCCGGAGCCTGTCGGCGCATTCGGGATGTTCCTCGGGCATTTCGTGGGCGAGACAGGCCGAATGGGTAACGAGAAGGGTATCCATGAACGATCCGGGTGCTTGAGACGCGTCATCCTAGCACCGCCACGAGGCCAGCGTCCCCCTCGCAGGCGCCGTCTTCTGGAGCGACGCGCAGCCAGCGCGGTCAAAGGTCGCAGGAGCGCGGGTTTCAACGCCTCGTTAAGGCGCCGCCGATAGCGTCGAGCCATGTTTGAACCGGTGGAGCCATCCCCGGTCATGTGTCCGCGTAGCGTTGCGTATTGAGTAAGGGTCCCCAATTAAGTGAGTAAGGTAACAGTTATGTCCCGCTTCGAGCATCTTGCCTTCGTTCGTATCAGCGACGCCGACAAACAAGCATTCCACGATATCAGCGCCGTTCTCCCCAAACATATCGATCGCATCCTGGACGGCTTTTACGCCCATGTGAGCCGCGAGCCGGAACTCGCGAAGCTGATCGGGGACCCCTCCAACATTCCCCGTCTCAAGGCCGCCCAGCGCCAGCATTGGGCCGGTCTTTTCAGGGGCGATTTCAGCGAACAGTTCATCGCCCAAGCCGTCCGCATCGGCGAGGCACATGAGCGCATCGGCCTGACGCCGCGGTGGTATATCGGCGCCTATGCGTTTGTGATGGCCGAACTCGCGCCCGTGCTCGTCAATGAATATCGCTGGAAGCCCGCAAGGCTCGCCGCCGCCATCGCCGCCATGTCCAAGGCCATCGCTCTCGACATGGAACTCGCAATCTCCGTCTACCTCGAAAAAGGCCAGGAGCGACGCCTGATGGACCTGCGCTCCATCGCGGCAAAACTCAGCAGCGGCATCGGCGACGCGGTCGACCAGATGGCACATCGCGGCAACGAAGTGCGCGATGCGGCCTCAAAAATCACCGACGCCATGATTGCGGTCGAGGATCGCGCCAGCGCCGTCGCCTCGGCTTCCGAAGAAGCGACGACCAATGTGCAGGAAAGTGCGCGGGCGACGCGCGAACTCTCCGACGCCGTGCGAAATGTCGATCAGCGCGTCGGCCATTCCGCCATCATCGCACAGGAAGCCGTGGTCCGCGCCGAGCGCGCGGCAGAAAGCATCGCGGCTCTTCACAGCGCCAGCGAAAATATCTCGGACACTGTGAAGCTCATTGCGGACATTGCGAGCCAGACCAATCTTCTTGCGCTCAACGCCACCATTGAGGCGGCCCGCGCGGGCGAAGCGGGACGAGGCTTCGCTGTCGTCGCCGCCGAGGTGAAGGCGCTCGCCAACCAGACGTCGCGCGCGACGGAAGGCATCACCAACCAGGTGAGCAGCATTCGCGAAGCGACCGGCCTCGCCATGGGCGCAATCGCCGATATCAATGAGACGATCGGCGAAATCAACGGCATCTCGATCGAGGTTTCCGCAACCGTGCAGCAGCAGACCGCCGCCGCCGCGCATATCTCGCACAATGTCGATGAAGCAGCAGCCGGTACGCAGGACGTTTCGGCGAAGATCGTCGAAGTGGCAGGCCAGACCCGCACCGCCACCGAACATTGCACCTATCTCAGGGACGTTTCCGGCGAGGTGAGCGAGGCTGCCCACCGCCTGCGCCAGAGCATGGAAACGATCCTCGAAGGGCTGACCAGCGACGCGCAGGACGCAGCCTGACGCCAAGGCCGATCGCATTGGTGCCGCGTCTTATGTGGCGCGGTACCAGTCGACGCCTTTTTCGTTGCGCTCGACCGTGGCCTTGCCGCGCCCGAGCAGGCAATTGAGATGGGCGATGCTTTCGCCCGTCGCCATGAAGAAAACTTCAGGCCCGATCTTGCGCCTGAAGAGCGCCGGGAAGACGTCGATGACGCGCTTCGGCTCTGCAAGCAGGTCGTAAAGCTTCGACAGGCCTTCCTCATGGCCGTCGATGAGCTGCGTCATGCGCGTATGGAGCCCGTAGAAGGGCTCATTATGCGCGGGCAGCACCAGAAGGTCGGGGGGAAGCGTCGCACGGATGCGGTGGCAGCTTTCGAGCCAGTCCTCGAGCGGATTCTCGTAAGCCTCGGTCGGATGTACGCTGACATTGGACGAAATGCGCGGCAGGACCTGATCGCCGGAAATCAGGATCTTCGCCTCTTCGCAATAAAGCGAGACATGCTCGGGCGCATGGCCCGAGCCGATGACGACCTGCCAGCGGCGGCCGCCGATATTCATCTCGTCGCCTGCTTTCAACCTGCGGAAGATTTCAGGTAGCGGCGAAACCCTCTCGCCGAAATTTCCAAAGCGTTTCGCGTAGCTTTCGAGCCCGCGCTCGCTGAAGCCCGCCGCGCGATAGAAGTCGAGCGCGGCCTTGGGAGCCTCGCGGCCCGTATCGAGAACGAGGTTGCGGCACATCAGGAAATCGGTGCGCGACATCTGGAGGTCGATGCCCCATTCGCGCGTGAACCATCCCGCAAGGCCGACGTGATCGGGATGGAGATGCGTGACCACGAGCCGCGTGATCGGCTTGCCCTTGAGCCCCGCCGCAAAGACCTGCCGCCAGAGATCCATGACCTCGTCGCTCGACACACCTGTGTCGACCACCGTCCATCCGTCATCTTCCTCCAGAAGCCACAAGTTAATGTGGTCGAGCTGAAAAGGCAGCGGCATACGGACCCAATAAATCCCCGGGGCCGCTTCCATCGCTTCTCCGGGCGCAGGAATCCGCGACAACGGATAGCGCAAGGCGCTTTCGACCGGTTCGGTCAATGACACGTCTGACATATGAATTCTCCCTGCACCCGTGATAGGCGCGTCGGCGGGAGAGGTCAAACGCCAGAAGATTTTTCAAGGGCGCCGCTGGGGAACCTCAGACGCCGAGAGCCTCGGCATCGAGCGCGTAGAGCGTCTCCGCGCCGGCCGTCGCGGGCGCCAGCAGGCCTTCCGCAAGCGGCAGCTGCTGGGCCGCATAAAAACGCGCCGTGGCGAGCCGCGCCGCAAGGAAGGAATCACCCTCGGCCTTCGCCGCCGCCAGAGCGCCCAGCGCGAGGAAGTGCCCGCCCGCGACCGTGCCGAAGAGACGCAGATAGGGCGTAGCACCGGCGAGGCAATCGTCGGTCGCCGACTTCAGACGCGCGAGCATCCAGTCCGTCGCCTTGTCGAGCGTGTCGAGCCCCTGATCAAGCGCGGTACCAATCGAAGCAAGGCCTTCATGGTTCGCGCCCCGCGCTTTCGCCGCCGTCTCGCGCATCTCGGCGATGAAGCCCTTCACCACCGCTCCGTTCCCAAGCGGGAGCTTGCGGGTCACGAGGTCGATGGCCTGAATGCCGTTGGTGCCTTCATAGATCGGCAAGATGCGGGCATCGCGGTAATATTGCGCCGCGCCCGTTTCCTCGATGAAACCCATGCCACCATGGATCTGCACGCCGAGGGACGCGACCTCGCATCCGATATCGGTGGAGAAGCTCTTCGCGATCGGCGTCAGAAGATCGGCACGGGCCTGCCCCTCTGCACGCTCCTCCGGCGTTGCACCATGATGCGCGCGGTCGATCGCCACGGCATTGGCGTAGCAGATGGCACGCGCGGCTTCGGTGAGCGCCTTCATTGTGAAAAGCATGCGCCGCACATCCGGATGCACGACGATGGGCTCCATCTCGCCCGGCGCAAGCGTCGAGCCGATGGACCTGCCCTGACGGCGCTCCGTCGCATAGGCGAGCGCATGCTGATAGGCGCGCTCCGCCACCGCGACGCCCTGCGTACCGACGAGAAGGCGCGCATTGTTCATCATCGTGAACATGCAGGCGAGGCCCTTGTTCTCCTGCCCGATCAGCGTGCCGATGGCGCCGCCATTATCGCCGTAGGACATGACGCAAGTGGGGCTGCCGTGAATGCCGAGCTTCTCTTCGAGGCCGACGCATTTCGCATCGTTGCGCGCGCCGAGCGAACCATCCGCATTGACGAGATATTTCGGCACGAGGAAGAGCGAAATGCCCCTGGTGCCCGCAGGCGCATCGGGCAGACGCGCGAGAACGAGATGGACGATGTTCTCGGCCATGTCGTGGTCGCCATAGGTGATGAATATCTTGGTTCCGGTGATGCGATAGGTGCCGTCGCCCTGCGGCACGGCCTTGGCCTTCAGCGCATTGAGGTCGGAGCCCGCCTGCGGCTCGGTCAGGTTCATCGTGCCTGTCCATTCGCCCGAGATGAGCTTGGGGAGATAGAGGCGCTTCTGCTCCTCCGTGCCATGCGCCGTCAGCGCCTCGACGGTGCCCTGGCTCAGGATCGGGCAGAGGCCGAAGCCCATATTGGCGGCGTTCCACATCTCCTGCATGGCCGTGGCGAGCGCCAGCGGAAGCCCCTGCCCGCCAAATTCGGGCGAGGCCGCGAGGCTGCCCCAGCCGCCCTCGACCCAGCGCGCATAGGCTTCAGGGAAACCCTTCGGTGTCTTCACGCCATCGGCTTCGAGCCGCGCGCCCTCATGGTCTCCCGATTTGTTCAGCGGCGCGAGAACGTCGCCGGCGAGCTTCGCGCCCTCTTCCAGCACCGCCTCGATGAGGTCCGGCGTCAAATCGGCGAAATCGCCCTTGCCCGCGAGTGATCCGAGCCCCGCCACTTCCTGAAGCACAAAAGCCATGTCACGGACGGGGGCGCGGTAAGTCATGGAAAATCCTCGGGCAAATACTGAAGCGGTTCTAACAGCCGGGGGCGTTTTAATCTATTCTGGCCCACGTTTGAACTGCGACAGATAGGAGGCCCGCATGACGACGGGCAATGACCAAAAAACACGCACCGCTCTCGTCACCGGCGCCTCGGCGGGCATCGGGCGCGAACTCGCGCTGGTCTTCGCCGAAAACGGCTTCGATCTAGTGCTCGTCGCCCGCCGCAAGGAACGACTGGAAGCGCTGGCGCAGGAAGCACAGGGCAAATTCGGCGTGAAAGCCCATATTCTGGCGATCGATCTCACAGATCCCGCCGCACCCCGTCAGCTCTTCGACGAAATGGCCCGCCGGCACATCATGATCGATGCGCTGGTCAATAATGCGGGCTTTACGGTTCCGGGCTTCTTTCGCGATACGCATTGGGAAGACCAGAAGCACCTCATCCAGGTTATGGTGACTGCGGTGGCCGAACTCTGCCATTTGTTCGGGCCGGGCATGGCTGCACGGCGCTATGGCCGGATCATCAATGTCGCCTCGCTCGCAGGCCACCTTCCGGGCGCCGCGGGTGGCACGCTCTACGCGGCGGCCAAGAGCTTCGTCATCAAGATGTCCGAAAGCCTCGCGCTGGAGAATATCGGCAACAATGTCCATGTGACGGCGCTCTGCCCCGGCTTCACCTATACGGAGTTCCATGACGTCGCGGGCAATCGCGAGGAAATGAACAAGCTGCCGAAATTCATCTGGATGACGGGCGATGTCGTCGCGCGGCAGGCTTATGACGCGGTGATGGCGGGCAGGCCGGTCATCATCAATGGCGGGATCAACAATGTCATCGCGCTTCTGGCGCGTTACCTCCCACAGCGGCTTGTCCATTCCCTGATGGCGCTGAACCAGCGCAACGCGAAGGCGAAGCCCCGTGCCGTCTGAACTTCTGCCTGCGAACGAAGAGACCATCGCGCGCGGCGGCGCGCTCATCCGCCAGGGAAGGCTCGTCGCCTTCCCGACTGAGACGGTTTACGGCCTCGGCGCGGACGCGACGAACGACCGCGCAGTCGCCAGCATTTTCGAAGCGAAGGGACGGCCGACATTCAATCCGCTCATCGTGCATGTCTCCGGCCGCGAGGAAGCAGCAGCCCATGCCCGCTTCACGCCGGAGGCCGATGCGCTTGCCCGCGCCTTCTGGCCGGGCGGCATCACGCTCGTCCTGCCGCGCCTTGCGACAACGCCGATCTCGCTTCTCGTCAGCGCCGGTCTCGACACGGTGGCGCTGCGCGCGCCCGCGCATAAGATCGCGCAATCGCTGATCCGCGCCGCCGGGCGACCCATCGCCGCGCCATCTGCCAACGCGTCGGGCGAAGTGAGCCCCACCCGCGCCGAACATGTCGTGGCGTCGCTCGGACATTCCGACCTGCTGTCGTTGATCCTCGATGGCGGCCAATGCCCGCTCGGCCTTGAATCGACCGTCATCGGCTTTCCCGACAGCGGCTCGCCGACACTTCTGCGCCCCGGCGCCGTCCCGCGCGAGGAAATCGAGCATGTGCTGGGATGCCCGCTCGCGTCTGCCGATGTGGCTTCGGGCGAAGCGGGCCGCTCGTCGCCCGGACAGCTTGCCAGCCACTACGCGCCCCGCGCGGCGCTCCGGCTCGATGCGGCGGAAGCGCGAAACGACGAATTTCTGCTCGGCTTCGGGCCGGTGAAAAATGCGGCCCTCAACCTCTCGCCCTCCGGCGATCTGCGCGAGGCCGCCGCAAATCTCTTCGCCATGCTGCGCGCGCTCGACGAAAAGACGCATGGGAAGGGCATCGCAGTGACGCCCATTCCCTCAAATGGCCTCGGCGAGGCGATCAACGACCGCCTGCGCCGCGCCGCCGCGCCGCGTTAATGCGTCTTGAGCGATATGCGATCGAGGAAACCGAGCGCGACCGCGGATACCACGAAAGCCATGTGCATGATCGTCATCCACATGATCTGAGGCTCCGTGTACTGCGCAGCATTCAGAAATATCTGCAGAAGATGGATCGACGAAATGGCGACGATGGCGGAGGCAACCTTCACCTTGAGGCTTCCCGCATCGAGCTTTCCGAGCCAGGTGAGATCGACCTTCGCGTCGTAACGGCTGACGAAATTCTCGTAGCTCGAAATCATCACCATCAGGACAAGACTCGCCACCAGCGCCGCGTCGATCAGGCCGAGCATGGCGAGGATCATTTCGGCTTCGCTGTATTCGAAGGCATTGAGAAAGACCTTGGCGAGTTTCAGCGTGAAGCTCGCCGCATACAGCGCAAGCGCGGCCGCGAGTCCGAGATAAAAGACCACGAGCACCCAGCGGCTCGACAGGATGACGCGTTCGATCAGTAACTCAACAGATTTCATAACACCCTCGATGGATAGCGGAGGTTGACATATAACGTCGTCACGCCAGATTTCCAACGGGATCAGGCGCTCTCCGCCGCAAGCCCGACCAGAAGCACAGGCACGCGATCTCGCACGGTGCCGACACCGCCTGCTTTCCAGGCAAGCCCCCGGAAATGAACGGCCTTGGGCACCCTGCTGATGGCGAGAGGCTGCACGATTTCCAGCGTCACGCCGCCGAGGCGGAAGAAAGGCTGCCGGACACCCCATTCGGGCTTCGACCGGCGCCAATAGGGCCTCGAAGCAGAGACGTGCCTTTTATTAAATCCGTGTTCACTTCCCCTTCGATAGGTTTGCAAACGAGACGCAATTCGCTTGCCGCTTGCCGCTTGCCGCCCAGGAGAGGCCACTAATGTCATTCTTGCGAAACATGTCGATCGGTACGAAGGTCATATCGGCCTTCGCCCTGCTGCTTGTCGCCACCGCTGTACTCGGTCTATTCGCCACAAGCCGCCTGAGCAAACTCAACGACAATGCGCAAGACACCGCAAAGGTTCTTCTGCCGTCGACGCAACTTCTGGGCCGGCTCAGCTATCTCTCGACCAGAATCCGCGTCTATCAGGCGGTCATGATCCTGAGCGACACGCCGGAAAAGCGTCAGGTCGAGCGTACGAAGATCGAAGACGCTCTCGGTGAAATAGCCAAGGTGCAGACCGCCTACATTCCGCTCATCGACGCACCCGAAGAGCGCGCAATGTATGACAAGGTCACCGCTGAATGGTCGCAGTATCTCGCTTTCAGCCAGAAGCTTTACGGCCTGCTCGACAATAACGATCTGAACGGTGCGCGGGTGCTTTTCAGCAACGATCAGCGTGCAGCGTTCAACCTCTATATTGAAGACCTGCTCAAGGACCTCGACTTCAATGTCGATCAGGGAAAGAGCAACGCCGTCGCAGGCGATGAAATCTACAACTCCGCACGGCTCTGGATCTTTGCGGCTATCGGCCTTGCGCTTATCGCCTGTCTGCTCGCCGGACTGACGCTCATAACCACGGTCTCGAAGCCGATCCAGGCGATGACGGCTGCGATGCGCTGCCTTGCGGATCACGACCTCTCGACCGAAATCATCGGGCACGACCGCAAGGACGAAATCGGCGCAATGGCCGCCGCCGTCCAGGTCTTCAAGGACAATATGATCCGCGCAGATGAGCTTTCCAATGCGCAAGCCGCCGAGAACGAAGCAAAGCAGAAGCGCGCCGCCCGCCTCGAAGCCCTCACGCATTCTTTCGAGACGAAGGTCGGGGCGCTCGTTCAATCGCTGTCTTCCGCCGCGACCGAGATGGAATCGACCGCGGGCTCGATGACCGCGCTTGCCGAGCAGGGCAACACCAAGGCGATGACGGTCGCCGCGGCTTCCGAGCAGACCTCGGCGAACGTGCAGACGGTCGCAACCGCGACTGAAGAGCTCTCCACCTCCATCCAGGAGATCTCGAAGCAGGTCGCAACCTCCGCAAGGATCGCGAGCAAGGCCGTTGAAGATGCAAGGGCGACGGATGGCGTCGTTCAGGAACTCGCCGTCGGCGCACAGAAGATCGGCGAGATCGTCCAGCTCATCAACGACATCGCGAGCCAGACGAACCTGCTGGCCCTCAATGCCACGATCGAAGCGGCGCGCGCCGGAGAAGCCGGCAAGGGCTTCGCCGTCGTCGCCTCGGAAGTGAAGTCGCTCGCAACGCAGACCGCCAAGGCAACCGACGAAATCTCCGGCCAGATCTCGCAGATCCAGCAAGCAACCGGCCAGGCCGTTTCTGCCATCAAGGGGATCGGCATGACGATCCAGGAGATGAGCGAGATCGCCGGCGCGATCGCTGCCGCAGTCGAGGAACAGGGCGCTGCAACGCTCGAAATTTCGCGCAACGTGCAGCAGGCCGCCCAGGGCACCGAAGAAGTCTCGCACAGCATCGTCGATGTCCGTCAGGCCGCGACCGATACGGGCGCTGCCTCGGCTCAGGTTCTCGATGCTGCCAGCGAGCTTGCCCGCAACTCGAACGACCTTTCGCGCGAGGTCGACGATTTTCTCTCAGGCGTCAGGGCCGCCTGAGACGTCTCGGCACCGAACGAGAAAGAGCCCGGACCTTCGCGTCCGGGCTCCTTGCTTTGCAGGCATGGCTCAGACCGCCTCCGCCACCGGCCCGATGAGCAGGGTCGGTACGCCGCCGGTCGGCTTGCGAATGGTCGCAACCTCGGTGCCCTTCTTGCGGCCCACCTTTACCTCCGACACGTCCGCACCCTCCCGGACCAGCCGCTCGCGGACAGCGCCCACATGGCCGGCCTTCCAGGCGAGACCCATGAAATAGTCGCTCGCCGGCGCCTTCGCCTTGTCGAGCGGCTCGACCACTTCGAGTGTCACGCCGCCGAGGCGGAAAAAGAGTTGCCGCACACCCCATTCAGGCTTGGTGTGGTCGAGCGCGAGGCGGATACCGAACTGCGCTCCAAAGAGATGCCTGCAGGCTTCTGCGTCCGACGTCATCACCACGATATGATCGAGTGCGGAGATCGCCTCCCCTTCGCCGACGCCGGGTCGCAATGGCGCCTCGGGCAATGGCTCGGGCGAAAGCTGCTCACGACCCATCATGAAGAGACCCCGCGTAATCTCGGCCGGGACCATCAGGGTCTTCCAGCGCCGCCGCTCTCCGGCGGGTCCCGAAACCTCCGCCTCGGGAAAAAGGACGGCGGGCAACCCCCGCGTCTTCAGCCCCTCGACAGTCCGCGCGGCGTCGGGCGTCGAGAAAACGATACCGACAATGCCCTCGCCAGCCTTGTCGAGCTGGGACGAAAGGAGGCTTCCCCAAGGCGCGCCTGTTTCGGAGGAAGACAGAAGATCGACCGACGTGTTACCGAGGCGATAGATGACGCGCTCCGTACCGCCGTCCCGATAGCGCCATGATGGCGAACGGCCAAGCATACGTGTGTAAATACGCTCGGCTTCCGCGACGTCCCTCACGCCAATCATGATCCGGTCAATACCGTCGACCAATGCCTCTCCCGTCATTCCACCCTCGGACGCTTCATTTTGTTGCGGCCATGCTAGACTTCACGGACCACATTGCGAAGAACGAAGACGACAATGCCGGATATGAAATCTTTGCTTGACGATCGTGCACGCAGTCGCTCCTGCGGAAGGACGAGTGCGTGATGGCATCCGCGGAAACGCTGGCAAGGATGAAGGCGGTCGTCGGTCCCAAGGGTTACCTCGACGATGCCGCCGACATGGCGCCCTATCTCGTGGAGCGGCGCGATCTCTACAAGGGCCGCGCGGCCGCCGTTCTGAAACCCGCATCCACTGCCGAAGTTGCGGCGCTGATGCGTATCGCCCATGAGACCGGGACGCCCGTGGTGCCGCAGGGCGGCAATACGGGCCTTGTCGGCGGACAAATTCCTTTCGAGACGGGCGACGAAGTCATCCTCTCGCTCCAGCGCATGAACCGCATCCTCGCGCTCGATCCGGCGAACAACACGCTCACCGTCGAGGCGGGCGTGACTCTCGCCGCGGCGCAGGCGGCCGCCGAAGATGCCGACCGCCTCTTCCCCCTCAGCCTCGCCTCGGAAGGAAGCTGCCAGATCGGCGGAAATCTGGCGACCAATGCGGGAGGCACGGCCGTTCTTCATTACGGCAATGCGCGCGACCTCGTGCTCGGCCTCGAAGTCGTGCTCGCCGACGGTCGCATCTGGGAGAGCCTCAAAGGTCTGCGTAAGGACAATACGGGCTATGACCTCAAACAGGTCTTTCTCGGTTCGGAAGGCACGCTCGGCATCATCACCGGCGCCGTGCTGAAGCTCTTTCCGCGGCCCCGCGCCATGGCGACCGGCTTCGTCGCGGTACCCGATGTCGAGGCGGCGGTGAAGCTGCTGCGCCTCGCCGATGCCGCAACGGGCGGCCTCGTCACCAGCTTCGAGCTCATACCCCGCATCGGCATCGACTTCGTGGCGAAGCATCTGCCGGGCGCGAGCAATCCTTTGAGGGCGCCCTCGCCCTGGTATGTGCTGATCGAACTTTCGGCGGGCGACGACAGCGGGGCTCTCGCCTCGAGTTTCGAAGCCTTGCTCGGCGACGCGATGGAAAAGGGTCTCGTCACCGACGCCGCCCTTGCCTCCTCGCAGGCACAACGGGCGGCTTTCTGGCGGATGCGTGAATCCATGTCCGATGTGCAGAAGCTCGAAGGCGGCAGCATCAAGCACGATGTCTCCGTGCCGGTTTCCGCCGTCGCAGAATTCATCGCCCGCGCGACGAAAGCCGTCGAGGCAGCGCTCCCCGGCATCCGCCCCGTGCCTTTCGGCCATGTCGGCGACGGCAACATCCATTTCAACCTGAGCCAGCCCGTCGGCGCCGACAAGGCGGCCTACCTCGCCCGCTGGGACGAGATGAGCACCATCGTGCATGGCATCGTGCGCGAACTCGGCGGCTCGATCAGCGCCGAGCATGGCATAGGCCGGATGAAGCGCGACGAGATCGCGGCGACGAAATCTCCCGTCGAGATGGAACTGATGCGCACACTGAAGCGCGCGCTCGACCCCAAGTGGATTCTCAATCCGGGCAAGGTTGTGTCGGCGGGCTGAACGCCCGCTTCAATCGGCCGTTCGCGCCAGCGGGCTTCCGATGGGAAGGTTCTGCGCGGGCACGATCAGCACCTTGTCGATGCGCGGCCCGTCCATGTCGACGATCTCGAAGCGATAGCCGTTCCAGCCGAAATAATCGCCTTCACGCGGCAGACGCCCGAACCAGTTGAACATGACGCCCGCAAGCGTATTCACCTCGACATGCTCGTCGCCGGGCAGCTTCGTCAGATTGAGAAGGCGGCGCACTTCATCGACCGAGACAACACCATCGACGACGAAGGAACCATCCTCGCGCGTGACGACGGCGGGATTTGAATCCGCCGAATGATCGGCAATATCGCCGATCATGGCGAAGAAGATTTCGGCCATGGTAATGGTGCCGACGACGTCGCCATATTCGTCGATGACGAAGGCCATATACGTGCTCTCCGCCTGCAGGATGCTCAACGCCTTGAGCACCGACGTCGTGCGCGGGATATAGAGCGGCGGCGACATTCTCCGCATCAGCTCTTCGTTGGAGCTGGGCGTGAGATAAAGATCCTCGAGCCGGATCATGCCCAGCGGTTCGCCTGTCGCGCCGCGCCGGATCGGATAACGCATCTTCTGTTCGGAACGAATGAGGGCGAGATTTTCCTCGAGCGTGAAATCCGTATCGAGCCAGACCATCTGCACGCGCGGCGTCATGATCTCGGTGACGCGCGTGTCGCCGAGGCGGAAGACGCGATTGACGATGTCGCGCTCGACGCCGTCGATGGCGCCCGCGGCCGCGCCCTCCTCGACCAGATGCTTGATCTCCTCTTCCGTGACCCGCGGCACCTGCTGACCGGTGATGCCGTAGAGCTTCAGCACCGTTTCCGTCGACCAGGAAAGCAGATCGACCGCCGGACTGAGAATACGCGACAGCGTCGTCATGGGCCGGGCGATGGTGCCGGCGATGGCTTCGGGATTGGCGAGCGCGAGACGCTTCGGCACCAGTTCGCCGAGAATGAGCGAGAGATAGGTGATGACGATGACGACCGCCGCGAGGCTCATCGATTCAGCATAGGCGCCGACGAAGGGAAGCGGTGCGATGACCTTGGCAATGGGCTCTGAAAGGGTCGCGCCACCGAAGGCGCCGCTGAAAACGCCGACCAGCGTAATGCCGATCTGCTGGGCGGAGAGAAAACGTCCTGGTTCCGCATGAAGAGCCAGCGCGGCCTCATAGCCCGCCGTGTTCCCGTCGGTGCGCTTGCGAGCCGACAACAGCGCCTGGAGCCGCTGACGGCGCGCGGAAACAATCGCCATCTCTGAGAGCGAAAAGTACCCGTTCAGAAGGATCATCACGAGCAGAATGACTATGTCAGATAGCATCTTGTTCCCGGGGACCGCGGCCGACTTTCATTATACAGGCACATGGGCATTTCACGCGAATGACTTAAGACCTCACCCCATATGTGGAAATCATCCCCGTCGAAATGGCGATATATGCTAGCCTCCTGAGCTTTCTCGCCCTTTTCGGGGAAGCCTCATGAACAACACCGCGCCTCCCTCCCGTCTCGAATCAATGCCCGGCACGACCGTCCGCCCTGCGCGCGACGGCGATGTGCCCGCCCTTGTCCTTCTATGGGACGCCTGCGGCCTCACCCGCCCCTGGAACGACGCTCCGACCGATATAGCCTTCGCCCGCCGGGGGCCGAATTCGGACGTACTGGTCGCGGAATGCGGAGGACGACTCCTCGCCGCGGTCATTGTCGGCCATGACGGCCACAGGGGCGGCGTTTACTACGTCTCGGCGGACCCGGAGCATCGTGGGCAGGGTTATGGCCGCCTCATCATGGAGGCCGCCGAGGCCTGGCTCGTGGAGCACGGCGTCTGGAAACTCAACCTGCTGGTCCGCAAGTCGAACCGAGCGGTCATCGACTTCTACAAATCGCTCGGCTACGGCGAAGACGAAACGGTTCCGCTGTCGAAGCGGCTACAGCCCATGCCGCATATCGATCCCGACGCGCCGCGCTGATCAAAACAGGTTGCTCTGCCGATCGTCCGCAGGCTTCCTTTTCTTCTTCTCGGGCAAGGGTTCGGGCGATGCCACATGCGCCTCGGCGATCAATCCCGGCTGATCGTTGGCGACGCGATTGACGGCGTCGCTCACCGGGATCGCTTCGAGGAGATCGTCGGGCGCAGGACGCATCAAGGCCGCAAGTTCCTTGGGCGTCGCCGCCGGATCGAGCCAGAGGCCCCAGTCCTTTTCATCGAGAATGACGGGCATGCGATTGTGGATCGGCGCAAGCGTCGCGTTCGCGTCGGTCGTCACCACGGCGCAGCTATCAAGCTCGCTGCCGTTCGATGACATCCAGTTGTCCCAGATCGCCGCCATGGCAAAGGGCGCGCCGTCGCGGCGGCGGATATAATAGGGTTGCTTCGGCCCCCTTCCCTTTGCCTGCCATTCATAGAAGCCGTCCGCTGGCATCAGGCAGCGGCGGTGTCGGAAGGCGCCGCGAAAGGAAGGCTTCTCCGCGATGGTCTCCGCCCGCGCATTGATGAGAAGCGACTGCGGCTCTTCCTTCGCCCATGAGGGCACAAGGCCCCAGCGTACCAGCGCGAAGTGCCGCGCGCCGCTTTCGACGCGGATGACGGGCACGGGCTGCGTCGGCGCCACATTGTAGCGCGCCGGGAAATTCGGATGTTCCGCAAAGGCAAAGAGATCCCGCATCGCCTGCGGCGGAGTGGTGATGGTGTAGCGTCCGCACATGTGGCGAGTTTAACGGGAGGGCGACAAGGCCCAAAGTTATATTGTATCATTCGCCTATGGCCGAACCTCGCAAGAGCGCACAGCAAGCTGGCCCGCGCCGGGCTGGCGAAAAACCGCATGACCACGACGCCTGCATCGACACGGCGATCGCGCGGGCGCGGACGCTCTGCGACGAACGCGCGGTGCAGCTCACGCCCCTTCGCGAGAAAGTGCTGCAGATCGTCTGGCGCTCGCACAAACCGGTCGGCGCCTATCAGGTGCTGGACGAGCTTGCCCGTACCCACAAGGCCGCGCGGCCTCCGACGGTCTATCGCGCGCTCGACTTCCTCATCGCCGAAGGGCTCATTCACAAGATCGAGTCGCTCAATGCCTATCTCGGCTGCGGCGAGGCGGGCGTGGCCCACACGAGCCAGTTTCTCATTTGCCGGGCCTGCGGCACGGCGGAGGAAATCGTGGACCCGAAACTAGATCAGGCGCTCGACGCCGCGGCAAAGCGTGCCCGGTTCACCGTCGAACGCAAGGTGGTCGAGATTGCGGGCCTGTGCGGGCGCTGCGCGGGCTGACGCATGGCACGCCTTGGGCTAGACTCGCACGCTCGTGCGAATAAACGCCCTTCAGTTTCGGACCCATCAGGATCCATCATGCTTTTCCGCTTCGCGGCTCCCGCCGCCTTTTTTCTCGCCACGTCGCTTTTTGCAGGCAGCCCCGTTCTTGCCGGAGAGCCCTATGCCTTGGGCACGCGCTCCGGCCCATTCGTGGTGACCGCGCGGTCGCTCACCGAGCTTGCAAAGGACGGCTACGAGATCCGCGGCAATCTGGGCACGGCGCTGGTGCTGCAAAAGGGCGCATCGATCTTTTCCTGCATGATCCCGCCGGACCCCGAACATCTGAGCTATCAACCCCGTTTCGTCTGTTCGGAGCTGAGGGAAGAGGCGCCGGAAAAGGCTGCCGCCCCTGCGCAATCGGGGCTCGCGCCCGGAACGCATTGAGCGCGGGCGGCCAAGAGGGCATAAAAGCCCCACAAGAATTCAAAACAGGGAGAGACTCATGGCTTACAAACCCTTCGATCTCACGGGCAAGGTCGCGCTGGTCACCGGCGGCAATGGCGGCATCGGCCTCGGCATGGCCGACGCCATCGCCCAGGCCGGCGGCGCGGTCGCCATCTGGGGCACCAATGAAGAAAAGACGGCCAAGGCCGTCGAGAAGCTGAAGGCGCATGGCGGCAAGGTCTATGCGCGTAAAGTGGACGTCTCCAAAGAACGGGAAGTCATCGACGGCATCGACGCGACGGTTGCAGAACTCGGCCGCATCGACAGCGTCTTCGCCAATGCGGGCGTCGGCTTCGGCGCGCCCTCCTTCATCGGCATGACGACGGAGATCTACCGCAAGACGCTGGCCGTCAATCTCGACGGCGTGTTCTGGACGCTGCGCGAAGCGTCGCGCCACATGGTCGAGCGCGCCAAGACCGGCGACACGGGCGGCTCGCTCATCGGCGTTGCGAGCCTCGCGGCCATCGAGGGCGCCGCGCGCAATCAGGCCTATGCGGCCACCAAGGGCGCCGTGATCTCGATGATCAAATCCTGTGCCGTCGAATTCGCGCGTTACGGCATCCGCGCCAATGCGATCCTGCCGGGTTGGATCGCCACCGACATGACGGCGGGCGCGCAGGCAAACAGCGCATTCGCCGAAAAGGTGATCCCGCGCGTTCCCGCGCGCCGCTGGGGCGAGCCGGAAGATTTCGGCGGCGTCGCGATCTATCTGACCTCGAACGCCTCGTCCTATCATTCGGGCGACACTTTCGTCATCGACGGCGCCTATTCGATCTTCTGATCGCCGCCGCTTTTGCCGGAATCACGTCCCGCCCCCCAAAGGGCGGGACGTGCTGTTTCGGGGGCCTGCCCCGTTTCCCGCCTGGAATGAACGAACCGCAGCGCACCGGCCCGCCGGGGACCTGTGGCCGATGCATCACGGCCATTAACCTCTCTTTCACGACACAGGCGACTCTCCCCCAAAATATGCTACAAGAACCGAATATGGGCGGTTTGGGTGCCTGATGGGGACGTTCTCCATCGCTGCGCCGCCCTTGCCCCCTCCCCGGGGGCGCAAGCAGAGGGCGTGATGGCCGAAGATTCTTCCGGTGATTCCTGGTTCAGCTCGATCGACGATGAAGGCCTCGACCCTTCAGCCCCGAATGAGAGCGAACAGCGCCGTATGGCGCTTCAGAACATTCTGGATGCCTGGGACGAAGCTCTGGCCGAAGGCGTTTCCGCCGATATCCTCGCCACGACTGCGATCTTCGCCGCGCTCTCCGACATGGTAGAGGCCTATGGCGAGGAAGCCGTCGCCGAAATGGCGGCCGGCCTGCCCGACCGCGTCCGTCAGGGCGAGTTCACGCTCAACCGCGTGATGAACTAGCCCCGGCACACGACCCTCAGATCATCACTTCGATGAGGCGCGGGCCCTTGGCCTTGATCGCGCTCGCATAGGCGTCGGCGAATTCTTCCGCCGTCTCGACGCGCGTTGCCTCGACGCCCATGCCTTGCGCCAGATGCACCCAGTTCAGTTCCGGGTTGTGCAGGTCGAGCATGGAAAGCGCCTTGGGGCCCGGATTGCCGGCGCCGACGCGGGCAAGTTCGATATTCAGGATCGCATAGGAGCGGTTGGCGAAGATGACGTTCACGACGTCGAGCTTCTCGCGCGCCTGCGTCCAGAGTGCCTGCAAGGTGTACATCGCGCCGCCATCGCCATGGAGGCAGACGACCTTGCGGTCAGGCTTCGCCACCGCCGCGCCCGTCGCGAGCGGAAGGCCCTGACCGATCGCGCCGCCGGTGAGCGACAGGTAATCGTGAGCCGGCGCCGTTGCGGTCGCGATCATCGAGCCGAGACCCGATGTCGCCGCCTCGTCGGAAATGATCGCGCCCTCGGGCAGGAAATGCGCAATGATCGTCCCTGCGCTGAACTGGTCGAGCCTGCCCTTGGGCAGGTCGCCCTTCGTTCCCTGCGCCACATGGATCGGATCCTTCGGCGCGCCGAGCGCATCGGCCAGCGCTTCGAGCGCGGTGACGCCGTCTTCATGCGCCTGCGCAAGATAATGGATATTCGCAGCCTCCGGCGCGCAATAGCTCGCCTTGCCCGGATAGGCGAAGAAGGAAACGGGCGGCTTCGCGCCAACGAGGATCAGTTCCTCGACATCCTTGAACGTGTCGACGATCTGCTCGGCGAAATAGGGAATGCGCTCGACGGCGACGACGCCGGCTCCGCGCTCGAGGCGCGGCGCGAATGTATCGCACATGATGCGCGCGCCGGTCTTAGCCGCAATGCGGCCTGCCGCGTGAAGCCCGCGCTTGCGAAGCGCCATACCGCGAATGATGATCGCCGCCTTGCGGCCGCTCTTGAGCGCCTTCGCCGCGATATCGACCATGTGGCCCGCAACCGGCTGCGGCTCCATGACGGGAAGCGCGGGCGCGGGGCCGTCCGCTTCGAGCCATGCCGTATCGGCGGGAAGGATCAGCGTCGCGATCTGGCCCGGCGCCGAACGCGCCGCCTGTACGGCGCGCGCGCCATCGGCGGCGACCGTCTTCGAGCTCGGGCTCGAAAGCAGCCAGCCGGAAACGGGGCTCGCAAAACCCGCGAGATCGGAAGCGAGCGGCGCATCGAATTGCGCGTGATAGGTCGCGTGATCGCCGACAATGTTGACGATAGGTGTTGAAGCGCGGCGCGCATTGTGGAGATTGGCGAGACCGTTCGCGAGGCCCGGCCCGAGGTGAAGCAGCGTCGCCGCAGGCTTGTCGGCCATGCGGCCATAGCCGTCGGCCATGCCGGTGACCGCACCCTCGAAAAGACCGAGGACCGCCCGCATGCCGTCGACCTTGTCGAGCGCCGCGACGAAATGCATTTCGGATGTGCCGGGATTGCTGAAGCAGACCTCGACGCCGGAGTCCACAAGGGTCCGCACCAGGCTCTCTGCGCCGTTCATCTCACTCATCCCCGTCTCCCGTATTTTTTATCTATGCGGCTTTGTCGCGCAGCGTGAGCTTAACTGAAAAAACGCCAGGCCACACGTCCCAGCACGACGAGTCCGAACAGCGTGATGAGGCCGCCCGAGGCGTGATTGACCAGTTCGAGCATGTGGTCGTTCATGCGTTGGCGGAAGAGGCTGACGAAGCCGGAAAGGCCGGCCCACCAGAGGGTGGAGCCGAGAAAGACCGCTGCCACCAGCGTCGCCGCGTGTCCGTATCCATTTCCCTGAACGGTCAACCCCGATATGCCGCCGAAAATGGCGATGAAGCCGAGCATGGTCGCCGGATTGGTGATGGTGAGCGCGAAAGTCGTCGCGAAGACGCGCGCCAGCGCGCCCGACAGATTTTCCTGCACGCCTTCATAAAGGTGGGGATGCGCCCGGAAAGTATGAAGACCGAGCGCAACGAGGAAGAGCCCGCCGACAAGCTGTAGCGTCATTTCGTGGCTGACGACGAAATCGATCGCGGCGGTGAGACCGAAGCCCGCAATCGTCGCAAACACGCCATCGCCGACAGCCGCGCCCGCGCCGGAAAGAAATCCGACCAGAGAGCCGAAGCGCAGCGTCCGGCGAATGACGATGAGGTTAACGGGCCCAATGGGAGCGGCGACCGCAATTCCGATCACGAGTCCGCTCGCCACAAGCCCCAGATTCAGCATCACCCACCGTCTTCCTCGTTACACAACCACGACGTCGTTGCCGGGCGGATTTGCATACAGCTTCTCCACCAGCGCCGCGCGGCGGCTGAGGGAAACAGACTGATTGATATACCCCTTGTCGGTCAATTCGCCAGCGCCGATGCTCGGCGGCTCGACCATGAGGAGTGCCCGTTCGATGCGCGTGCTCGATCCGGGATTGTCCTTGTTATGCGCGCGCAGACCCGCCGCAAGGCTTTCGAGGATGGCAGGATGCCGCACGATATCCTCGACGCCGAGATCGGACTCACCCGCCGCCGCGCGGCAGGCGACGAGATTAGGGAAGCCGAGAATGCCGATATAGTCCCGGTCGAGCCCGGCCACCAGCGCATCCTGCAAAAGCCCGTTCGTGAAGGCGAGCGCATCGACGCGGAGCTTACCCGCGCTCACCCATGTGCCGGTGGAAAGCTTGAAATCTTCCGCCACGCGGCCATCGAAAACGAGGCCCTCCTCCGGATGATCCGGATCGACGAAGCGCGCGCCATCGCCGAGACGATAGAACCCCTCCTCGTCATAGGCTTCCTGCGTCTTCAGCGGATTGTTCAGATAGCCGGGCGTTATGCATGCGCCGCGCGCGCGCACTTCGAGCTTCTGCCCCACGGGTGCGAGCTTGATCTCGACGCCGGGCAGCGGCAGGCCGATTAGCCCCATGCGCTCCGTCGCCCAATGTACATTCATGATCGTGGGCGCGGTCTCTGTCGCACCGTAACCTGACGAGAAAACGATGCGCTCGCCCGTGAGGCGGATCGCGACCTGCTGGATGCGCTCGTAGAGATCCTGCGAGAGAGCGGCGCCGCCATAGGCAAGCGTCCGCAGGCGCGAGAAGAAATGCCGCGCCAGTTCGTCGTCCTTTTCAAGCTCCTCGACGAGCATGTTGTAGCCCGCCGGCACGCTCGAAAAATTGGTCGGCGCGATCTCGCGCAGGTTCTGCACGGTCTCCGCAAAGCCGCCGGGGACAGGCCGTCCACCATCGATATAGAGCGTCCCTCCCGCAACGGTGTTGTTGTTGAGGATGGCATTTGCGCCGAAGCAATGGTTCCAGGGCAGCCAGTTGAGCAGCACCGGCGGCACATCGTCTTCTTCCGCGCGCGTCAGACTGCGCGGCATGACCGAGTTCACGCACATCATGCGCGCGGTCATGATGACGGCCTTGGGCATGCCGGTGGAGCCCGAGGTCAGCATGTACTTCGCGACCATGTCGTCATTGAGCCGCGCATAGGCCGCTTCCACCGCCTGCCCCGGCACCGTCGCCAGAAGATCGGCGAAGCGTGTGCCATGCGACCCATCCACCGAGACGAGTTCAATGCCTTCGAGATTGAGCGAACCGAGCGCGCGCTCGAAGGGCGCGCCTGATTGCATGAAGATCATCTTCGGCTCGATCAGCTCGAAGACATATTCGAGCTTGTCGAAAGCCGAGCTGATCGTGCTGTAGGACGGAGACACGGGCGCGACCGGCACGCCGGCCAGCATCGCGCCATAGGTGATGAGCGCATGCTCGATCGAATTGCCAGACAGGATCATCAGCGGCGTCTTCTGACCGAGCCCGCGGTCGAGAAGCGCTTGCGCGATCGCGCTGATCTTCCGTTCGGCATCCTTGTAGGTCAGAAGCTCCCACTCGCCGAAGCCTTCCTTCGCGGGCCTGCGCATGCCGAGCCAGACGCGATCCGGCGCCTCCACCGCCCAGCGGCGGAAAGGCGCGATCAGATTTTCCGGCACACCACGAAGCGGATGCGGATTGCGCAGGATGATGGAACCATCCTCCCTGCGCTCCACCTCCACCTTGCGCTCGACATATTTCGGCTCGCGAAACGGCGGCTTCGACATATCCATGCTTCTCTCCCCCCAATGCGTCAGGCGTTGACGTCGACGACGACGCGCCCGCGAACCTTGCCCGCGAGGATGTCCTGCCCAAGCTGCGGCACATCCTTAAGCGTCGCGCGCGAAGTCATCGCATCGAGCTTGGCAAGATCGAGATCCTTCGCGAGCCGTGCCCAGGCTTTTTCCCGCTTCGCCATCGGCGCCATCACGCTGTCGATGCCGCAAAGCGTGATGCCGCGCAGAATGAAAGGCGCGACAGAGGCCGGAAGGTCGAGCCCTTGCGCGAGGCCGCATGCCGCGACCGCGCCGCCATAACGCGTCATCGAAAGGACGTTGGCGAGCGTGTGGCTGCCTACCGCATCGACCGCGCCCGCCCAACGCTCCTTGCCGAGCGGACGGCCCGCCGAGGAAAGCTCGTTGCGGTCGATGATGTCGGCAGCGCCGAGGCCTTTCAGGTAATCCGCTTCGGAGGCGCGGCCCGTCGAGGCGATGATGCGATAGCCGAGCTTCGCAAGAAGCGCGATGGCCACCGAGCCGACGCCGCCCGCCGCGCCGGTCACCAGCACGTCGCCCTTGTCGGGCGTCACGCCTTCATGTTCGAGCGCGAGCACGCAAAGCATGGCCGTGTAACCCGCCGTGCCGATCGCCATGGCATGGGCGGTCGAGATATTGGCGGGGAGCTTCACCAGCCAGTCGCCTTTGACCCGCGCCTTCTGCGCATAGCCGCCGTGATGGCCTTCGCCGACGCCATAGCCGTTGAGCACCACCTTGTCGCCCGGCTTGAAGCCTGCATGAGACGAGGTTTCGACCGTACCGGCGAAGTCGATGCCGGGGATCAGCGGGAAGCTGCGAATGATGGGAGCCGAACCCGTCAGCGCCAGCCCGTCCTTGTAATTGACAGTCGAGTAATCGACGGCGATCGTGACGTCGCCCTCCATGAGATCGGCAAGCGTGATATCGACGAAATCCGTCTTCTGGCCTGCATCGGATTTCGACACGCGAATGGCGTGAAATGTCTCGGTCATGGGGCTTCCCCGCGGTTTTCTGGCTAAGGGCTTCTGACGGCCCGGCATTTTGGGGAAACAAACGAACCCAAATCGCCGCCCCGGTCAAGCCGGGCCTTCCGCCACGTCGAGGCCGCCAGCAGCAGCCCCGCTTCGCGAGTGCCAATGTGAATGTCACACAAAGGAAAAATTGCAGGCAGATGACCGCACCGGCGTCGACGCGCCGCCTGCCCCTTCGCTAGGATTCGCTCATCGGCGCGTCGGGCCGAACGAGTCGTTGGGCCTCACGCGTCCGTCATTGGACAGCAGGGGGTGCTTGCGTGACGACTGTTTCGGAGTTCGCCAGAATGCTCGACGGGTACCGGCTGATCACCGCCGAGATCCTCTACCACATGCCGGATCATCCCGGCCTTTTCCAGACCTTCATCTGGCAGGAATACGACCTCGCGCCGCGCTATCCGGTGCTGACGAAGTTCCTCGACCATTGGGAGAAGAACCTCGAAGGCCCGCTGCACTCCGTTCGCGTTGCGACGAAGCGGATCATCAGCCCGGCCGAATTTCCGTATGCAAACTATATGGCGACGTTGCACTAAAGCGAACGACGTCAGCCCCTCGGCAGCGCCTCGAGGAAGACGATCGGCTCGCCGGTCGCGGCGCCGATCAACTCGTCGTTCCACATGACGCGGCGTCCGCGCACCACCGTGCCGATGGGCCAGCCGGTGACGGTCTTGCCGTCATAGGGCGTCCAGCCGCATTTGCTGGCGATCCAGTCATTGGTGATCGTGCGCTTCGCCTTCATGTCGACGATGGTGAGGTCGGCATCGTAGCCCACCGCGATGCGGCCCTTGCGCGCCATGCCGAAGATGCGCTGCGGCCCATGCGATGTGAGATCGACGAAACGCTCGATCGTCAGCCTGCCCGCATTCACGTGGTCGAGCATGATCGGCACCAGCGTCTGCACGCCGGGCATGCCGGAGGGGCATTTTGGATAGGTCTCGGCCTTTTCCTCGCGCGTATGCGGCGCGTGGTCGGAACCAAGAACATCGACAACACCGGCGGCGAGCCCCGCCCAGAGCCCGGCGCGGTGATGCGCGTCACGGATCGGCGGGTTCATCACGGCGTAGGAGCCGAGTTCCTCGTAGCATTCCGGCGCGGCAAGCGTCAGATGCTGCGGCGTCACCTCGACGCTGGCGATGTCCTTCGCGGCGGCGAGCAGCGGAATTTCGTCGGCGGTCGAGACATGCAGCACATGGATGCGCTTGCCCGCCTCGCGCGCGAGCCGGAGAAGCCGCGTCGTGCAAAGCACCGCCGCCTCGGCATCGCGCCAGACCGGATGCGTCTCGACCTTGCCGAGTTCGGCGAGCGGGCGACGATCGCGCAGGCGGAATTCATCTTCGGAGTGAACCGCCGCGCGGCGGCTGATCGCGCCAAGCACGCGGGCGACATCCTCATCGCTCGCGACGAGAAGCGTGCCGGTGGACGAGCCCATGAAAATCTTGATGCCGCAGCACCCTGCCATGCGCTCGATCTCCGGCAGCAGATCGACATTCTCAGTCGTCGCACCACCATAAAAGGCAAAGTCGCAATACATGCGGTGACGCGCTCGAGCCACCTTGTCGGCGAGCGCATCCGGCGTCGTCGTCGGCGGCTTGGTGTTCGGCATTTCGAAGACTGAAGTTACACCGCCCAGCGCTGCCGCGCGGCCGCCCGATTCGAGATCTTCCTTGTGTTCGTTGCCGGGTTCGCGCAGATGCACCTGGCTGTCGACGACACCGGGCAGCACGTGAAGCCCCGTCACATCGACAATTTCGCCGGCGCTTGCATGACCGAGATCGCCGATAGCGGCGATGCGCCCGTTCTTCACTGCGACGTCGCCCCGGCCCACGCCGTCATGATTGACGATGGTGCCGCCCCGGAAGATGAGATCGTAGCTGGCGCTCACGCGATATCCTTTGCCTGAGATTTGGTGTCCGTCCGCGCGAGAAGGGCGCAAGCGGCATCATAAACCTTGTCGACGGAGAGGTCGCGCATGGCGCTCTCGCCCGCATATTTCTCGCCCTCTTCCGCGAGAATCTGCTCGTAGGAGCGCGGGCCGCGCACGCGCGCCGTGTTCGTGCCCCAGGGATCGTAGCGCCCGTCCGGCGTCGGGCCGAAAAGGCCGAGCGTCGGCGCGCCGGAGGCCGCCGAGAGATGCATCAGCCCGGAATCATTGCCGATATAGAGCCTGACGCGCTCGAAACAAGCAGCGACGAGGCTCAGATCCTCGCCGATCAGTTCGATGCGCCGCTCGTCCGGCACCTCGTCGATGATCGGCTTCACCAGCTCGCGCTCGCCCGGCGCGGCAGCAATGAGAACGTGAACACCCTGGAGCGGACCGCCCGGGCCCGTCAGGCGGCGAACAAGCTCTGCCCCATATTCGATCGGCCACATCTTGCGCGGCCAGTTGGCCGAAGGGCCGATGGCCAGCACCACGCGGCCATCCGGAATAAGCTCGCGGGCGCGTTTGCGCGCAGCCTCGCCCGGCCAGACGCGCGGCCAAGGCGCGGGGTCGAAGCCCGCCACGCCGGCATTGTGAATGACCCTGTGCAGAGTGTGGTTGGCCTTCAGCACATGGCGCTTCTTCGCGCAGAGCAGGTAAGCCGTTGCGGAACCGCGTAGATCGACCACCGCTTCGAAGCGGCGGAACATGGTTTGCCGCAAAAGTTTGCGCCAGTGACCGGCCCAAGGCGCTTTTTTAAGGACGATGACCTTTTCGACGCCCGGCGCATGTTCGAAAATGGGAACCGCGAGCGGCCCGCAAGCCACCCAGATTTTCGCGCCCGGATAGCGCTCCATCAGACCGGCCAGAAGGCCGGTCGAGAGCACGGCATCGCCGATCCGGTTCGAAGTGATGAAGAGAATACGCATCCGGCGGGACGCCGACCTTGCCGTGAAATGAAAAAGGGTGCGGAGTATAGGAGTGCCGCACCCCCCTGCCAAGGCAGGGTGCTTGCGGGCGGCAAAAGGGCTCACCAAATGTCCCATGATGCCCGGACCGGGCGGGACACCAGAACGGAAGTCATAGAAGAGACATGAGCGGGTTGAAGGCGTCGCTATTGCCGGATCGGGGTGTTTTGAGGGTCGGCGGGGCCGATGCGCGGCCCTTCCTGCAAGGACTCATCACCAACAATATCGACCTGGTGGAGGGCAACCGGGCGATCTATGCGGGGCTCCTGACGCCGCAGGGCAAGTTCCTCTTCGATTTTTTCATCATCGCCGCCGGCGACGGGCTGCTTCTCGATTGCGACGGCGCCCGCGCGGCCGACCTCCTGAAGCGCCTCACCTTCTACAAGCTCCGCGCCGATGTGACGCTGGAAAATCTTGGGGCCAGCCATTCGGTCGCCGCGTTGTGGGATGGTCAGGCCGCGCCCGCGGGCACCTTCCCCGATCCGCGCCTTGCCGCCCTCGGCCACCGCATCGTCACATCGACACCCGTGGAAGCGTTGAAAGGCTTCACGCCCGCGACGCCTGCCGATTATCACCGCCACCGCATCGCGCTCGGCGTGGGCGACGCCGCCCGCGACTTCGAGCCGGATCGCACCTTCCCGCTCGAAGTGAATTTCGACGAGTTGAACGGCATCGACTTCAAGAAGGGCTGCTTCGTCGGACAGGAAGTGACCTCGCGCACAAAGCGGCGCGGCAGCGTGAGAAAGCGCCTGCTCCCTTGCCGCGTCGAAGGCGACCTGCCGAAGCCGCATACGCCCGTGCGGTCGTCGGGCCGCGAGGCGGGCATGGTGTTCTCCGGCGACGCGGAAACCTCCCGCGTTCTCGCGCTCCTTCGCCTCGATCTCATCGACGGCGCGGTGCTCGAAGCAGGCGACGCGAGCCTCACCCCGGAAAAGCCCGATTGGACGAATTTCGAACTCGAAGGAACGAGCGATGAAGCTTAAAAACTTCTAGGAAGTTGTAATTCAAGAGAAAACAAAAGGGGGCGGCATGTCATCAAATATTCTCAGCAGCGTTGCCGAGCAACAAAAGAGATTTATTCAAACTGCCGAGCAGTGCCGACAGTCGATCGGCCAAATTATGACAGAGGATAGCAAATACCCCTCACTTGATACCGATCTACCTGACGTAGGCATCACAATCGGCCAGCTTCACGCCCGCGTGGAAATTGTATCGGAACTCTTGACCCCGCTCGCAGAGCTGCCCCCGTCGGCTTTGCTTGCCCTCCCTCTTTCGAAGTTCTCAGCCCTACCTCCATTACTTTCCAAGACCTCAGACAAATTTATAAGTTTGTCTGAACAAATTCGAACATTCGAAGATTTTGTCACAACTGATGAAAATGCGTTTATTTTTTCCAATTCAGAGAAAACAAAATCCATTAATTTAGCCGTCAGCTATGCAGAACTTTCTTCTTTCGTTGACGACATTCTTGCCGCAGCACTCGAATGTAAGTTCTTGGCACAACGAACAGAATTCCCCACCCTTGGTGACGCCGTCAAGCGCATCGGATCTGCCCTTAGCGAGCTAACCGATACGGAATACAACGCAACCCTCACCAGAGATCGGATTGAATCTTCAGAGAATAAAATAAACGAATTGTGCAAAAATGCGGCACAGAACAATGAAGCCATCTCGAAAACAATAGAAGAAATAGATTCGCTCTTAAACAATGCGAAAAAACATGCGGAAGACGTCGAGCAAATCAAAAATGAAACAGAAGAAAAAAGCACAACCCTCATTGGCGGCATAGAGAATATTAATTCGAATGCTGAGCAACTTCGTGATCGAGTAGAGAGTTATTCTGAAAGCTTTCAGCAGTTTGACACCGCTCTATCCGAGCGTGAAAAGGCACTAGATCAAGGCGACCAGAAACTGCAGAATCTCATCGCACAACTAAACGAAAAAAATGAAGTAGCGATGAAGCTAATTTCAGACGCAAAAGAAGCATTAGGATGGACCACCGTACAGGGTTTGACACTCAGCTTTTCAACTTCTGCCGAGCGACTAGACGAACCCGTGGAAAACGCCACAACAGCCGTCTACATATCGATGTTATTTTTTGCTGTCTGGGTATTGGCTGTTTTTGTCTTGGTGCCCTGGCTCGACCCTTCTCTGCAGCTATTGAAGACACCTAATAACCTTCAGGGATGGGCAGTTCCCGCACATATTTTGGCGAGTTTAGGCGTGCGTTTGACGATTATTGCTCCGGCGTTTTTGTTCTTTTTATTCAGCATGAATCGGTATCGAAACTTCTCAAACCTAAGAGATCAATATCAATTCAAGAAAACTATCGCGGCGGCCATCCCCGGCTTCAAGGAGCAAGCCGCAGCTCAAGAAGACCCTCACGCCAAAGCGATGACGTTAGCCGCATTCGAGCGCCTTTTATTTAATCCAGTCGACCCCGGAACGAAAAACTTTGATGGTCGAAGCGGCGGCGGATGGTTAAGTAGACAATTGGTACGCATCGTCTCGACAGCCATTAGCGAAGCACAAGAACAGGGCGCCCCCAAGTGAATGCCGCCGAAAGATCGCTCATCAGAGGGAAGACAAATGGATCGATCTGTCATGAAGCCTGAAGCTTCGACAGGATGCACATGGCCCGGCACCGATCCGCTCTATCTCGCCTATCACGACACCGAATGGGGCGTGCCGGAATATGACGACCGGGCGCTCTTCGAAAAGCTGATCCTCGACGGATTCCAGGCGGGTCTTTCCTGGATCACCATCCTGCGCAAGCGCGAGAATTTCCGCGAGGCTTTCGATAATTTCGATCCCGAGCGCATCGCGCGCTATACGCCCGCCCGCGTCGAGAAACTGCTGAAGAACGAAGGTATCATTCGCCATCGCGGCAAGATCGAAGCGACCATCGGCAATGCGCGTGCCTATGCCGATATTATGGAGCGCGACGGCTTCTCAAATTTCATCTGGAGCTTCGTCGACGGAAAACCACTTCAGAACAAGTGGAAAAATATCCGCGAGGTTCCGGCAGAAACCGAGATGAGCAAGAAGCTCTCAAAGGCGCTGAAGGCCGAAGGCTTCCGCTTTTGCGGCCCGACGATCGTTTATGCATTTGCGCAAGCGGTCGGAATGGTCAACGATCACATGATCGGATGTACGCGCCACAAGGAATGTGCGGCGCTCGCGCGTAAAAAGCGCTGAAATAACGGCTCTATTTCCGCTTCGCCTTGTTTCGCCACATTGTGGACGCATGCACGTCAAGTTGCCGCTCTAGTTTCGCGTCGTATCGACACACAACGCAGGGAGGCTTGGGACGATGTTCAAACGCCCAAAGGACACGCCGGATTCGAAGCCGGCGGAAGACAAGTCGCCGCCAGGCGGCACTCGCATCGTCGAGAAAACGGCGCGGACCGAGGGCGATGCTTCGGCCGCCAATCGCGCAGTGACCCCCGCCTACGAGATAAGGAAACCAGCCGTGCGAACGCTTCAGAGCTTTTCATCTTCCTCCGCCAACGCGACGCCGGCCAATCTCCATGTCGGCCGTGGATTGAAGCTCGAAGGCAAGATCGAGTCCTGCGACAGCCTCGTCATCGAGGGCGACGTGCAGGCGACCATCGAAAGCGGCACGCTCACCATTAGCGAAACGGGCGAGGTGCGCGGCGAGGCCACCGTCGATCAGGCGGAAATCCAGGGGCGCTTCGACGGCACGCTCGTCGTCCGCAAATGCCTGACGATCAATGCGACCGGCAAGGTCACCGGCACGATCCGTTATGGAGAGCTCAAGATCGAACAGGGAGGCCGCCTGACCGGCCAGGTTGAGGCCGCCGATGCGGGCGCAGGCAGCGGCACCCGTCCGTCGACGTCGGCCGCTTCGCCTGTCTCCAGAAGTCCCGTTGAATCGCCTGAATAAGCCGACGCAAGGGGACCCAGCCTGCGTGCGCGTATTCCGATGCTCTCCGGGGGGCGCGCACGCCGGTGTCCGCGAAGCTGAACCTCGTTCTTGCGATTAACCACCCCACCCCGGCCCGACGCAGCGGAACGCTGGCCTTGAAAAAGGTCTGGCGCTATTAGCGTTCCACCCGCGCCGATCGATATTACGGTTAGGGAGTGGAAACCATCACCGGGGTGTTCTAGTTTAGCGCCCATTCTGGGGTGGGACGTTGCGTCCGGGCGAACCAAAACGGGAGCTAACCCGCGGACCGCCGGATATCGTGCCGACAATAATCAGGTGAGCAATTGACAAAAGTCGTCATCAGCGGGACCGGTGTCTTCACGCCTCCCTATTCGATCAGCAATCAGGAACTCGTCGAATCCTTCAACGCATATGTCCGGAACTTCAACGAGAAGAACGCCGACGCGATTGCCAGGGGCGAGATCGAACCGCTGAATGAGTCGAGCGCGGAGTTCATCCAGAAGGCTTCGGGCATCGAAGCCCGCTATGTGATGAACAAGGACGCGATCCTCGATCCCGAGATCATGGCGCCGCGCCTGCGCCAGCGTACGAACGAAGAGCCGGGCATTCTCGCCGAAATGGCAGTCGACGCCGCGAAGAAGGCCATGGCGCGCGCGAACAAGACCCCCGCCGATATCGACGCCGTGCTCGTCGCCTGCTCGAACCTCGAGCGACCCTACCCCGCCATCGCCGTCGAAGTGCAGGACCTGCTCGGCATCGAGGGCTTCGGCTTCGACATGAACGTCGCCTGCTCGTCGGCCACCTTCGCCATCCAGACCGCCTTTGACATGCTGCGCTCGGGCTCTGTGCGCTGCGTCCTCATCGTCGATCCGGAAATCTGCTCGGGCCACCTCAATTTCCGCGACCGCGACAGCCACTTCATCTTCGGCGACGTCTGCACCGCGATCATCGTCGAACGCGAAGAGACCTGCACGGCCAAGGGCGCCTGGGAAGTTCTCGGCACGCGCCTCCTGACGAAATTCTCGAACAACATCCGCAACAATTTCGGCTTCCTCAACCGCGCGACGCCGGAAGGCATCGGCGCGAAGGACAAGCTCTTCGTTCAGGAAGGCCGCAAGGTTTTCAAGGAAGTCGTGCCGATGGTCTCGAAACTCATTCTCGAGCACATGGCCGATATGGGCCTCGACCCGCATGAACTGAAGCGCATGTGGCTCCATCAGGCCAACAAGGGCATGAACGACATGATCGGCAAGAAGGTGCTCGGTCGCGAACCGGGGCCCGGCGAGCAGCCGAACATTCTCAACGAATATGCGAATACGAGTTCCGCCGGCTCGATCATCGCCTTCAGCAAATATAATGAAGATCTGAAGCCCGGCGATCTCGGCCTCATCTGCAGCTTCGGCGCGGGTTACTCGGCGGGCAACATTCTGGTGCGGAAGCGGGCGTAAAAGCGCTCCCTGCATTTCCCGCTTGCCGTCATGCCGGACAGGGTCCGGCATGACGGCATAAGCCGGGGCAACACCCGGACGGGTGTCACTTCTTCACATAGGGCTCCAATGTGACGACGCGGAACGTATGGCTGTCGCCATCGGGCTCCGTGATGGAGAGATATTCGCCGACCTTCACATCGTGCCGGTCGAGCTTGAAGAAGGGCTCTTCGTCGCCTTCGACCTTCGTGTCGTAATCGATGAACCAGCTCTTGCCCGAATGGCGCAGAATCCCACGACGGTCGTCCGCGTTCTTCCAGAAGCGATGCACGATGCAATCCTTCGTGTGGTTCTTCCATGAAACGGGATCGAGCTTGCCCGCCGCATCGAGCGGCACGACGAGATCGTAACCATGGGCGTTCGAGCCCTCGGGGAATTCGTCGTTGCGGGCCAGCACCATGCGGACGCGATAGAGAGTCATGTCTTTCTTCCTTCAATGCGGCGCGAGGATCAATGCGCCATCAGAACGGGTATCGTGGCGTGCGAGCGGATATGCTGCGTCGCCCCGCCAAGAATGAATTCGCGAAGCCGGCTGTGGCCGTAGCCGCCGACGACGAGCAGATCGGCGCCCGCCTTTTCCGCGTTTGAGAGCAGTACGCTCCCGATCGGCTGGCCCTGCGCCTCGACGAGATGGATGTCGGCGACAACGCCATGCAGCGCAAGATAATCTGCCAGCATGCTGGCAGGCGCCGGGTCGAGTTCCTTACGGCCAACGCTGAAGATGATGACTTTCTTGGCCTCGTCGAGAAAGGGCATCGCCGCGGTGACCGCGTGAGCCGCGACAGGACTGTCGTCCCAGCCGATGACGACCGTGCCGCCGATGGCGGGCGCCACCGCCTTGGGCGCAATCAGAACCGGGCGGCCTGCGCTCATCATTGCTGCCTCAAGCGTGCTGCCGCCCGCAATGCCGGATGTCGCCTCACCGAAGACGATGATGTCCGAAAGTTGCGCATGCGCCGCCACCACATCGTCGCGATGGCCGGTGACGTCGAGAAAGCGGGCGGACGGAAGCGTGCCCGCGCCGCCCCCCTGCACAAGCGGCAGACCCGCCTTCTGCACCGCATTGGCGAATGCCTCGCGCGCCTTGGCGGAGGAAATGTCTGACGCCTCCTTCGCGGCCTTCATCAATTGCTCGATCACCTGACCGGAAACGCCGTCGCCCAGATAAGGCAGGGCTTCCGTCGGGTCGGGCCGCACAAAAAGGCCCACCACCTGCGCGCCGAATTTCCGCGCCACCGCCAGCGCCGTACCGATCACGGGCGCCTCCGCATTCACGCCCGAAAGCGGAACGAGAATCTTGCGAACGCTCATCGCCCGTTCTCCCTTTGCTGGTTCTCTGTGCTGATGGTGGAGCCTCGCAGTTCACGCCCGGCCCCGAGCAGAAGAAGAGGACAACCGGCTGCTGCCGAAAGCCTCGCCGCATCTTCATCACTGCCGAGCCGTTCGGCATTGATGACGATCAATCCCGCATTGGCCCGCCGCGCCGCCGCCGCGATCTCGGCCATATCGCGCCCGACAAGCGCCAGACGATAGAAGGGAAGTCCCGACCGCGCCGCCAGCGTCTCCGCAAAGGCGCTGCAAGCCTGCCCGGCGCTCGATCCGTCGTCGGCCGCGGCAATGGGCCGCGCGACCTGCGCCACGACGCCCGGCGCCGCCATGCGCGAAGAGGTGCCGCCAAAAAGACCGCCTGCGCCGACACCCCGCGCGACGAGCAGGACGTCAGCCCGCACTTCATGCGTCGCCGAGCGCACCGCGCGCCCCACTTCCCGCGCGGTCCCTTCCGGCGAACGAAAAACCACCGTGTCCTCGGACGTAGCGCAAGCGGCCAGCGATTCCAGCGGGCGCCCTCGTGCCACGTCGAAGCTCCAGTCTACATGCGCTTCCGAGGCAACGCGCTGCAACACGCGCCGCGCCGTCTCGGCTTGCGCCCTCATCGCCCGCAACATGCGCTCGTGATCGATCTGGCGCACCTCGCCCGAGAAGGAAATCTCCCGCGCGAAAGGCAGGCCGCAAAGCGACAACAGATTTTCGTCCTCGACGAAAACACCCTTGAGACGCGCATCGACAGAGGCCGCAAGGCGTGCCGCAAGCGAAAGCGCCTCGCGCGCCACGGAATTGGTGTCGAGCCCCACGACGATGCGGCTCTGCGCCTTGCGCGCTTCACCGGACGCGGTGGCGCCCTCTCCCTTACGGGGAGGAATGGGACGTGGCGCTGCTCCCTTCTTCTCCACCATCTCTATTTTTTTCCGTTGCCTTCGACGGGACGCATCGCAAAGCGGCGCTGGTTCTCGGCAAAGGCGGCAAGCCGCGCCTCGGCCAAGGCGAAGACGCTGCCCGGCGTGAATTTTCCGTCCGGCCCGCGCACACCCGCAGACTTGCCCATCAAGAGCTCGACGCCTTCTTCGATCCGCTCCACCGGATAGATCGCGAACATGCCGCGCTCCACCGCATCCACTACATCCTGACGAAGCATCAGATGCTTCACATTGGCGGCGGGGATCAGCACGCCCTGATCGCCGGTGAGCCCGCGCCGCATGCAGATATCGAAAAAGCCTTCGATCTTGTCGTTGACGCCGCCGATCGCCTGCGCCTCGCCGAGTTGGTTCACGGACCCCGTGACCGCGAGCCCCTGCGCGATCGGCACTTCGGCCAGCGCCGAGATCAGCGCATAGAGTTCCGCCGAAGATGCGCTGTCGCCGTCCACGCCACCATAGGACTGCTCGAAGACGAGGCTCGCGCTCATTGAGAAGGGAATCTCCGGCAGGAAGGTCGCCGAAAGATAGCCAGAGAGAATGAGCACGCCCTTCGAGTGAATGGGCCCACCAAGCTCCACCTCGCGCTCGATATCGAGAACGCGCGAACCGCCCATGCCCATGCGTACGCGCGCGGTGATCCGGCTCGGCCTCCCGAAGGAAACCGATCCCATGGAAAGCACGGACAGGCCGTTCACCTGGCCGATAACGGAGCCTTCCGTGTCGATCATGACGATATCGCGCGTGATCATTTCGAGGCTGCGCTCGCGCATACGATCGGCCCGCGCGACCTGCGCGTCCACAGCCTCGTCGACATACCGGGCGGAAATACGCGCCGCCTCGTCCTGCCGCGCCAGAAAATCGGCTTCGTGCAGGAGATCGACAATGGGCCTCACCGCCGTCGTGATTTTCTCGGCGTCTTCCGCGAGCCGCGAAGCCCGCTCGATGACGCGGCCGACTGCAGATTTGTCGAGCGGCAGAAGCTCTTCCTTGCGTGCGAGCCCCGCAAGCAGACGCGCATAAAGAATGTCGTTCTCCGGCTCCCGGTCGAATTCATCCTCGAAGTCGGCGGCGACCTTGAACAACTCGCCGAATTCCGGATCGGCATTCGAGAGCACGTAATAGAGGTAGCGGTCGCCCAGCAGAATGACCTTGAGGTCGAGCGGCACGGGATCGGGCTCGAGCGACACCGTGCTGACGAGGCTCAGGAACTCGCCCGGCGACTCGATCACGACCTTGCGGCGCCGAAGGGCGCGCTTCAGCGCATCCCATGCCAGTGGTTCGCGCAGAATCTTCAGCGCGTCGATCAGTAGATAGCCGCCATTGGCGCGATGAAGCGATCCGCTCCTGATGAGCATGAAATCGGTAACGAGCGCGCCCATCTGCGGCATGTGCTCAACGCGGCCGACGAGGTTCTGAAGCGTCGGATGATCTTCGTAGACGATGGGCGCGCCGCCGCCGATATAGCCCCCCGCATCGACCGGCGCGGGTTCCGCCTGCCAGGGCGAACCGCCGGGACGCCGCCTGAGATCGTTGTTCTCGACGACGACATTCACCTCATAGCGGCGGAACGGATTGAGCGCGCCGAAGGGCACCGACTGGCCCTGCACCATCGCCTGCATCGCCAGCATCATCTGCTGCTGTTGCTGGTCGCCGGGACTCGCGAAGATCGCGATATTCTCGATGAGATCGGCGGCAACCGTGGCAAGCCAGTCGCGCACGGCAGGCATGGCGTCGAAACGCGCCCTGATGTCGCGCATGGCCTGTTCGACAAGCTTCTCCGCGACTTCGCGGTTGAGCTTCTGCACGCGGCCTCGATGTTCCTTCTCCCATCCGGGAATATGTTCGAGTATGTCGGCAAGCTCTTTCTGCAAGCCCTGTATCGTCATCTCGATGCTTTTTCGCTCGGCCTCGGAGAGCTTGTTGAACTCCTCGGGCTTCAGCACCTCACCTTCCTGTCCATTGCCGTGATGAACCGGCGCGAGCGCGAAGCCCGCGGGCGTGCGCATCAGCGCGATGCCTTCGCTCTCGGCCTTCTCGCGCAGTGCCTCGAACGACTGCTCCTGCCTCTCGCGATATTCCTCATCGATCGACTGGCGGCGATTCTGATATTCCTCGCTGTCGAGGACGGCAGGCACCGTCGCCTTGAGTTCCTCGACGAGCCGGCCCATGCCCTCTTTCAACAATCGCGCGGAGCCCGCCGCGATCTCCAGCACGATCGGCTTGTTCGGCGCCTGGAAGTTGTTCACATAGGCCCAGTCTGACGGCGCCTTCTGCCGTGCGGCGACGGCGCCGAGGAAACGCGTCACCGCTTCGTGCTTTCCGGCGCCGTCCGGCCCCAGCACGAAAAGATTGTAGCCATAGCGCCTGATACCGGTGCCGAACTTCAACGCGTCGAGCACACGGTCCTGCCCGATGAGGCCGGGCAGCTCTTCAAGCTCGGCCGTCGTATCGAAGGTGAACTGCGTGAGATCGCAAGCGCGATAGAGAAGGTCCACCGGTATCGGATCGACAGCCATGCTTTTCCTTTGTCGCCTTTTCCCGGCCGCGATCGGGCGCGGCATTGCATTTGTCGGGCGAATTCCTTCGGACCCCGGAGTCTATGACCATAGCCGCCGCCGGGCAAACCCCTGCTCTCTTCGCGTTCATTTGCCCTCTTCGCGCTCAATGATGACAAGGCTTCGACCGCGCCTTAAGTTTCAACCTTTCTGAAATGGGACAAATCATGGCCGAGCCGACCCGCAGCAAGGATGGCAAACCGCTCAAGACGCCCCGGGCCTGGCAGCGCATGCTGAGTGGACGGCGGCTCGACCTGCTCGATCCCTCGCCCCTCGACATCGAGATCGAGGACATTGCCCATGGTCTTGCCCGCGTCGCGCGGTGGAATGGCCAGACGAGTAGCGACCACGCCTTCACCGTCGCCGAGCATTGCGTCCTCGTCGATGACATCTGCGCGCGCCTCCGCCCCGGCTGGCCGAAGCGCTGGCGGCTCGCGGCGCTTCTTCACGATGCCCCCGAATATGTGATCGGTGACATGATCAGCCCCTTCAAGGCGGCGCTCGGCGTCGACTACAAGGCATTCGAGCATCGGCTCGCCGCCGCCATCCATCGCCGCTTCGGCCTGCCGCCGGAACTGCCGCAATCGGTCGAAGACCTCATCAAGCGCGCCGACAAGGCGTCCGCCTTCTTCGAGGCGACACAGATCGCAGGCTTTGAGGATCAGGAAGCCGCCACGATTTTCGGCCGCCCGCGCGGCCTCACGCCCTTCCGCCTGAAGCCGCTGCCGACGCGCGAGGCACAGGCGCGCTTCCTCAAGCGCTTCGCCGAACTTTCCGCCGACTGACGCTGCGGCGCCCTCGCTGCATCCGTCTTGGATTTGTCAAAAAGCGAGTAATTAAAGGCATTTTATGGGTGCTTTTGACGAATCTGTGCTATTGTCCCCGCATGATTTATGTAAGTCCCCTCAGCGTCGTGACCGAGGCGATCCGGACGGTCCGTCCGTCGCACCTCGTCAGCCTGCTTGATCCTGAAAGCATGATCGACACGCCGGAGGGCATTGCCCGCGAGCGTCATTTGCGCCTCTCGGTGAACGATATCGCCGAGCCGAACGACATGCTTGTCTCGCCCAGCGAGGCGCATGTCTCGAACCTCATCGCCTTCATCCGCGACTGGGACCAGCAGAGCCCCATGCTCGTCCATTGCTGGGCGGGCATCAGCCGCTCGACAGCCGCCGCCTTCATAGCTCTCTGTACACTGAACGAAGACTATCCCGAGGACATGCTCGCCCGCCTCGTCCGGGCGCGGGGCTCTCATGCCCATCCGAACAAGCTGATGGTCCGCATCGCCGACGATCTTCTCGGCCGTCAGGGCCGTATGCGCGCCGCCGTCGAAGCTTTGGGCCCCGGCCGCGCGACCTGGGAAGGCGAACTCTTCGCCATTCCTGTCCATCCGGATCGGCAGGCCCCATGACCTCGACCGAGCGGCCTGCCGCAAACCCGAAGCCCCAGCCGTACAGCGCCATGCTGGGCGCCGGGCTTGCGGGCAAGGCCGTCATCATCGGCCTTAACGCGGCGATCGTCACCGTCTCGGAAGAAGAGCCCAAGATTCTCGTCGTGCCCCAGGCGGCCGAGCGCTCCAATACCGCCGGAAGCTGGGATGCCCTACCTTTCGGCCCCTTCGATCCGCAAAAGCATCGCACGCTCGAAATCGGCCTTCGCGACTGGGTGCAGGAACAGACGCATCTGGCACTTGGCTATGTGGAACAGCTTTACACATTCGGCGACCGCGGCCGCCATGCGCTCGAAGTCGAGGCGCCGGGCGAGCATGTCGTCTCCGTCGGCTATCTCGCGCTGACGCGTACCCATGACGGCGACCTTTCGGGCGCGGCCTGGCGCGACTGGTACGAGCATTGCCCATGGGAAGACTGGCGGCAGGGCAAGCCCGCCATCATCGATCAGGTGATCGCGCCACTGCTGCGCGAATGGGCCTCGCACCAGTCGGAAGCGAGCGACGACGAACTCACGCGCGGCAAGCGCCGCGACCGGATGCGCCTCTGTTTCGGCCTGGACGGCGTGCCGTGGGATGACGAAAAGGTGCTCGAACGCTACGAGCTTCTTTATGAGGCAGGCCTGGTGCGCGAGGCCGCTCGAGATGGCCGCCCCAATGCCATTGCGCGCGGCGGCTCGAGCGATCCGGTGCTCGGCCGCCCGATGCAGTTCGACCATCGCCGCATCCTTGCGACCGCGATGAGCCGTCTGCGCTCCAAGCTCAAATATCGTCCCGTCGCTTTCGAGCTGATGCCGCCTACCTTCACCCTCTTTGAATTGCAAAAGACGGTGGAGGCGCTGCTGGGGCTTCATGTCCACAAGCAGAATTTCCGCCGCCTCGTCGAGAATGCGGGCCTTGTCGAGCGCACGGGCCGCATGACGACGCGCACGGGCGGTCGTCCCGCCGAACAGTTCCGCTTCCGCCGCGAGGTGCTGAACGAGCGCCCCGCGCCCGGCCTCCGCCTCGCGCCCTCGAAGAGCCGCGCGAACTCCTGACACGCCTCGGGGCAACGAACTGGCCGTCTCCCGTCTTGACCGCTATGCTTCAGCCTCCTGGAGGGGGATGGCATGGAATTCATTGCGTGGCTCGTGCTGGGGCTTGTCGGGTGGTTCATCTGGATCACGGTTTCGACCGTCACGGTCTGGTCGAGAATCGGCAACCTCACGCGCGAGGTCGCCGCGCTCAAACGCGAATTGCTGCAATCGAGAGCGGCGTCCCCTGAAGCGGACGAAACCGTCCGCGCTCCCGACCTGGCGGCAAATATCGAGGAACCCGCCAGCGCTGCAGAGGAATCCGCGCCGGAGAAAATCGCCGAACAGCATCACCCTCAAAAGGGCTGGGGCGTTGTGCCACCGGTGGCCCCCGCACCAACGCCACATCCCACCGCCCCCACACATGCCGACACCGGCGCCACGCGGGACGGCTTCGAAAAAGCCTTCGGCACGCGCTGGACCGTATGGCTCGGCGGCATAGCCATCGCTCTCGGCGCGATCTTCCTCGTTCAATATTCGATACAAAGCGGCTATTTCGGCCCCGCCGTTCGAATCCTCCTCAGCGCAATACTTTCATGCGCGCTGCTGGCGACGGGCGAGTTCATGCGTCGGCAGCCTCACATCGCGCCACTGCCGCAAGATAGAGCCGCGCAGGTTCCGCCGATCCTGACTGCGGCGGGACTCGTCGCCGCCTATGCGACGACATATGCGGCATATGCGCTTTACGACATGATCGGGCCCGCCTCGGCCTTCCTTCTGCTTGGCCTCCTGTCCGTCGCGGCCATGCTGCTTGCCGGCTTGCATGCAAGCTATGTCGGCGCCATCGGCCTCATCGGCAGCGTTCTCACGCCGGCGCTGGTGCAATCCGAAAATCCGAAGCCGGAGATACTTTTCTTCTATCTGAGCTTCGTGCTCGGTACATCCATGGCGACGAGCGACATCAGGGGTTGGCGCTGGCTCGATGCGGCGACCCTTGCCGCAAGCATCGTCTGGCCGCTGCTCTGGATCTCCGGCCCCTGGCAGGCGGGCGACGAACTCGCCATCGGCCTTCACCTGCTTGTTCTTTATGGCCTTCGTCTTTTCCTCAACCTGGGCGAAGCCCGCCAAAGTGCCGAAGCGGCGGCGCAGAGCCGTCTATCGGCAGACACCTTGACGGGCGCGCAAGCTCTTTTGACAGGCATCTTCGCCCTGGCTCTGCTCGATGCTGGCAATTACAGCCCTGCCTCGCTTGCGATCCTCGCGATTTATGCGACCGGATCCATTGCCGCCGCATGGGCACGCGACAAATTCATCCCCGCCGTCGCGATTTCAGCGCCGGTCACTGTCATCAGTATCGCGCTTTGGGCGATCCCGTTTTCGACATGGATGGGAGAGTCGGATTTCTGGTTTACGCATTTCCTGACGCTGCCTCTGCCGCCGGACGCGACTTTCATCTTCCTCTCGGCCTCGGCGCTGGCCGCTGCTCTCTACGCTCTCGCGGGATATGCCCGGCTTGTCTTCGGGCAGCCGCACCGGAGCTGGTCATTCGTTTCCGCTTTCGCGCCGCTCGCGCTCTTCGTCTTTGCCTATGCGCGGGTGACGAGTTTCGCGCAGGATGTGCCATGGGCGGCCTTCGCGCTCTACCTCGCCGTCATGTATGGCGCCGTCACGCGGCAAATGAGCCTGCGCCTGAGCGAAGACGGCTACGAAACCGCCACCGCCTCCTATGCGGCGGCGACTCTCGGATTTCTCGCCACGACATTCGCTATCGCGCTCAGAAACGAGTGGCTGACCGTCGCTCTCGCCCTTCTGATACCGGGGCTCGCATGGGTGCAGATCTATCTTCCGCTGCGCATGCTTGAACGTCTTGCCGTCGCGCTCACCGCCGTCGTCGTCGCGCGGCTGATCTTCAATCCAGCGCTGCTCCATTACGACATCGGGCAAACGATCATCTTCAACTCGCTGCTCTATAGCTATGGCGCACCTGCCACCTTCCTCGCATGGGGTGCATGGCTCTATCGCCGGCTTGCGCGCGACGGGATCGCCGACGCGCTCGAAGCGGCGGCCATTCTGCTCGCCGTGGTCCTGTGCAATCTCGAGATCAACCACGCCTTCGCGCATGGCCATGCCTTTACGTTGGCCAAATACGATCTCGCCCAACATGGCGCACATCTGATCGTCTGGCTCTCGGCATCGGTCCTGCTCTACATGCGCAACATGACGCAGCCCCGCGCTCATTACCGGGTCGGAGCCACGATCCTGCGTAACCATTCGCTGGTCGTCCTCGCCCTTGGGCTGACGATCCTCAGCCCGCTGATCGACGACGCGCCGATCACGGAGCCATTGCTCATCGACCGCATGTTCCTTGCCTATCTCCTGCCGGCGATCGTCGCCGCGCTCTATGCGGTGCTGGCCGGTCGGGAAGACCGTCGCTCGATCGCGCTGACCATGGCGGGAGCCTCCCTGATTGCGGGCTTTGCCTATTACTCTCTCGAAGTGCGCCGTTTCTTCCACGCCGGAAGCATCGCATTGGCGTCGGTGCCCGGCTCGGAAGCGGAGAGCTACGCCTTCTCGGCCGCATGGGTCGTGCTCGGAGCCGGACTGCTCGCAGCCGCCTTCGTCACCCGTTCGCAATTGCTGCGGCTCTCCTCGCTCGCGGTCATCATGCTGGTGGTCGGCAAGGTGTTCATCTTCGACATGGCGGGCCTCACCGGCGTCCTGCGCGCGGCCTCATTCCTCGGTTTGGGAGGAGCCTTGATCGGGATCGGCCTCTTCTACCAGAAGGTCGTGTTTCGAGACCCGTCTGCCGGCTGACCGCGCACGGAAGGGGCCGCCGACAGCCATTTTTGCGGTCAGGGCTGTTTTTCGAGAGAACCGGCCCTTGAATTGGCCTGTCGCGATCCCTTCATATTCGCTGTTGACCGCAGCTAATGCTCAGCCGTAGCATATCCCCAGATCGAAAACCGGCCCTGACAAGAGGTGCCGGCGTTTTTGATCTCAATGATATGCTCACATTGAGCATAAAGGAGGCAGGGATGGCCCTCGCAGGTGAAATGCAGCGCGACACGGTGGTTCGCAAGCCCCAATCGTCGACAGTAGAACCCCGCAAGTTCAAGCAGCTCGAGATGCCTCATCTCGAATACACGCCGGGCTTGGCCAAGGAGATGGCGCCCCTCTACGAGAAGGTGCGCCATGTGGTGCCCTCGATCGAGTGGCCCTTCTTCGCGCCCTATATCCACGCCATCAACCTTCTGAAGAAGGAACGCGGCGCGGTCCTCCTCGCGCATAACTATCAGACGCCGGAAATCTTCCACTGCGTCTCCGACATTCGCGGCGACTCGCTCCAACTCGCCAAGGAAGCCACCAAGGTCGATGCCGATGTCATCGTCCAGTGCGGCGTCCACTTCATGGCCGAGACGTCGAAGCTGCTGAATCCGGAAAAGACCGTCCTCATCCCCGACAACCGCGCCGGCTGCTCGTTGGCCGAGTCGATCACGGGCGCTGATGTGCGCCTGCTTCGCCAGAAATATCCCGGTGTGCCGGTCGTCACCTATGTGAACACCTCCGCCGAAGTGAAGGCCGAGAGCGACATCTGCTGCACCTCGTCCAACGCGCTGAAGGTCGTCGAGAGCTTCGGCACCGACCGCGTGCTCTGCATCCCCGACGAATATCTCGCGCAGAACATCGCGAAGCAGACCAAGGTGAAGGTCATCGCCTGGAAGGGCCATTGCGAAGTGCACGAGCGCTTCACGCCGGAAGAACTCCGCCAGTACCGCAAGGACGACCCGAATATCGTCATCATCGCGCATCCTGAATGCCCGCCGGAAGTCGTGGCGGAAGCCGATTTCGCCGGCTCGACCAGCGGCATGATCTCCTGGGTGAAGGAGCACAAGCCCGCCCGCGTCGTCATGGTCACGGAATGCTCGATGAGCGACAATGTCGCGGTCGAGAATCCGGACGTCGAATTCGTGCGCCCCTGCAATCTCTGCCCGCATATGAAGCGCATCTCGCTCAAGAACATTCTCGAAAGCCTCGTCTATATGCGCGAGGAAGTGACGATCGATCCCGCCATCGCCGCTCCCGCTCGCCGGGCCGTCGAACGGATGATCAATCTCGGGAACTGACGCGCGCAGCCTCGCGCATGAGGGGCCGAAGCCCATGTCCCACGTCGAAACTAAGGATGCCGGCGATGTTCTCATCGTCGGCGCAGGTCTTGCCGGGCTTTTTACGGCGCTGAAACTCGCACCCCGCCATGTCACGGTGCTTGCCGCAGCCCCCTTGGGCGACGGCGCGTCGAGCGCCTGGGCGCAAGGCGGCATTGCGGCGGCCGTCGAACAAGGCGACACGCCCGAGTCTCACGCGGCCGATACGGTCGTCGCGGGCGCGGGCATCGTCGACGAGGCGGTCGCGCTTTCAATGGCCAGCGAGGCCCCCGCCCGCATCGCCGATCTCCTGAGCTACGGCGTTCCCTTCGACCGCGATCTCGAAGGCCATCTGGCCGTCGGGCGCGAAGCGGCACATAGCCATCGCCGCATCGTGCATGTGCGCGGCGACCGCGCGGGCAAAGCGATCATGGAATCGCTCATCGCCACCGTCCGCCAGACACCCTCCATCACCGTCATCGAGCATTATTCGGCTTATGAGCTCGCCATGGCGGGCACCCGCGTCGCGGGCGTCTATGCGCGCAATGTCGTGACGGGCGAGAGCCTTCTTCTCACCGCCCGCGCGACGGTGCTCGCCAGCGGCGGCATCGGCCAGCTCTATGCGGTGACGACCAATCCGCCTCAGGCGCGCGGACAGGGCGTCGCTCTGGCGGCGCGGGCCGGAGCCGTGATCGCAGACCCGGAATTCGTGCAGTTCCATCCGACCGCCATCGCAGGCACGCGCGACCCCGCGCCGCTCGTCACCGAAGCGCTGCGCGGCGAAGGCGCGATCCTGATCGATGAAACGGGCCGCCGTTTCATGCCCGCCATTCATCCGGATGCGGAGCTTGCGCCCCGCGACATCGTCGCCCGCGCGATCTTCCGGGAAATCGCGGCGGGCCATACCGTCTATCTCGACACGCGTGCCGCCGTCGGCGCGCGGCTGCCGCAAGCTTTCCCGACCGTCTATGAAAACTGCGTCGGCATGGGGATCGACCCGGTGTGCGATCCGATCCCGGTGGCCCCTGCCGAGCACTATCATATGGGCGGCATCAGCGTCGACGCGACGGGCCGCTCGAGCCTCGACAGCCTCTGGGCCTGCGGCGAAGTCACATCGACCGGCGCCCATGGCGCGAACAGGCTCGCCTCCAACTCGCTTCTCGAAGCGATCGTCTATGGCGCGCGCATCGCGAACGACATAGACGGACGCGAGCTTCCTGCCATCGAAGGCAAGATCGCGGCGCCGAAGCTTTCCGGCAAGGACCCAAGCCCCGCCGCGCTCGTCATGGCGCTCCGCCGGTTGATGACCGATTGCGTCGGCGTCATCCGCAATGGCGATGGCATCGCACATGCGCTCGTCGAGATATCGCGCCTCGAAGCGGCGGCGGGCGAGACCAGCATCTTCACCAACATGACGACGACGGCGCGTCTCATCGCGGCGGCGGCCTATGCGCGCGAAGAGAGCCGCGGCGGACATTTCCGCAGCGATTTCCCTGAACCGCGCGAGGCGCTGCGCCATCGCACTTTCATCACGCTGGCGGAGGCGAATGAAATCGCCGCCGAGGCAACGGCCCAATCACGCAAGGCGAGCGCGCAAGCATGACCGCACTGGAACTCGAACCCCTGCCCTCGATGCTGATCGAACCGGCGGTGAGGGCCGCGCTTCTGGAAGATCTGGGCCGCGCCGGCGACATCACCACCAATGCGACAATCCCGGCGAGCGCGAAAGCCCGCGTCGTCATCCGTGCGCGTGAAGATGGCCGCATCGCCGGGCTCGATTGCGCCCGCACTGCCTTCCGCCTGATGGATCCTTCTCTGAAAGTCGCCGTGCAGAAGCCCGACGGCTCGGACGTTGCGCCCGGCGACATCGTTGCCGCCATCGAGGGCTCCGCGCGGGCGATCATCACCGGCGAGCGCGTCGCGCTCAATTTCATGGGTCATCTTTCGGGCATCGCCACCGCGACCCGCGCCATCGCGCGCTCCATCGAAGGCACCAGGGCCCGCATTTGCTGCACGCGCAAGACGACGCCCGGCCTCCGCGCCCTTGAGAAATACGCCGTGCGCGCTGGCGGCGGCCAGAACCATCGCTTCGGGCTCGACGACGCCGTGCTCATCAAGGACAACCACATTGCGGTGGCGGGCGGCATCCGCGCTGCCATCGAGCGGGCCCGCGCCCATGTCGGTCATATGGTCAAGATCGAGGTCGAGGTGGATACGCTCGACCAGCTCCGCGAAGCCCTCGACGCGAAGGCCGAGCTGGTGCTCCTCGACAACATGACCCCCGCCCAGCTCCGCGAGGCGGTGGACCTCGTCGCCGGACGGGCGGTCACCGAGGCGTCAGGCCGCGTGACCGTCGAAACCGCCCCCGCCATCGCAGCGGCGGGCGTCGACCTCATTTCCTCGGGCGCCATCACCCACTCGGCCAAAACCCTCGATCTCGGCCTCGATTTTGATAGCCTGACGGCCTGAGTTCAGCAGGGGCCCCATTCACAAGGCCGGCCATCGCCATCTCGGTCGAGCCGAGGGCCCCATGAGCAGTTTTGCAGGTACCACATCGCTTCCGCACAGGTCGCGATCTGCTTGCAGGTCCGGCGCAACACGCAACTATATTGATCGTCGATTTGAGTTTTCCGGTCGCCGTCGGAGAGACTTCTAAGCCTCTCCACGTTGATCTGCGGCGTCGCCGGTGCCGCAAAGGCTGGCCCGCAAAGGCAAAGCATCCCAATCAAGCCCCAACGCAAACTCACCATGGGTAAACCCTCCGGTGATATGCGCCCCCGCGCCGGAATGACAGCACCGGCCCTGCCCTCTGTCCAGCCGGCTGCTGCAAACAGGCAATTTCTGGACTTGGGAGTGGCCGGGGGGCAATTCGGCACCGATTTTGGCTCAGACGTTCCCCACGCCCTCCCACGGCTTTCCATTCGCCTTTACGGGCCGGGTTTGACTAGGATGCGGTCTATTAAAACCAAAAACGACCATCAGGGAGGTATTATGGGAAGCGCAAATGGACGTAAGTCCATCTTCATCACCGGCGCCGCATCGGGCATGGGCCTCGAAACGGCCCGGCTCTTTAACCAAAAGGGCTGGTTCGTCGGCGGCTATGACGTGAACGTCGAAGGCCTGAAAAAGCTCGAAGCCGAGCTTGGCGCGGAGAACTGCATCACACGCCGCCTCGATGTCACCGACAAGAAGGACTACGAGCAGGCGCTGGCCGAATTCGGCGCCGCCACCGGCGGAAAGATGGACATTCTCTTCAATAATGCCGGCATCGGCGCGGGCGGCTTTTTCGACGAGCAGCCCTTCGAGGATGTGCTGCGTGTCGTCAATGTCAATTTCATCGGTGTACTGAACGGTATTCATTCCGCCATCGGCCTTCTGAAGGCCACGCCGAATTCGATGTGCTTCACCACGTCGTCCTCCTCCGCGACCTATGGCATGCCCGGCATCGCCGTCTACTCGGCAACAAAGCACGCGGTAAAGGGACTGACGGAAGCGCTCTCGATCGAATTCCGCCGCCATGGCGTACGCGCCGCGGACGTGCTGCCCGGCCTTATCGACACGCCGATCCTGCCGCCCGGCGCCGCCGCCAATGCGCCGAAGGAAGGTATCTTCCGCGCCATTCCGCCGGTCGAGGTCGCCAAGACAGTGTGGGAAGCCTATGGCTCCGACAAGCTGCACTGGTATGTGCCACCGGAACTCGTCGAACTCGACAAGGCCGCAGGCAACACGCCGGAACTCGTGCGCGAACAGCTCGCGACCACGGGCCCCATCGCCGACATGCTGAAGCTCGCGGAGGAGACGGCAAAGGCGGGATAAGTTTCGCTTCGCAGCACCCACGAACAGAAATGGCGGAGCCTGAGGCTCCGCCATTTTTCATTCCGTTAAGGAGCGCCCATCAGGAGGGATTGTAATCATCCGCATCAACCGTGCGGTAGAAGACGTGCTGACCGATCTTCGCGACCTCGACCATACGCTGCGCCCAGTTCGGGTTCACATAGGTCGCGTGATAATAGGTCGCCGGCCCCACGATGCTGCTACGCACTCTGCCCGACAGCACGTAATGCGCAAGGCGCTGCGATTTGCGCCACGCCACCGGATCGCGCGGACGATCCAGCTCGCCATTGCAGGCGAAAGAGAACTGGCACTGCTTCGACTTCTGGCCTTGGAAGACGACGCCGCAAATGCTCGTCGGATAAAGGCCGGAGGTCACACGATTGAGGATGACTTCGGCGACGGCAAGCTGGCCGATGGCGCTCTCGCCGCGCGCTTCGAAATAAATGCCTTCGGTGAGACAGCGCCGTTCCTTCTCGAGATTGCGCAGATCGATCTTGATCGCGGGCGTCAACGGCACCGCATTTTCCAGGAGCGCAGACTTCGTGTTGGACGGACGAAAAACCGCAGGGATCGCAAGCGACGCAGGAGCCGCGCCATCGAGGCTCGCCTGCACGACGCGAGCGCCCTCAGGTTGCGCGACAGCAACCTGCTTCGCGAGCCCCACGACCGGGATCGCCTCTGTCGATGTGATGCTGGTGAGAAGCGTGGCTGAGACGACGGTGAGCCCGACAAGGCCGACAGTGACATGCAGTGCGCCAGAGATAATGTGGCTCGCATCGAGCCACTCGAGAAGTTTACGCATCGTTCTCCAATCCGACCGCTTTGTTGTTCAATCAGTCCTCGGAGCATTTCGCTTGCGCGATTTGCCGTCAGCCCCCCATTGGGCGTTACCGAGATACTGCGGACAGCGCCGACAGTACGTGCCAGAGCCCGATGCCATCCCGACACCTGGGCATTCACACACTTAACAAGTGACCCCGAAGTAGCACACACAAAACGGCACGACAACCATTTCATTGCTGTGCCCCAGCAAGATTCCGCTATGTCGTTGGGTTTCCGGGGCTTTTGCGGAGAAATAAATCGGAAAATACGGCCAATTTGCCACCTTATGCGCGACCAGAAGTGTCCAATCGTCGCATCTCGCGCATTGATACGCAGACTGATTCAGGCACAACTGCGGCAGAAACATGGCACGCGTGAGCGAAGAAGCGCATGGGGCCCATGCATCTTTCGCACCCGCACATCTCAACACCATGAGAACGTTTCAAAAATCGGTTTGGAACGAGGAAGAGTCCATATATTCCGTTTACGGATTACATAGCGATCACGATAATCGAAATATATATCCGTATACTGATATATAGCGAGTGCCGCGCAGAAGTTTTTCCGGCCCATCGGCCCATTCGCACAGCGCCCCGATACGCCTCCCGAGGCAACGAAAAAGGGGGCCTTTCGGCCCCCTCAAATCGTTAACGAAATCGCTAAAATGCCCGGAAAATCGGTCTTTCAGCGGCCGCCGCCCCTCATTCGTGGCCGGCATTGGCGGCGACCGAAAGGGCCGCCTGGGCCGCCGCGAGGCGGGCAATGGGCACACGGTAGGGCGAGCAGGAGACGTAGTTGAGCCCGACCTCCTCGCAGAAGGCAATCGAAGCCGGGTCGCCGCCATGCTCGCCGCAGATGCCGAGCTTGATATCGGGGCGGGTCTTGCGGCCCCGCTCGGCTGCGATGCTGACCAGCTCGCCCACGCCTTCAGTATCCAGCGAGACGAATGGGTCCTGCGAAATGAGCTTCTTCGCCATGTAGTCGTTCATGAAATTGGCCGCGTCGTCCCGGCTGATGCCATAGGTCGTCTGGGTCAAGTCATTGGTACCAAAGGAGAAAAACTCCGCCGATTCGGCGATCTGCCCGGCCAGGAGCGCGGCGCGGGGCAGCTCGATCATGGTCCCGATCTGGTAGACCAGGCTCACGCCCTTCTCCTTTTCGACCTCGGCGGCCACGCCGACGATCTTCTCCTTCATCATGTCAAGTTCGCCCTTCATCGAGACGAGCGGGATCATGATCTCAGGGATGACGGCCTCGCCGGTCTCCTTCGCCGCCTCTATGGCCGCTTCGAAGATCGCCCGGGCCTGCATTTCGTAGATCTCGGGGTAGGTGATGCCGAGGCGGCAGCCGCGATGGCCGAGCATGGGGTTGAACTCGTGAAGCTCCTGAACGCGGCGGGCGAGCTTGTCCGCCGAAATGCCGGTCGCCTCGGAAACCTGGGCGATCTCTTCCGGCGTCTTGGGCAGGAATTCGTGGAGCGGCGGGTCGAGCAGACGGATCGTGACCGGCAGACCCTTCATGATGACGAAGAGCTGGCGGAAGTCGTCCCGCTGCATCGGCAGGATCTTGGTCAGCGGCTCGCGGCGCCCCTTGGAGTCGTCGGCGAGGATCATCTGGCGGACGGCAACGATGCGCGTCTCATCGAAGAACATGTGCTCGGTGCGGCAAAGGCCGATGCCTTCCGCGCCGAACTTGCGCGCCGTCGCCGCGTCGAGCGGCGTCTCGGCATTGGTGCGCACCTTCATGCGGCGATGACTATCGGCCCAGGCCATCAGCGTCGCGAAATCGCCCGAAAGCTCCGGCTGGAGCATCGGCACTTCGCCCTTGATGACCTGGCCGGTCGAACCGTCGACCGTGATGATGTCGCCCTTCTTGATGGTGACGCCCATGACGGTGAACTGCTCGGCCTTGTAGTCGATGCGGATCGAGCCCACGCCCGAAACGCAAGGACGGCCCATGCCGCGCGCGACGACCGCCGCGTGGCTCGTCATGCCGCCGCGCGTGGTGAGAATCGCGACCGCCGAATGCATGCCGTGAATGTCTTCAGGGCTCGTCTCGATGCGGACGAGAATGACGTTGCGCCCGTCGCTCTTGGCGGCTGCCGCCTCGTCGGAGGAGAAGACGACTTCGCCCGATGCCGCGCCCGGCGAAGCGGGTAGCCCCGTCGCGATGACCTCGCGTGGCGCGTCCGGATCAAGCGTCGGGTGAAGAAGCTGGTCGAGCGCTGCGGGATCGACGCGCGTGATCGCCGTCTTCTCGTCGATAAGCCCCTCGCCCACCATCTCGACCGCGATCTTCAGCGCGGCCTTCGCCGTGCGCTTGCCCGAACGCGTCTGAAGCATCCAGAGCTTGCCGCTCTGCACCGTGAACTCCACGTCCTGCATATCGCGGTAGTGGTTTTCAAGGCGCTGGAAAACAGCCGTGAGTTCGCCGAAGACTTCCGGCATCGCCTCTTCCATCGAAGGCTTCGTGTCCTTCGATTCAAGACGTGCCTTCTTCGTCAACGATTGCGGCGTGCGGATGCCCGCCACCACGTCCTCGCCCTGCGCGTTCACAAGGAACTCGCCATAGATGGCGCGTTCGCCAGTCGAGGGATTGCGCGTGAAGGCAACGCCCGTGGCGCTCGTCTCGCCCATGTTGCCGAAGACCATCGCCTGCACGTTGACGGCGGTGCCCCAGCTTTCGGGAATGTTGTGAAGACGGCGATAGGTTTCCGCGCGCGCATTGCGCCACGAACCGAACACGGCGCCGATCGCACCCCAGAGCTGCTCGTTCACATCCTGCGGGAAGGGGCGGCCAAGCTCTTCCGCGACGCGCGCCTTGTAGCGCTCGATCACGGCGAGCCAGTCTTCCGCCGTCAGATCTGTGTCGAGCGAGCGCTCATGCTCTTCCTTGTAGTATTCGAGGATCTCTTCGAAATTGTGGTGATCGACCTCGAGCACCACGTCCGAATACATCTGGATGAAGCGGCGATAGCTGTCGAAGGCGAAGCGGCGATCTCCCGAACGCTTGGCGAGCCCCTCGACCGTCACATCGTTGAGGCCGAGGTTCAGAACCGTATCCATCATGCCAGGCATCGAGGCGCGGGCGCCGGAGCGCACGGAGACGAGAAGCGGGTTCGCCGCATCGCCGAATTTCGCGCCGACCGTCTTGCCGACATTTTCGAGCGCGGCAGAAACCTGACCTTCGAGTTCGGCCGGATAGTTGCGGTCGTTGGCGTAGAAGGCGGTGCAGACTTCCGTGGTGATGGTGAAGCCCGGAGGCACCGGCAGACCGAGATTCGACATCTCGGCGAGGTTCGCGCCCTTGCCGCCAAGGAGATTGCGCATCGAAGCCGCGCCTTCCGCCTTGCCGTCACCGAAAGAATAGACCCACTTCTTATCAGCCATATCGCTTACGCCTCTGTTGGCCTTCCAAATTACGATGCTCGTCATGCCCCGCTTTATGCGGGGTATCCACGCCTTTCTTCGGAAACGCGCTCAAAGATAAAGACGTGGATGGCCCGGACAAGCCGGGCCATGACGGACATATCTTGTCGAGCCTACCCCTCGACCTTCGAAAAATCCGCAACCTCATGCAAAGCTGCACGGATGAGCGAAAGCAGGCAGAGCCGGTTCGCGCGGACTTGCGGCTCGTCCGCGTTCACGGTGACCTTGTCGAAGAAGGCGTCTACCGGCGCGCGCAGGCGGGCCAGCGCCGTCATCGCTGCGGCGAAGTCCTCACGGCCGATGGCGTGGGTCGCCTCGGCGCGGGCCTCCTCGATGCGGTCGAAGAGGTCGCGCTCCTCGCCCAGCTTGAAGAGCGCCGGATCGGGCTCGCCGCCGTAAGTCGCCTTGTCCTTCTTCTCCTCGATATTGAGGATGTTCACCGCGCGCTTGTAGCCGCTAAGCAGGTTCTTGCCGTCCTCGGTGCCGAGGAAGTCGGACAGCGCCTCGACGCGCTTCACGATAAGCACGAGATCATCCTGCGGCTGGCCGAGCTGGTTCAGCGCGAACACCGCATCGACGAGGTCGTGCCGTGCGCCGCGATCACGCAGGTAGACCTTGAGGCGGTCTGCGAAGAAGGCAAGGAGGTCAACACCGGCAATCCCTCCCGCAAAACCGCGAGCATCCTCTGCCTGAATAATGCCGGCTTGGCGGAAAATTCTAAGCAGGTCTAATCGAAGACCCGCCTCCAGCGTAATGCGAATAACGCCCAGCGCCGCACGACGCAGCGCATAGGGATCCTTCGAGCCGGTCGGCTTTTCGTCGATGGACCAGAAGCCCGTCAGCGTGTCGATCTTGTCGGCGAGCGAGACGATCTTGCCCAGCGCCGAGGCGGGCACGGCATCGGAGGGACCGACCGGCGAATAATGCTCGGCAATCGCATCGCCGATTTCATCGCCCAGTCCGTCAGCCTTGGCGTAATAGCCGCCCATCAGGCCCTGCAATTCGGGGAACTCGCCCACCATGCCGGAGGTGAGATCGGCCTTGGCGAGACGGCCCGCGATTTCCGCCTTCACGGGATCGACGCCCGGAATGACGGCGGCAAGCTCGCGCGCGAGCTTCGCGATGCGTTCGGCCTTTTCGCGCACGGTGCCGAGCTTCGCCTGGAAGACGACTTCCTCGAGCTTGGGCAAGCGGCTTTCGAGCGTCGCTTTCTTGTCCTGTTCCCACAGGAAGCGGGCGTCGGAGAAGCGGGCGCGCAGCACGCGTTCATTGCCGTTGACGATGGCCTCGCCGCCATCTTCGGCGATGAGGTTCGAGATGACGATGAAGCGCGGCGCGAGCTTGCCCGCGTCATCCGTCAGCGCGAAATATTTCTGGTTCGCACGCATGGTGCTGGTCAGAACTTCCTGCGGCACGGACATGAACTGATCGTCGATCTTGCCGATGAGCGGCACCGGCCATTCGACGAGGCCTGCGACTTCCGCGAGAAGCGCGTCGTCCTCGACCAGATGAAGACCCGCCTCCTGCGCGAGATGCAGCGCGCCTTCATGGATAGCGGCGGCGCGCGCGGCGGGATCGAGCATCACGTGATGATCATGCAGCTTCTGCCTGTAGTCCGCGAAGGAGGACACGGCGAAAGAGCCAGCGCCCATGAAACGATGGCCGCGCGTCATGTCGCCGGAGCGAATGCCGTCGATCTCGAAAGGCACGACCTTGCCGTCGAGAATGCAGAGGATGGAATGCAGCGGACGCACCCAGCGCAGCGTGCCCGTGCCCCAGCGCATCGACTTCGGCCAAGGGAAGGCGCGCACCACGTCCGGCACGATCTCCGCGATGAGATCGGCGGTGGCGCGGCCCGCGCGCTCGGTGATGGCGACATAGAAGGCGCCCTTCTTGTCCTCCTGCACCGTCGCCTGATCGATCGAGGAAAGACCCGCAGCGCGGAGGAAGCCCTGAATGGCCTGATCGGGCGCGCCGACCTTCGGGCCCTTGCGCTCTTCCTTCACGTCCGGCGTCTTCTCCGGCAGCCCGTCGATGACGAGCGCGAGACGGCGCGGCGTCGCGAAGGCCTGCGCCTTCACCGCATCGACGCCGGCGGCCTTCAGCGCGTCGGTGACAAGGCGCGAAAGATCTTCGCTCGCGCGCTTCTGCATGCGGGCCGGAATTTCTTCCGAGAAAATTTCGAGAAGCAACTCGCTCATTATTCGGCGCCCCCTGCCGGCGTCTTCAGCCAGGCTTCGGCGCAGCCCTTGGCGAGCGCGCGCACGCGGCCGATATAGGCCTGACGTTCCGTGACCGAGATCACGCCGCGCGCATCGAGCAGATTGAAATTGTGGCTCGCCTTGATGCACTGGTCATAGGCAGGCAGCGCGAGGCCCTTATCGAGCAGCGAGGCGCATTCTTTCTCCGCATCCTCGAAATGGCGGAAGAGCATTTCCGTATTCGCATGCTCGAAGTTATGCGCGGAGAACTCGACTTCGGCCTGATGGAAAACGTCGCCATAGGTCACGCGGTCCGCGCCTTGCGCGCCGTTGAAGTCGAGGTCGTAGCCGTTATCGACGCCTTGAATATACATGGCGAGGCGTTCGAGGCCGTAGGTCAGCTCGCCCGCGACCGGGTTGCAGTCGAAGCCGCCGACCTGCTGAAAGTAAGTGAACTGCGAGACTTCCATGCCGTCGCACCAGACCTCCCAGCCAAGGCCCCATGCGCCGAGCGTCGGGCTCTCCCAATCGTCCTCGACGAAGCGGATGTCGTGGTTCTTCGGGTCGATGCCAAGCTCGTAGAGGCTCTGCAGGTAAAGCTCCTGCAGATTGTCCGGGCTCGGCTTCAGGATCACCTGGAACTGGTAGTAATGCTGGAAGCGGTTCGGGTTCTCGCCATAGCGCCCGTCGGTCGGGCGGCGCGAGGGCTGCACATAGGCCGCCTTCCAGTGCTTCGGCCCGAGCGCGCGGAGCGTCGTCGCCGGATGGAAGGTGCCCGCGCCCATCGACATGTCGTAAGGCTGGAGAATCACACAGCCCTGCCGCGCCCAATATTGCTGGAGCGTCAGGATGAGGGACTGAAAGGAGTGGTCGCGCTTCGCGGTCATGGTCGCCCGTGTATTCAGCTTCCGGTTCGAGCCCGGTGTGACCGGCGGCAGAGTACCGCTAGGCGGGCGCAAATTAGCGGCATGGGCCTATAAGGGTCAAGCAAGCCGCCCTCTTTGCCCTTCCCCAGCGTGACGCGGGCCCCCGGCACCCCCTATAGTCGCGCGGAATGGGGCTTGTTCGAGGCCCTGACGGTCGCCGGGAGGACATGCGCGTGGCGGATATTCTGATCGGCAAGAGCGGCACGAAGCCCGAGATTCTCCTGCTCGCCCGCGCCAACCGCCACGGCCTCGTCACCGGCGCGACAGGCACCGGCAAGACGGTCACCCTTCAGGTGCTGGCGGAGGGCTTTTCCAATGCAGGCGTGCCGGTCTTTGCCGCCGACATAAAAGGCGACCTTTCGGGCCTCAGCCAGCCCGGCGACGGCAAACCGCCCTTCGTGAAGCGGGCACAGGAAATCGGCCTCGAATATGTGCCGGACCGCTTCCCGACGATCTTCTGGGACGTTTTCGGCGAAGAGGGCCACCCTGTCCGCGCCACCATCTCGGAAATGGGGCCGCTGCTGCTCGCCCGCCTGCTCGATCTCAACGACACGCAGGAAGGCGTACTCAACATCGCTTTCCGGCTCGCGGACGAACAGGGCCTGCTGCTCCTCGACCTGAAGGACCTGCGGGCGATGCTGACATATGTGGCCGAGAACGCGGCATCCCTCAGCGCCCAATATGGCAATGTCTCGAAGCAATCGGTCGGCGCGATACAACGGCAATTGCTGGTGCTGGAAAACCAGCGTGGCGGTGAGTTCTTCGGCGAGCCCGCGCTTGAGATCGCGGAACTGATGCGGACTGACCGCGAAGGGCGCGGCGTCGTCAACATCCTCTCGGCAACGAAGCTGATGGATAATCCGCGCCTTTATTCAACCTTCCTTCTCTGGCTCCTGTCGGAACTCTTCGAGGAACTGCCGGAAGTGGGCGATCTCGACAAGCCGAAGCTCGTCTTCTTCTTCGACGAGGCGCATCTCCTTTTCGACGACGCGCCCAAGGCGCTCGTCGACTCGGTCGAGCGCGTGGTGCGGCTGATCCGTTCCAAGGGCGTCGGCGTTTTTTTCGTGACGCAGAACCCGCTCGACGTTCCCGATCAGGTGCTCGCCCAGCTCGGCAACCGTGTCCAGCATGCGCTGCGCGCCTTCACGCCACGCGACCAGAAAGCGGTGCGGGCAGCGGCAGAGACCTTCCGCCAGAACCCGGCCTTCAGCACGGAGGAGGCGATCATGTCCCTCGGCGTCGGTGAGGCGCTGGTCTCGACGCTCGACGCCAAGGGCTCGCCGGGCATGGTCGAGCGGACGCTGATCGCGCCGCCCTCCGGCCGTGTCGGCCCGGCAACGGAGGCGGAGCGCCAGGCGATCATCGCCGCGAGCCCGCTGCGCGGCCGCTACGACCACCCGATCGACCGCGAGTCGGCCTATGAAATGCTGCAAAATCGCGCCGAACGCGACGGCGCCCCGGCGAAGGGCCGCTCCGCGCCCTCAACCTCCGTGCCGACGAGCGGGCCCTGGGACAACGAGCCCGCAGAACCGCGCGCGCCGGCGCCCCCGCGTGGACGCCAAACCATGTCTACGACTGAACGGGTGGTCACGAATATGGCCTCGTCCGCCGCTCGTTCCATCGGAACGCAGATCGGCAGGGCGATCTTCCGGTCCATTCTGGGCAGTATGACGAAGCGCTGAAGCCCCTCGGGGTTTTAACGGCGGCCGTTATAGCTATCCGGCACGTAGAGCCCGTCTTCGACTTCACGCAAAGTGCCGAGATCGCGCGGCTCGCCGCTGCGCGCGCGCGCTTTCACCATCGCCTCGCGCTGACGCTCCGCAGCGCGCAGAACCGACTTATAGGCCGTGTAGCAGGCCGCCATGAACACGGCGGCAAAGACGAGCTTGCTCATCGCCTTCGTCCTCATTCCGGGCCGCTCAACTGCGGACCCTGTGTCACATTAAAGTCCAAAACGCCGCCAAAGGGAACGGGCTTCGATCGCGGCCAAAAAACCTTGGGCCAAACCAATGCCGAGTCCGACCGGCTCCGAAGCGCCGAGGCCATTCGAAAGGCCAAAACCGCGCCGCCAGAAGGGTTTTCGCCCGCCGATGACCTTCAGCCGGACATTCTCGCCGTACTTCGCCCTCATTACACTCCTGATGTCGCCCAATCCGTCGATCAACCCGCGGTCGAGCGCGGCCTGTCCCGCCCAGAACTCGCCGGTGAAGAGACCTTCCGCCGGATCGACGAGGCGGCCTCCACGAGCCTTGCGAACGAGCGCCTTGAAATTCTCGTGTACTTCCTGCTGCAGCGCTTCGAGCCGGGCCACATCTTCAGGGTTTTCCGGCTTGAAGGGATCGAGCATCGCCTTGCTCTCGCCCGCCGTATGCACACGCCGCTCGACGCCCAGCTTTTCGATGAGGCCGGTGAAGCCGAAGCCGGATGAGACGACGCCAATGGAGCCAATGATCGAGCTTTCATCGGCATAGATCTCGTCCGCCGCACAGGCGAGCATGTAGCCGCCCGAGGCCGCCACATCCTCGGCAAAGGCATAGACGGGCAGTTCCTTCTCCTTCGCCAGCGCCCGGATGCGCTTGTAGATGAGCGAGGATTGCACGGGCGAGCCGCCCGGCGAATTGATGACCAGCGCCACCGCCTTCGCGCCCCGTGTCTCGAAAGCACCTTCGATCGGCCCCACGGCGGAGGCAAAGTCAATACCGCCGCGCAGCGGCATCGCCATGCCGATGGGACCGTTCAGCCGGACCACGGCGACGGTGACTCGCGGACTCCATTCGGGGTCGATACGCTTACGCAAGGCAGCGGGAAGCAGAGACGCAATCAGTTTTTTCATCGAACCTTCAGACGGGTTGATCGAGAAGAAGCGGCGCCCCATGGCGCAGAATGTTTTCGGCGCGCTCGGTGAAGCGTCCGTCGCGGCCGTGAAGCACAAGGCCGGGCCTGAGCGTCAGGGGCGCGCGAGAACCGCGAATGCCCCGCACGATGACGCGCGAAGCTGGCTTGCCCGCCGCCGGCCAGAGCGGAAAAACCTCGACGCCTCCGACATGGCCTTCCAACGCGACCAGAATCTGCGAAAGCGCGTCGGCGCGATGGACGATGCTCACCGTGCCCTTGGGCCGCGCCATGACGCTAGCAAAGCGCACCCAATCGGCAAGATCGGAGCCGAGCGTCATATGCGCCTGCGCCTTGCCCGCATCGGGAGGCAGCGTCGATGCCGCCGCATCGTGAAAAGGCGGGTTCATGAAGACGTGATGCCAGGTCTGGGGCGCGAGACCCAATGCGGCAAGATCGCGCACCGGGGCGCCCACATCGCCTTCATGGAAGGAGACTCTGCCGCCGAAACCGTTACGCCGGGCATTTTCCTGCGCCACCCGCGCAAGCTCGGGCTGCAATTCGAGCCCGTCGATGGCGGCATCCGGGACGCGGGCGGCAAGGCAGAGCGAAGCGACGCCGACGCCCGAACCGGCTTCGAGCGCGCGCTCGCCATGACGCGCCGGAATGGAGGCCGCCAGCAGCACCGCGTCGATCCCCGCGCGATAGCCCTTTTCCGGCTGGAGGAGATGGAGCCGCCCGCCGAGAAAGCCGTCATCCGTATAGGCGCCTTCGAAAGATGCCTGTGCCGCAGGCACTCTCTCCGCTGTCTCTTCCGGCAGTCCGTTCATGTCGCCCGCCCGCTCATGCCACAAACCCGCTTACAGGCGCTATACGCCCTCTCCGACATCCTCGACGATGCGCTTTGCCGCCGCCAGATCCTCGGGCGCCACCATGATACGCCGCGGCAAGACGCCGAGCGAGCCCTCCACGATGCTCGTAAAGGTATCGAGGACCAGCGGCTCGATGCCCGCCTCGCGCAGGCGGTGCTCCAGATAGGAGATGAGCACGATGTCATTCGTCCGAATCAGCTCTTCCATGTCGCCTCGCATCCCCAATTTCCGCATGGTCACATGGCGGAAGCGGCATTGCCGCCACACTTGCCGCAAGAGTAAGGCCCTCTTATGCTGCAAAAGAGGCTAACACAGTTCGGGAGTGTAGTTTTCCGGACGGCATTCTTCAGGAGTAAAAATTGGGCGTCGTTGTCCCCCTCGAGGACGAACGCGCACGGAGCCAGAACGCCGTAGCGCAGTTGCAGGCCCTCGTGCGTGAGGACATGGAAGACGTCAACGAATTCATCCGTGATCGGATGGCTTCGGACGTCCCCATGATTCCCGAACTCGCCAGCCATCTCATCAATTCCGGCGGCAAGCGGCTCCGGCCGATGCTGACCATCGCGGCTTCGCGGCTTTGCGGCTATGAGGGCTCGGACCACATCAAGCTTGCGGCCAGCGTCGAGTTTCTGCATACGGCGACGCTCCTCCATGACGATGTGGTGGACGAGAGCGATCTGCGTCGCGGCACGAAGACCGCGCGCATGCTCTGGGGCAATCAGGCAAGTGTGCTGGTGGGCGACTTCCTGCTCGGCCGCGCCTTCCGCCTGATGGTCGAGACGAAAAGCCTTCGCTCGCTCGAAATCATTTCCAACGCTGCGGCGATCATCGCCGAGGGCGAGGTGATGCAGCTCGCCGCCGCAAAGGACACAGGGACCACCGAAGACGCCTATATGCGCGTCATTGCCGCGAAGACGGCGGCGCTCTTCGCCGCTGCCGCCGAAATCGGTGCCGTTATCGCCGCCCGTGGCGCCGGTGAAGCCGCAGCCCTCGAATCCTATGGCCGCAATCTCGGCATCGCCTTCCAGCTCGTCGACGACGCGCTCGACTATGGCGGCCGCGCGGCATCGCTCGGCAAGAATGTCGGCGACGATTTCCGCGAGCGCAAGATCACGCTCCCCGTCGTTCTCGCCTTCCGGCGCGGCGGCAAGGAGGAGCGCGCTTTCTGGGAGCGCACGCTGCGCGACGGCGACCAGCGTGAGGGCGATCTCGAACATGCGCAGGGCCTGTTGGCCAAACACGGCACGATCGAGGACACCATCGCGCGCGCGCGCCATTATGGCGCCATCGCCAAGGACGCGCTCGCGATCTTCCCCGAGAACGCCTATTCGACAGCGCTGCTCGATCTGGTCGATTTCTGCATCAGCCGGACTTATTGAACCCGGCCCCCGCCGGAGCTCAGGCCACCGCCACCCACCAGCCGGGCCGCGCAACCGCATCGGCCGCGGCCCGCGCATCATCCTCGCTCGCATAAACCCCAAAGCACGTCGCGCCCGAGCCCGACATGCGCGCGAGGCGGCAGCCCCTTGTCGCCCCGATCGCCGCGATGACGTCGCCGATCACCGGCGCAATTCCCCGTGCCGGTGCTTCGAGATCGTTGCCATTCGCATGAAGCCATGCGACCAGCGCATCGAGCGTCGAAAACGTCGGCGTCTTCGAAGCGGCGAAATCCTTGGCGAGCACAGGCGCGGCAAGCGCCTTGAAAACCGCGGCGGTCGATACCGCCACGCCCGGATTGACGAGAAGCAGCGCGAAGCCCGGCAAGCCTTCGATGCGCGAAATCCGCTCGCCCCGCCCTTGCATGAAAGCGGGACGCGCGTCGAGGCAGACGGGCACATCCGCGCCCAGCGAAAGCGCGAGCGCGGCCAGTTGCTCCTCACTTGTCTCTATATCCCAGAGACGCGCCAGCGCGCGCAGCGCCGCCGCCGCGTCGGCCGAGCCGCCGCCAATGCCGGAAGCAACGGGAAGATTTTTTTCAAGCAGGAGATGCGCACCCGCCTCGCGCCCAAGCTCGCCTGCGAGAAGGCGGCCCGCACGAAGAACGAGATTGTCACCCTCGCTCGCGAGCGTGGCGCCAAAGGGGCCCGAGATATCCAGCGAGAGATCGGCGGCGGCGTGCGCCGTCAAACGGTCGCCCGCACGCGCGAATACGACGAGGCTTTCGAGTTCGTGATAGCCGTCGCTGCGCCGCCCGAGAACCTTCAGCGAAAGATTGACCTTTGCCGGCGCGAACTCCTCGACCGATGCCGCCGCACTCATGACGTCAGGAGCCGGCGGGCGCGGCCTCGCGCGGCGCGGCGCGTTCGGCGGCGTCGAGGCCGATCTCGAGCTTGCTCTTGAGCAGCGCGATACGCTTCGGCTCGGGCTTCATGTCGAGCGCATGGCTCCACTGGAAGCGCGCCTCGATCTTGCGGCCCACCTTCCACAAGGCGTCGCCCAGATGCTCGTTGATGGTCGGATCGCCCGGCTCGAGTTCGACCGCGCGCTCCAGATATTCCGCCGCCTTCGGATAATCGCCCAGGCGATAAAGCGCCCAGCCGAGACTGTCGACGATGAAACCGTCATTGGGGCGCAGTTCCACGGCCTTCTCGATCATGGCCAGCGCGTCCTTGAGGTTGCGCCCCTGCTCGATCCAGGAATAACCGAGATAGTTGAGGACCAGCGGATGGTCGCTGGAGAGCTTCAGCGCCGTTTTCAGATCGGCTTCCGCCAAGGGCCATTTGCCGAGACGCTCGTTGCAGATGCCGCGCGCGTAATAGATCGTCCAATGCGAAGGCGCGGGCTTTCCCGCAAGCGCAATCGCGCTCGTATATTCGAGTGCGGCCTCGGCGTATTTTTCCTTGCCGCGATAAATGTCGCCAAGCGCGATGACGGGTTCGACGGCCGTGGGATTGGCGGCCTGGGCCTTGCGCAGCACAGTGACGGCCTCGTCCTGCCGGTCCAGCCTGTCGAGGTCGAGCGCTTTCTGAATCTGCGCATTGTCGTAAAGGGGCGAATCCTCGTCCACCGCGTCATAGGCGGCGATGGCATCGGCCCAGCGCTTCTTCTGCTCATAGTTATCGGCAAGCAGCGTCCGCGCGACATTGAAGTCCGGACGCATCCAGATCGCGAGTTGCAGATAGAGCGGCGCGACGTCGCTTGTCGGGTCCTGCGCCAGCGCGCTGCCGAGTCCGTACAGCGCCTCCGCAACACCTTCTGCCGCGCTGCCGACGAGCGGCGGAACGGGCTTGCCCGAAGTGAGCTGCTTCAGCGCGCTCTTCACCAGCGGGTGATCCGGCGCCATGGCCGCATATTGATCGAGGGCCGCGCGACCTTCGTCGGTGCGGCCCTGCCGGGCGAGGAAACTCGCATAGGCCTGAACGATGCGGATGGATGTGCCGCCGCTCGCCTCCATGGCGACGCGGTAGGCGGCTTCGGCCTTCTTGCTGTCGCCGAGAAGATCGCAGATCAGCGCCTCGTGATAGGCACGGAAAAGACCGAAGGCAGGCTTGCCCTCGAAGGCTTTCAGCTTTTCGAACGCCAGTTCTTCGTTGCCGTCGCCTGCCGCCGCCCAGGCTTCGGTGAGCGAGCCGACAAGGGCAATGAAGGCCCCCTGCTCGGCGCTGCCGATTTCCTTCTGCGCGTCCTTGTACTTGCCGTCCTTGATGGCGGCGAGCGAGAGGACGAGCCGCGACATGCGGTGGTCGGGCACGATCTTGATGAGACGCTGGGCGAGGTTCACCGCCCGGTCCATGTCGCCGCCATTGAGCGACACCATGAAGGCGCGTTCCAGAACGGCGGGATTGGCGGGCTCGGCCTCCAGCGTACGGTCGAAATACTTGTCCGCGATTTTCGTTTCGTGCTCGCTGCCGGCGAAGCGCGCCGCGAGGTAGTCGCCATAGACGGCGTCGCGGCCATCGCCGCCCGTCAGGTTCGCGCAACCCTGGAGAAAGACAAGCGCCAGAAGCGCCGCAGCGCCGGCCACCCGGCGAGGCAAACCCAGGTGGCGATTTGTGCTCCGGCACGCCTCCGGAGCCATGAATATGGACGCCATATAACGCCTTGCCTCTGAACATGCGGGCCCTGGCTCTGCCGAGGCCCTGCCGAATCCGCGCTCAATTCCACCCTTGCAGGCACACAAAGGCCGGCGACCCTTTTCAGGGCGCGCCGGCCCCTTTGTTCGAGAGCTTAACGCATTCGTCGCGCTTGCGATATGAGCGGCGTAAGGATCGCCGATCACATATTCGGGTAATTCGGTCCGCCTGCACCCTCGGGAACAGTCCAGGTGATGTTCTGCGTCGGGTCCTTGATATCGCAGGTTTTGCAGTGGACGCAGTTCTGGGCGTTGATCTGGAAACGCGGGTTCGAACCGTCCGCATCCCGAACGACTTCATAGACGCCCGCCGGGCAGTAACGCTGCGCGGGTTCGTCGAAGGTCGGCAGGTTGTAGGCGATCGGGATCGCCGGGTCCTTGAGCCTCAGATGGACCGGCTGGTCCTCTTCGTGGTTGGTCGCCGACAGGAAGACCGAGGAAAGCTTGTCGAAGGACACCTTGCCGTCGGGCTTGGGATAGTCGATCGGCTTGCACTCCGACGCCTTCTTCAGCGACTCGTGATCCGGCTTGCCGTGCTTCAGCGTGAAGGGAAGCCCGATCCCCAGATTGTTCATCCACATGTCGATGCCGCCCAGCGCCATGCCGAAGATGGTGCCGAAGCGCGACAGGAAGGGCTTCACGTTGCGGACGCGCTTCAGGTCCTTGTAGACCGGGCTGCTCTCATAGGCCTCGGTATAGGCCGTAAGTTCATCCGCCTGACGGCCCGCCTTCACCGCGTCGAAGGCCGCTTCCGCGCCCATCATGCCGGTGAGCATGGCGTTATGGCTGCCCTTGATGCGGGGCACGTTGACGAAACCGGCCGAGCAGCCGATCAGCGCGCCGCCCGGGAAGGTGAGCTTCGGCACGGACTGGAAGCCGCCTTCGGTGATCGCGCGCGCGCCATAGGAGATGCGCTTGCCGCCTTCCAGCGTCTCGTGGATCGCCGGATGC